>Ga0209408_1000123_pt1 | contig 62864 bp, 50 predicted proteins | sample AD_UKC107_MetaG_FD_184422 | JGI IMG/M metagenome (GOLD analysis project Ga0209408, IMG submission 184422) | Active sludge microbial communities of municipal wastewater-treating anaerobic digesters from Hong Kong - AD_UKC107_MetaG (SPAdes)... | ecosystem: Engineered > Bioreactor > Anaerobic >... | reverse complement strand
AAGGTATGCATTGTTTTTATTATACAGTGCTATCTTAGAGATGCATAGTGGAAATGTGTTATTGGATAATATCTAAACAATTGTTATATAAATCCTATGTTCTTATACAATGAATTAAATTATAAAATCAGTTGATTAGAGGACATTTTATTTTGACTTTTACTTGAAGCCGATATTGATGGTAAAAATAAATGCTTCCAATAAGGGACATGCAACATTTCGGTAGCATGCAAGATGAGATGAGGATGAGATGATAAGAACTTACTTTATCCTATAAATATTATATGAATAATAACATTGTGTCAAGGCAAAAATTATATACTTTATATTGTGGATGAAATACGTCTCACCAAAAGACATAGGAATGGAAAAACAAAAGGTGTCAACTGTTGAGACTGTCTATTGATACTTTCACGTAACTCGCCGAAAATCCCTATGAATTTAGGCGTAATTCTCCCTTTGCCTCAATTGAGTAATTTAGATTAGGCTATCGAGACATCAGGATATTCAACATCGTAATAGAGATATTCATCTGACGAAGGGACCTGCGAATTCGCCTCCGGCCCATGGGGGCCTACGCCCCGGAGGGAATAATCTATAATGGTGTCTGCCACCTTTGTTGGCTTTTCAATTTTTGGCGGAGGCCTTGCACTGATCCTGTGGGCTGGTATCAGACATCATCCAACCTGAAGCATGCTCCCGTCAAAGTGGAACAGGGAAAAACCACCGGGAATACAGATATTGTTTTGTATCAGCCTGTACCTTTCAATGAATCACAGATTTATCTGACTGAAGGAGGCGGAGCGCTTAAAACGATGAAGGGAAACCATGTGCTGCATTTATGGGGTAAACCGGAAGACAGGGCCTACGCGATGGGTTGTCTCTGTGCACAGCAGATCCTTGACTGGCTTAATTTTGTTGTAATTGAGCAATATTGCGGCAGCACCGCATACTATGAAAACAGCTTCATCCCTTCAGTAAAAGCTCATATGGGAGGACTTTTTGACAGGTATTCAAATGAGCTGGATGCCTTATTGACAGGCATGCATGATTCTGGCCAAGGGGCCTACAGCTTTCGTCTTGAACGGGACCTGAATATAGATGACCTTGCGGGGATCAATTCCTTTTATTTTCTGGCGAATACACTGATCTTTGGCCCTTCTCCGAACATACAGACATTATCCTGCTCCAGCGCTGTTTTGTGGGGTGAGAACACCTCAAATTCAGAGCTTGATGGAGGCGTGATACATGGAAAAAACATGGACGGCGAAAACGATTACCGCAAGATCACTGTCAATGATCTCTTGATAGTCGCTGTTGAACCTGAATCTCCTGACATTCAGCGTTTCATCGGGATAAACTGGCCGGGCTTTATAGGAGCCGATATGGGCATGAATGTATCGGGTCTTGTTATGGCCCCACACAGTGTTCTTTCACGGCCTGACTGGGATAAAACAGACATGCTCGACTATGATCTGTTATACAGAGAAACCCTTGAAACAAGCTCTACCCCACAGGAAGCATGGAACTACTGGAATTCAACATCCACCACACGAACCGGGGGTTTTAATACAGCCGTATCAGGGAGGTATCTCATATCTGAAGATTATCCGTCTCTGACTTTTGAAGTCGATTCGTACGGAGGAGAAACAAGGAATCCTGAATTCATAGAGCCCTTCGAGCAAGATGATATCCTGACTACCAATACCTTTTTCAAATACCAGGGCTTCAATCCCGAAGCCCTTGCTCCGGGAAGTTATCATGCATCAATTGAAGCGGATAATTACCGTTACAGGGCTATGCTCAACAAGATAACCGAATTCCGGAATACAGGGCAGACAATTCAAACTGAACAGATGATCGAAATTCTGAGGGCAGCAGCCAGAACAGAACAGTACAGCGGCATCACGGAATACAGTTTTATAGGATATCCTGACAGCGCTTCATTTGCTCTTGCCAAAGAAGACCTGGTTAATAAGATTCTGGAAGCCCCCTATGCGACCTTCAGGTCATACAGCTTTGATGAGGTCTTTCATGTCAGGGAAAAATAGGCGCCCGGCAGGGGCATTTACTTTTATATCTGCATTATAAAACACTAAAAAAAGAAGAAGAACATGTAGCAACCATACAGTGAAGTAGAGGATTAAACAAGGTACAACTGTCCCAGATACATAGGCAAATCAATGCATGATTAGATTAATCCTTGAGAAACGGAGGGTTTTATGGAACTTTTATTAGTGCAGCATGGTCAGGCCAGGACCGAAGCAGAGGATCCGGAACGGTCTTTGAACATTACAGGTATAGAATCGGCCGAAAAAGTGGCAAAATGGCTGTCCATATCAGGAGTAAAAATCACCGAGATCCTGCACAGCGGCAAGAGACGCGCCGAACAGACTGCAGAGATATTTGCCGGACATCTCTCTCCATCAAAGGGGTTCAGATCGACCTCCGGCCTCAATCCAAAGGACGATGTCAGCCGTCTGGCAGATGAACTGAAAGGATATTCAGGATCATTGATGCTGGTGGGACACCTTCCTTTCCTGAGCCGTCTGACCGGGCTTCTTGTCGCCGGAGACCCCGAGTGTGAAGTAGTTAAATTTCAGAACGCCGGAGTGGTATGTCTTATTGAATACGAAGGCCGATGGGGCATAGAGTGGATGATCGTGCCTGATCTTATTAAAGAATGATTCCAGGGAGCTGAAACAAAAGTATTCTATTTTTTATGGTGCCCCTGGGTCTGTTCAAAGAAATGGAAGGAAATATATCTGAAAGTTTCCTGACACGTTTTGCCTGGAAGACAATGACGGAATAAATGTGTCTGGTGTGATCACTTACTGATTTATCTCAGTTTTCTGCCTCTTTTGCCAGAAGCAGTTCGAGGTCGCATTGCAGGCACCTGTGCGCCTCTATTTTTGCCTGCTCATCATCAAAACACAGATCAACCTCTGCAAAGCTGTTCCGCCTTTCCTGTACCGGCAGGACCGGTATCTGTACCCTCGAAAGATCTGCAAAACCCTGTTCTCTTTTTCCTGTATACTCCTCCCCCATCACGGATGCCGTATCTGGAGCTTTGGATTTAAAGAGAATTCCATCACCGCCAAGGAATTTGTCAATAGCACCTGCTGCCCTCTGACCCGCAGCAACAGCATCAATAATGGCGCCCGGCCCTTCAGCGGCATCTCCGCCTGCAAATACACCTGGAATACTTGTCTCCTGATTCCGGTTGCCGACTGCTATAAGATCCTTTTCAATATTTAATGGTGTTTTATCATCAATAAAGGAAAAATCGGTGGTCTGTCCTATAGCCAGTATGACCTGATCAATATCAAGAGTCTCTGTTGTTTCGTCAAAAGCCGGACAGAAATTACCGCTTCCATCAAATACCGAAGTACACCTGACGAGCTCCACTCCGGTTACATTTCCATTGTTGCAGATTATCCTCTTAGGTCCCCATGAAGGTAAAACTTCCACACCTTCTTCCAATGCCATTTCCACCTCCCACGGGTTGGCAGGCATCTCTTCCATGCTTTCAAGACAGGCCATCGTCACCTTGCCGGCGCCAACTCTTAGCGCAGTAAGTGCCACATCAACAGCCACATTTCCACCGCCCACAACAAGGACATTTTCTTTAAGGGATATTTCTTTTCCTTCACTGATATCTTTCAGAAAATCAATCCCCCACAAAACATTGTCAGACATGGAACCTTCGAGTTCTATCTTTCTGCTGAGCTGTGCTCCTAATCCAAGAAAAACAGCATCATAGCCCTCATTCTTCAAGTAATTAATATTAAAATCCCTGCCCAGTTTCATACCTGTCTTCAGCTCAATCCCAAGGCCCAAAATTTGATCAATTTCCCTGTCAAGCACCTGTTCAGGCAACCTGTAATAGGGAATCCCGAACCTCATCATTCCACCAGGCTTTGAATTTGCTTCAAAAATCGTTACCTGATGGCCTTTCTTTCTCAGAAAAAAAGCTACACTCAGCCCGGCAGGGCCTGCCCCGATAACTGCAACCTTTCGACCTGTATCATCACCTGGTTTTACTGCTTTACTGAATATGTCTCCTGCCCTGTCTGCCGCAAACCTTTTCAATGCACAAATTGAAACAGACTCATTTACCTCTCCCCTCCTGCATAACTCTTCGCAGGGATGTGTGCATACCCTGCCCAGAATCCCCGGAAAAGGGACTTTTTCCAGAATCAGGGCATAAGCCTCTTCAGGCTTTCCTTCTGCAATCAGCCGCAGGTATCCTGGAATATTTATCTTTGCCGGGCAGGCGTCAATACATGGAGGGCCATCCGGTACAAATTCATCAGGGGCCATTTTGCGCAGGGGTCTGATTATATCAAGTATTGCTATACCGTTAGGGCACGCACTCTCACACCTGCCGCATGTTGTGCAAAACCACGGAAAAGGAGTATTAGCGATATCATCAATCAATCCAAGCTCTATATGCCTGATTATTCGTCTGACATTATAATCATTTACACCTGTGACAGGACACGCAGAGCTGCAATATCCGCATTGTTCACATGTCCTGAACATGCTGACATCACCGAACATATCACTTGAAGGCATGTTATTATCCATATTTTATAACCCCTTATTCAAGCTCAAGTGCTTTTACCATATCCCTCATGGTTTTCGCGAACTTCGGCCCGTCCGCTGCCGAGCACCATACATTCCAGAGTTTTTCCGGATCATAACCGTCCCTGGCCAGCTTCTTTTTAGCCCGCTTCAACCTTGTTTCGGCTGCATAATTGCCTGTTATATAATGGCAGGTCGGGAACTCACATCCTGCTACCAGCACACCGGCCGCACCAAGCTTAAAGGCCTGTTCCACCATCTTAATTGAAACACGGGCCGAACACATAACTCTTATTAGCCTGGCGTTAGTGGGGTACTGGAGCCTGCTGACTCCTGCCATATCCACTCCGCCCAGCGCACACCAGTGGCAGACAAAGGCGATAATCTTTTTCTCCGGATTTTCTTCCAGGGCTGCTTCAACCTGTGCAGAGATCTGTTCATCGCTGTAATGGACAATCGATATACATTCCTTTGGACAGTCCGCAGCGCAGAGACCACATCCTTTGCACAGAGCCTTTATCACCCTTGGATTTTTGTCTTCATCCAGTTCTATTGCATTATAGGGGCACCTTTTATAGCAGAGGCCACAGGCATTGCAGTCTGTAAGGTCTATGTCCGCAACTATTCCCTCAGCCTCGATAAACCCGTTGTTCATAGGAATTGATACCCTCATTGCTGCACCAATGCCTTCCTCACAGCTTTCCTTGAATGTCTTGGGAGACTTTGCACACCCGCAGAGAGAAATGCCGTCAGCCGGGAAATCAAGAGGCCCTAGCTTGACATGCCTTTCCTGAAAAAAACCATCCGCATTTGACGAAACCTTGAGGTGCCCTTTAATCTGATCTACGGTATCGTCTCCCAAAAATCCTGTAGTAAGCACGACCAGATCCGACGGCATTGTAAACTCTCTTCCGAGAAGCAGGTCATAAACCTTTACATTCAACTTACCATCTTCAATTTTTACATCAGGATACTGCTCGTCAGGGAATCTTATGAACTTTATTCCGGCCGCCTTTGCCTTTTCAAGGTCTTCCCCTTCCTGCTTGATCATGCTCAAATCACGGTACAGTATATAAACATCAATATCTTTATCGATCGCCTTTACAGCCAGTGCGTTCTTGACAGAAACAGGGCATCCGATATTGCAGCATCCACGTGTTTCATTCCTGGAATTTACACAATTGACCATGACTACATTTCTTATTCCATCGAATTCATGGTTTTTTAATTTTGCCTCAAGCTGGAGCTGAGTTACCACGCGGGGATCATTTCCATATTCAAACTGGCCAGCAGGCTCAATCTCTTTCATTCCTGTTGCAACAATAATTGTTGAAGCATCAAAGGCCTCGCCTGATCCGTTGCCGTTTCCCTTGAGTACAACCTTGTAATTCCCAATATAGCCTTTAACGGACTCTATCTCTGCGCTGGTGTAAACCTTTATGTTGGGATGTGCTTCTACTAGTTCAGCCTTTGCGTTTAAAAGTTCAGAGGCGCTGATTTCTTCTTTTCCATGGGAAATTGTGGATATCCTGTTGAGTAAGCCTCCGAGTGATGTTCCTTTTTCCACAATGACCGCATTAAAGCCCTGCTCAGCAATATTCAGGGCAGCATTCATGCCGGCCATTCCTCCGCCAATAATCATACAGTCCCTGCCGACAGGGAGCCTGATCTCTTCACCCTCTTCCAGGAGACTGGCCTTGGCCACACCCATCTTCACAAGGTCCTTTGCCTTTTGAGTAGCTGCTTCGGGCTCATTCATATGTACCCATGAGACCTGTTCTCTTATGCTTACGAATTCAAGCAGGTATGGATTTAACCCGGCCTCTTTTACTGTAGCCTTGAAAAGGGGTTCGTGAGTCCTGGGGGTACAGGAGGCAATCACAACCCTGTTGATGTTGTGCTCCTTTATAGACTCCTGCATTGACGAGAGTGCATCCACCGAACATGACCACTTGCCTTCATCTGCAAATACGACATGCTTCAGCCCCTTTGAATACTCCACTACCTCAGGAACATTCACTACACCTGCTATATTAGAGCCGCAGTCACAGACAAAAACACCTACCCTGACATCTTCACTCATTGAATGTCTCCCAACTGTTTAACTTTTCTTTAGATGCATTGTTCTTGATTTTTTTAACTGTTTTCAGAAATGTTCTCCTGAGCCGTTTCAAAAGTTAATGTAAAACTGCCTTCATGCTCGCAGCACATGCCTGAACAACTGATTCTGATATATCTATCGGACCTGTGGCTCCACCGCAGAGATATATTCCTTCAACATTTGTCTCAAGAGGGGCCAGCAAAGGCGATTTCTCCTTAAAAAATCCCAGTTCATCAAGCTCGATATTAAGCAACTTTGCAAGCCTTTCATTCCTGTCACTTGCTATAAGGCCGGTTGAAAGGACAAGGAGCTCAAATTCCTCCTGAACAATCTTTCCGGTTTCGAGACTTTCATATCTTAGTGTAATATTTTTTGTTTCAGGATCTTCAAATGCATCATAAGGTCTGGCTTTTACATATCTTACTCCGTTTTCAACTGCTTTCTGATAGAAACCCCAGAAACCCTTTCCATATGCCTTGAGATCATTATAAAATATCGTGGTCTCAACAGAAGAATCGTGCTCTTTGGTTATGATAACCTGCTTTGCGGCTATCATACAGCATACCTTTGAGCAGTAAGGGACACCTCTAGTCAATCCCCTGCCCGCACATTGAATCCAGCCGATCTTTTTTGCATGCTTCTGATCCGATGGCCTGATAATCTGTCCGGCTGTCGGACCTCCGGCATTCATAAGTCTTTCAAACTGCAGATTTGTTATTACATTGCCATACTGATTATATCCGTACAATCCGTCAGGTGCTTGTGCAGAAAGGATACCTGAGGCAACAACTATGCTTTTAACATCAATGTTAAGGTTCTGATTTGACTGCCACAGACGTACTGCGTCCTTGCCTTCGTTCTGGCACGCTTTAACACACAGGGCGATCGGACATTCCCTGCACTGGCTGCAATCCACAACACATCCACCCACACAGCTCCCGTTCTCACGCATCCTGCCGTATCTGCATTCAGGGTCCAGAACAGCCTTGTTCGGAACAGCCTGGGGAAAGGCCATATAGATCAGCTTCCTTGTGCCGCCTATTTTACCATCCATCTCATCAGGAATGCTTACAGGGCAGGCCTCAATACACGCACCGCAGCCGGTACATTTTTCTTCGTCAATGAATTTTGCCTTTTTTACAAGCCTGACATTGAACCCGCCTTCAACCTTTTTCACCTTCCTTACCTCAGTATTGGTGAGGATTTCTATGTTGGGTTCATTATCGACTTCATACATTTGAGGGGCCTCAATACATATGGAACAATCATTTGTGGGAAAGGTTTTATCCAGCCTCGCCATCATTCCCCCTATGCTTGGCGTATCATCTATCAGATAGACCTTTGTTCCATACCTGGCCGCATTCAGGGCACAGTTTATTCCAGCAATCCCTCCACCGATAACCAGTATTGATTCACTCATAGACTTACCTCGATAATGACGGAATTCGGAAAGTCAAAGATCCGCCTGATTTAACTGGACAGGCAGCCAATACTTCATTTTTCCAATCAAATTTCAGTAATTATAATAGCCCTGGATTTACAAACGGCAACGCAGGTGCCACACCCCAGACAGTTCTGAGGCCTGACAGGATAGGCTTTTTGGGACATATCAAAGACATCGACAGGACAGAATTTTACGCATTCTTCACACCCGTCACATTTATCCGGATCAACATGCACCAGATATATTTCAAAAGTCTTGAATTTTTTTCCCATGGAACATGCCACAGCTATCAGAATACTTTAAGGCCCTGCAAGTATGATATTATTTATTGAGTTGAGTGGCACCGGGACAGAGCAACTGCAAACATCAAATACCTGTTTGCCACTCAACTTCCAGCACATTACCTGTTCTTAAATTCTTCCCATTTGTAGTCAATTATTTCTGTCAGGACACTATTCAGCTTCTTTGGATGTATAAAGGCAAACTCGCAATCCCGGAATGGTCTCGCAGTCTCACCTCTTGAATCCGGTATGAAGGGATAATCCTTTGACTTCAATTCATTTACGGCCTCTCTTGTGCTGTCAACATTAAAGCTGATGATCATCACACCTTCGCCGTTTTTTTCGATATACTTTGCAACATCTCCGTCCGGAGTGGTCGACTCCATTAATTCAAAACCAATTTCTCCAATCCAGTATCTCGCCACATTAATCTTTTCAGGTTCATCGATATAGGCATCATCAGGACCTGTTTTACCCAGCAGGGGTTCCCAGATCTTCCTGGCATTCTCAAGATTTTTTACAGCAATACATATATGATCTATCTTGTTTACTTTCATGTTCATCTCCATGGTTCTGTTGACGATTGTCGATTGGTGCCGTCCACATCAGAATAAGCCCGAGACCATTCAGGCCACAAACTGATATAGCAGGCATCCAATCTCCAACCGCCAAAGAGTTAGAAGGTTACTTTTTCAAGGGGTACACTTATCGCACGATCGGGACAGACACACCCGCATTCATTGCAGTCTTCACAGATAAATTCTGTAACTACAACTCTGCCGTCCTGCACCCGTATTGCCAAATCAGGGCAAGCCTCAACACACAGAGGCTGAATATCTCCTCCACACATTGTACATTTTTCTGGATCTATCTGAGCAGCCATCTTTAACTCCCTTTATTTAGTTCGCTTTATAAAGTTTAAACAAATACAAGCCCTCACCTCTGGGGATGGCCTTAAGCATTTCAATCTTAAGATTGATGTTAAAAAAGACATTAACATCCTCAAGAATTGTCTGAAAAAGCCTCTCTCTGCTCAGGGCAACCTCTTCCATGGGTACGCCGAATTGTTTAGCAGCGCTTGGCCAGGGACATCTGGTGCATTTTATGAATACCTCTCCTGGGTTTTCACCTTTTTCGGCAAAAGCAATTCCACCCTCGGTATTCCAGATCCCGGCTATTGCCTTTCCCAGGTTCAATAAAAAACCCTCTTCTCCTTTCAACCAGTTCAGACGAGGCAGGAGATTTTTTCCTATATCCTTACCCATCATTTCAGATGCCTTCAGGGCAACATCAAGCGGCTCGACTCCGGGACCGGCAAACTCAATTGCAACATCCCTCCACCTGTAGAAGGTATTACAGATTTCAGACTGTGCGCCATGTAGAGTCCTCCATAAGTTACTTATCTCTTTTTCAGCATTAACTGGCATTTTTGACCTCCTCCTTAGATCCTAAGACCGATTCGATATCCGTCATGCACCGCACTCGACAAATTCCTCGGGACCAGCGCATCTCCGATAACAAAAAATTCAATACCTTCTTCCTGAACAATGCTCTTCAGGCTTTCGTTCGCCTCACGCTCAGAAATTACTATGGTATCGCATTTTACCGGCAGTCGGTATCCATCGTAGGTTTTTACTATGATTTCACCATCATTGATTTCCTCGATATCGCAGTCGTTATACGCCGTAACGCCGCTCTGCTTCATATAAATCATGTATCTCCACTTGAATGAAGGATTGATATCGAATCCGGCGCTCTTTTCCTTACCGATAATGGTCACTTTTTTACCCTGTTTTGCCAGAAAAAGTGCAGCACCTATCCCGGGTTTTCTGTTACCCCAGATTACCACATTTTCGCCAACAGTTACCTTGCCGCTCAGGACATCAAGGACATTAACCACGTTTTTACTGTCACCGCCTTTTGCTTTAATTTCTGAATAAACCGGACCTGTAGCAATGACAACGGTATCCGGAAGGACATCCTGTATAAGCTCATCAGTCACCTCGGTACCAAGATGAAAGTTAACTCCAGCAAGTTCACACATCCTTTTCTGATATCTCGGGCAGGTCATAAGCTCTTCATCACCATAAGGTGCGCGAGAGGCCTCCAGAATGGTACCTCCAAGCTCATCTCTCTTTTCGTATACGTGAACCTCATGCCCCCTTTTCGCAGCAACATATGCACACTCCAGCCCTGCCGGACCTCCACCCACTATCATCACTTCCTTTTTGTCACTTTCCTGAACCTGCTGGGGATAATACCTTTCATCGTGTTCGTGCGCACACAGAGGATTTATGTAGCAGGTCATCGGCGCATCACGGAACAGCCTTGCAAGGCACAGATTGCACGCCACACAATGCCTTATCTCATCCTCCCTTCCTTCCAGTACCTTCTTGGGCATTTGAGGATCAGCAATCATTGAACGGCACATCTCCCACATATCAAGTTCGCCGTCGCCAATTGCCTTATTTGGTTTATCCGGTGTAAAAAGTCTGTATGCCATCTGTATGGGTATCTTTACGTTTTCTTTTGCCCTTTTTGCGAGATGCAGCCAGTTCCCCTGCGGAATATCCCTGCTTATCACCGGGTATATTGATTCCTGCCATCCAAGTGTACAGCTTATGTAATCAGCTCCTGCCTCCTCTGCAATTTTGTATGTCATCATTGATTCGTCAGGAGTATTTCCCTTTACATCATCCAGAAGCTCATCCGAACACAGCCTGATGCCTACCGGGATATCAGGGCCGCATACCTCTTTTACTCCCTGGATAATCTCTACCATGGCCTGGCATCTTCCCCTTATATCTCCGCCATATTCATCTGTTCTCCGGTTTGTGTAGCTTGACAGAAAATTTGAAATCAGATATCCCACAATTCCTGATATCTCTATGATGTCAAAGCCCGCTTCAATACCCCTTCTTGCGGAATCAACATGCTGCTTTACCATCTCCTTTACTTCCTGATTGGTCATCTCAAACATTGGCTTGAAGATCCTCAGACGCTGCGGAACAGTGGAAGGAGCATGTCCTGAATCAACTTCAACCGCACCAACACGTCCGCAATCCATAAGCTGAAAGCCTGCAATAGCCCTTTCTCCGTGGATAGCATCAGCGATCCTTTTCAGGCCCGGTACGTACTTATCGTCCCAGCATGCGGCCTGGCCAACATAACCCTGGCCCTGTCTTTTTTCATCCATATACACGCCCTGCATAAAACAGAGGCCTCCAACCACACCTTTAGCCCGTGATCCCATATAGGCCACATCAGCATCAGTGATAAAGCCGTTATGATCATTTAGATTATCCTCAGTGGCTGCATACTTTATCCGATTCGGAACGATGAGATTGCCTATCTGAATCGGTTGGAATAGATTAGGGTACGCTTTTGCCCCCGGGTATGATGAATAATCCCATTCAAATAACACCTTGGCCATCTATAAACCCTCCTTTTCATCAATTATGTGAAAAAAATGTTTGCAGCTCAAAAAAAAGCCACCAGTGACTAATCTAAAATCGCCCCTTTACACCTTTAATCCATTTTTCAAAATAGCTAATACTTTTATTTTCAGACGGTTATCTTATCTCTGACTATTTTCGGTTCTAATCTACGCAGAACAATGTATACTGTATACAATAATTAATTGTCAAGATTTTTTTACAGGCCGTCATTCTTTATTCTGTCTTTAAAAATTCGATATGTGAATTTATTTCTTCGCTTTATGTCAGCAACATTTGCCTTTACAAAAACAATGTATACAGTATACAGGTCTATAGTCAAGGAATAATTGAATAAAGTACTTTCATTTCATGGTTTTTACACTTGCGCCCGTATGCCCCCGTAACGGATCAGCTTTTAGGGAGGAGATTATGAATCAGAAACAAAACTTGTACGTATCATCAAAAGACCCCTTACTTATAAGACCAAACCACCCTCTTCCGAAACAGGTGGCCACGATCGGAGCGGGTACCATAGGGCCTGACATCGGCTATTAACTTAAAAGCGCTATGCCGGACGTAAAACTGTATCTCGTTGACGTAGTGGAAAAACCGCTCAAAAAGGCACTAGTGTCACGACAACTCTCGAGTGTCGGGTAGAGACGTGATAGTTTTATCCGGGCATCTTTGGTAGTAAACTGCCAATTCACCTTGGCATCTTTGTTGTTCCTGAATGTTTGCCATGTCCGCACTTCTTTTCTGACGACATTTATATCGTCGATTCTCCTATTCAGACATTGCCCGGTGAGCACATTCAATTCTATTTCGGCCATATTCAACCAGCTTCCATGTTTCGGGGTATACACAAAATCGAAACGATCCCATAATGCTTTTGCCGCCTCAGGCGGGAAGATTTCATACAGAGCGCCGGGTTCATGCGTATTAAGATTATCCATCACCAACGTTATTTTCTCGGCATCTTTGTAGTGTCCGGCCAGTTCTTCCAAAAAGAACGCCCAATCACATTTGTTTTTCTTTCGGTGATTGTCAATATGCGTGTACCTGCCAGGGGTTCGCACGCAAGATAAATATTACATGTGCCACAACGACGATACTCATAATCATGGCGCACCGGCTGTCCCGGTGATGCCGGAAGAGGACATCGTGTTTCCCCGATTAACTGCTTCGGCGATTCGTCCATGCATACGACAGGATTGCGTCGATCATAGGGGCGCTTGTAAACATCGAGAACCTTTTCCATATGGGCGACAAAACTGCCAGTGTGCTCCGGCGGGATTACCCATCCTTTCTGCCGCCACGGCTTGAGCTCGTTTTTTTTAAAATGCGTCGAACCGCTTCATGAGAAATACTGTCAATATAGTTAAGCTCGACTGCTTTATCTGCCAGTAACCGTAAAGACCACCGGGAAAAACCTTCCGGTGGGTCACTGCAGCTTAATGCAACCAAATGGGCTTCAAAATCGCCATCTGCCTTTTTGGCATACACACGATCCGCCTTTCGCTTGTCGAGCGCGTAGTCAAATCCTTCTTCAACAAACCGTTTCTTTACCCGGTCAATCTTTTTCATGCTTATGTTCAGGACCCGCGCAATTTCTTCATTGGTTGAACGGTTTGTTTGAAATTCACCCGAGTCGCAATCAAGCAAAATCAATGCGTTGAGAATCTTCTGTGATTTATGGTTCCCCTTTGTCACGAGACTCCTCAGAAATTCACGTTCATCTTTGGTAAGCGTCACAATGTATCTCTTCATAACCAGGTCTCCTTGTGTGATTATGAAGAAATTATACCTTACATATTACGACATATCAAGTTTGACATGACATTAGAAAGACTTTCAGGTTACGTGCAAAAGGAAGGGCATAGGGGGACATAAGATTATAGGTTTTGGCAGTAAACTCGTGTATTCGACCAAGTATTTGCAATGAAATAGGGGTGAGATTTTCAACGATAACAACCTGTTTTTTCATAGAATAAGAATCTTATAAACTTATGTGACCTATTACCCCAATGTGGTCTTTTCAGGGCTATGCAGCATTATTCGTCTGTCCCTTTCTCCTATGTTTCTACTTCTATAGTATTCTTGGCGACTTTTTTGTCCCAGATCCGCGTGTAGCAGCCAATGCTCACAATGTCTAAAGACCTGGCTACCCAGATAGTAATCAACCCTTTCCCTCGGAGGTTCGCCGGCGTTCCTCATCCCTTATCTCTCTTCTGAGAAGTTTTCCCACCTTGGATTTCGGAAGCATGTCCCTGAATTCTACATACTGCGGGACTTTATAGGATGCAAGCCTTTCTCTGCACCATTTTGTCAACTCGGTTCCACTTACTCCCCTCACGTCCTCCTTGAGAACGACGATTGCCTTTATCCGTTCACCCACATTTGTGTCTGGGACCCCTACCACACATGCCCCTACTACGGCAGGATTGTCCTGGAGTATCGCCTCGATTTCAGAGCATGAAACTCTGTAACCTTTGTGTTTTATGACGTCCGCACTCCTGTCCACATAGAAAAGCTGCCCGTCGCTGTCCCTCCGGACATAGTCTTTCATTCGATACCAGACAGTGCCTTCTATCTCCACATACGAGGCCGCGGTTTCCTCGGGCTTATTCCAGTAGCACTTGGAGATAAATTCGGAAGTTACCAGCAATTCTCCGGGTGTGCCGGGCGGAACCGGCTCCAAAGACTCCGGGTCTACAATCATGGTTTTTCTTGAGGGGAGCGGCATGCCGACACTGCCGGGAACGGGCTCCCTGTCCAGAGGGCTCATGGCGGTGAAACCCACCTCTGTCGAGCCATATACCTGGTATATCGGGAGATTAAACTTCATTTTCCAGCGGTTATATACCTCCAAAGGTAAGACATCCCCGCCGCTCCAACAGTACTTCAGTGAACTCAAATCAAACAGGTCCAATCTGTCATTTTCCAGGATCATTCTGTAAAGGGCTGGTGCACCTAAAAATAATGTTCCTTTATGTCTCCGTATGGCATCCAGAATAGCATCCACTTGTGGTATGGGCATCAACACCGCGGTATTCCCTTTGGTCAGGACCATACCCAGAATTATACCCTGAGCCAACTGGTGAAAAAGAGGGTTCACCATGATGAAAATCTCTTCACCGTCAAGGATATGGTCTTTTCCTATGTCCCTGATCTCGTTTACAAAGGATACCATACCCGAGTGGGTGGCAATACACCCTTTTGGAAACCCAGTAGTCCCTCCTGTATAAAGGATATAACTGAGGTGCTCATCGGGGTTGATATCCGCTCGCGGGGCCTTTGGGAACTTCCTGCAGATCAGGCTTTTAAACGAGAATATACTTTCACCCTTTTCAATAACACCGTTCGGCACCTTGTCAAACAGGAAACCGAAGACCCGCTTATACAATGGAATGAGATCAACATAGTTTGTGACTATTGCCCTCTTTAGACAGGTATCGGAAAAGACTTCTTTGATATACCTGAAATTGGTATCCTGGCAAAGGACGGTCTCAGCACCGGCATCGTTGATGAGATATCTTATCTCGTGGGGAGTGTAAATTGGAGAAACAGGAACCGGTACGGCCCCGATCTGCTGGGCGCCTAAATACCCGATAAGGAACTGGGGGCAATTCGGTATATAGATCATAACCTTATCATTATCCCTGACCCCCAGGTCATATAATGCGTCGGCAAACCTGTCAATCAGTTCACTCAGCCTGCTATAGGAAAACTTTTCTCCTAAGTATATGACAGCAGTTCTATCAGGATACTTTTCACATGCCCTGTGAAAACCCGTGATGACTAACTCATTGGGTAATGGCATAGGTTTAGACCTGTTACATGTAATTTAAGATCGTTTTTTTTTAACCGCTCGCTTCGATCGAGACGCTGAAGTCGCGAAGAAAAAATTATTTTTTCGAAACTTACATCCCAAAGTAGGCCGATTTTACGTCCGGGTTGTCCATTAGCTCCTCGGAACTGCCTTCCAGAACAACGCCCCCGTTTTCGAGCACATAGCCGTTGTGTATTATGGGGAGGATCGGCCTGGCATATTGCTCGGTGATAAGCACGGTTATTCCAGTCTTCTTATTGATGTCTTCGATTGCCTCGATGAGCATCTCCTCCATCACCGGAGTCAGTCCGAGCAGGGGTTCATCCAACAGCAACATCTTCGGCTGGGCCATTAAGGCCCTTCCAATGGCAAGCATCTGTTGTTCTCCTCCGCTCAGGAATCCCCCTTCCCTTCTTTTCAGCTTGATAAGGGCCGGAAAAAGATTGAATACATATTCAAGGGTATTCTTTGCTTGCTCTTTAGTGGCAAGGATGCCACCGATTTTCAGGTTTTCCATTACACTGCTTTCCTGGAAGATCCTGCGTCTCTCAGGGCAGAGTATAAGCCCTTGTCTGGCACGCTTGCTCGGCTCCATGCCGATAATATCAACATCATCATAGTAGATATTTCCGAGCAGAGTTATCCTCTGTCCACCTCTCATTCTTTCCTTTTTCTGTAGATCTAGGGTTATCCCTGAAATTGTGTACATGAGAGTGGATTTACCGGCGCTGTTCGCCCCGAATACCCCTACGATCTCTCCCTTTTGGCATTTCAGGTTAACATTGTTGATCGCTATGGCATTTTCGTAAAATACCATAAGATCCTTTATTTCCAGCAGTGTCATTTTCGTTTCCCTGTTCCGAGATAGGCGGCTTTCACGTCTTCCCTTTCCATGACCTCTTTCGGAATCCCTTCGGCAATTTTTTTTCCAAAATTTATAACAACCACCCTGTCGGCCAACCTGAAAAGCTCTCTTAGACGATGTTCAATCATCATTATGGTTATCCCTTCCATCTGCAGCTTTTCAAGGAGCGGAATCATGCTCGCAATTTCGGACATGCTTAGGCCGGAGAAAACCTCGTCGCACAAGATGACTTCCGGTCTCAGAGCAATGCATCTCGCTAATTCAAGACGTTTGAGATATCCCAGAGGGAGAGAACTCGCGATTTTATAAGGAACACGGGCATCCCGCTCAAAACCGATCTGTTCAAGGATATCGATAGCCACTAAATCCGTGTCCCCCAATTTCCCCCCGCTGGTTCGTCGAACACGGGGCGAGTTCAATGGAACAATAAGGTTTTTAAAAGCGGCCAGGCTATGATATGGTCTCATTACCTGAAAAGTCCTAACAAGACCAAGGTTGGCGATCTTGTGAGGCTGTAACCCCTTGATATTTTTTCCCTTAAACAAAACGCTGCCGGCATCGGGTTTAACAAAGCCGGTAACAAGGTTAACCAGCGTGGTTTTCCCGGCCCCGTTGGGGCCGATGATGCCCAAGATCTCGCCTTTAAACAGGGTAAAATCGACATCGAGTACGGCCTGAACCCCACCGAATGCCTTGGATAGGCCATTGACCTGTAGTACAGGTTCTTTTTCCATTCCTATACCACTTCCCAGCGCTCAAACTGATGGTACTTACGTTCGAGGTAGTTCATTAACCCTTCGGGCTTGTAAAGGATGAAACCGATGAGCACAAGACAATAGAGGACTACCCGAAGCTGCCCAAAACCGCGAAGCGCCTCGGACATGGGGGTCAGGATGATTGCCCCTATTACCGGACCCACTAAGGTCCCCATTCCTCCCATGACACACGCGGCAATCGGCAGGATAGAGAAATCCATGGCAAAAAGGGACAGTCCCAGCCAACCGTAAAGATGGCTGAGATAGGCCCCTGCAAAAGAACCTATTAGCGATGCAATGAACACGGCCTTGATTCGGTATGCGGTTATGCTTATACCGGATGCCCTCACGGCCTGGTCATTATCCTTTATCCCACGGAAAATCAGACCGATATCCTCATTTACCAATCTCCTGATTCCAAACAGGGCTACAATAATTGCCCCTATGATAACATACTGTTCGACCCATATATTCGGAAGGGTATCAAGGGCGCTGATCCCTTCTGTGCTTCCGAAAATGCCTACTGCGGTAATTATATAGACCGAAAACAGGGGGAGCATAAAGCTTACAATGGCGAAGTAGATGCCCCGCAATCGAAGGCAGGGGATAAGGACTAAGGTGCTCATAACCGCCCCGCCCAAGGTGGCAATGGGGATCGTCACAATTGGTGACCATCCAAAGTAGGCATTCAGAACACCCGAAGTATACCCTCCAAAGCCAATGAACATTGCGCCACCAAGACAGACCAATCCCACATATTCGGCCAAAAAATCAAAACTCAGGGCTAACAGCGCATAAATGCCCGCGATACAGAGTACCCTTTGCCAATACATGTCCAGCGTGATTGGAAGGATAAGGAGTCCTAAGATCAAGAGGATTCTCGGCATGGCCAGAAAGCCCATCTCGCGCCACGAAGAAATGGCATAGAGTCCCTCGCACCGAACCTTAACGCTTCTGTCAAACCTCTTCTTGCGTCTCTCTTTTTCAGTCACTTAGACCCTCTCTTCCAACTCTTTTTGTTTTCCCATCAGACCTGAAGGCTTAAACAGCAGTATAAGTATTATTGTCCCTATCAAAACCACGTTCTCCCACAGGGCACCGAACACGGCCGTGCTTGTGATCATGGAAAAGCCGAGGGCAAAAGATGCTAAGATGGTTCCTGCCCAGCTTCCGAGACCGCCGATAATGCATACCGCAAGCGCATAGACCAGGACCCGGTATCCCTGTTCGGCAGCAATGTTTCCGAGAGGGAGGATTAACACGGCGGCTAAGCCGGCTAAGGCGGAACCGATTGAAAGGGAAACCATTGCCATGCGATCTGAATTTACGCCAAGCATCATGGCCGCCCGCTCGTCCTGGGCAATAGCCCTGAGCGACAACCCGGTTTTCGTATAGTGGGTAAAGAGCCATATAAAAGTTATAACCACCACGCCGCCAGCAATAATGATAAGTCGCTGATAGTCCACAAACACGCCGAATATGTTCATCTTGCCTCCTATAAACGGTTGAAGCACATAGAAAGGACCGATGAAGCCTTTAAACCCGGCAATTCCCTGCATACGCAGGCCTTCTAAGATGATCAGGCTGACCGCAAAGGAGGCTATTATCTCCGAAGTCGGCAGCCCTCTCAGTCGTATGAGTATAAAGCGATAGATGATAAGACCGATAATCGAGGCGATGGCAAGGGATATGAGAACAGCAAGGGCATAATTCATTTTCAGGTCATTGATAAAGCTCCAGGTCAAAAAACCTGCCAAGACATATATGGAGCCATGGGCAAAGTTGGGTATCCTGCTCACACCATAGACTAAACTAAAGCCGACGGCAATCAGAGCGAATATGATGCTGTTAACAGTGCCGTATATCAGTATGTCCATAGTTTCGATAAAAAGCCTGGCCCAGAGGACCAAGTTTTCAATGTAAAAATAAAGATACTAAAGAGCCAAGAGTTAAGGCACGCCCTTCTCTTGCGAGGGGGCGTACCTGCTTTTTTTCCGATTTATATTACTTCTTCAACCAGGGCGGCATCTCTATCTTGCCGGTTGCTGCGGCCTCCGGAAAGACACACACCCTCTTACCATCCTGCCATTGGGCCCAGCATCCCAACACACTGGTCTTCGGGTCATAGCCGTAGACGATCTGATGATTCTTATCAAAACGAATCGTCCCGCGAACCGCAGGAAGATTGGTCTTTTCCAATGCAGTGATCAAGGCCTCTTTATCGAGGGTTCCTGCCCTTTCAATGGCATCTTTCAATACATAAATGGCCTCATAGGCGCTCACGCATCCGGTGCTTCGAGGAGGGACTCCCCACCTTGTTTCAAATGCATTATAAAACTGCATGGCTTTCGGCGTGACATTGGTCGGGACATTGCCTGTCTCCGAAAGGGTAACAATGGTATAAGCGCCCTTTCCTTTGGTCGCCCCCCAGAATCCAGGGTCCTCGGCTGCACCGATGAACCCTATGGGTATGGCCGGTACTTCCATGTCTGCCCACTGTTTCAGAAGTATAGATGTCTCCGGCGAATAGGCCCACATAAACAAGACCTGTGCCCCGGATTTCTTGCATTCACCCAAGGCCAAGGAGTAATCCGTGGTGCCGATGGGATGTTTGTCTGTCCCGACAATCTCCCAACCATTTTTCTTGGCAAGCCCTTCCACGATTCCTGCTGCCTTGCGGCACATCAGGCTATCGTCTATGGAGATAAACATCTTATTAAAGCCATGCTCGTTCTTGATCTTCTGCAACAGGTCAATGGCCTCTTTAATGTACCACTTTACGCTGCCACTTTCTCGAAAAGAATATTTATACTTCCCAGGGTTTTCGGCGAATTTGTTGTCCCAGCTCGGCGTGTAGCAGCCAATGCTTACAATGTCTATTGTCTTATACCTTGCATAAATATCCATGGCCGCCATTCCGCATTCAGACATGCACGGTCCACCTGCTATAACATCCGCCTTTTTCTGAAGGATCAGTTTTTCTACTGCCAGGAGGACTTCACTAGTAGGCACACCGGGTTCCTCATCGCGGCTATCAATTATTTCAAGTTTGAGGGGACGCATGACTCCCCCGACGTTGATCCCGCCTGCCGCATTAATCTCTTCTGCGGCCAGAATCATTCCCCGTTCACCATTCTGGCCGTATGCACTGGCCCGAGGAACAGGAGCACCAACGATAATCGGGGCATCCTTTTTTCCCGCCCAGGCGGATACCATTGCGCTCGCGCCAATGATCGTGATTGCCATAAACAAAACCAAAGCCCAGCTAAAAATCCTTCTACCCATGATAGCCTCCTTCATTAAGATTTCTATTTATAAGAAGCCACATTAAATGCTTACGCCCTTGAATCGCTACGCAATAGTATTATTCTGTCTTGTGTTAATGTTTTCTGATGGATTATTCGCAATATTTGTTTGAATATGGAAAAGAATAATGTAGGTTTAAAAGTTGCATTCAATTTACTTATTGTATGCAACCTGATGAGCCAATGGTTGTTGGTAAAATTGTCGTGCCGGGAAGATATCATTTAATATCTCATCATAGAGACATATGTGATTCTACTTCTGTTTACGAAGTTAATATTCCGCCACAGAGTCTTGTTTATTTAGGCACTATTCTCCCTATTAGAATAATATTGTACTTACTAACTCGCTTCTGAATTGTCAACACAAAAGCAGAGAAAGGTCGAAAAAAGTTTTCATGCTGCTTGTTTCCACTCAATTTGGCTTGCAGATTCGCGGTTTACCTTCAGCCGTTTTCAGGGCTACCTCCGTTAGCCCCAAAAAATTGCTTCCGCCGCAAAAAAAAGAAGAGAATTCAAGCTCAGAAACATTATATCTTTTCCTCCCATGTTACTCGGGAACATGTTTTGCCTTGACAAATTTCTTGTGTACAGTATACAAATTTTATTCAAGGAAATTATTCGGCCTGTGCGGTCAGCCTTTAGCTGTCAGCAATTAGTGTGTTTTGTTAAAAAGATGTAACTGCTTAGGCTCAAAGGGGCAAAGCAGAAAAGGCACAGAGACTGGAAGACCTATTTTACATGCAGAAATAAAGCGATTTCGCTTCCACCAATAATCTTCCACAATATCCCTATATGTTTTTAGTTTCTCTTTGTTCCTCTGTGCCTTTGCTACTTTGCCCCTGAGTAGTTACCAACTGTTAATGGAAAAAATGGAGGAAAATTATGGAACATGGAAAAAAATTATACACCTCATCATTCAACCCTTTACTTATAAGACCAAACCGCCCTCTTCCAAAACAAGTAGCCATTATCGGAGCGGGTACCATAGGGCCTGATATCGGATATTACCTCAAAAGTGCCCTTCCTGACATAAAGCTGTATCTTGTTGACGTAGTAGAAAAACCGCTTCAGAGTGCTGAAAAAAGATTTGCCGGATATGCTCAGAAGGCGCTTGATAGAAAAAAGATGACACCTGATCAGGCAAAGGCTATCCTCGACAACATAACCTATACGACCGACTATGGTCAGATCAGGGACTGCGATCTGGTTATCGAAGCCGCAACGGAAAACATTCCTCTGAAACAGAAAATATTTGATACCATAGAGAAGATAGTCAGCCAGGATGCAGTTATTACCTCAAATACAAGCTCTATTCCTGCTGACAGGTTATTTCTTAAAATGAAACATCCTGAAAGAACAACAGTCACACACTTTTTCGCTCCGGCATGGCGCAGCCTTCCCGTAGAGGTAATCAACTGGGAGATGGCAAGCCGTGAGGTCATTGATTACCTGTTCTGGTTTTTTTCAAACACCGGCAAGGCGCCAATCATTACAGATAATGCCATCTGTTTTGAACTGGACCGTATATTTGATAACTGGTGCAACGAAGCTGCGTTTCTTCTGAGTCAGGCTACTGCAAGCCAGATAGACAAAGTTGCCGAGGAATTTGTTTATGCAGGTCCATTCTTTGTCCTGAATATGGCAAACGGCAATCCAATTGTTTTCGAGACTAATACGCTCCAGATGGAGGAAGGCCTTCATTACCAGCCTGCATCAATACTTAATTCGGTTGACAAATGGGTCACCCACAAACCCGGAAGCCCTGTTGATATTCCTGAAAATCTAAAGCAAACGATAAGAGACAGGCTGCTCGGGATCTTTTTTTCACAGTCATTTGATATTATTGACAGAGGGATAGGCACAAAGGAAGATCTCAATTTCGGCTGTCAGATTGCACTGGGTTTCAGAAAAGGTCCGTTCGATGTAATGCGGGATATCGGTGAATCTGAAGTCAGCAGGATCATGAAGAAATTCGGCGATGAAAGGCCAGGGTTTCCTCAGCCCAGAGAATCCCTGCCCGTGTACCAGGATTTCAAGCGTTTTGTATTAAAGGATGAAATGGACGGTGTCAGGATCATCACTATTCGCAGGCCCCAGGCCATGAATGCCCTGAACGACGAAATAACAGACGAAATCCTTTCATCACTTAAGGAAGATATTGACAATCCGGATGTAAAGGGATTTGTCATTACAGGTTACGGAAACAGTGCATTTTCGGCAGGAGCTGACATCGGCCGCTTCCCTCAGATGCTCGGCAATATGGAGGCATCGGTTGAATATGCCAAGGCATGCGCCAGGGTCCAGCTCTTTATGGATAAAATGGAGAAGCCTGTTGTGGCCGCAATAAACGGCATGGCCCTTGGCGGCGGACTGGAGGTGGCTATCAGGTGCCATGACATAGTGGCAACAGAAAATGCAAGATTTCAGTTTCCTGAGATAACACTCGGCATATCGCCCGGAATCGGCGGAGTTGTTGTACCTTACAGAAAATGGCCTGAAGGCGCCGCCCTTTTTCACGAGATGCTCTGCCTGGCAAGGTCTATCAATGCTAAAGAGGCATTGGATATCGGAATGATAAGCAGGTCAACCGATACCTATCTTAATCTGATAAAGGTGGCAGTGGAACAGGTCAAGGCTCTTGAGGGAAAGATAAAAAGAATTCCCGATGGAAAAATCGACATACCCGAGATAAAAATTCCTGATCAGCCTGTGGCCGGCAAACAGCCTTTGAGCAAAGAGGCGGTTTCTATTGTGGCAAAAACTATAGCGGCAGGTACTTCTGCTGAAACCCTTTCCGAGGCCCTTGAGATCGGTTACAGGGGATTCGGTGAAATAGCATGTACAGATGCTGCAAAGGAAGGCATCTCCGCCTTTCTTGAGAAAAGAAGACCTGAATACAAAAAATAGTTACATCATATCCCTGATGTGTCATAATACACAAGTTAAGTTAAAATCCATAAAAAGAGGCAGTTTCAACTTGGATCCCGCTGTTACATGCGGGGTCCAGGTTTCAGTTTCTGCTCCCGAATTCAAGGGCCGAATTCTCGACAATCCAGAATTGGACGCTTTGAGATAGCTTCATGATATACATATTACACATATAGAGGGATCCCAAATGAAAATCGAAACAAAATGTGTTCATGCCGGAGGGTACTCTGATCCTCTCACCGGAGGGATCAATACGCCGATTTTTACATCCACTGTTTATGATTATATTGACAGAGATGCTACTGTTTATCCAAGATACTTTAATACTCCCAATCAGGAGGCTGTTGCTCAAAAGCTTTCGGCCCTTGAGGGAGGAGAGTCTGCCATCCTTTTCAGCTCCGGCATGGCTGCTATTTCAACAGTCATGCTGTCATTCCTGAAGGCAGGAGATCATGCGGTTATTCAGGATGAACTTTATGGCGGCACCCATGCGTTTATAACTTCACATTTTGAAGACCTCGGGATTGCATACTCCCTTGCTGCACTCAAAGCAGAAAAGATTGCAGAGGCCCTGACTCCAAAGACCAGGGTTATTTATATTGAAACCCCAACCAACCCATTGCTGAATATCATCGATATTCAAGAGGTTTCCGGGATCGCAAAAAACGCCGGAGCAATTACTGTAATCGACAATACCTTTGCCAGCCCCATCAACCAGACCCCGATCACCCTTGGTATAGATATTGTTACTCACAGCGGAACCAAATACCTGGGAGGGCACAGTGATCTCAGTTGCGGCGCAGTAATAACCAGCGCCCAGCTTGCCGAGCGCATCAGGAAAACAGCCTTGAGCCTTGGCGGAAACATGAACGCCCAGACATGCTACCTTCTGGAAAGAAGCCTCATGACGCTTGCACTGCGTGTCGAACGCCAGACACAGAATGCCGGCGTTATAGCTGATCATCTTGAAAACAACCCGAATATAAGTCGTGTTAACTACCCGGGATTGAAAAATCACCCGGGTCATGACATAGCAAAAAAACAGATGACCGGATTCGGTGCAATGCTTTCTTTTGAAATTGATCCCGGCCTTATGAACGCAAAGACATTTATGAAAAGATTGAAGCTGATAAAACCCGGGGTCAGCCTGGGAGGAGTTGAAACATCAATCTGCGATCCAGCCACTACATCTCACGCGAAGGTATCTCCTGAAGTACGCAAAAGGATAGGGATTTCAGACAACCTGATGCGGCTTTCCGTAGGGATTGAACACCCTGACGACCTGATTGGGGATATTGAACAGGCACTGCTTATATAACAAAAACAATATGTATTTGTTTACGGCTTCACGTATATTAATATATGGGCTTCAGGTTTGAATTCCACGAGACCTTTAGAATTTGTCATTTCGAGGAACATAGCGACGAGAAATCTTGAATCCGCCATAACAGAAATGAACACTGAATAAAAGCAAAATTTCTCCCCAGGGTCGAAATGACAGGAAAGAGGAGGGAGGATCCGGAATTTTACCAGCCTTTGGTTGGTTTACCAGCCTTTGGTTGGTTTACCAGCCTTTGGCTGGGACAAATAACGATTGCACCTGAGGTGCACATGAGTTTTGCAAAGGTCTCTCCACTGAGGCCAAAAAACCCATATGCTCATTTAATTTGCAGAATATAGGAGACAGGTAAGATGACACTCGAAATAATCCGCAGTACTCTGGCATGGTGTTCGGTGATAGACATCGGATTGCTGCTGTTCTGGTTCCTGTTTTTCACTCTGGCCCATGACTTTATTTACCGGATGCATGCAAGATGGTTCAAGATCCCGGCTGAGACCTTTGATACTATTCACTATACAGGCATGGCATTTTTTAAAATTTGTATATTTCTTTTTAACCTCGTTCCCTATATTGCCTTGCGTATTATAAGTTAATTTTTTATTATCAAGTGCTTTTTACAAAAAAATATTATTATTAAAAAAATCATAGGAGAACAACACATGAAAAAACTTTCTATCGCAGTTTCGGCCTTTGTATTCTTTTTAATTACAGCAGGACTTTCTATTGCAGGTGTTAATTACCCTGATGAAATCGCTTCTGAATTTCCGCAGTATCCAGACAGCGAGGTTGTACAGGTAATCAATTCGGGCGCCAACCTGATAACCATTTTGAAGTGCGGCAATGCCCAGCTAAATGAAGTTTACACATATTACAGGGACAAGGCCAAAAACAGCGGCTGGAAGATAGTCATGGAAACAAAGCAGAACGACCACATGATGTTCATGGCTGAAAAAGGGCCAAAAAAGGTGATGATAGACATAGGTCAGATGGATAATGAAACCATGGCCAACATTGCCATAGTAAATGAAAATTAACAGATATGCTCAGATTTAGGCAGCAAAATTAATCTTGAAGTGCTGTTTATTTAATACTCAGGAGGGAAAGCCATGAAGCGTTTTGCTCTATTATTCGTATTTGTTTTTTTTGTTCTTACATTCATAGCCGCGATACAGGCTCAGGCCAAAACGGTTCTCAAGCTGGCCACGGTAACCCCTCCCCAGCACGCCTATTCAGCAGGCGCCCAGGAATTTGCCCGGTTGATCAGCGAAGGAACCGGGGGAGAAATAGTCGTCAAGGTATATGCCGGCGGGCAGCTCGGTAAGGGCGAGAGGGAACTCCTTGAGGGCATGCAGATAGGCACAATTGATATGGCCGTAACTGCAACGGGCCCGGTCTCAAATTTCAGTCCCAACATGGGGGTCGTCGACCTGCCTTTTCTGTTCATAGATCACACTTTTGTAGACAGGATCCTTGACGGACCAATCGGCCGTGAACTGCTTGACGATCTTCAATCTGCAGATATCAAGGGCCTGGCATTTTTTGAAAACGGGTTCAGAAACTTTACAAATTCCAGAAAACCCCTTTTAAAACCAGAAGATTTCAAGGGACTTAAATTCCGGACAATGGAAAATCCTGTTCATCTCGCATCGGTCCGCGAACTGGGAGCCCAGGCCGTTCCCATGAGCTGGGGTGAGGTGTATACATCTTTGCAGACAAAGGTAATTGACGGTCAGGAAAACCCCATCGCCATTATTTATGCCTATAAACTGAGCGAAGTCCAGAAATACCTTTCCCTTACCGGCCATTTCTATTCTCCTGCCCCACTGAGCATGAGCCTCAAAAAATTCATGAAGCTCAAACCTGAATGGCAGAAGCTCTTTCTCGAAGCAGCCGTCAAGGCAGCAAAATTTGAAAGAAAACTGATCCGTGACAGTGAGGCCAGGCAGCTTGAAGAAATCAAGGTCCGGGGCATGGTTGTTGACACTGTGGATAAAGCTGTATTCATTGAAGCCATGAACCCTGTGTATAAAATGTTCTATGAGAAATACCCCGGATGGAAAGGGATTGTCGAAAAGATCAGGGCCAAGCACTAAAGCTCTTTCTTCATCTGAAACATGCGGTTGTATTAATAATTTCTACGGGCGCCCTGCCCTTTTAATGCAAATCAAATGATCCGGAAATCAATATGTCCAGAATAAGTGACTGCCTGAACAGGGTATGCGAAATAGGCCTTATTCTTGTGCTTTCCGCCATGGCGGTCGCTGTCTTCATGCAGGTTCTTTTTCGCTATATTCTTCAGCTCCCTCTTTTCTGGACTGAAGAATTCGCCCGTTACTGCCTCATCTGGGCATCTCTTCTGGGTGCGGCAATAGCACTTAAGAGAAAACAGCATATTGCCGTCACCTTTTTTCTTGAACACTTCCCTCAAAGACTTGCAGGGGTCCTGACCTTTGCAGCGCATATATCAGTTGCCCTGATTCTCGGGGTTATGACCTTTGGAGGATTTAAGCTTGTTCTCGTTACGAGTTCCCAGATAAGCCCTGCCCTGCGTATCCCCATGGCTGTACCATATCTGGCACTGCCTGTGGGTTCTCTGGTAATGCTGATTCACATAATCAGCTTTATATTACACCGGCAAACCAATACAGTTGAAAATCAGGAATCCTGTCTTTAAAGGTTAATAAAGCTCATGGTAGTTGCCGCCCTCATAATTTCTTTTGCATTTTTCCTGGTAATAGGGGTTCCAATTGCCTTTATTCTGGGACTGACCCCGTTAGTTGCCCTGATTATCCAGAGAGAAACCCCGCTTATTCTGGTATCACAGCGTATCTTTACAGGGATGGATTCGCCGGTACTTATGGCCGTACCCTTCTTTATCCTGGCCGGCAATATTATGAGTGCAGGAGGCATGACAGAACGGCTTTTGAGATTCTGCAATTTACTGGTGGGCTCTTTCAGGGGAGGACTGGCCTATATTAATGTGGTCATCAGCATGATCTTTGCCGGCATTACGGGAGCAGCAGTTGCAGATACAAGCGCCGTAGGTTCAATCCTTATCCCGGCCATGAAAAAGGACGGATATGACGGTGATTTCGCATCAGCAGTTACAGCCACGTCTTCAACCATAGGACCAATCATACCCCCCTCCATCCCTTTTATAATTTACGGCGTCCTGGGCGAGGTATCTATTGCATCCCTTTTCCTTGCAGGATTTATCCCCGGTATACTCCTCGGGGTTTTTCAGATGGGGGTTGTATGGTATTATGCCCGCAAACGGGGTTATTCCGGCAGCAAAAGAATTTCTTCAAGAGAAGCATTAAAGGTAGTAATTGATGCTGCGCTTGTTCTTTTAATGCCAATTATCATACTTGGCGGCATCCTGACCGGAATATTCACACCAACTGAAAGCTCCTGCATTGCTGTTTTTTATGCCCTCTTTATAGGTCTCTTTGTTTACCGGGACATCCATCTGAGGGATCTTCCCGGAATTCTGATTAAGACAGGTGCAACCAGTTCCCTTGTCATGCTGGTGATAGGCACGGCCAGTATCTTTTCATGGGTCCTTGCCAGCGAGGAAGTGCCCCAGATGGTAACCGGGACGATTCTTTCATTAACGGAAAATAAAATAGTCATCCTTCTGCTGATGAATATGATCCTGCTCATTATCGGCACCTTCATGGAGCTGACCGCATCGCTCATCATACTTGCCCCTGTCCTGCTGCCGCTTATGATAAAAATCGGCGTTGACCCGCTGCACTTCGGAGTTATCCTTGTCCTGAATCTTGTTATCGGGCTTACCACACCCCCTGTGGGAGTTTGTCTTTTTGTTGCCGCCTCCATAGGACAAACGAGCCTTGAAAAACTCTCCCGCGCCATAATCCCGTTTCTTATGGCATCCATTGCAGTATTGATCATCTGCACATACTGGGAAGGTATTATAATGTTCATCCCGAAATATTTCGGCTATATACCTTCACCATAGTCTAATGGAAACGTATGTGTTATATTGATAGTCCTGTAATAAATAAAATTCTACGAATATGTCATTTCGACTACAGGGAGAAATGTTATCTTTTTATCATGTTGCGACCCTAAGATTTCTCGTTTCACTCGAATTGAAAGCCTGGAGCACGTTTCCGGGGAGCCATTGTATAGTGACCGGATTATATTAACCGGCTGTATATATAAGGACAGTCAGGCGTTTATTGATGTGAGGTTTCATATATGGGTGTAGCCGCAGATATTGTAATTATCATGGTAGCAGCCCTGATTGGCGCTCTAATTGCACAAAGACTCAGGCAGCCATTGATCCTGGGGTATATATTTGCAGGGATTATCGTTGGACCCTACGTGGGCGGAATCACAGTTGGCGATATTCATGAAATTGAACTACTGGCTGAAATTGGGGTTGCCCTACTTCTCTTTGCTCTTGGCCTGGAATTTTCCATCAGTGAGTTAAAACCGGTAAGAAATATTGCCCTGATCGGAACTCCCATTCAGATTATCCTCAGCATTGGCTTTGGCTTTTGTCTCGGGAAATATCTCGGCTGGTCCTCGATGAGTTCATTGTGGTTAGGGGCCTTGATTTCTCTTTCCAGCACAATGGTCACACTGAAGACACTTATGAGCAGGGGGTTTGTCGGGACACTTTCAAGCCGGGTAATGATAGGCATGCTGATTATACAGGATCTGGCTGTCATACCTATGATGATAATCCTGCCTCAGTTGAGCAACCCTAAAACAGGACTTTCCCTCCTGGCCATTGCCGTAATCAAGTCTGCAATATTCCTCGGATTAATGTTTTTTCTGGGCGCAAAACTTCTGCCACGCCTGCTGGAACATGTAGCCAGATGGAACTCCAGGGAACTTTTTATCCTGTGCATAACAGCAATAGGCCTTGGCATTGGCTATGCAACATATCTGTTCGGGCTCTCATTTGCCTTCGGTGCCTTTGTTGCGGGAATGGTTCTCAGTGAATCGGACTATGGCTATCAGGCATTGAGTGATATTATTCCACTCAGGGACATATTCGGCCTTCTGTTTTTTACAACGGTCGGCATGCTCCTCGATCCGGTATTTCTGATCCATAACTGGGGCAAAATTCTCTCGCTGGTTCTGATCATCGGAATCTTCAAGGGTATAATTTTTTACCTGCTCTCCATCCTGTTCCGTTACACCAATATTATACCCATTGCAGTGGGCCTCGGTCTGTTTCAGGTAGGCGAATTCTCTTTTGTTCTTGCGCGCTTAGGTCTGAAAACTAATGCAATTGACGCAAGCATGTATTCTCTTATCCTTGCCATATCTGTACTCAGCATGGTTCTTACCCCATTTGCTTCAGCAATGGCAACACCTCTGTATAAATTTAAAAAACGTCTGTTTGAATATGAACCATTTCAGATGGAAAACATACCTCCTTCCGGATTTAAAGATCATGTTATCATTGCCGGAGGCGGAAGGGTCGGACAGCACATAGCTCATGTCCTGACCAGACTCAATCTCCCTTTTGTGATTATTGAACTTAATCACCAGCGAATGATCGAATGCAAAAATGCGAAATATCCTGTGATCTATGGCGATATGAGTCAGCCCACGGTCCTCAGGGTATCAAAAATAGAATCAGCCAGGCTTTTGCTTATTACCACTCCTTCAGTTATTACAGCCCAATCCATTGTAAAACAGGCACATCGTATTAAGCCGAAATTGCATATTATTGCAAGAGCCGACGGTGTTGAACAAACTCAGGCATTATATGAAAGCGGCGTGTATATGGCTGTACTCCCTGAGATGGAAGCCGGTCTTGAAATTGCAAGACAGGCACTGGTTCATCTTGAAATCCCTGTGAATGTAATCCAGCAGTATACTGATTCCGTAAGGCAAAGGCTTTATGCTCCAATATATAAATCGAATTATGATCAGCAGATTCTGGCAAAACTTGATAATATAAAAAATATACTGGAAATTTCATGGGTCACTCTTCCACACGGCTCTCCCCTTGTAGACAGAAGCATTAAAGATGCCGCAGTTCGCACCGGGACAGGCGCATCTATTGTGGCGGTTATACGTGATAATTCAATTCAACCCAATCCCAAAGCGGATTATATATTTCAGGAAGGAGATATGGTGGCAGTTGTTGGAAATCAGCAGGAAAGAAATGCGTTTAAAGAACTTTCTGAAAATCAGCATAAGCTGTAACCGTAATATCTGTTCTTTTTATCTCAAACCAGCAAATCGGCCTCGCCCGAAGAACATACCAGGAGCGTGGTCGGCAGCTCTGACAGTAAATTCCCGAAGGTATTGCAGAAGGTCTCTGCATCGGCCTCCTCCGGCACATTAAAGCCCAGCATTACCAGTGAGGCGTCCTTGGAATGCCGATGAAGTACTTCGGCAAAGGGGACATCGGAAACCAGTACCTCAGCTTCAGCATTTACCCTGGCCGCATCGATTAAAACACGAAGCGCTTCGGCCGCAGGGTTTCGTCCGGCTTCATCCTGTATCAAACGCAGGAGCCTTATCTTTGCCCCCGACCATTCCCAATTAAGGGTCAATAAATGGGCCATCAGCAACATAAGGGACCCGTTCTCCCTGCCGCGCCACCATACATCAATTCTTCGATTCGCATTTTCCTCCGGCATACCCTTATCCCAGAGAAGGATGAGACTCATGCCCAGCAGTCTGATCGAGTTCAGATAATGCACAAAAGACTCAACACGCTCTTTCTCATATGACCATCCCAATAAAACGAGATTTGGTCTTAGCGGGCCTACAGGGTGCCCCTGCAGGAGAGCAGTAAACCCTTCTTCAAGACTTTTGGCCACCACGACCGCCGAAAGTGCCTCAAAATCATTATCCCTGAGGAAACGCTCAAGCTGGTTGAATGCGGCCTCTCGCAGGTGAGATATCTCAACCAGATCTCCGACCAGTACGCGCCCCAGTATGACGAGGCCCCTCTCCTCTCCGAATTGAAGCGCATATTTTGCCATTGTTAACCTCGTTTCGGGGTTGCCTGTAAGCACCAGTATTGTTGGCCGCCAGTTCTTTGGGCTGGCCGATGTCTTAGCCAGTTTGAGAAGATTGTAACGCAAACGGGAATAGATAAAACCCCAGCGTGCATCTCCGAAGCGCACCTCCAGGACATTTCGTCGAAGCAGGCTGTACAGGATAAATACAAATACGGCAGCCGCTAATGCGGCGACAGTATTTATGAGAAAGGCAGTGAAGACGCAGGCCGCAGCACCGCAAATAGCCGGAAGCCAGTGATAGTACCTGAATCTCGGTCGAAAAGAAGGATTTCCTGCAAACGATTCAACAAAAGCAGCCAGGTTAACCATCCCATAGGTATAAAGGAAGAACATGGTCACCACAGCTGCCAGGACATTGAAGGCACCGCCCTTTGAATCCTGTCCGGCCCAAATGATGACGATCATCGTAATCCCCAGCGTAAGGAAGAGCGCCCTTCGCGGCTCATCTCCCCTCCGGGAGCCTCTGGCAAAAGGAGACAGGGGTGGAATTACCCTGTCCCTTGCTACTGCCTGCAAAACCCTTGGAGCTCCCAGAAAAGATCCCAGAGCGCTGGAAAGTGTTGCCGCAAAAACCCCTGCAACCACCAGAAATCCAGCACCAAAAAGGGCTTGGCTGCATAGTGTCTCAAAAGAGGTCTCGATCAGCTGGGAACGAGTCTGCGCACCTCCGCACAAAAGTATCTGAACAAGATAAACAAGAAATCCTGCTACTACCGCAGCAAATGTCCCAAGAGGAATTGCCCTCTTGGGCTCCTTGAGGTCCCCGGACATGTTTACCCCTGCCATAATACCTGTTGCAGCAGGAAAGTATATTGCAAAAACAACCCAGAAAGATACTGAAGAACCTGTATATCCGGAAGTCCAGTTCTGAAGAAAAACCTCACTTCTGAAGTTTGTGGCCGCCCCGCCCATGAATGCCAGAATTGAAAGACCAAGGACTGTCATAATCACGTATTGCGTTTTTATGGCCCATTTTGCACCTACGTATGAGATACCAAAAAGAATAAGAGTTGTAACAACGGCAATCGTCTGAAAATGACCGGCCAGTTCAGGAACGGTGCGAACTACTGCCTCGGAGAAACCAAGGATATAGAAAGGAACGGATATGGCCTGCGCAGAAAAAAGGGACAGGCCGATTGCTCCTCCGAACTCCGGCCCCAGCGCTCTTGAGATAAGGAAATATGCTCCGCCCCCGGCTACAGGTGTGTTGGTTGAAACAGCTGCTATGGAAAGTGAAGTCAGCGCGGTTATGGTTTTGGCGAGCAAGAGAATCAACAGTGCCTGAAAAATACCGGCCTCTCCAATGACATACCCTGCCCTCATGAACATGATAACGCCGAGTATGGTTAGAATTGACGGAGTGAAAACGCCGCCAAACGCACCTAAGCGGTTTGGGATATTCCTCGAATGATTCTCTTTCTTTACGGCCATAGGATTCCTTATAGCATTTTTATATCAATCCTCCAAAATGTTCCGGCACATGGGCACAGAATTATAGGGAAAACATATTTGATTGTAAAATAATGAGTGGTCAGGACTTGGTTTGAGAGAAAAGGGCGATCAAGTTTCATTCCTGAACAGAATGCCCGGCCGGATATTACATCCGTCCGGGCTGTTTCAAAGCTTTTTTATTTTGCTTCCATAAAATATTTTTCTGCTCCGGAATGAAGCGGAATTGGACTTTTGAGCGCATTCTCCTTTGTTAACTGTGCTGCAACGGGATGGATATTTGTCAGGGCGTATTCACCTGTTGAAACATTTTCAAAAACGGCCTTTGTTAACTTGTATGCAACATCATTTTCCATTTTCCTGTTAGCTATCAAAAGATTCGAATCGCCCAGGCACAGGACGTCATAATTAACATCATCGTAAGTCCCTGATGGTATTACAATCTTGAGATAATAGGGATGTTTCTCTACGAGTCTGTCAACAAATGTTTCCTCAAGCGGTATCATAATAATGTCCGTTGCGGCGGCCAGATCCTTTACAGCAGAAGCAGGATATGCAAAGTTGAAGAAGCAGGCATCAACAACACCGTCTTTCAAGGCTTGAACGGATTCAGTCTGGTCGAGATTGACAAGCGTTAAATCATTCTCAAGATTATAGCCATATTCGCTGAGAATTGCCCTGGCCTGAGTTGAACAACCACTGCCCGGGACATCGATGGAAATCTTTTTACCTTTTAAATCGGCAATCGATTTGATTCCCGTCTGCCTGGTGGTAACTATATGTTCAGGAGCGGGGTACATCTGAAAGAGACAAACGAGGTCATATTTTTTTTTAAAAGGAGCTAAGCCTTTCGTGGCTTTGTAGGCAACACTTCCCATTACCATTCCCAGATCAATCTCACGGAATCCTACGAGATGACAGTTTTCAACTGAACCACCTGTTGATTTGGCTGTGCATGCTATATCCTCAACGGTTTGTTCAATAAGCACTTCCATACCATCCCCCAGAGGATAATACACACCGCCAGGACTACCTGACCCCAGTTTTAACATGATTTTCTTTTCTGCTGTGGCCTGACAGGTAATTATCAGGGTAGCGGCAACACTAATTATAAGAAGTACATATAATGCTCGTTTCATTTAAAGCTCCTTTCCGATAATGTTATGGGTAAATTTCATGTCAACCATAAATGCCGTCCCTTAAATTCTCGCACCTCCTTCCGGCGATCTTTGAAAAAGCTTAAAACATGATAATGCTAAAAACAAAGATCGGTCAAGGCTCATATTCACTTGGCTCATATTCACTTGGTCCTTGTAATGGCGGACTTTTTTTCAGCATTACTTTATTCTCTGTTTCTTCAGAATCAGAGTCCATCACTTTGACCTTGCATCAAATTGACAGTGAATTTAGTTTTGATTACATTGTTATTCATTCTGTTTTTTTCTTTTAGTTTATTTAAAAAGAATGTAAAAATAACCGTATTGATTCTTCAAAATTGCTTATTTTTAATCCGCCAAAGACGTGTAAACCAGCCACGAACACATGCTGGTAAACCCTCCACAAACACTGGCGGGTAAACCATCCAGAGGCTGGTAAACCCTCCACAAACACTGGCGGGTAAACCATCCAGAGGCTGGTAAACCCTCCACAAACACTGGCGGGTAAACTTTGAACTTTCAGCTTTGAGCTTTGAGCGAGCCTGCGGCGTGGTAGTTCTTTATTTTTAAAAGGAGAGCCTGATGAATTACAAAATAGTCATGATCCTCATCCTTGCCTTGTTTGCTGTTCTGTTCATTATTCAGAATGTTGCCCTGGTAGAGGTCCAATTCATGTTCTGGTCCATTCAAATGTCTCGATCACTGTTAATATTCCTTCTGGTTGCAATTGGGATCATAATCGGTTGGTTTTTTCATAGTTTTTTTAAGCGCCGAAGAAAATAGGTACGTTCCTGAAATTTTAAAACAACTTTCTTATGATTTTTTAGTGCCCTACCCTCATACGTAAATAAAAACAAAACGCCAAGAATATGATTCTGGAGAATAATAATGATCGATTTGCTTAGAGAACGTAGAAGTATAAGAAAATATGAGGCCAGAGAGATCGAACTCGAAAAAATCGAAATCCTCAAAGAGGCCTTATTGCTCTCACCTTCTTCCATGAACAGGAAACCCTGGGAGTTTATTTTTGTCGATGATAAGGATTTACTGGCCGGACTGTCCCGGGCCAAAGAGCATGGGGCCGGATTTTTAAGGGGTGCCGCGCTGGGAATCGTTGTCTGTGGCGATGAGACTGTTTCTGATGTATGGCAGGAAGACTGCTCTATTGCCGCAATTATAGTGCAGCTTGCTGCTCAATCTATCGGACTTGGGAGCTGCTGGGTTCAGATACGCAATAGAAGGCATGTTCAGGGCATGACAGCAGAGGAATACGTTCAAGGGCTGTTGGGTTTGCCTGAAAACCTGAGAGTTGAATGTATTATCAGCATTGGCTATCCGGCCGAAAAGAAGGCCGGTATCACAAAAGAACAGCTGGAAGCCCATAAGGGCAAGATAAGGCATCTATCTGCATAAAGGACAAATAGGTGGTGTTCCCTTATTATCTACTTCTTCATAATCATCATCTGGCAGTCTGATTTTGCAAAAGAAGAAGGATGCCTTAGAGTAAAGTTATTAACTGACTGCAATAATGATGGGGCTATTGTATTTTATAGTGGTTTTGGATTCTTTAAATCTTCCATGATTTCTATGAGAATAGTTTTCACAAAATTGATAAATTGTGCTATATATAATTCTGTTTTTTAAAGATTTGAAATAAAATAAACTTTATATATATAATCATATGCATAAACTTTTCAATTCTATATATTCTCATGGCTTTATCCGGGCAACGGTAGCCATTCCCTCAGTGCGGGTTGCAGACCCTGCCTACAACCTTGAACACACATTGGCTCTGGCCAGGCGGGCGTCCGAAATCAATGCGGCAATTACCCTCTTCCCTGAGCTGGGCATCTCTGCCTACTCCAATGAGGACCTGTTTCATCAGGATGCGCTTCTCGATGCCAGCCTTTCAGCGCTGGTAAAAATCGTTGAAGCCAGCAGGGACCTCTCCCCTGTCCTGTTAGTTGGTGCACCTCTTCGGTTCGAGGAAAAATTGTATAATTGCGCCGTTGTTATCTATCGCGGCGAAATGCTTGGGATCGTGCCAAAGACTTACCTTCCAAATTATCGGGAGTTCTACGAAAAGCGTCAGTTCACTTCAGGCCGGGATGCTGTTCGAAAGGAGATGCCATTTTTAAACAGGATGGTGCCATTCGGAAACGATCTGGTATTTGAGGCATCGAACGTCCCTGGATTTGCTGTCTTTATAGAGATCTGCGAGGATATCTGGTCGCCTATTCCTCCAAGCACATATGGTGCGCTGGCCGGGGCCACGATACTGGCCAACCTTTCTGCCAGCAATATTACGGTAGGCAAAACTGATTACCGCCGTCTGATCTGCTCATCCCAGTCAGCCAAGTGTATCTCTTCATACATGTACTCAGCGGCAGGCCCCGGGGAATCAACAACCGACCTTGCCTGGGACGGTTACGCAGTCATCTACGAGAACAGTGACCTGCTGGCTGAATCGAAACGATTCGTACGCGAAGAGCAGTTCATTGTTGCCGATATTGACCTGGATCGGCTGATACAGGACCGTATGCGCACGACCAGTTTCAATGACACGGTGCGGGAACATAGAGAAAAGGTTTCAGCGATGCGAAGAATTCAATTCGAATTCAAGGTTCCGCGGACGGAAATCCCCCTGATTCGCAGAGTAAACCGCTTTCCTTACGTGCCCGGTGACCCTGCCGTTTTACATAAACGTTGTTATGAAATTTACAACATACAGGTTCAAAGCTTAATGAAGAGACTCTCTTCCTCCGGCATCGAAAAAGTGGTGATCGGCATATCCGGCGGACTCGATTCCACCCAGGCCCTGATCGTGGCTGCAAGGACAATGGATGTTCTCGGGCTGCCTCGATCAAATATACTTGGATATACGATGCCTGGATTTGCCACCAGTGCAATTACCAATCAGAACGCCCATCAGTTGATGAAATATCTGGGTGTATCCGCAAATGAAATTGACATTCGACCCTCCTGCATGAAGATGTTTACGGATATCGGGCATCCTTTTGCAAAAGGTGAGCCGGTGTATGATACCACTTTCGAGAACGTGCAGGCCGGCGAACGGACTTCCCACCTTTTCCGGCTTGCGAACCTGAATAACGCAATCGTTATGGGCACCGGAGACCTGAGCGAGCTTGCCCTGGGCTGGACAACATACGGGGTTGGAGACCAGATGTCACATTACAATGTCAACGCATCCGTGCCTAAAACATTAATCCAGCACCTGATCCGCTGGGTAATTGTGACCCGGCTGTTTGATTCTCAGACCGGCGATATTCTTGAGTCTATACTCAATACGGAAATTTCTCCGGAGCTGGTTCCGGACGAAAATGGAAGTGTCGATAAACCGGCCCAGAAAACGGAAGCAGTTATCGGACCATATGAACTTCAGGATTTCAACCTGTACTATATTTCGCGCTTCGGTTTCAAGCCAAGCAAGGTCGCTTACCTTGCATATCATGCCTGGAGTAACAGAACTAGTGGACAATGGCCGGAATTTCTTCCTGAGGAAAAACGAAATGAGTATGATCTCAGCGCAATCAAGCACTGGCTGGAGGTTTTCCTGTATAGATTTTTCCAGATCAGCCAGTTCAAGCGCTCGGCAATGCCAAATGCCCCAAAGGTAGGCTCGGGAGGTTCTCTCTCCCCCCGCAGTGACTGGAGGGCACCCAGCGATTCAGAGGCCGCGGTCTGGCTGGATGAACTGCACCGGAATGTGCCTGATTAATTCGATTATATCTCTAATTCAAAACTTGTTTTAAATAAGGCGAATTCACCCTCAAAGTGCATTACTTGAGAGGTAAAATCAGTCATCTCTGCTTTTATTTCAGGCCTTGCAAATGCCGGTTTTATCGTCTGAAGATATATCGGAAGGAAACAGAACCGATTTTAGCATATGTTATTTGAATGACCCGAGCTGGCAAGTGGATATCTTGATTTCAAGCGTTTCACAGGCGCTGGAGACGTCCATTTTTTTTAGTCCCAGTTTGTCCGCTATCCCCCATGCAGCAGCACAAGTCAGCCGATTTTTGACCACTGAGGCCCTGATCGCATCCTCCAGAGCCGGCATAACATTCTCTGCAGGCTTGACAATGCTCTTCTGGGGGCTGTAACCAAATAGACCCATCTGACATTTCGTGATCCTGATTTCCATCATATCAATTGCCCTGCCAACCTCAGAGGGCAGTACATTTAAATCGCTCGCAATTTTGTGGCAGGCGGCACAGGTCAGCCTGTCGTCTGAGGCCTTCTGCATCACGACTTCAGAAATACGTTCATCCAGGGTTGCGGACGGGGAATGTTTTGATGCGTAATGTCCTGCATCTTCGTGAGTCATTGCAATCACCATTAAGATTTGTTCTTATTAAAAATAGATTTCCAAAAAATAAACTTTTCAGAATATATATCACACATGCCCTAAACCTGCAATGCCAATTATCGCCAGTAATCCCTCCATAAAGGGGCTCTGGCAGCCGAAACTCAGGTGTTGATGCTTCAAAAAACAGAAAGGCAGTGTTCCCTTATTATCTACTTCTTCAGAATCATAATCGGGCAGTCTGATTTCGCAGCAAATTGATATTGCATAATTGGATTGCTTCCCTCATGTTCATTTTGATTTTTTTCTTTTAGTTTACTTAAAAAGTATGTAAGATTTCTCAACTGTCTTAAGCAAAGATTCGTCATAGCAATTGTATTCTATGATTGGATTTCCCGAACAGCAGTTTATAAATTAAAGGGATCTTTAACAAGATCATAAAGGAGGCAGGCGATGGGAAATCATTTTGTACTTATTCACGGTGCATGGCACGGGGGATGGTGCTGGGATGGTGTAATCGAAAAGCTTGAAAAGGCAGGGCATACAGCCGAAGCGCCAACAATGCCCGGACATAATCCAGACGATGATCGTTCCGGCATCCGATTTGAAGACTATGTTAATAAAATTGTCAGCGTATTAAAAAAGCAGGCTTCTCCTGTTGTCCTTGTCGGACATTCCAGCGCAGGTTTTCTCCTTCAGGCAGCCGCTCCAAAGGCAGCCGACAAAATCTCACATCTCATTTTTCTTAATACCTTCATACTCCCGAACGGTAAACGCCAGTTTGATCTTGTGCCACCTGAAGTATCCCAAGGAATGACCGCCGCTGCAAATGCCTCTCCGGACAACTGTGTGCCTGTTGATGAACGTTTTGTGAGAAACATGCTTATGGCAGGAGAAACAGTTGAAAAACAGGATTCCCTGATAAGCAGACTGGTGCCGCAGCCAATTGCTATATTCACCACTCCGGTCGACACTGGCAATTTTGATAAGCTGACCATTCCCAAATCGGTGGTATTCTGCAAAGCTGATGCCTCTTTGCCGCCAGGGGCATATTTAGCCATGGCTCATGAACTCGGAAAATATAACCTTGTCGAACTTGAAGGAGGCCATGAATTGCTTTTTACCGATCCTGGTGCGGTAGCTGAAGGTCTTCAGCAGGCCTTGAAATAAACTCAATTCTTTGAGGAGCGGGAAAAGGGGAAGTCGCCTACTATGCTCTCCGGACAGGTGGCTTTGTTACATGTTTCATGGTAGCATAATCGCTTGAAGGTATACAAGCGGGTTATTTTTAAGAATTCGCGATTTGGCTGAAAGTTGGTGACGGTCTTCTCACTTTCCTCGTTGTATTCAGTTGTAAAGGGCGAGAGACCTCATGAATGATCAGGAATAATCCTAAACTTATATAATGGGAGGAAACATGAAAAGGGAATTAATGACAGTATTTTTGGTTATTCTGAATGTAGCGTTTTTGTTCCTGCCTGCTGGTGCGCAGGCTGAGAAACAGGATAATTCGTCGGCTCAGGACCTGCTGATCAAGAGTGAGGTCGAAACAGCGGTCAGCATGCTTCAAGCGATCTTTACAAAACACCAGCAGGGAGAAATGACCATTGAACAGGCAAAGAATCTTGGTGCCGACCTTCTGCGGGAACTCAGGTACGGTACCGAAGGATATTTCTGGGCCGATACGACGGAAGGAGTCAATGTGGTCCTGTATGGCCGAAAGGATGTAGAAGGAAGAAACCGGCTTGAGGACAAAGACGAACATGGCAGATTCTATATAAAAGAATTCATGGCAAAGAGCAAAACCGGTGGCGGATATGCCGAGTACTGGTTTCCTAAAAAGGGACATACTAAAGCTCAACCCAAGAGATCATACGTACTTCTTTTCAAGCCATTCGGATGGGTTGTTGGTAGCGGATACTACCGTTGAAATGACTGATGAAATGCAATGCTGTTTTAAATAAAATATCTTCTGAGGAAAGAATATAGTAACAGGAGGATAGCTACCTTCGTCTTTTCTCAAAGCCGTTGTCATATCTAACTGCAGATGATGTTTTTATGCTGAATCAGGACAACTGAATAGCTCCTGACTATCCTCCGCGGGATGGAGTGGGCACGACTTCAAGCAAGATTATCAAATCTACTCTTGACTTTCCTGTATCCCTGGTGCTGATTTTCATTTTTATTTAAAAGGAGAAGTTTAATGAACATTCAGTCAGTTTCATGCGTCTATTTTTCTCCAACCGGAACAACAAAAACTGTCCTGGAGAACATTGCACGTGGTATAGAGTGCCCGAATATTGAAATGATAGACTGTACAAAAAGATCATTAAGAAAAGAGCTTCACTTTAACAGCGAACTTGTTATTCTTGGAGTTCCAGTTTATTATGGCCGTGTTCCAGAGGAAGTAGCAGCTTATTTTGCAACTTTCACTGCCCATAAGACACCTGTCGTGCCTGTTGTTGTTTATGGGAACCGAGAGTATGAAGATGCACTCAAAGAACTATATGATATTACAACGAAACAAAATTTTTTACCTGTCGCAGCAGCTGCCTTTATAGGAGAACATTCATATTCCTCTTCACTCTGTCCGATTGCGCAAGGTCGACCTGATAATGATGATATTCAGAAAGCACTGTCATTTGGTAATCAAATTAAGAAAAAAGTAAATGCACTTGAGTCATTAGATGCTATGCAAGCGATCTTAGTTCCCGGGAATGTTCCATATGTAGAGCCAAAGTATTTATTGCTAATAAAACAGGCTAGAAATTCCATATCCTTTACACCGGAGACAGATACTGCTTTGTGTACAGAATGCGGAAAGTGTGCACAAGTCTGTCCAATAGAAGCAATCTCATTAGATGATTTGACAAAGACAGATAAATGGCAATGTATAATTTGCTTTGCCTGTATTAAAAACTGTCCTTCAGGTGCAAGGCAGATGAAGGATCAAAATTTTGGAATACAAATTCGCAAGTTACAAAAAATCTGTCAAAGACGAAAAGAGCCGGAATTGTATATTTAGGTTTACTGACTAACTATATTTTATAAATTATATTTTATAGAAAGGAATATCTCTATTTTGAATAGTTTTGTTTTTCTAATACTATTTCTTCAATCCTTTGGTTCAGTTGACGTCCTTCAGCCGTATCGTTGGAAGTAATTGGATGATAGTAACCATATCCTACAGCAGACAGGCGTTCCGGGGCAATTCCGAGGGTTTTATGAATAAATCATGATTGGAATTTTCAGATAGTCTCATTAACCTTAAATAAAGAGCATTTATGAGGATGATATGAAATGATCGTTCTACCGGAGAATGGAAACGGAGGGATAATCAACGGGGTCTATCAGACACCCAAAAAGCTACACCATATCCTGACGTTTCCGTCTCATCATCCAAAACGAGGCTCCCAAAAGCATTACTGCAATGATTATCATGCCCCATTTGTTCAGGATCGGAATTGATAAGGCCCTTAAAATCACGTCATTACCATAAGAAATTCCTTTGCTGTTAATGGCATAGGCCCGTACATAATATGTGGTATCCGGAGACAGGCCTGTGAGGGTACTTGTATAAGCTCCTGTTCCTGCACCGTCAATGGTCCTGCTGTCAGTGATCAGGGGATGGTCGGACGTACTCCAGCATACCCCTCGCTCCGTAACCGCATTATTGCCGTCACTGATGACATTGCCGCCACAGGATGCTGTGGTTGTATCGACAGAGGTAATATTCGCTGTAATGACTGCGGGAGCTGTAACTGCAGGCCCGTTCTGTATAATAAAATAGCGTGACCCGATGCCATCAGTGTTCCCGGCATTATCGCGTGCTGTCCAAAAAACGGTGTGGACACCATCTGCGTAAGCAGTGGTATCTAAAATAGAAAATCCACCTGCACCGTTGCTGTTGTTATAGGCCGGGAATGCTGCAGCAATATCCGACCTGTACATATTATAAAGGGGGTGTCCGACCATAACACCATCAATATAAACGCTAATGGTGGAGCCATCAGTAGGAATCGTGTTCGGCTGAGGCGTCAGCGCCCAACCTGAGACGGTATAGGCAGAACCTGAAACTGTCTCTCCGCGTATTGGGGCATCAAGATCACCAAAAGGTTTCACGGCATTGGCATTATCGCAAATGATGTTTTTGGTACCAAGTGTAACATTGTTCCCATCACTGTCCGTAGCTGTGACAATAAGGGTAAAGGTACCGTTCCCGCCATTGGGGAGAAGATTAGTGACCAGTGAATACCCCCAGCCTGCTTTCCAGTTGTAGGGATACTCAGGGTAGGCGGCTGCTATATCCGGCCGCGCTCCTTCTATCAGGTTCGCGTCACCCATATAGACTGAATTTGAGCCGTCCATACGGTAAACTCTGACGCTTGCAATCTGCACATCATCCAGTGCCCAGCCGGTTACCTGAACGACGCCCCTTACTGTGGAACCGGACAAAGGGGTTTGAAAGGTACCGAAGGGACCTGCTCCCAGTGCATTCTGTGTTAAAAATGCCAGAAAAAAGACTCCCAGGATCGTTAACATCATTACTCTTTTTTTAGAAAACATAATCAGTTCTCCTTTTGATGCGGAATAAACAGGGCAATGCTTTGGATGATTCATATATTTATGTGCAGGCAGTTTAAAAACTGGAAAAAATAATAATGCTAAAGGCTGTAACTGGTCAAGGATCATGTTCTATTGTATGTGTTTACAGGACGTTTTTTTGCAGTATTTCTTTATTATGGAGATAATTCACAATCAGGATTGATTAATTCGTATAAACTCATCATCGCATAAGAGTATTGATTCTTTTGTTATTCATTCTGATTTTTTTCTTTTAGTTTATTTATCAAGCGTGTAAGATTACTCAACTGAACAGATCCGGAGTTCTTCATAATTAAATTGCACTAATATAACCGGTTTTCAAATCATGATTGCTCCAGAGAGAATCAAGGAATTAGTCAGGACTTTCGATTATAATCTGGAAGCGTACAAAAGAGGGTCATATAATGAAACTCAGGTGCGCCGCGAATTTATAGACCCATTTTTTGAAGAACTGGGCTGGGACATTGCCAATAAAAAGGGCTATGCCGCGGCTTATAAGGATGTTATCCATGAAGACGCCATAAAAGTCGGTGGCGTCACAAAGGCGCCGGACTACTGTTTTCGGATCGGCGGGGCCCGCAAATTTTTTCTGGAAGCTAAAAAACCCTCGGTCAATATCCAGGAAGATGTCCATCCGGCATATCAGCTGCGCCGCTATGGATGGAGCGCCAAACTGCCCCTCAGCATTCTGACTGACTTTGAAGAGTTTGCCGTCTACAACTGCCGCATGAAGCCTGCAAGAACCGATAAGGTTTCCCATTCCCGCATCCTTTATCTTAGATACATGGATTATGTAGATCGATGGGAAGAAATTGCAGGCATCTTTTCAAGAGATGCAATCCTGAAAGGCTCCTTCGACAAATACATAGAATCCAGCAAAATCAAAAAAGGCACAACCGAGGTGGACGCCTCGTTCCTGCAGGAAATAGAACGCTGGAGAGAACTGCTTGCACGCAACATTGCCCTTCGCAATCCCAACCTCACTCAAAGAGAATTGAATTACTCTGTTCAGCAAACCATAGACCGAATTGTTTTTCTCCGTATCTGTGAGGATCGGGGAATGGAAGACTACGGAGGACTGATGGCGCTGCAGAACGGGGACAATATTTACAAACGTCTATTCCAACTATTTAATAAAGCGGATGAGAAATACAATTCCGGACTGTTCCATTTCAAAAAAGAAAAAGATCGCGAGAATTATGACAACCTGACTCCCTCACTGCAGATAGATGACAAGCCTTTGAAGGATATCTTTAAAAATCTTTATTACCCGGAAAGCCCATACGAGTTTTCCGTACTGTCTGCCGACATACTCGGACAGGTTTATGAAAAATTCCTGGGAAAGGTTATCCGCCTCACAGCCGGGCATCAGGCAAGAATCGAGGAAAAACCGGAAGTCCGCAAGGCAGGAGGGGTTTACTATACACCTGACTACATCGTGGACTACATAGTAAAGAATACGGTGGGCAAACTGGTTGAAGGAAAAAAGCCCGGGCCAAGGGGCGGCGTGAGCAACCTGAAAATACTAGACCCGGCATGCGGTTCAGGTTCTTTTCTGATCGGAGCGTATCAGTTTCTTCTTGACTGGCACCGTAATGAATACATCAAAGACGGGCCTGATAACTGGTCCAAAGGCAAGACGCCGCGCATTTATCAGTCCGGCAGAGGCGAGTGGCGGTTAACCATAGACGAACGCAAACGAATTCTGCTGAACAATATTTACGGTGTGGATATAGATCATCAGGCTGTGGAGGTGACAAAGCTGTCACTCCTTCTCAAGGCGCTTGAAGGAGAGGATGAACAGAGCATCGGAAAGCAGATGGCCCTGTTTCAGAAACGTGTACTGCCTGACCTCTCGAATAACATCAAATGTGGGAACTCCCTGATCGGGCCTGATTTCTATGAGCATCAGCAGATGAGCTTCCTTGATGAAGAGGAAATATTTCGGGTAAATGCCTTTTACTGGAATACTGAATTCGCGGAAATCATGAATAATGGAGGATTTGACGCGGTAATCGGCAACCCTCCGTATGTTCGTCAGGAAGGTTTGGGCTATCTTAAAAACTATTTTGAAAAGCATTACTCTGTTTATCACGGTGTAGCCGATCTATATGTCTATTTTATCGAAAAAGGTGTTTCGCTTTTAAAGCAGGGAGGTTTCTTTTCCTATATTGTCGCCAATAAGTGGTTCAGGGCTAATTACGGAAAATCTCTGAGGCAATGGATGAAACGGCAAAACATTTTTGAGATTATCGACTTCGGAGACCTGCCGGTGTTCAAGCAGGCAAGCACTTATCCCTGTATTGTCGTCATTCAGAAAAAAGCCCCTGTACAGGTCTTTCGGGCAGTCACTATGAAAACCCTGGAATTCGGCGATTTGAAAGACTATATCAAGCAGCACAGCCATGAAGTCCGGCAGGATAATCTCGATGAATCCGGCTGGTCTCTGGCGAATCAAGGCACAAGCGATTTACTGGACAAACTCCGAAAAAGAGGCATACCTCTGGGCGAGTATGTCGGTGGAAAAATCTTCTATGGGATAAAAACCGGCTTAAACGATGCATTCGTCATTGATGACGCTACCAGGGAACAACTGATTGCCGAGGATCCAAAAAGCGGGGAAGTTATAAAACCGTTTCTTGCGGGGAGGAATATAAAGCGTTATCAGCCGCTATCCAGCGAAAAATATGTTCTTTTCACAAGGCGAGGCATCGACATTGATAAATATCCAGCTATCAAAAATTATCTGACGAAATTCAAGGAAAACCTTTTACCACGTCCGAAAGACTGGAAAGGAGAAAAATGGCTTGGTAGAAAGCCTGGCTCTTATCAATGGTATGAAATTCAAGATACCATAGATTATTACCAAGAATTTGAGAAACCGAAGATAATTGTTCCTGCAATTGTTAAATCAGCATCATATGCTTATGATGCGAAAGGTTTTTATTCCAATGACAAAACTACAATCATACCTACAAAGGACAAGTATCTGCTCGGTTTAATAGGATCAACAACACTTGATTTTTACATTCATTCTATCTCAGCCACCAAGCAAGGTGGATATTTCGAATACAAGCCGATGTATATTTCAAAACTCCCCATCCGCACAATCAACTTCAATGATCCAACTGAAGTCGCCCTGCATGACCAGATGGTAAGCCTTGTTGATAAGATGCTGGACTTGCACAAAAGACTGACCAAGTCAAGGGTTCCCCATACAACAGAAACGCTGAAACGCCAGCTCGAATTAACAGACAGGCAGATCGATCAGCTTGTATATCGTTTGTATGATTTAACAGATGAGGAGATCAAAATAGTGGAATCAGGAAGCTAAGATTGCACAATTGCCACGGGGGATGGTGCCGGGATTGTTCTAAGGCCTGGAAAATATAACCTTGTTACCGATGCTGATGTGTTAGTAGAGGGCCTGCTACAGGCGTTGAAATAACTTCAATCTGGTAAGAAGCTGGAAAAAAGGGGATCTTGCCAGGGTATATGACATACGCAGGAGATTTATGATACATGTCGTTTGAAATTATTGCCATGGTCATTCTCGCTGCAGTACTTCATGCCGGCTGGAATACACTTATAAAAATCCAGGGCAATCGACTCGTAACTATGGCGGTCTTTACGCTTGCGGGAAGCATGGTCTCTCTTTTAGTGGTACCGTGGATAGCTTTTCCGGATCGCGCCAGCTGGCCCCTTCTGGGACTGACGATTCTGCTGCATACCGGATACCATATATTTCTCCCCATCGCTTACGACCATGGTGACCTGGGGCAGGTATATCCCATCGCCAGAGGATCAGCACCCCTGCTTGTTGCAGTTGGTGCACTTGTGGTCGCCGGCGAAACTCTGGCGCCTTTGTCCTTAGTCGGTGTTTTATGCCTCGCGTCGGGAGTCATGGCCCTGGTTTTTGATAAGGGACAGGGACTGTGGATAAATTCCAAAGCAGTCTTTTATGCTATACTGACAGGAGGATTTATTGCGTGTTACACGGTAGCAGACGGTCTGGGAGCCAGAAAGGCCGGGTCAGTCCTGGGATTTGCCATGTGGCTGACAATTGGTGACGGTCTCCTTACCTTCCTCGTAGTATTCTGCTGGAAAGGGCGAAAGATGCTATCGATGGTTAGAGATAATTTCCGAATCGGAATTCTGGGAGGAGCTATGCAGACTGGGACATACTGGATCATAGTTTGGGCATTGGCCCTGGCCCCAATGGCTATGGTTTCTGCGCTGAGAGAAACCAGCGTTCTAATAGCTGCGGTCATCTCTACATTCGTTCTGAAGGAAGGTTTCGGGATCTGGCGTTTTATATCAGCCGGTCTAGTGACATTTGGGCTTATAGCAAGCCGAACCGGAAGGTAAGAACCTTATCAGTTAAATCGACAGGAATCAGATATTTAAAAAGCAGGATTTTTTCCCACAAGGACAAGAGGTGATTAAATATGACGAAACGAGTATTAATTGTCGATGATAACAGCACCAACCTGTACATGTTCGAAACCATACTTAAAGGATATGGTTTTGAGGTAATTTCTGCTAATAACGGCAAAGAGGCACTGGACAAGGCTCTTGAAAATCCTCCTGATCTGATTGTAACAGATATTCTTATGCCGGTAATGGACGGCTACACCTTATGCCGACAGGTGAAATCAGACGATACACTTAAAAACATACCTGTGGTGTTTTACACCGCCACATATACTGAATCTAAAAACAAGGACTTTGCACTGAGCCTTGGGGCTGATAGATTTATTCTTAAACCACAGGAACCGGATATTCTGATAAATATATTAAATGAGGTGCTGGAAAAAAAACATACTGACAGTAAGGCAGAGATTAAACCTCTCGGCGATGAAATGGAGTTTTTCAGGCAATACAATGAAATCCTTTTCAGCAAACTTGAAAAAAAGATATCCGATCTGGAAACTGCAAATCAGAATCTCAGCATACTCGAGGAGCGTTACCGACTGAGTTTTGAAAATGTTACGGATGTTATATGCACGCTCGGAGCCGATCTTGTAATCACCAACATGTCTCCGAGCATCGAGAGACTCACAGGGATCAAACCGCACTATTTCATCGGAAGGCCTGTTAAAATCCTTGAAAAGTTTTTCAAGCCGGAATCTTTCGAACGACTTATGGCTAACATCCATCAGGTCTTACAAAAAGGGAAAACCATCCCCTCAGCAACCTATGAGTTTATCGCGCAAAATGAATCAAAGCTATACATCGAAATCAGTGGAGCCCCAGTTATCCGGGATGAAGAGATTGTCGGACTGATCTCTGTCGCACGCGACGTGACTGCCCGCACAATAGCGGAAGAAGGAATCCGCCATCACGAACGATTGCTGGGGGCCATTAATCGCGTTTTATCAGAAGCCCTGGCAGCAACCACTCCCGAGTCCGTAGCAGAGGTGTGTCTGAATGTCGGGCAAGAACTCACAGGAAGCACATTCGGCTTTATCGGTAAGATTACTTCGGATAGGCGCTTTACGACGATCGCTTTGGGTAATCCGGAGTGGAATGAATGTCGGATTGCTGAAGATCAGGCCGTTTCCCAAATCAAGGACATGGACATACGGGGTATGTGGGGAGAGGTTATACTGCATGAGCACACTCTCATCATTAATGATCCGGAATCCTTTCCTGAGCGTGTTGGTGTTCCGGATGGTCACCCCCCAATCAATGCATTCCTGGGCGTGCCCCTGAAAGAACAGGATACGGTGATTGGTATGATCGCCATGGCCAACAACGAATCAGGCTACACGATGGAACATGCGGAAGACCTGCAGACCCTTGCCACCTTTTTTGTGGAGGCGATACGCCGCAAGGAGGCTGAAGAGTCCCTCAAGGTCAGCGAGAGGAAATACCGCTCCATCTTCGAAGAATCAAATGATGCCATCCTGCTGACGGCCCCTGACGGATCCATCCTTGACGCCAATCCGGCAGCATGTAATATGCTCGGCCGATCAGTGGACGACATCAGGGAAGCTGGGCGTAACGGGCTGGTTGATCAATCCGATCCGCGATTGAAGACAGCGCTGGAGGAAAGGGCAAGAACGGGAAAAAGCCTGAATGCAGAGTTCACCATGCTTCGATCCAATGGAGAAGGCTTTCCCGTTGAAGTCACATCAACCATCTTCACAGACGCCTATGGCCAGCAGAGAACAAGCATGATCATCCGAGACATCACCGAGCGGAAACAGGCGGAAGAGGCATTGCGGGAACGGGATGAACGGTTTCGGAAGCTGTCTTCCCAGGTTCCTGGAATGATCTATCAGTTCATACGGAAACCTGACGGAACCTATTGCGTACCCTTCACCACGGAAGCGATCAGGGATCTCTTCGGGTGTTCGCCTGAAGATGTACGCGAGGACTTCTCTACCATACGGAAGGTAGTCCTGCCCGAGGATCTGGATAGATTTATTGCTTCCATCGAATCGTCTGCCGAACAAATGACCACCTGGGAATGTGAATACCGGGTGCAGGTTCCCGGTCAACCCCTCAAATGGCTGTTCGGCAGATCAACGCCGGAAAAACATGAGGACGGGAGCATTATCTGGCATGGATTCAACGCGGACATCACGGATCTAAAGAACATTGAGTTTCAGCGCGAGGCTGCAATTAGGGAACTCCGGCATGAGAAAGAGTTTAATGAATCACTCATCCAGAACTCCCCCGCATTCTTCTTCGCCATCAGTGCGCACGGAAAGACGATCATGATGAATGAGGCTCTCCTCCAGGCACTTGGTTATACGGAAGATGAGGTTCAGGGCACTGACTATCTGACCACCTTTGTCCCGGAATCAGAACGGCAATCCGTCTCGAAAGTTTTCAAGCAACTCACCACCACCAATTACTCTACATATACTAATAATACCGTCTTGACCAAAAACGGAAAGAGGCTACTGGTGGAATGGCATGGCAGGTCTGTCTTCAAAGAAGCGGGAGTGTTCGACTACTTTTTCGGCGTCGGTATCGATATCACCGAGCGTACAAAATTGGCAGAAGATCTCAAACAGAGCTTTCAACAGATACGTAAGGGATTAAGTGCCACCGTTCGGGCGATGGCCGAAACAGTTGAATCGAGAGATCCATATACCGCTGGCCATCAGCTGAACGTATCCGATCTGGCCCGAGCCATCGCCACCGAAATGAAAATGTCCAAAGACAAGATCGAAGGCCTCCGCACGGCAGCCACTATTCATGATCTGGGTAAAATTTCCATTCCTGCCGAGATTCTCAGCAAGCCAGCCAGATTGACAGATATAGAGTTCGCCCTAATAAAAGATCACCCCCAGGCAGGGTTCAATATTTTAAAGAACATCGATTTTCCATGGCCGGTTGCGAGAATGATCCTTGAGCACCATGAAAGGATGGACGGGTCCGGTTATCCGAACTGTCTCAAGGGAGATGAAATACTTCTTGAGTCAAGAATTCTGGCCGTTGCCGACGTGGTTGAGGCAATATGCTCGCATCGACCTTACCGTCCTGCCCTTGGAGTAGATGCAGCATTGGATGAAATTGCCAGGAACAGAGGCACCCTGTACGATCCCGAAGTTGTAGATGCCTGTTTACGGCTTTTTCATGACAAAAATTATACATTTGATTGATAATTTCATACATCATTACCTGTAATTTTCTTTTATATAGGAGATAGCACCTGGGCAGATAACCCTTTTTGATTCAATTACCATTTTTGACTTGGAAAAATGATTTTTTCAATCGCCCCCTCATAATCAGAATTTGGCATTCTGATCCTGTAACGATTCATTATCGCATGAGTGGATTGATTCCATTGTTATTCATTTTTGATTTTTTCTTTTAGTTTTTATATTAAGCGTATAAGATTTCGCAGGGGAAATGATTTCACCTAAAACAGATCCTCAGCTCCGCAAGTGGATACTCTCGGATATCTCAGCCGCACCATCTGCGGTAGCCTTAAGTGCGATGAACGAGATGATGACACAGTATATCACAGGAGAAGCAGCCAGGATATTCGATAAGCTCCGCATCCCCGTTATAACGGTGAACGGAGATATGTGGCCTGTTAACTATGAGGCAAACCGGCGGCACATGTTTTCCTTTGATGCCATTGTTCTGAAAGATGCGGATCACTTCCTGATGATGAACCGGCTGGAAGAATTCAATCGTGCATTGGAAAAGGCAATAAATATGCTTTCAGTAAACTGCCAGACAATGCCCCATTGACATAATAGCAAGCTGATAAAAAATATATAGAGAAGCATTATAATTAAGCTTGAGAGGCATATCATGGCAATCCGAATTGTGCGTCTGGGAACAGAAAGATCAGCAAAAGAAGGAACGCGCATAGGAACAGTGAGGCGTCCGCCACGCGGTGTACCCAGGACCGAGTATGCATCACGGAACTGGTATGATGTGTGGCTTCCTAACATAGCTCCTTCTGCTGAGCTCATGAAACTTGGAAAAACTGCTGAATCCGATAAGGACTGGGCGGTATTTGTCAGGAAATACAGGGCCGAGATGGCAGATCCTGACAAGAGCAGAATTCTTGACCTGCTTGCCGCACTGTCTCACCAGGCAGATTTCTCTGTGGGATGTTACTGCGAGAATGAGGAACGGTGTCACAGGTCCATACTGAGGGAGCTGTTGGCCGAAAGAGGGGCTAAGATTGAAAGAGTATTATAATCATCATGCCTCATGTCGTTCATTCTGTTTTTTCTTTTAGTTTATTAATAAAGAGCGTAATATTTCTGCAGCAGAGCGATAATGCCTGCATTCATTAAGAGGAGGCAGCGTATGAGCCGGATACTTGTCGGAAAAGGCGAGATGCCTGTTAATCTGCTCGCCAAATATGGGAACCGCCATGGTTTGATTGCCGGGGCCACCGGTACTGGTAAAACAATTTCACTCCTGGTGCTGGCAGAAGGCTTCTCCCGTCTTGGCGTTCCGGTATTTATGGCTGACGTAAAGGGCGATGTCGCCGGACTCGCAATGGCTGGTATTTCCAATGAAAAAATCCAGCAGCGTGTTGCAAAAATAGGCATTGGTGGTTATACGAATGAAGCCAATCCTGTCCTGTTCTGGGATATGTTCGGAAATTCCGGACATCCTGTACGCACTACAGTAAGTGAAATAGGTCCAAACCTGCTGGGCAGGATCCTTGAAATAAATGATACCCAGATCGGACTCCTTGAAATCGCCTTCAAACTGGCAGACGATGAGGGTCTTCTGCTGCTTGATCTTGATGACCTTCGTGCTCTTCTTAGCTTCGTCGCTGAAAACCGCAAAAAAATCTCGGCTGAATATGGCCTGGTAAGTACACAGTCCATCGCTGCAATTCAGCGTGCACTTTTATCACTTGAACGTGAAGGCGGAGAAGCCTTTTTCGGTGAGCCGGCACTGGATCTTAATGATTTGATGCGGACCGACCTCAGCGGGCGCGGAATAATTAACATTCTTGCTGCAGACCAGCTCATCCTGAAGCCGCGATTATACTCAAGTTTCCTTCTGTGGCTGCTGTCAGAGCTGTTCGAAAATCTCCCTGAAGTTGGCGACCTTGACAGACCCAGACTCGTATTTTTCTTTGATGAAGCCCACCTGCTGTTTGAAGATGCTCCTGCAATTCTTCGCCAGAGAGTAGAGCAGGTCGTTCGTATTATCCGCTCAAAGGGAGTTGGGATATACTTCTGTTCTCAATTCCCGGATGATATCCCCAATGAAATCCTGGGTCAGCTCGGCAACCGGATACAGCACGCACTGAGGGCCTATACCCCTCGCGATCAGAAGGCGGTTAAAACTGCTGCTGAAACATTTGTTTCAAACCCGAAATTCAGTGTTGCCGAAGCAATATCACAGCTCGGCGTCGGAGAGGCGCTGGTTTCAACACTTCAGGAAAAAGGCATCCCCATGCCGGTAGAACGAACCATGATCTGCCCGCCGCGCTGCCGTATGGGAGCAATCACGCCTGAAGAACGAACAACCGTTCGTATGCGGAGCCCCATAAGCGGCAAGTATGACTTTCCTGTAAACCGTGAATCAGCCTATGAGATACTTGGTCGGCGGACCACGGAGAAACAGGAAGCCGAGTCGGAAGCAAATCAGGCTGAGGAGAGAAAACCGTCTGAAAGCAGAGGCAAATTCAGTGAGTGGATGTGGGGTACAAAACGCAGGCAGGGTATGGCTGAAACACTTGCCAAGCAGGCAGCCAGAACAGTCGGCAATCAGATCGGCAGGCAGATATTCCGAGGACTGCTCGGAGGCATTTTAGGAGGATCCCGGCGCCGATAGTGTCCCTGTAATTTATTAACGTCTCTATTATAATGACACAACTATTTAAAATACCAGGAAATATCTTTTGCTTAAATCCAATCAGATTATTCTGTTGAGAAAATATCCTTGTTTTTATATAGTCTATTTTGAAGAAAAAATCCGTTTTGAAAGAAGGTATTTCCAGATTTCAGTTAAAATAAGAAACCATGGGTGAAAATATACAAACACCCCATATTGTTAGGAGGAAGGCCACTATGAAAAGACTCTTAATCCTCTTTCTTGCAATGGTGATTCTGCCTCCGTTCCTTTCAGCAGCCGAAGAACCATCAATAGGAAAAATTAAGACATCCAGCGGCGATATTGCTGTAATGCGAAACGGCAAAGAAATCAGCCTGAATACCGGTGACAGCCTTTTTCAGAAAGATATCATACGGACCGGTACGGACAGCTCGGTTGGAATTATTTTCGAAGATAATACGATCCTGTCAATGGGTCCTGAAAGCGAAATAGCAATTGAAGAATATGTTTTTGCCCCTGAAAAAGGCATACTGTCTATGATTACGCGTATGCTTAAGGGAACAGCCTCATACCTGTCAGGCATCATAGGCCGGCAGTCGCCCGAATCGGTTAAATTTCATACTCCTGATGCAACAATAGCTTTGCGCGGCACACAGTTTCTTGTCAAGGTTGAAGGCTACTGACCCACAATCATCCAGCCTGCAATCTGCGGCGGCAATTACCGGTTTATTTTTCAGCTAATCCAGGCTCAACGAGGCAAATATGAAAAATATTACCTACATAATAATCGGTTTATTTTTTATACTGTTTCAGGCAGGATGCGGAACCAGAAGCATGGTAGTATTGATACCCGACCCTGACGGTCATGTCGGGCAGCTTGTAGTGGAGAACGAAGGCGGGATGCAGGTCCTGAATAAACCTAATCAGTCGGTACAGGTAACGGACAGAATGGCACCTCCGGGTGAAGTTAAAATTCTCACTGAAGAAGAAATCCGCAGGGCCTTTTCCAATGCATTGTCCGCTCAGCCTTTGCCGCCGGCAAAATTTATTCTCTATTTTCTCCAGGATTCAAACGAACTGACAAATGAATCCAGGGCCCTTCTCCCTCAAATTATTCAGACAATCCAGGACAGGAGCTCCAGCGATATTGTGATCTCCGGCCATACTGACACGGTCGGCTCGAACGATTATAATTACAGGCTGTCGCTTGAAAGGGCAAAAGTTCTGTACGGGATCCTTCTTGAAAACGGGGCAGATTCTTCCAGCATCACAGTCACTTCTCACGGTGAAGGGAATCCTCTTATAAAAACAGATGATAATGTTGCGGAACCAAGAAACAGAAGAGTTGAGGTGGTTATAAAGTAACTGCCCGGCAGTCACAGCAAAGTTTTCATGAAAACAGAGTCGATAAGAATTCCAGCGTTTGATTCCAGCAATTCTATCTCAGCAGGCAGGACTGAAAAGCTCCGAATAATTCTCTTCGGGCTTATTTTCACCCTGTTTTTTGCAGCTTTCTTTGCAGTTAAGCCATCCCTGCTGCAGAGGATTGACTTTATAAACTACGACCTGCTTCTGAAAAATTTTCCCGACAATTACGCAAGTACAAGATTTTTAATCATTGATATAGATGAAAAAAGCCTGAATCGTTACGGCCAGTGGCCCTGGCCCAGGTACCGAGTAGCCGAATTATTTAATAAAATTGCCCTCATGGAGCCGGCTGTCATTGGTCTTGACATGATTTTCTCAGAACCCGACCGGACATCTGCGGGACGGCTTCTGAAAGATCTTAAAGATGCATATGAACTTGATATAAAATTTGACCGGCTTCCCGATGAATTAAGAGACAACGACCTGATCCTTGCTGAATCACTCTCAAAGGGGCCCTTTGTCCTGGGCAATCAGTTCCATTTCAACAGTCTTCAAAAAAGCTCGGATCAATGCGCTCTTCATCCGGTCAAAACATCCCTTTTGCAGGATTCAACAGTTCAGGGAGACAGCACCGGGATTCCTGAAGGAAGTTCTGTCCTGTGCAATCTAAAAGTACTTTCAGAAAGGGTTGACGCCTCAGGTTTCTGTAATTTCAGCCCGGACCCCGACGGCATGCTCAGAAGGCTGCCCCTTCTCATCGGGTACGGCGGCGAGTTCTATGCCAGCCTCGCTCTTGCCACCGTTCTAAAATTACAGGGAAATGACAACCTCCTCCTTAAAAAAACAGGGAAATCACTTCAGTCAATCAGCTACAGTGGGACTACCATCCCTGTTGATGCGCATAGCCGGTTGCTTATCAAATTCAGGGGGCCCAAGAGAAGCTATGAATACATATCGGCAGCAGATATTATGGCCAACAGGGTTTCGTCTGAACAACTGGAGGGAAGAATAGCTTTTGTAGGCTCTTCAGCAGCAGGATTAAGAGAATTACATACAACCCCTTTTGACCCCACGTACCCCGGTATTGAGGCACACGTCACCGTTGCCGATAACCTGTTGAGTGGTGAATTCATCAGCCTGCCTCCCTACAGCAACGGCCTTGTACTGCTGCTGTTTATTCTCTTGCCCGGGGTGTTACTAAGCCTGCTTATCGGCTTCAGAAGCGGTCCATTCAGCCTGATTTTAACTTTTTTCCTCATCACCGGGCTTTGGCTGGCTACTCAACAGGTTTTTTTCCGCACCGGTCTGTTTATCGGGACCTCCTTTCCAATTGCATCTGTTATCTGCAATTACATATTCCTGACCATCCTGAAATACCGTTCCGAATACAAAAAGGAGAAAAGGGCATTAAAAGAGAGTGAAAAACGTTTCCGCATACTCTTTAAAAAAGCCCCGATTCCAATGTGTCATATTTCCATGGATGGAAAAATACTCGATGTAAATGACCGCCTGACACAATCCATGGGATATACAACCCACGATCTGCCCGCCCTTGAGCATGCATGGCACCTTTCCTTCCCGGACCCTTATTCCAGAAAACAGAAGACATCAGAATGGAGGCCAGGTACGGAAAGCCCTGTAAAAGATGATTCCAATCTGGAATCATCAGAATCCCGTGTACTCTGCAAGGATGGCACCTATCGTGCCATGATTATCAGCAGCAGGTTGATCGGGAAAGGCATCATCGTAAGTTTTTTTGATATTACTGAACGCAAAGAGGCTGAAAAAGAAAAGGAAAAACTGCAATGGCAGCTTCACCAGTCACAGAAGCTCGAGGCAGTAGGTATACTTGCAGGAGGTGTCGCCCACGATTTCAATAACATGCTCGGTGCAATCATGGGATACGCAGAGCTTGAAATGCAGGAAATGAGTTCTGAAGATCCGCGACGCAATAATCTTGACAGGATTATGGAAGCAGCACAGCTTTCGAGTAAACTAACACGTCAATTACTGGCCTTTGCCAGCAAACAGAAAATTGAACCCATTGTATTTGATTTAAATGAGGCCGTTGAAAACATTCTGAAAATGATACGGAAGCTGATTCAAAAAAATATTGAATTGAAATGGTTTCCAGGCGAAAAACCATGCACAGTAATGATGGACCCCAGTCAATTCGACCAGATTCTGGTCAATCTGTGTATCAATGCCAGAGATGCCATTTCAGATTTCGGAAGAATTACTATTGAAACTGATGCAGTTTATCTGGATGAATCTTATTGTAGCTCCAAAGCTGAAGTTATGCCCGGGAATTATGTACTCCTTTCCGTAAGCGATAATGGCTGCGGTATGGACAAACAGACTCTGGACCATATCTTTGAACCATTTTTCACAACCAAAGATGTTGGGAAGGGAACCGGCATGGGGCTGGCAACTGTTTATGGCATTGTGAAGCAGAACAAAGGATTCATAAATGTTAACAGCGAATCGGGAAAGGGAACCACCTTTAAGATCTTCATTCCAATGAATGAAGTTAAACCTGAAAGTTTAAGATCAGAATTCAATGATGAAATTCTTCGAAGCCGTGGTGAAACATTACTGATAGTTGATGATGATCCGACCGCTCTTGAAATGAGTGTCATTATGCTACAGAAGCTCGGCTATTCGGTTTTGGCGGCAGGCACACCGGAAGATGCTGTCCGCATAGCAGAAGGAAACAAATCCGAAATTCATCTGCTTATCACAGATGTAGTAATGCCCAGAATGAACGGACGGGCATTGTCCAACAGGATTAAGGAGCTTCGGCCCAAAATGAAATACCTTTTCATGTCGGGCTACTCTGAAGAGCTTATCTCGCACCAGGGCATATCGGACCAGGACATAAAATTCATTCAAAAACCATTCCTGTTAAAAGATATAGCTGTTAAAGTTCGTGAGATTCTGGATTGATACTGGAAACAAACATATAAAAAATAAATTATTGTAATGAAGCATGTATTAAGATGTCAGATATCAAAATAGTCAGGGGTTATATACCCGGATCATTAGGACGTGTTGCTGAACTCCATGGCGATTATTACTATAACCACTGGGGATTCGGGCTCTTTTTTGAAGCCAAGGTCGCTAATGAACTCTCTGATTTTCTTAGGCGTTTTGATGAAAACCGGGATGGGTTCTGGACTGTTTCGGCAAACGGCCGCATAGAAGGATCTATTTGTATTGACGGCATTCATGCGGAAAATGACGGTGCACATCTACGCTGGTTTATAATCTCTGAGGCGCTGCAGGGAAAGGGAGCAGGTAACCTTCTCATAAAAACCGCCATGAATTTTTGCAGGGATAAAGGGTATAAAAAGGCTTATTTATGGACATTTGAGGGGCTCGGCGCAGCAAGGCATCTGTATGAGAAGGCCGGTTTCAATCTTGTTGAGGAACATAAAGGAAGCCAGTGGGGAACTCAAGTAAAGGAACAACGATTTGAATGTTATTTTCCCTAATCAGAAAAATCCCGCTACTGTATTCAATATTTTTTCCTAACCGAACCTAACCAGGAGTTTTTCAGCTATGGAAATTGACTTGAAAGATTTTAAACCAAGAGACGCTCATGATTTCATTACAAGTTCGATAATACCCAGACCTATAGCGTGGGTATCCACCATTAATACGGACGGCCAGACAAATCTGGCCCCATTCAGTTTTTTCACAGGAGTATCGTGGTCGCCTCCTGTCCTTGCCTTCTCACTGGTCAACCGTTCAGATGGATCAATGAAAGATACAGCGATAAACATCCGAAAGGTTCCTGAGTTTGTCATAAACATTGTTTCGGTAGATCTCCTTTCCGTCATGGAGTTCTCAGCCAGGCCATTGCCTTATGGAAGCGATAAGGATTCAATAAAGGGTATCCACTGGATTCCCTCAAAAAAGATAAAACCTTTCAGAGTCCAGGAGGCCAGGATTTCATTTGAATGTACCCTTGAACAAATTGTCACTGTGAGTGAAGGTCCTGATGCAGGTAATTTGATTCTTGGACGGGTACAGCTTGTTCATGTGCAGGATAATTTATTGAAGAACCAGAAAGAAATTGACTGGTTCGGCCTGGATGTCCTCGGCAGGCTCAGCGCCAACAGGTATTGCAGTATTCGTTCTGTCATTGAAAGCGAAACAAATTGAGGAATACGAGGGCCTTAAATATGAATTTTAACCTGGAGTTATATCAGGAAAAAGCATGAGGCTCTGGTCAATTCATCCGTGCAATTTAGATTCCAGGGGACTGGTCGCACTCTGGAGGGAGGGTCTTTTGGCACAGAAAGTCCTGCAGGGAAATACCAGAGGATACAGAAATCATCCCCAGTTAATACGTTTTAAAGCTGCAATAAATCCGGTCGGAGCTATCGCCGCATACTTAAAACATATAGCTGATGAAGCTGACAAACGAGGCTATCACTTTGACAGAAGTAAAATTACTAATTCAGCATTTGATGACAGAATTCCTGTAACAACCGGACAATTGGAATATGAATTCCTACACCTGCTCGGCAAGCTTAAACAAAGAAACACTGAATTATATATAAAGCTGAATAAAACCAAAACCATCAAACCCCATCCAATATTCAATGCAGTCATCGGAGATATAGAGGATTGGGAAGTTTTCTGATATTATTCCTGAAAATGGGCTTTCACTGTTTTTAAAAATCTGTTATTTGAAAATTATTGTTTGTATATCAATATCCCGATCTTGATCTACTCCAGACAGCAGGAAACAATGGGAGATAATTATGATAGATTTTGATAAAGGCCTTGCGCTCCATGACCATCCAGAGATCCTCTACAGAATTTTTTTCCCTCGAAGGGAAATTTCCAGAGAATCGGAAAGTCCGAAAGCTGTGAATCGTTTTGTCACTGTAGATAATGGAGTATCTGTCTGCTGCCGTTTCTATCCGTCCAGCAGCGATGCACCCAATATAATCTTTTTTCACGGCAATGGTGAAACAGCTCCTGATTATGACTACGTAGCACCTGTGTATAGCCAATGTGGCCTCAATCTCTATGTGACCGACTACCGCGGATATGGAATGAGCGATGGAAGCCCTACCTGTACAGCCATGATTAAGGACACCCACCCCATATTCCATGACTTTAAGGAATTTTTAAAGGAACAGGGGTTCAACGGCGGAATTTTTGTTATGGGCAGATCTCTGGGAAGTGCACCTGCTATAGAAATCGCATACAATTATCAGAAAGAACTTAATGGACTTATTATTGAAAGCGGTTTTGCAAGTGCCAGAAACCAGCTTGAGAGAATAGGAGTTCTGCACCTCTTTAAGGATATTGAAAACCCCATCGGATTCGGCAATGACCTGAAGATTAAAGATGTGACAATCCCCACTCTCATCATCCATGGCCAATGGGATGAGATCATTCCTGCAACCGAGGGAAAAGCACTTTACGAACTTTCAGGAGCCGCCAGAAAATATTCCCTTTTTATACCCGAAGCCGGCCATAACGATATAATGATGATCGGCCTGAACGAATATATGGAAGCGATTGAAAGCCTGATTCAAAATGCCTGAGTGGATTTCTGACAATTCGAAATGATCCACCCTGCCCCCCTGCTCTTTTAACCTTATATTTCATAATGCCCTGCCAACTTGCAAAATATAGTATTTTCAATATTGACATTAAATTTTTATTCCTCTGTAATCTTTTAAAAGGAGGAATTACTATGTACCACCCAAGATTAAAAGGCGGCCATTATGAAATCGGTTTACATTTCGGTAAAATGTTAAAAAAGCAACATGTCGATTTTTATAAACTGATAGATCTCAACAGGTTTCAGAAAGATTTTGGTGCGAAATCCCAAAAAATATTATCAGAGGTCTTTCCCGAAGTTTGTGATGAAATCCGCGGAATTACAGATGGATTGAATTTTTCCTATGAAGAGTTTGCTTCATGGCTGTTATGCATGGGGTGCTGTCACGATCTCCATGGCTGTACCACCTTTTGTTTTACTAAAAATGGTAACGTCATTTACGGCAGGAATAATGACCTGCCTCCGTTCCTTAAAAAAGCAAGTAAAAGTGTATTATATAAACTTGACAGCGGATACTCATTCATTGGCAACACCTCCTCCATGATTAATTTTGAAGAGGGATTGAATGAATATGGTTTAGCCGTTGCCATGGAATTTATTGTACCCACCTTTATTGTGCCGGGTATTAATTCCGTATTCCTGGTCCGCTATCTGCTTGAAAAATGTGCAACCACAAAGGAAGCAATAAACGCCTTAAAAAGCCTGCCAATAGCTTCAGCCTGCAGCATAATACTGGCAGATAAAGTGGGTGATATGGCAGTTGCAGAGTGTACGCCAAAAAACATATTTTTTAGAGAACCAGCATCAGATGATAACTTTATCGTAGCAGCCAACCATTTTATTTCAAGGGAAATGACCTGTTATAATGCATGTCTTATTTTTTCATCTGACATTAGATATCAAACGGCGTACGATGCCTTAAAAAATGTTGACTATATTAACGGCATTGAACATGCTGAAAATATACTCAGCGGAAAACATGGATTTATGTGTCAGTACCATAGGGTATTAAATTTCGATACTATATGGTCTTCGGTTTTTAATATATCAAATGGTAAAATTTACAGGGCAGAAGGCAATCCTTCAAGAATTGAATTCAAAGAGGATAATAGAACTAATAAAATTACTTTCAAGCGCAATTACAGATCACTTCGGGAGACATAAGTTTTTCACTGTGATATACTGATCCCGTATTATGATCAAAACGCAAATACAGAATGAGGGAAATCAGTTATGTCGAAAAAACCAGAATCTATTTACAGTATCAGGAACCTGGGAATTGACGACCTGGCTCCTGTATTTCACCTCGGTGAAAAACTCTATACATTGCAGGAAAACCCAAATCTGTATCGAATCTGGGATGAAACCCAGGTTACTGATTATTTCACTTCGGATCCGGAAGGGTGTTTTGTCGCAGACTTAAAAGGAGAGATTGTTGGATTTCTCTTATCATATGTTGTGGATAAATATAAATCTTCCAGGTTTTATGGTTACCTGGAATGGCTTGGCATACACCCGGATCACCAGAGAGAAGGATTGGCATCGCTCCTGTTTGATAAATTCCTGGCATACATGCAGGAAAAAAAGGTTCCCATGCTGCTGGTGGATGTAGAAGCCAGAAATGACAAAGCCCTGGAATTCTTCACCAGCAAAGGTTTTTCCCGACCAACCAGCCAGATATATCTCACCATGAACCTGGAGCCCAAACATGCCAGTTAAAATAAACAGAGATCGGCTTCAAAACCTGCTGACTGACCTCGTGGACATTTACAGTCCTTCCGGTAAAGAGGAAGAAATTATTGAATATCTTCGGAATTACCTTGAACTCAGTGGAATAGTGGTACAAAAGCAGGTAGTTTCAGAAGACAGGTATAATCTTATACTCCTGTCAGGAAAAGAGCCTCCACCAGTCGTGATGGTTGGTCATGTGGATACCGTTCCAGCGTTTGATTATGACAACTACCGTTCTGATCTTGATGAAAACATTCTGTATGGCCTGGGATCTGCAGATATGAAAGGCGGCTGCGCCGCAATGGTTGAGGCCTTTCTTTCATTCCGACAATCATATCCCGACCATGATTTTCCTGCCGCGCTGGCCCTGGTGGTGGGAGAAGAAGAAACCGGTGACGGAGCAATAGCCCTGTGCAGGGATTTTCGTTTCAACTGGGCAGTTATCGGCGAACCAACTGATCTGAAG
>Ga0209408_1000119_pt1 | contig 64758 bp, 58 predicted proteins | sample AD_UKC107_MetaG_FD_184422 | JGI IMG/M metagenome (GOLD analysis project Ga0209408, IMG submission 184422) | Active sludge microbial communities of municipal wastewater-treating anaerobic digesters from Hong Kong - AD_UKC107_MetaG (SPAdes)... | ecosystem: Engineered > Bioreactor > Anaerobic >... | reverse complement strand
GAGTTTTTCAATGGTTTTAAACAGGGGAAACGAGGTTGTTAAATAATTTATTCCCCAGTAGCTCAGTCGGCAGAGCAAGTGGCTGTTAACCACTGGGTCCGCGGTTCGAGTCCGTGCTGGGGAGCCAGAAAACAATAAAGGTCTGTTCTTCACAAGAACGGGCCTTTTCTTTAGGGGCAAAATGCACTGCTGGGTCTATATTATCCAAAGTGAATCCACTGGCAGATATTACTGCGGTCAGTCCAGTGACCTTCAACGTCGCCTCACACAACACAACGACCCGGATTATCAATTGTCAAAGACAACCAAACGGTTTGCCGGCCCATGGAAACTGATATGGTCCAGACAATTCGAATCACGTGGTGAAGCCATGAAGTATGAAAGGTTTGTGAAAAACCGGGGGATAACCAGATTTATAAATGGCACTCAGTCGGCAGAGTCCTGCTGAAGCAGGATTAACCACTGGGTCCGAAACGGCAGAAGATCCCGGCTTCAGCGGGATTCGAGTCCGTGCTGGGGAGCCAGGATATAATGTTGATATATTCCAAGTAGTTATATGATGGGTTAAGAATAAGTGCGATCTCTTCGGAGGGCACCTTTTCTTTTAGGTATTTCAACATCCTGAATTTATAGGCTTTCTATACTTTTAACCAACTCATTGGCGATATTGGGACTTTCAATACGCATGATGCTTTCTTGGGCACTTCCATAGCTCAATAGATTGATACTTCCATACCACACGATCTTTTGTTCCATGACAGCAAATTTTTGGTGGATATTGGTTTTGAAAACAACACTGACTCCGTTGTCTGTCAACAGGTCCAATGTCCTTTGCATAGCGATGTGATCCTTCTCAGGGAAATCCTTTTTCGGACGAGTCACGACAGTAACATGGACATGTCTATCAATTGCAACGTTCATATGCTCCATCATTTGTTGTGTACGTCTTTTCCTTACAAAAGGGCTTACGATGACAATCTCCTTTCTAGCGGCTACAATATCCTGATTGAAAACAGGCAAAAAATTATCCTTATCGAAGATGATATCCGGAGACGTATCCGTTGCCAACTCACCTTTGGCTTTATATCCCATCGTAGCGTATCCGTTGAGCCGCTTCTGATACATTTTTTCTAGCATCTTTATCTGGATATCTACATAATCATAAATTCGCACCTCTTTTTTTGTTTTGAACAGTCGGTGGAGTCTGCCTGCATATTGCTGCAGCGTACCCTTCCATGATATCGGCATGGCTAAAAACAGCGTGTCAAGACGAGGCTCGTCAAAACCTTCACCGATAAAATGACCGGTTGCCACTAGAACAATATGTTTGTCAGCGGGAATATCGTCGATACGTTCAAAGGCTTTCTGCGTTGACTTCCTTCCCATTCCACCTGTCAGGGTTATTACTTCCGGTATGTGTTCGTTTAACTTTTTTGCGAGATTTTCGACATGGGCTGTTCTGAGGGTCAGCACAAGACAGTTTCTGCCTTGATGATGGTTTTTCAACACATCTTCGATGATCTGCTGATCTCTGAAATCATTATCCATGAGTTCGGTGTATAATTCCTGGATGGATACATCTTTTTCGTCCCTATCCAAAGGAACTCTAAAAGATGTGAACCGCGGAACAATATAATGATCAAAGGGCCTCTTCTCTGCTTGTTTTTTCGGATTATCCCGATATCGAATGGGACCACAATGCATAAATAGAATTGGATGATGCCCGTCTTTTCTCGTTGGTGTTGCGGTCAGGCCATAGATATATTTCGCATGGGCGGTCTTCAGAATTTGTTCATAAGTGAATGCTGATGCATGATGACACTCATCGGCAATGATCATACCGTAATCTTTCACACATTCCTTAACTTCTCCTAGGCGACTTAGCGATTGCATTATCGCGATATCCACAATTCCGCTTAAAGCGCTTTTACCGGCGCCCAATTGACCGATGACACTTATTTTCTTCTTTCTTCCCCTTTTTTTCTTTGCGGCCGCCGGTGGCTCCGGCAATGGTTCATTCACAATTAAAAATTCTGAAAGTTTATCTTTCCATTGCGTCAGCAGGTTGACCTTGTCAACCAGGATAAGTGCGTTGACCTTTTTTTCAGCAATCAGTTTAATCGCCAAGATTGTTTTGCCGAATGCGGTTGTGCCTGAAAGTATTCCAATATCGTGATGCAATAGATATTCGAGGGCTATGGATTGCTCATCTCTTAGTTGGCCATTGAATTCCACATCAATGTTTTTCCCTTTATAGGTTTTATCGATAATCCGAATATCAACTTTGAGTTCTTCCAGCTCGCAGGACAAATCAAGTTCACATCCTCTGGGCAAACACAGATAGTCTTGTGTTTCATCCGCACAGGAAATTACCCTTGGATGGCCATAAGTTGGCAAACGCATGGCTTGCTGTCTGTAAAACATTGGATTTTTAAAAGATGCCAGCCTTTTTAGCCGATTCAATGCTCGTTGGGAAATTCCCGCCTTTGGAATAAACAGCATATTTGCTTTGACAATGTCGAGTTGCCCCGGAAAATCAGTTTTTTTCAACTCTATTTTGTTTATATACTTTTCCCAAGGTTTTGCTGTCTCCTCTTCCTCATCGATTATTAATGAGCCTAATTCGTGGCCGGGTGAAAGCTTTGATATGAGATCATCAAGCCGGTCTTCGGAAATTTTTTTGATAGTGGACAAGAATGCCCATTGGTCACAATAGGATTGAAAATTTTCATCGATAAATTCACTGTTTCCTTTTTCCCTTGCTCCTTTTTGCAAAGGAAGGGCAATCAAATTACCTAAGCCTCCTTTGGGCATGGTATCCTGACTGGGAAACAACCTATCATAAGATTTGAATTGTATCTCATGTCTTCTGCCCATGGAACAGGTAAGCAGGGCAGTTCCGAATTTACGAGCCAAAGCAGCGGGTAATGGATTCTCAAAGAAAAACCAGACATGACCACCTTTTCCGGATCGCGACCGTTCTACAGCAACGGGAATATCAAATTCAACGCAAACATCCCTCAGAACAGAGATATCTTTTTGCCAGTCTGCGTCGTCAAAATCCATTGCTAAAAAACAGCATGTTTCATCCGGCAGCATCGGATAGATGCCGGCTATAGTATTCCCTCGCAGATGATTTTCAATGACACCTTCCTCCAAAGCAGCATAAAATTTGTTTTTGCACTTGGAGCAGGTAATTTTCGGTTTTGCGCATATCCCTGATTGCCACTCATTCAGGCAGACTGGGGAGTAGCCCGACGTCCCTTTATGTTTATCCTCCCACCTCTTTGCATAAACGTCTTCACGGCCTTTGAAAAGTGACATGAACAGACGGATCTTGGAAAAAGTATCCGATTGGTTATCAACATCTGAAAAGGATTTCCTGGCATCCGATTCGTCGTCAGGTATTTTTCTTTCGGTGTTTTTTACTGAAGTAGTTTTTTGGATAAGCTTAGATTCCGGCAGCTTGTGTTGGGCCTTCAACTGGATGTTTTCTTTTGTTAATCGGTCTACCTGTCCCAACAGGGCATTATATTTTTCGAGTAATTTCCTATAACCCATTCTTGAATCCATTACAGGATTGCCTCAAGGTAGGGACGCATGATTTTATTCACACGGCAGACAGTGGCATAATGCATGAGATCGTCCACTTTGATTTTTCTTCGTTCGCGGTAAAAACGGATCGCTCCTATTACGGTATCGAGGCCGACCTTATTCCGGAACTTGAAACAGTCGGCGAGGGTCTTTTCCGGGCTATAAATACGCACATTGACACCGTCGAGTTCATGAGTATCCACACCTGCCGTGAAGGCTTCGCCGGTGAAGCGATAGGTCCGGATAGGCGGATAATCCAGGCGAGGTTCTTCCGCACCTCGCTGCAGCGCCACGTGAACTTCGTGGGGTATCTGGGTGGTCAGTTCATAAAAAAATAGTGCAGAAATCAGGCAGATAACACCATGTGAGATCCGGGTTGCAACAGTTACCAGGTCCGGATTTCCCAGCGGCGGGATATCTGAAAGACGAAACACACCGCGACTGATCACTTCGATTCGCCCTGAGTCTCTCATGGCGTAAAGCGTTCCTGGATGAATGCCAGCTTGAAGCGCTTGCGATGTTCGGAGGATCCCGCCATGCTGTTCAAAAATTTTTACAGCCCTATCGAATCGGGAGTCGGGAGCATGTGTGTTTTGAGGTCTCATGATAGAAATACCTATACTACTTAATTAATGTTGGTAATTTTATCATCACGATTAGCCATGTCAATCAAAAATCCAAAAAGTTTATCTCATTTTATCAAATTTACTTTTTTTGCCCGGTGTCATACAAAATGCGAAAAAGTTAACTGAGTATTAAGGTTCTGCCACTTATTTCCGTTCCTTTTCAAGCTCCTTGAGCTTTCGAAGGGCTGCTTTTTGGATAAGTTCCTTCAATACTTCAAGGTTTAGCGGGCTAAGGTGTTCATCAATCTCAACGGCTATGACCCGCGGGGGCTGCTTCTTTTTGGTGCGGGTCTTTTCTGAAGATTTTTCCTTTGGATCAGGTGTGGGCTTTTTCTTTATCTGAGGGGGCTTATCAGGAAAGTTGCATTGGCGATAATTTCGCAATCGCCTCTCAGAATACTTTCGAATGTCCTTCGGATCCTCCAAGCCCGCCAAAAACGTCTGCCACTCGGGAGGCAATTTCAGCAGATTCATGATCTGGGTAACCCTTGCACGGGTAAAGCCTTCTTTTCCTGCAATCTAGCTATAAGATCTTACTGATAGAGCGTCGAGCATCCTTTTCCATTTTATCGCCTTGTAGATGATATGCCTTTGCGGCTTGTTAACCTCGTGGCCTTTATTGTCTTTCAGCCCTTTTTCGGTGGCGGATTTTCGTAGGGTTTTATCTTCGTAACTTTTTGAATTTATTGGGTCCATGGTTCGTAAATCATGTCCGTGCTGGGGAGCTATTTTGAATAAAAAAGGGCATGTTAAGTGCCCTTTTTTCGCTCAAGGTATTGGACCAAAGAGTGTTTGAGGCCAAAAAGATTAATCAACGTTTGAATAACTTGATGTAAGCACGCACAACCCATCTCAAATTATGGGTTTCGTGTGTGCGTGTCAAAAAACAAACAATCCATCTGCCGCCGTTTTCTCTCCATCTCGATTAGACAACCACAGAATGAGCTTTCCTTGTATAACCAGGTGGGTGGCATCAGTGGGAGACAAACTGCCCCCGTGTGTGTCCCAAAATAAGAGATTATCCGTGCAGCGGCTGATTCACTCAAGAGTTGGTTAAGAAAAGTACCCATAGTGGAAATGTTTATTGACAGGGATTTTGTTTATCGTATGATAGATCATCTGATATATCGCGTGATATAAATCGTGGGATTCGGATTTCCTTAGGGTTACAAGGAGAGCACCATTGAACGCCCAGACCGATATATCACGGCTGGTCCGTGAGCTTCGGCAGAGAACTGGACTCACCCAGGAAAAATTCGCCGCCAGGCTCGGTGTGACCTATCCGACCATCAACCGCTGGGAGAACGGCCGAGCCAAGCCCTCTCCGCTGGCGCTGAAACAGATTGAGGACTTGCTGCGAAGTCTTGGCGACCGGGGCCAAGACCTTTTACGGGAATTCTTCACCGATGAGGAAAACTGATGGCCGTTTCCCTGAATAAACCCAAACTCGACAATTTGGCCGCTGAGATATGGAAATCCGCCGAGCGGCTGCGCGGCAAGTTCAAGGCCTACGAATACCAAAACGTCGTCCTGCCCATCATTGTAATCCGCCGGCTTGAATGCGTGCTTATTAAGTGGCGGGCTGAAAAGGCCTCTGAAGTCCTGTCCAAGCGACCGAAGCTCACTGAAAAGGAACTGGCCAAGCTGGTCAAGGGCCTTGAGACAAGTACCTCCCCCTTCTCCAACAAGACGGACTGGACCCTGCGTAAGGTCTATGAAGAGGACCATACCCTGCTGGAGGAAAATTTCCGCGCCTATATAAACGGTTTTTCAAAAAATGTGGATGACATTATCGAGCATTTTAACTACAGGGCCACCATCGGCCAGATGATGAAGAACAACCGCCTGGCGCCGATCCTCAACCAATACAAGGAACTGGAACTCGGCCCGGAGGTGCTCTCGCCGCTGGAGATGGGTTATGTTTATGAGGAATTGTTGAGGCGTTTTTCAGAACAAAGCGGCGAGGAGGCTGGAGAGCACTTCACCCCAAGGGAGGTGATCCGGTTAATGGTCGAGCTGCTGGACATTCCGATCCCCGACCGCCATATCTCCATCTATGATCCGGCCTGCGGAACCGGCGGCATGCTGTCGGTGGCCAAGGAACATCTCCTTGACCGGGCCAAGACCGCGACCGAGCGGGCTAATGTGGAGAAATTCGTCACCGTCCACGGCCAGGAGATGTCGCCCACCAACTACGCCATCTGCCAGGCGGATCTGCTGATCAAGGATGACCGGCAGGCCAGGGTGCATCTAGGCAACTCCCTGATTCCCCACGATCCCCACAGCCGGGAACCGGGGGACCAGCTCCCGGAAAGCAAATTTAGCTTCGATTTCATGCTCTCCAATCCGCCCTTCGGTGTCACCTGGGGGGGCAAGGACGGCTATGAGGCCGAGGCGCGCAAGCTGAAAACTAGCCGTTATCGGGCCGGCATGCCACGGGTCAATGACGGCGCGCTGCTATTTTTGCAGACCATGCTCGCCAAGATGAAAGATCCGGACAAAGGCGCCAGCCGCATCGCCATTATCTTTAACGGCTTGCCCCTGTCCAACGGCGACTGCGGCTCCGGTGAAAGCGAGATTCGCCGCTGGATCCTGGAAAACGATTGGCTCGATGCCATTGTCATGCTGCCGGATCAGCTTTTCTACAACACCGGCATTTTTACCTATATCTGGCTTCTCAGAAACGACAAACCCGCATCCCACAAGGGCCGCGTAATGCTGATCGATGCCCGGCAGCAGTATGAAAAGGAGCCCAAATCCTTCGGCAACAAGCGCAACCGCATTACCGACGCGCACCGGGCCTGGATCGAAGAGCACTACCGCAAGGCCTGGAACAAGGGCTACACCGATGAGTGTGTGAAGATCTTCCAAAGTACGCACTTTGCCTATCACAAAGTCAGCGTGGTTTTCTGGCAACTGGACGAGCACGACCAACCGGCAACCGTCACAGAACCCTATGAAAAGGAGTTTACGGCGGCAAACCTGAAAAAGGAGCAGGAGTTTTATGACAGCGAGCTGACCTTTCAAGTGCATCTGACGATCGGAGGAAAAGAGAAGACGGCGACACTCGCACTCGGCCCCAAAGACAATACAGCAAAAAACTTTAAGGCCCTGATGGCGGACAAACCGGAAGTGCTTGCCGTGGAATGTACCCACCGCCACTATGTAAAAGACGACGAGTACATTCCTCTGGGCGAGGATATCGAGGCCTTTCTCAAGCGCGAGATCGCCAAGCCCATCATTCGCTGGGCGGACAGCCCCCAGCTCGGCTATGAGATCCTGCCCAACAAGTATTTCTACCGTTACCAGCCTCCCCCGCCTGCGGATGAGCTGCTGGCCGAGTTCTGGCGACTGGAAAAGGAGGCCGAGGCGTTGTTGAAAGGATTGGCACGATGAAAAACGTATGGCTCATGCGGCAGTTTTCCCGGAATACTTGATCGCCGGATTTTTCGAACAGGTTGTTCAAGGAATGGAAGGAGCTGGGTAAGGGACTGGGACAGGTGATTGTACAATTGTGAGCGAGCGAGATTAATGAACATTGAAACGTTGATCATGCAGCCGGAGGGCAAAACGCTGGAGTTCAAGCGGAATCTGTCCTCATCCAGAAACCTGCTGAAAACACTTGTGGCCTTTGCCAATACCGCAGGCGGTAAGGTCGTCATCGGCGTGGAGGATAAAGATCGTTCGCCTGTCGGCGTCACCCACCCGCTCGATGAGGAGGAGCGACTTTGCAGTCTGATTGCCGATACCATTAGCCCACGGCTCGTCCCAAATGTAGAGATTGTGACGTTTGAGAATAAGACGCTTTTGGTCGAGGACATGCGCCGGGGCGTCTCCAAAATCCGAAACCATGTCATTGCCAGGATTTTTCGGGAGTTGAACCTGATGGAACAGTGGGGCAGCGGCATTCCCCGCATCCTGCACGAGGCCGCAAAACTGGGCCTGCCGGATCTGCAAGTGGAAGAGATCGGCATGCGGGTGCGCGTGACAGTGCGTTTGGCGGACCAGATCAATGTTCAAGCCCCTTCTCCCGAAGTCAAGGACCAACCTGGGACCAGGTTGGGACCAGGTCGGGACCAGGTCAAAAAAGTGGTTACCCCCGAAGTTACCCCCGAAGTTACCCCCGAAGTTACCCCCGAAGTTACCCCCGAAGTCATGAAAATGCTTCTTATTATAGTCGGCGATATGACACGCGGTGAAATCATGAAAATGCTTGGGCTGAAGGATGAAAAGCATTTTCGAGAAAACTACCAGCAGGTTGCTGTGAAAATGGGGCTGATCGAAATGACGATACCCGATAAGCCGAGGAGCTCCAAGCAACGGTACCGGCTCACCGCATTAGGGAAAGAGGTTTTGCGGAAGGCCGATCAAGGTAAGGAAAGTTGATAGATGAAGCGGAAACAGGCTATCCTGACCATCATGGGCCACGGCATGCTCAAGGCGGTAGTCGATGAATTGAAAATTGACGCGTTCGTAAAAACCCCATCTGTGTGGCGATTTATGAACTGCAATCCAGATTGCCCGCCGACATGAAAGGTAAACTTCCCTCGGCCCGACAGCTTCGGGCGGCTGTGCGCAGTGTGTTGCAGGAGGAAAGTGATAAATAGCTATTTGAATTTTCGAATAAAACACTTGAAGCTTATCGGTGTGGGTAAAAGAAAAGATGATTGAACTCACTAAGGAGACCGGCATTGCATGGATAGGGAGTATTCCCAAATCTTGGAACATTGCCACACTGAAACACACGACTTATCTAAAAGGACGAATCGGTTGGCAGGGTCTGACTACTGAAGAATACCTCCAAGATGGTGACTATTTGTTGGTTACAGGAACAGATTTCGATAATGGACAGATTGAATGGTCTCGTTGTGCTTATGTAAACAATGATCGATATGAGGAAGATCCATATATTCAGCTCAAAGAAAATGACCTGCTCATCACAAAGGACGGGACAATTGGAAAGGTAGCTATAGTCCGCAGATTACCAAAGCCAGCAACGCTTAACAGTGGCATTTTTATTACACGTCCCCTACATGGTCAATATAGGCAGGACTTTTTATATTGGGTGCTTATCTCTGATGTATTTCCGGAGTTCATTAGTTATTCAATGGTAGGGACAACGATAAATCATCTTTACCAAAAAAGACAAATGGCCCGGTACCGCAGCCGAATTGCGTAATCAGTTTCAGGAAATTCGAACGCTACAAAAGAACTGGCCTTCGGTCGCGGCAATTCAGACGGAGAAGTTCGTAAGGCAACCCTCTCGACAGACTTTTACAGACTGCAAAAAGGCTGCTGTCAAAGTCAAGGCATGGCCTGAGGTGCGTGAGTCTCTGCTACAGTACCTGGAAAAAGGCGATCTGCCCTGGAAACAGAAGGATTGGCCCCTTCCGGATTCCGGTCTGGATTTACCGGAAACGGAACGTAAAGACCGGTTTCCAATGGTGTGCGATCTCATCGAAATGGCATTATTGGAAAAGAGCCCTGAACGAGTATTATATTGGTACGACCGACTTCCAGAGAAACAATATAGGTGGTTCGGCGTTGACGACGATGCCATCGCAACGGCCGTTCAAAACTATGCCCCTGATCGAGCAGTAGGCATCTGGAAGCACAAGGCGGAACGATTGATCTCCCAGGTCAAGCCAAAGGCTTATCAGGAGGCGGTCAAATACCTGCGTAAGGCCGCCAACGTCATGGCCAAAGAAAGCAAAATAGAAGAATGGGAACGATACCTTCAAAGTCTGAGGGAGCACCATGCCCGTAAGATCAGATTGCTGGAGGTCTTGGACAGCCTGGACAATAAACCGATCATCGGAAAAAGGCGTTGAGCTGAACGTGTAACAGATGAATAAATTTAGGCCTTCTCATGTGCAAGGATGTAAAAACCATCAGCAGGCTGGAACTTTACAAACGAGTATGGGAAACACCCGTGACTCGGCTGGCAAAAGAATACGGCCTGTCTGATGTCGGCTTTGCCAAGATTTGCAAAAAGTACAATATTCCAAGACCCCCTCGGGGTTACTGGGCCAAAAAAGCTGCTGGACAAAACATGCCCAAGGAGCCACTATCCAAGCGCTTATCCGAAGAAATTATTGAAATCAGTCCCAATCTTTCGAATCAATTTACTCCCACCGAAAATCCAAAATTATTGAAACACCTCGAACGCGAACGGAATTTTCTGCCAATCGTGGTTGGAAAAGCGTTGAGAAATCCGCACCCATTTGTAGCCCGATCCGCTGAGCTTATGGAATTGTGTGAACCCAACGATGTCGGGATTCTTGAGTCTGCGGACAAGAATTGTTCGGACATACGGGTGTCTAAAAACAGCCTTCGACGGGCGCTCCGGATCATGGATGCACTCATCAAAGGATTGTTGGAGCGCGGATTCGAAGTTTATCAGGAGAAAGATTCGTTCGAGGTCATGATAGACGGCGAACGCCTTGGATTCGGAATCAGCGAGGAGGTTGTCAGCAAGAAAACGCAGCCCAAAGATACTGACCTGGAAGGGTATTACCAATTTGGCCATAGTCGGTTCGACTATGTGCGTGTCCCTTCGGGTAAGCTCTGCTTGACCATTCATGACCGCAGCTATTTTTACAGCGACAATTTTCGGAAAAACTGGCGCGACACAAAGCGTAAAAAGCTTGAAGACAGTCTGGATGCCTTTGTGATCGGGCTCATCAAACGAGCCGCGAAGAAAAAGGAATACCGGCAACAGAAGGAGGAAGAGGAACGGAAGCGACAAGAAATGGCACGCCTGAGAGAGGAGGAGCGGCAACGCCAGGCTGAACTGAATCGCAAGATTCAAGATGAGCGCACGCGTGTCTCGAACTTGATCACCGATGCCGAGAATCATCAAAAAAGCATGCAGCTCCGTGATTTTGTCGCCGCGGTCGAGAAGGAACATCTAAATGGCAATGCGGTGTATGTCAATGCTGATGAATACGAGAGCTGGGTTACGTGGGCACGAGATCAGGCGGACCGCCTGGACCCCCTTGCTGACAGTCCGCCATCTATCCTCGACCAAGCCGTCGAGACGGACGATGAAAAACCCGGTCAAAATGAAGACAATCCGTATTTTAAAAGATGGTGATCCGTTCGGACAAAAGGGCTAACGATTACGACGAAATCAAACCGCTGATTGATCTGTGCAAGGCCGGCCGACTGTTTGATGTGCAGGACTGGATCACAGACGGAAAACCAATCAACCCGCCGCCCCCGCCCGGATTGCTGCTGGCCCGTGGACGCTTTGGAGCTGGTTGAAGGGTTGATTCGGGAAATAGAATAAGGAGGAAAGTTTGGACGAATTACAACTCCAGCTACTCGTAGAACTCCAACGGCCTGCCACACGGCAAGGGCCAGGCGGGGAAGCTGAATCAAGACAGGCTATGGCGTTGGCCGGACTCGACCGGTCGCGCCATTTGAAGATTGCGGATATTGGTTGCGGCACGGGCGCTTCAACCATCCTCCTCGCCAAGGAGCTGGACGCCGAAATCACCGCCGTGGACTTCCTGCCGGAGTTTCTCGACGAGCTTCAAACCCGGGCGAAGGAACGTGGGGTGGCGGAGAGAATAACCACCTTGAATTGCTCCATGGAGGCATTGCCTTTTTCGGATGAAGAGTTTAACGTAATCTGGTCTGAGGGAGCTGTCTATAACATGGGGTTTATAACAGGAGTTTCGGCCTGGTGCCGATTCCTGAAGCCGGGGGGAAAGCTCATTGTCTCCGAAATTACGTGGCTCAGTGCCACGAGGCCGCATGAGCTTCAGTCCTATTGGGATGGGGAGTACCCTGAGATTGACGTCGCCTCGGCAAAGATTGGAATCCTCGAACAGCATGGCTACTGCCCCGAGGCCTACTTTTACCTGCCCACACATTGCTGGATCGAAAATTACTATCGGCCTATGCAGAGCCGTTTTGATGCGTTCCTTGAGCGACATGGCCAGAGCGATCAGGCAAAGGCCATCGTCGAAGCTGAAAAACATGAAATAGCCCTTTATGAAAAATACCGCGACTATTACAGCTATGGTGTCTACATAGCGAAAAAGATCTGAATACGATACCTGCAAATAAGAAAGCAGACATGGATAACCAAATCCGTTTAACAGATATCTTTTCTCGATCCGATTTGTTCGCTGGCATTGAAGCGGATAAATTGTCCAATATTTTTAGCTTTGGTGATCAGCGTATTTATAAATCGGGGACAACTCTATTTCGCGAGGGATACCCTGCTGAAAAATCCTATCTGGTCCTGAAAGGCCGTTTAAAACTGAGCAAACTGCATGAATTCGGTAAAGAGGCAATTGTTAGGTATATCAATCCCGGCGAGATGACAGCCGCAGTTTCTGTTTTCAGGGGGAGAGATTATCCTGTGACGGCCCAGGCTGTTGGCACCTCCGAGGTTGTAGGATGGGATAGAGAAACCATGCTGGAAATCATGAACGCTTATCCGCAAATAGCAATTAATATGCTGGGTATGGTAGTCGAGCGTCTGGATGATATTCAAAGCCGCTATCTGGAATTTCAAGCAGAACGGGTGGAACAGCGCATTGCAAGAGCCCTGCTGCGTATCATGAAAAAATCGGGCCGCAGGACCGACGAGGGAATTCTGATCGATTTCCGCCTGAGCCGCCAGGATCTGGCCGATTATAGCGGCACCACCCTGTATACCGTCAGCCGTACACTCAGCATCTGGGAGAAGAATGGTTGGATCAGGTCGGGCCGTGAACGGATAATCGTAACTGATCCTCACGCTCTGGTATCCTTTGCGGAGACCGGTTGACAGATCGAGCGCTTGCTATGGAATCTTTGTGATGCCTGGACCTTTCCATATTATTATTGACATCTGCATTACCTCTTTGCTCCAGCGCAAAGACACAATCCCTCGGATCATCTAAAAGCTGAAGCTGATACCTACTGTTCAGACAGAAAAACTTAAAATTACAAGGTACCACTGTTTCGCCGGATTTAATTACGGGTCGGGCTGTTTAAAGTGAGTCAATAAAGCGATAAGGAATTGACCAGGACCTGCTTATCGCCCGATCCATGCTTTCTTTGGCTTCCTGCTGCATGGTCAAACCGGACAAGGAATGCACCGTGGAGCGAAAATTTGCAGCAATTAACCGGATGGAGGAATTATTGAAAACGGAATATCTATAATGGAAAAAATTATTTACGATTTTGAATACTTGTTTGCTCCAGCGCAAAGACAAACAAGATTGCTTGAAATAGAATGAGACGCAATGAATATAGATCCGAAAATGACGGTAAGCGAATTAATGAGGTTTTATCCTTCGGCGATTGATGTTTTTATTAAACGAAAAATGCTTTGTGTCGGGTGTCCGACCGAATCGTTTCATACGCTGGAGGATGTCGCGCGCATTTATGGCATCTCATTAACACAATTTCTGAAAGAGATTCGATGGGCCATTGGCGCTCAAGGGGAATCATGATCGGTTCAGATAATCGCATCCACCGTCATAAATAAACTAAGATTCGGTACGAATATTTTATGAAATAATAGTTAGACAGGGGGTGCACTAATGCAAAAAAGAAAGATAAAGGAAAGAATTAATTGGCCGGCATTATTGCGGAAAAGCTCAAGGAGCATGGTTTCAAATAGAACAGTTCCGGTTTTTTGCCTTTGAGGGACGAGTTCAGGAAACGGAAAGCACTTAAAACGATAACCTTTTAAAGTAAAGGAGAAAAATCATGTTTTGTTTTCAATGTCAGGAAACAGCCAGGAATACCGGCTGCACCGTCAAAGGCGTGTGCGGCAAGCCCGAACAGACCGCTGATCTTCAGGATATGCTCATTTACGTGTGTAAGGGGATTTCGGTTTACGGGGAAAAGTTGAAGGAAAAAGGCACGGTGGACAAAGACGCCGGCCGCTTCATTTGTGAAGCCCTTTTCACTACCATTACCAACGTTGCCTGGGACGATGATGTAATCATCGACCGTATCAGGCGAGCCCTCCAGGTTCGCGACGCTGTCAAGGAGAAGCTCGGGGCGGATATATCTGGCGAGCTACCGGATTGTGCCACCTGGGCTTCGGATGACAAAGATGAAATCGTGGCCAAAGCCATGTCGGATGAGATTCGCATCACGGCCGCTCAAAACGAGGATGTACGTTCCCTGAGAGAACTGCTGATCATCGGCGGCAAGGGCATCGCCGCCTATGCCGATCATGCCGCGATTCTCGGCCATGAAAAAGACGACATCTACGGTTTTCTCATGGAGGCCCTGGCATCCACTACCAGAGAACTTTCGACGGACGAGATGATCGCCATGGTCATGAAGGCCGGAGAGTGTGCCGTCAACACCATGGCACTGCTGGACGAGGCCAATACCAAAGCCTATGGGAATCCTGAAATTACCGAGGTAAACATCGGCGTGGGCAAAAATCCCGGTATCCTGATTTCCGGTCACGACCTGAAAGACATGGAAGAACTGCTCAAACAGACCAAGGGAACGGGCGTGGATGTCTATACACACGGCGAGATGCTGCCGGCCAATTACTATCCGGCCTTCAAAAAATATGACCATTTTGTGGGCAACTACGGCGGATCGTGGTGGCACCAGAACAAGGAGTTCGAATCATTTAATGGTCCCATTGTTCTTACCACCAACTGTCTGATTCCAATCAAAAAAGAAAATACATATCTGGACCGGCTGTTTACCACCGGTGTGGTCAACTATCCGGGGGCCAAACATATCGCGAACAGGCCTGTGGGCGGGGCAAAGGATTTTTCCACTGTTGTGGAAAGAGCCAGGAAATGCGCACCGCCGCAGGAGATCGAGTCCGGCAAAATTGTTGGCGGTTTCGCCCATGATCAGGTTTTGGCCCTGGCCGACAAGGTCATTGATGCGGTCAAATCAGGAGCCATTAAGCGCTTTGTGGTCATGGCAGGGTGCGACGGACGTCAGAAAGCCCGCAGCTACTTTACCGAAGTGGCTAAAAACCTACCCAAAGACACGGTGATCCTGACGGCTGGATGTGCCAAATACCGCTATAACAAACTGGCTTTGGGGGACATCGGCGGAATTCCCCGAATCCTGGACGCCGGACAGTGCAACGATTGCTATTCACTGGCGGTGATTGCCTTGAAGCTCAAGGAAGCTTTCGGCCTGAACGACATCAACGAGCTGCCCGTCTCTTACGACATCGCCTGGTACGAGCAAAAGGCCGTGGCCGTGCTGCTGGCCCTGCTGTTCCTTGGCGTCAAGGGTATTCGTCTCGGCCCGACGCTGCCGGGCTTCCTGTCGCCCAATGTGGCCAACGTGCTGGTTGAGAAATTCGACATCAAGCCTATCGGCACCGTTGAGGAGGATATTGCGGCAATGATGGCGGGGAATTAAAATATTTCAGAAAAAAACTCATGGTGCTTCCGATTCACCTGTTCGGGGCACCATGAGCAATGAGGATAGGTTGCGGAAACAGTGTCTGCTGTAGCAGCTTAACCAATGGAGAATCCGCATGGCGTAAAAGTGAGTATGCCCCATAAAACTGAAAATGCTCAGGTTTTTAATATTACTCTTGAGCCGGGTGAGGCATTAAACAAAACTTCTGTGGATGTATTCTCATATGTTTTAGAGGGAAGGTAGGTATTATGAGCGACACACTAAGTGCTGTAAAAGGCAAGGCGTTCAATTTGAAAGAATCCATTGAATACGCAAATGGTTCCGTTGTCAGCAAGACTCTAATAAAAAAAGATATCGGCAATGTAACCCTCTTCGCGTTTGATGAGGGCCAGGGGCTGAGTGAACACACGGCACCCTTTGACGCAGTGGTCTATATTCTTGACGGAGAGGCGAAAATTACGATCGGCGGTCAACCGCAAGATGTGGTCGGCGGAGAAATGCTGATTATGCCGGCTAATATTTCCCATGCGCTTCACGCAAAAGCACCGTTCAAAATGCTGCTGGTCATGATTCGGGGAGAATAGACCAGGCCTTTTGCATTGCTCATTTTGATATGCCTTCAAAACTGCTGTGTTATAAGAACCTGGATTTTTTCAGCCGGGAGTAAAAGGGAATCTCAAATTAAGAAATGCTTGCGAGCCAGGAAGGATGCACTTATTTAGAGAGATTTTACCAGATTTAAAGATCTTTCAAGATCAAATAAAGAACTGTGTCGGTGGTGATTATATACTGAAAACTCCATTTTCATCGAGAATTTTTTAAATCCAATATCCTCTATTAAGTTAAATTCAGAGAAGTCAGTTGACCTGAAACAGCAATCAGGTATATTGTATTAATTCTGTTTGTTAATAGTGCAGGAAGATGATTATGCTGTCCAGGGCTTTTTTAATCTCTACGGGTTAAATCTGCCGGAGGCAGACAAGTATCCCCGAAGCTTGCTTCGTCTTGTCATCCCGGACTTGATCCGGGATCCAGTCAAGCATTTTTCTGGATTCCGGCTTTCGCCGGAATGACGGTTGATACCCCGTAGCTTGCTGCGGGGTAGTTCAATACCTGCAAGGTTTCACAAAATAACAAAAATAATGATATGAATATCAATATGAATAAACTGGCAGGACTGTTCTTATTGCTTCTAACAGGGCTCGTTTCCCCTTATATGGTGTGGGGGGCAGGATCGGCGAAGAACGGGACTCTGAGCCTTGTTGTGGAAAATGACGTATTTTACGACATTGACCAGCATTACACCAATGGAGTTAGGTTAAACTGGGTACCGAGCCGGGATAGCTTCACACCGGAATGGGCTGTTAAGGCGGCCCGTCTCGTCCCGTGGTTCCCTGAACAGGGTGAGATTCGTCATGGCTACGCCATAGGCCAAAGCATGTTTACGCCTAGCGATATAAGCATAGCTAATCCGCCCTTACGGGAACGCCCATATGCAGGATGGCTTTATGGAACAATCGGACTGGCTATGGAAACAGGTAAACAACTCGATCAGTTCGCATTGACCATAGGTATGGTGGGTCCGGCCTCCCTGGCCGAACAGACCCAGAAATTCGTTCACAAGCTCATTGACTCTGACGATCCAAAAGGCTGGGATACCCAGCTTCACAACGAACTGGGTATCGTAATGACCTGCCAGCGAAGTCTCCGCGAATTTGCGACTGCAACTTTTCTGGGCAATCAACTGGATTTCACTCCCCATGCTGGAGTGGCAATAGGCAATGTATTCTCCTATTGTAATGCTGGTTTAACCATACGTTACGGGGAAGAACTTCCAAAGGATTACGGACCGCCGCGCATCCAGCCCGGCCTGCCGGGTTCAGGAGATTTTTCGCCTGTAACCGATTTCGGCTGGTATATTTTTGCCGGTATAGAGGGAAGGGTGGTTGCACGCAATATCTTTCTCGATGGAAACACCTTCCGGGACAGCCGGAGCGTGGATAAAAAATACCTCGTCGGTGATCTGCAGTTTGGCATTGTCCTGGACTGGTCCAATATCCGGTTAAGTTACACTCATATTATTCGGACCCATGAGTTCCGAACCCAGGACAGCAACGACGATTTCGGTGCTATTACTGTTTCAGTGAAATTTTAAGAGGTAAGAGGAGTAATTCTTAATTATAATAATAAACGCTTAATTTTATAGGCCGTTTAGAGTTTATAACCTGATCAGTAACCAGCCGAATATCTTGATCTTGGCTCTTCGAGTATTTTCAGCCATGAACCATAAACGGGATTGCTGAGCATATACCACTTAATGCCCCATTTAATCTCGTTTTTATGTACCAGTGCATCCCGCTGAAGTGGTGTAATGTTCTTCTTAACATTAGGTAAAAAATCCCCGAGATCATCACCAAACAGCATTAATACTCTATACCTGGCGGTTATGAATTCGCGCCTGCTTTTTTTATCGGATGACCACTCGGGCTGCTCATTCTGTAACAAAACATTTTCAGGATTAACGCCACTTATGCCGACTTTGACAAGATTATCAATAGTATCCTGTTCTTGAGGGCATTTGCATTTGCCTTTTTCTCTTTGCCTGCATTCCCTGTTGGTAATGAAAAACACTTCGATCTTCTTTTCATTTATGGCTTGAATGAAATCAACAGCACCAGGGACAGGAGGAGCATTTTTAAATGCTACCCACTCATCCCACGCAGTTTCACTCCAGTTGACGCCATCATTAATGAGCTTTGCCTGAAATTTGGCACTATCCAATACTGTATCGTCAATATCCATTACTACGGCAGCGGGAAGCGACAAAAATTCACCATTCTGTTCCAGAGCGGCAGTCCATCCTCTATCATTAAGAGCTGCGTCAATATTTTTTTTGGCCGTATTGTATGTTTGTAAACAACTGGCCTTATATTCGGACGAAGTTTGCATCCATAGCAGACTATTCAAGTTACTATTTCCCGGGGTGGCACATGCGCTTATTAAAAACATAATTGCCACAATAGGAATCAGGATAAATCTTGTATGTTTCATATCATTTATTTCTTTTTGCCGGTTAAGTATCGTTTTTTTTCTGCGCTGTTAACGCTATGAGCTATTGTTGTGAGAGTATTTGACGATATTGTCCACTTGATGTTGCGGTTTCCGTTTTGTCAATCCGCCAGTCAGCCGAAGGCTGATAAAAGGCGGACGAGGGTTCGATCCTGCCTCAGGCAGACAAGCCGTGCCTAGCGGCAGACAAGTCCCCGCCCCTTGGGGCGTTCAATGCTTTTTAAGATACCCCGCTGCTCTGCGGCGGGGTAGTTTATTTTTTTGTTCTATGTTTGAGTATAAAGGAAACCATCTCGGCAAATCCGGTTCCGCCCAAGCCTTCGGTTATGAAGCACGGGAGAAATTTCATCCTGTCCGAATAGTTCAGTACAGTGCTAACGCCTACTGAATTGGTAAAGTATTGGAACATGGGTTCATCATTTGGTGAATCTCCGCAGAAAACATAGCGATCCTTTTCCGAATCCAGATCGACCCCCCATTGTTCCCTGGCGAAGATCTTCGTCATCTGCAGTTTATTATAGTCTCCAAACCATCCGTTGACATGAATGGACGATATCTTGCAGGAGGCTCCGTATTTCCTGAATACAGAACAGATCCTGTCAACATCATTCCATGGTAATGGAGGGACGTCTTCCCGGAAGTCAATGGCCAGGTCGGCTTCACGGTAGGCCTGGTCAGAGGCCAGGGCCGTTCCGATAATGGAAGTCAAAATCTCGTCTTTTATTTGAAGCAGCCTTTTCCTTTTTTCGTTCCGTACATTATCGCTGTCGAGAAACCTTTTCCTGAGTTTTGCTTCATGATAATCATACCAGAAATAGAAAGCGCCGTTTTCTCCTACAATGCCGTCAACGGGCCACATCCTGGCTATGTGATCGCACCATCCGGCGGGCCGGCCAGTTATGGGAACTGCGGTCATGCCGCTTTTATGAAGGTCCCACAGCGCTTTAAAGGCATCACTGTGTATCTTTCCATTCGTTGTGAAGGTGTCGTCGATATCGAAAAAGACGCCCCGGAGTTCTCTAATAATTTCCGGATTCATGCTTGTGATAGGTTTTATCATAACGATGTTTTTTCAGGCCAGTACCATGCACTTTTCAGGATCGAGGAAAAGGTAAATATCATCCCCTTCTTCCAATGGACTATAATGAGGAATCTGTACTCTTATTGTGCTTCGATTTACCGTCACGAAGAAGAACAGGAAATTGCCAAGATAAGCCTTGTTGGCGATTTTTCCAGCTACAAGATTCTCAGATTTCTCAGGCTTCGTGGAAAATATTTCAACATCTTCAGGGCGTATCGAGGCGAATACCTTATCTCCCTGATTTAATATTATTTCGTCCGTGGTTTTGCAGCGCAGTTTCTCATCAAATTCTGTTTTTACATATGCTGAATTTTTTTCCTTCTCTACTTTTACCACCTCTCCCGGTAAGAAATTCATTGTGCCTATAAAATCGGCCACAAACCGGTTTGCGGGCGTTTGATAAATCTCCTGAGCCGTGCCTGTCTGAATTATGTTTCCGGAATCCATCACGACAATGCGATCGCTTATGACCATGGCCTCGGCCTGGTCGTGTGTGACATATATGGCAGTCATGCCCATGCGTCGCACCAGGCTCTTGATTTCAAACCTCATCTTTTCCCTGAGCTTGGCATCCAGATTGCTGAGCGGTTCATCCAGCAGCAATACCTTTGGGTTTCTCACAAGGGCCCTTGCAAGGGCAACTCTCTGCTGCTGTCCTCCGCTTAACTGGCCGGGGTACCTGTCTTCAAGGCCGCCCAAACCAACCATCTCCAGAACCTGCAGGACCTTTTCTCTGATCGTGTGCTTGGTGAGCTTCTGAAGTTTCAGGCCGTATGCCACATTCTTGAATACCTTCATGTGTGGCCAGACAGCATAGTTCTGAAAAACCATGCCGATTCCACGGTCGGACGGCTGGACAAAGCCTTCGGAAAGCAAGGATCTGCCGTCAATCACGATATCCCCGGCCTCAGGTTTCTCCAGTCCGGCAATACAGCGAAGCGTAGTTGTCTTGCCGCATCCGCTTGGCCCAAGTAGAGTCAGCATCTCTCCCTGTTTCACATCGAGGTCTATGTGATTGACAGCCACTACCTTTCCATAACGTTTAAGCAGGTTTTTGATTTCTATGAATGCCATAGAGTTGCTCTACTCCTTAATTTTCAGCACCTGAAGGACGACAAAAGTTCTGAGTCTTACCGCTGTCATTTCTCCCCCGGACCCCAGGCGGCTTTTAAGATTCCCCCGCCTATTCTTGAGATTATGAGCAGGAGAATAAAGGTTATTACAATCATCAGAAATGCCATGGCAGCGGCAATTCCGAATTCCATTCCACGGTGCCAGTTCAGATAAATTCCGATAGGCAGGGTTTCCCATCCGCCTCTGTAAAGGAAAATGGCGGTGGAGATCTCCTGAAATGCCATGATAAAGAACATCACGACCCCTACCAGCACTCCCTTGAGCAGCAGAGGCAGCGATATGTATAGAAAAGTCCTGAATTTCCCAACGCCTGATACTTCGGACGCTTCCTCCAGGGAAATATCGAGTTGCAGGTATGATGAATGAGCCATACGCAGAAAGTAAGGCAATCGTCTTGCAAACAGAGCAAGCGGCATGATTATCCAATGGGTCGCCAGGGGTATGCCTTTCCAGAATGCAAGCATGTAACTCACACCAACGGCCATGCCGGGGAAGGCCAGCATGAGAGTAATTATAAAATCGAGTACTTCATTTCCGCGAATGCGGGTACGAACCAGGACATAGGCCGCTATCAAACCGAAAAAAATCCCGAAAATCAATGCTATTCCACTGAAGAGAAAGGAGTTTTTTACCAGAAGAGGGCTTTCAATGAGTATCACCTTGAAATTATCGAGAGTCCAGTAAGTCGGCAGGGGTTCAAAAACCCATCTTCTCGAAAAGGCGGATAATCCGAGAACAATGGGAATCAAAAGGACGATAAAGGAAACAATAAGCATATAAAGGTATGATCCATATCTGACTATGGGAGAAGGCTCGATAACTCTGCCTTCAGATGTCGTGCCTTTTGACAGGCCTGTATATTTCTTTCGTTCAACCCAGCGTCTTGCAAGCATAAAAAGGGCAATGCAGACAATAGAAGAAACTACAACCGCTACGATTCCCATATACTTTCTGTTTATATCTGTAAAGTGATAGGCGATGTTGATGTAGGCTACGGAAGGCAGGTAGTCTACTTTTCCGAGTATCAATGGGGTAAGCCAATCGGTAAAGGGCCATAGAAAAACAATTACAGCACCGGCAAGATAACTCGGAGTACAGAGGGGCAGGGTCACGGTGATGAAGCGCCAGAAGCCGCTTGCCCCTTCTACTTCAGCGGCCTCCTCAAAGGAAGGATCAATGTTGGTGAAACCCGCCGAAAGACTGAGTACAATAAAAGGAAGCAGATGCAGGGACTGTATAAAAACAAGCCCGTGGATTCCATAAATAAAATTAATAGGATTCTTGATCAGTCCCAGGTCCATGAGTACCAGATTTAACGTGCCGTACTTGCCGAAGAAGATGATGAAGGCAAATACTCCGGCAAACGCGGGGAGGACAATGGGAAGAAGAATCAGTGCGGTAAATATAGTTTTTCCCCGGTGTCTGTATCTCGCCAGTATGTATGCAAGGGGAATTCCGAAGATGGTTGTTGTGAGCAGGACAAGAGTGCTCAGGACCATGGTATTCCAGAAGGTCTTGAGGTAGTAAGTGTCTTTAAAGAAAGCCAGGTAATTTGAAATCCCCCAGCCGCTGGTTTCTGCAATCCTGAAGCTTTCGATTATCAGCACTGAAAGGGGATATATTACGAGAAAGGCAATGACCGACCACAGAATTGCAGCAAGAGAGATATTCTCCCGGGACATGGCACATCAACTCCCATCCGCCGCCGGATATGGGGAAGAGAATAACCCTTGCCCATATCCGCTTCCGACGAAATTCTACAATCAACAGCAATATCAGTTAATCTTTACAATGCGACGATCATTCTGTTATTGAAACAAGCCCAGATGCATTACACTTCTCTCTCAGATTTCTACTGGCTTGCAAGCATGACGCGCGCCTGTGTTGCCGCAAGACGGGCAGCAGCATAATTTCCGTCTTTTTCAAAGAGACTTCGGGCCTCCCTGATTTTCGCCTCCGCCTTTGTAATGTCTATTTTGGCGTCTTTGGCAGCTTTAACCTCGCCCTCAACTTCTTCAATCAGAGACAGGCTGTTCTTCAATTCGCCCCATTTTCTATAAATTTCAATCTCATAGTAACGATTGACATCATCCCATCTCTGGGCAGCAAGATCAAGATCATAGTCTACAAATTCTACATTGAGATCCCAGAAGGAATCGACACCTAATGCGTTGGCGGCATGTTCGGCCATGGTGACACCCTGCTCTTTCCACTCAGAGAATTTGATGTCGGTGCGGGCGGGAAAGTAGCCACCCTCAATGACGAATTTCTGTCCTTCCAGACTGAACAGCCAGTCGAGAAAGATCTTGCCTGTCTTTTCGTTAGGTGCATTCTTAAGCAGGGCTACTGATTCCGGAACCAGGATTGTTTTGTCCGGGAGAAGATCTCTTACGGGATAACCGTCCTTTCGTGCAACCATGGCATTCATTTGAGGCTGAGCAATGCCTATAGGAGCCTCGCCGCGACTGACCAGGTGTGTTGTATCGGTACTGCCGGTAGAAAAACGGCTCAACTGGGCAGCCAGCAGCCTGTTATATGCCCAGCCTTCCTTTTCTCCATAGGCCTGAAGGTGGATTTCTATTGTCTCGTGCTGTGTTCCTGATGCATAGGGAAGGGTTTGTACAATATTCCCCCGATAAATGGGGTTTACAAGGTCGCGCCAGGTTTTTGGCGGAGGGAGCCTGAGTTTATTCAAGACTTTTTCATTGTAAAGATTGGTTACGATCCAGGGAGAAAAGCATGTCCAGAGTCCTTCTATATCTTTGACTTTCATGCCTTTCCATTCTGCGGGGATTTTATCCCAGTCTTTAGCTTTGTAGGGAATCAGGCGCCCTTCTTTCTTCATGATCTCATGAGCAGGAGCTCCAGCCCCCAGAAAGATATCCGCATCAGGCTTATCTCCCCATGCCCTGATCTTGTCCACACATACGGGCCAGCCGCCGGGCCGGACAAATGCAATTTCGACCTCCTTACCATAGGTCTTTTTATAAAAGTCCTTGAATCCTCTGGTAAGGCTTTCGGACAGTTCCTTGTAAATGGGCCCGATCCACCCTATTTTGTCCTTGCTCTGAGCCTGCGTAGGGAAGCTTAGCAAGAGCAAAACGGAAATTAGACAAGCGGTGACGATTGAAGTATTTAAAACCCTTTTTTTCATTTCTGACCTCCTTTGCCGTAATACGGCCTGGATAGAAAAAAACAAATTAAATAAATTACTTGCAACCAACGACCACGATAAAAGAACCCCTGTTTATTGTTGATAAAAAAATACTTGTATGTTGTATAAACATATGCAGGATCGGATTTTTTGTCAAGATTTTAATAGCAAATGGATATGGCTTGAAATGCTAATGATCAGGAAAAAATAAATAATAAAATGGCAAAAGATCAGCAATTTGCTGATATGACCATAGAATAGGTTGAAATCATTTTGTTGACATTACACAGGCAGAAGTCTATTAAAATAATTATTAATCCTAATTATAGTATTCTAAGCCTAATAAAGACATTTCGCCGGGACAGAGATGATTGTTAGAGACGTTATAATTATAGGCGGAGGATCCACGGGATGCGGCGTAGCCCGCGACCTGGCGCTCCGCGGCATATCTCACTGTCTCATAGAAAAGGGTGATTTTGCGGCCGGGGCCACGGGAGCCTGTCATGGTCTGCTTCACAGCGGCGGCCGTTATGTAGTTGCCGACCCCACAGCTGCTGAGGAATGTATCTCTGAAAACCGCGTTCTACGGAAGATCGGCCGTAAGTGCGTTGAACAGACCGGCGGTCTTTTTGTCAGGCTTCCAGGTGATTCAAAAAAGTATCGGGACATCTTCTTAATAAATTGTGACCGCCTGGGCATCGAGACCGAAGTCCTGTCATCAACACGCGCCCTTGAACTTGTCCCATCTTTGAACCCATTACTTGAAGAGGCCGTGCGGGTTCCCGATTGTTCCATTGATCCTTTTAGATTATGCATGCTTAATATAGTTTCCTCCAAGGCGAGAGGAGGAGAGATACTGACTCATCATGAAGTAATAGAAATCATAAAAGAAAGGGGCAGGTGTGTAGGTGTCAAGGTTAAGGAAAAAACCTCATCTTCAATAAAGGAAATCAGGGGAAAGGTTATTGTAAACGCAAGTGGCGCATGGGCACAGCGGATTGCAATGCTTGCCGGATCCAGTCTTCCGATGACGCTTTCCAAAGGCAGTCTTGTTGTCACTAATCACCGTTTGAGTAATATGGTTATTAACAGGCTCAGGCCTCCATCCGACGGAGATATCATTGTTCCAAACGAGGCGGTTTGCCTTGCCGGAACATCCTCTGTTGGCGTCGACGTGCCTGATAATTTAAATGTTTCAGACGGCGAAGTTGAGGTTATTGCAAGGGAAGCCGCTTCAATGATCCCTGAATTCGAAGACGTTAGATTAATCAGGACCTATGCCGGGGTGCGAGCCCTTCTCAGTTCTGACCCATGCGATGGAAGGCAAATATCAAGAAGTTTTAAGATAATTGACCACAAAAATGGCCTGTTCAGCATCATCGGAGGGAAATTAAGCACATACAGGTTAATGGCCGAGAAACTTTGCGATGCTGTTATGAGAGAATTCGGTCTCAAAAAGACATGCGTGACGGCTGAAAAGCCACTGGAAGGACAGGAGGAACTGAGGGGATATCCTTTGTCGAGCCGACTGGAGTCACTTAAAGATATAGTCTGCGAGTGTGAGCTTGTCAGTAGAAGCGAGGTGGAACGGGTAATACAGAAGATAAACCCTAAACACATCGGAGACATACAGCACAGGACCCGATTAGGCATGGGGCCCTGCCAGGGAGGATTCTGCTCTTATCGTGCTATAGGAATCATGCAGGAAACAGGAAAAATTTCCCAGGAAGAATCCATTCAAATTCTTAAGGAATTTCTTCAAAGGCGGTTTAAGGGTATCAAACCTGTGCTTTGGGGAGACCAGCTCAGAGAAGAGCAGTTGATTGAATATATATATCTCGGGATTTTGAGTATGGAGTCTTATTAATGAATGGGACTTACGATGCAGTCGTCATAGGCGGGGGTATGTCCGGCTTGACAGCCGCGATTACCCTGTGCAATGCCGGAAAGACTGTCTCCGTTATTTCAAAGGGCGATCCGGTTTGCTGCCTCTCTACAGGCTGCATTGATGTTCTCAACGGCACAGAAAGACCACTAAAAGGTATTTCAGAGCTTCCATTCGGTCATCCTTACGGTTTTGTTGCTGAGGATTTAATAATTGAAGCCCATGAACATTTTTTGAAAATAGTTGCTGAAGGGAAGATTCCCTATACAGGCTCCATTCATGAAAACAGGCAGATCATTACCCCGCTTGGCACGAAGAAAACGACGTGTCTTGTTCCCAAGACCATGGAGTATTCCGAATACGATGGGGGCGATTATGTCCATGTCATATCTTTTAAAGGGTTAAAGGATTTTTACCCAACTTACATTATGATGCGTCTTGAAAATACCGGCTGTTCCGTTTTTGATGCAGGCATTTCTTCGACGATCGGTATTGCAGAGCAATTTGAGGATGAACATTTCAGGCAAACCTTTGCCGATTGGATCTTGAGACAGAATATCCCCGATGGAAAGATCACACTCCCGGCTGTCCTGGGCATACGGTCATCACTTTCAATTTATGATGATTTATCTCGAAGAACCGGGAGAATATTTTTTGAAATACCCACCCTTCCGCCATCACTGCCGGGGATAAGGCTTTTTAACTGTCTGAAGAATGCCCTTATTGCAAGAGGAGGGCAACTTTACTGGGGAAGTGAGATTGCGAGCGTTGAGAAGCTCGGCACAATCATAGAAGGCGTTACACTGAAAAATCCCGGGAGGGTTGCTCGTGTGCAGGGGAAGGCTTTCATTCTTGCGACAGGGTCCTTTATAAGCGGTGGTCTATTTGCCGGCATGGATACAGTTCATGAAACAGTCCTGGATCTGCCTGTTTATTATCCTGAGAACAGAAAATTCTGGTTCAAAGAAGACTTTTTCAGCAGAGGCCATGAAATCGAAAAGGCCGGAGTGGAAGTTGATGCATCCTTTCGTCCTATGGCTGATGTGGCATTTAAAAATCTCTTTCTATGCGGGAGCATAATCGCGCGTTCCGAGGTCATGAAATACGGATGCGGTCACGGCCTTGCCATTGCTACAGGGTATGCAGCTGCGCGATCTTGCGAAGGATTCATTAAGTGAATTTTGATTTCCAGCATTGCATCAGATGCACTGTCTGCCTGGAAAACTGCCCTGTCTTCAGGGTAAACCCTGATTTCCCGGGACCTAAGCAATCGGGACCTGATTCCCAAAGGTTTCGATTCGATGGAGAAACCAGCGTCGATCAGTGGATTGTCCTGTGCAGTCAGTGCAAGCGGTGCGAAGTGGCATGCCCATACGGCGCAAATCCTGCAGATATTATACTTCGGGAACAACTGGATTACGGGAGAAAACACTGCCGGTCTCTTGTAAACAGATTGTTTTCAAATGTCTACCTGCTGGGAAAGCTGATATCTCTTATCGCTCCAATCGTGAACAAACTTATCTCAATAAAATTTATTCGCAGGATCATGATCTTTTCAGGTATATCTGATTATCTGGTTTTACCAAAATACAGGTTTCATACTATTAAAAGAAGCTGGCCATGGAAGGGCTCTCGCAAGAGCAAACGGAGGGTAGTATTTTTTTACGGTTGTTATTTGAACTATAACAGGCCTGATATCGGGAGAAAGATCCGTGATCTTTTCTCTTCTATGGGATTCAGGGTTGTATTGCCTCGTCAGGTATGCTGCGGATTGCCGGCCCTTGGAAACGGGGATTCAGCGACCGCACGGAGAATGGCAAAGCGTAATGCATCCATCCTGGTTAAGTACATTGATAAAGGTTATGACGTAGTTTATTCCTGTACATCCTGTGGCCTGATGATGACAAAGGGCTATCAGGGTATACTTGAAATTGAATCGGGGAAAAAAATTGCCGAAAACACATATAATATCCATGAATATCTACTTAAATTAATTGATGAGGGCTTCCTTGATCTGGAATTCAAGGCTGTCGAGGCAAAAATCGCATATCATATCCCCTGTCATTTAAGAGCGCTGGGCATCGGGTATCCTGCTGTCATGCTTTTTAAACATATACCTGGTCTTGAAATTAATGTTCTGGACGATTCATGCTGCGGTCTTGCCGGGACATACGGTTTCAGGAAGAAAAACCAGGAGACTTCATACAAACTCGGGGTTATTGCATCCAAAGCACTGAAAGAGACTGGGGCCGATTTCATAATGGCCGACTGTGGCGCCTGCCGTTTGCAGCTTTCTCAGCTTTCCGGGATGCCTGCCCGCGATCCCGCGGAAATTCTTTTTGACTCATTGAAAAGCACTATGAATTTGTAAAAGGCGTAAGAGAAAAGCTATGTCAGTAATTCGCTTATAAAACAAACAACTAATTATTACCATTAGTTACTTATAATCTGAGCCTTCCTTTTATCTATAATCCCATGGTGACATGAGTCAGAATCCTGACAAAATGAAAGTACTTGACAAAGTGCGCAACTGTATTTTAATTCCTGTTAAAAAGATAATAATTATAGTTGATTAAAGGCTGATTCAATCCGCCAGTCAGCCGAAGGCTGATAAACCATCCAGAGGCTGGTAAAAGCCAGACAAGCCCGCCATAAATACGGCGGACAAGTATCCGCGCCCCTTGGGGCCTTCAATGCTTTTTAAGATACCCCGCTGCTTGCGGCGGTGTAATTCATTTTTTCAACGAGGAGGCGGTAACGACTGATACCTGACCTGTTGGGAGATATATGGCAGAGGGTGGGTATAAAGGTTATTTGCAATGAAGAAGATATATATGGACTATGGGGCGACAACGCCGGCTCATGAGGCGGTGGTTGCTGCCATGCTGCCTTTTTTTTCAAAGACCTTCGGCAATCCGTCAAGTCTCCATGCATTCGGACAGGAAGCTAAATATGCCATCGAGACTGCAAGACAGAAAATTGCGTTGTCCATCGGAGCTGATCCGGAAGAGATCGTGTTCACAAGCGGGGGGTCTGAAAGTGACAACTTCGCGGTTAAAGGCATTGCATATGCCAGTCAAGAAAAAGGAAATCATATCATTACCTCTTCGATTGAGCACCATGCAGTTCTGGATACCTGTCGTTTTTTCGAGAAACATGGTTTTAAGGTGACCCGTCTGCCCGTTGACGGAGATGGCTTTGTCGATCCCCAGGATGTAAAGCAGGCGATTACAAGCAGGACCATTTTGATTTCAATAATGCATGGGAACAATGAAATCGGAACCATACAACCTGTTGCCGAGATAGGGAATGTCGCCCGTGAACATGGAATTATTTTTCATACGGATGCGGTTCAAACCCTGGGGCATCTGCCCGTTAATGTGGATGAGCTGAATGTTGATCTTTTAAGTGTCTCCGGACATAAAATCTACGGTCCTAAAGGTGTGGGCATTCTCTATATTCGAAAAGGCACTTCTATCCAGCCGTTATTGCATGGCGGAGATCAGGAGAAGGGACGCAGGGCCTCGACACACAATGTTACGGGAATAGTGGGCCTGGGGAAGGCTGTGGAGCTTGCCGTCAAGGACTCAGGTTCAGAAGCTGAGAGATTAACAGCACTGAGAGACCGTATGATACATGGGATTCTCGACAATATCGAATATTGCCGGCTTAACGGGCATCCAAATCTTCGTCTTCCTAACAACATTAATATATCATTTAAATACGTGGAAGGCGAATCTCTATTACTTTCTCTTGATATGGCAGGGATTGCATGTTCAACAGGGTCTGCGTGCATGTCATTAAGTCTTGAACCTTCCCATGTGATCATGGCAATCGGTATTCCTCAGGAAACAGCCCGTGGTACGCTGAGATTTACGCTTGGACGGCATACATCTGAGAAGGAGGTTGATTATGTCACCGAGATTCTCCCCGGGATTGTTAAAAAATTGCGGACCATGTCAGCTTCCTATAAGAAAAAAATTCAACAATATGCACATGGCAAATAGGCGGATTTTTATTTTGCCGAGGTAATAAAAATGGAGTCATTTGAGGTAACAATCATAAAGAATGGGGTACGGACATCAAATACCGCGCTTGTGAGTGAAGAAGTTCCCCTTACTATTATAGTGAACGGCAGAGAAATTGCTACGCTCCTTTGCAGTCCCGATCATAGCAGAAACCTGGTGATGGGTTTCCTCTATACAGCAGGACTTCTGCAGGAGATATCATCCCTGAAATCCATAACTATAGATAAGGACAGATGGAATGCGATGACGGAAATAGAGGACGAGAGCTTCGGTGAAGATATTGTTTTCAAAAGGGTTTATACTTCAGGGTGCGGAAAGGGGGTTATTTTTCATAACCCTCTCGACGTGATAAATAGACAAAAACTTGAAAACGATATGCGTGTTAACAGCAGTGATATCACCACACTAATGAAGGCATTCCAGAAACTATCAGAAGAACACCAGCATACCAGGGGTATTCACAGCGGAGGACTGGCCTATCCCGAGAAGATCATTATCTTTCGTGAGGATATCGGAAGGCACAACGCAGTAGACAAGGTCATAGGGGAAACGCTTATAATGGATACAGGATTTGATGATAAAATCATGCTTGCCAGCGGGAGGATCTCTTCGGAGATACTGTCAAAAATACTCCAATGCCGGGTACCAGTGATTGCTGCGCTGGGCTCCCCTACCAACCAGGCAGTAAAACTTGCGCGGGAAGCTAATCTCACCCTGGTCGCACAGGCAAGGGGAAACCGGATGATCGTTTTCAGCGGCGAGGAGCGGATCATTTGATCCTGCCTCTGATTCAGCATTGAAAGACTATTTCCATACTGCTTATCGTAACCGTTTTAATCTGTAATTATTTTCCTGATGTAATGCAAACAGGAGTTTCCATTCTATTCAAAATTCCCTTTGAGTTTCCTACAGATTTACTCCCCAGAGACATGTAATTGAATATTCATCCAGTTGTCATAAAAATGTAATGAATAACTGTGACAATAGTGAAGTATAGCAAAAATAATTAGAAAATATTGAAATAATTAAGCTTCTTTAATTCTTAATAAGGCTGTCATACTAATGTAATATTTGTTGTATAGGGTTCCCTCAAACTTAATATTTTTAATAATAAATACTCATTATCAAGGAGGAACCAAAAATGAAAAGGATTATTAACATTTTATTTATTGCCTTTATGTGTATTGCTTTTGCAGGATCCGGTGCTGCTCTTGCAGTTGAAACTATCGTGATCAAAGGTTCAACCACGGTGCTTCCAGTAGCGCAGGCATGTGCCGAGGCCTATATGAAAAAACATCCCGGTGTCAACATTTCTATTTCCGGCGGCGGTTCAGGCAACGGCATTAAAGCCCTTGTTGATAAATCGACCGACATTGCCAACTCGTCACGTTTCATCAAAGACAAGGAAATCACTATGGCTGTGGAAAAGGGCATATACCCTGTTCCTCACCGTGTAGCTATTGACGCCATTGTGCCGATTGTTCATCCTTCGAATAATGTCGGCGATCTGACAATCGAGCAGTTAAGCCTTATCTACCAGGGAAAAATACGTAACTGGAAAGAAGTGGGCGGTGCGGATCTCCAGATCGTTGTTGTTTCGCGTGACACGAGTTCTGGTACCTACGAAGTCTGGGAAGAAAAAGTTCTTAACAAGGCAAAGGTATCACCAAGGGCACAGTTGCAGGCCTCGAACGGTGCTGTTGTTCAGACAGTATCAAATAATAAGTATGCAATTGGGTATATAGGATACGGTTATTTGAATAAAAGTGTAAAAGCTTTGGATGTCGGTGGAGTAAAGGCATCGGTTGAGACGGTTTTATCTGGTGTATTCCCTGTTGCCCGGCCCTTATTCATGTTTACCAGCGGATGGCCGAAAGGAAAAGTTTATTCATTTATAAACTTTGTTTTAAGCAAAGAAGGTCAGGATATCGTTAAAAAAGAGGGATATATTCCGCTCTATTAAAAAAGGCCAGCTCATTAATCTGCCGCTGCCGGCATAAGCGTGACTTCTATTATAAACAGCAGGTCACCTGCCGGCAGCTTACCACATAGAAATAGATGTGCAACTCATGAAGAGAAAAACAAAAGAGATAATTATAAAAAAAGCATTCCTGTTTATTGCCCTGGTCTCCATTGTTATTCTAGGTCTCATTATACTATTCCTGTTTATGGAAGGAATTCCGGTTTTCAAGGTTGTTTCATTTAAGGATTTCATATTCGGAGTTGAGTGGTATCCGACCTATGATCCGCCTTCATTCGGGATCGGTGCACTGATTATCGGTTCATTTATAGTTACTTTTTTTGCTTCTATTATTGCAATACCTCTCGGTATTCTGTCGGCTGTCTATATTTCCGAGATTGCAGCCCCGTTAATAAAGGAAATATTCAAGCCGGTAATCGAACTCCTTGCCGGACTGCCCTCTGTTGTACTTGGTTTTTTCGGTATGGCTGTGCTTGCACCGTGGCTTCAGGAAACTTTCGATTTACCGACAGGTTTGAATATTGTTAACGCATCTCTGGTGCTGGCATTGATGGCGGTACCCACAATCGCCAGTATATCCGAGGATGCCCTTTATTCAGTGCCGCAGGAGTTCAAGGAGGCTTCATATGCACTTGGGGCAACGCGTTTTGAAACCATAGCAAAGGTGATTGTTCCGGCTGCTCTTTCCGGGATATCGACTGCAGTGATTCTCGGCATGGCCAGGGCCATAGGCGAGACAATGGTTGTACTCATGGTTGCAGGCGGTGCTGCTGCAATACCGGAAAGTATCTTTGATTCGGTTCGGCCTATGCCGGCAAGTATTGCTGCTGAAATGGGTGAAGCTCCATTCCGCAGCGATCATTATCATGCCCTGTTTGCAACCGGAATCATACTGTTTTTCCTGACACTTGGTTTCAATCTGGTTGCCGACTATGTTTCACATAAATTCAAACAGGTAGGATCTGCCACGCTATGAGATGGCGTTATTTAAAACAATATGCATTCTTTGCGATTGTTCGCCTTGCGGCCTTTTCAATTGCAGTGGCCATTGCTGCATTCCTTTTATATATTTTTTCAAATGGTATTGGAGCCATCAACTGGGGATTCCTTACCCAGGCACCGCGAGATTCAATGACAAAAGGCGGCATTATGCCGGCAATATTAGGCACAATATATTTGACGGCCGGTGCCATTTTAATTGCCATGCCTCTGGGCATTTCGTCGGCTATCTACTTAAGCGAATACGCAAAGCAGGGACCGGTTATCAGGATTATAAGAATCGGAGTGAACTGCCTCGCAGGGGTCCCGTCAATCGTGTTCGGGCTTTTTGGCCTGGGGCTGTTCGTTGTCTTTCTTCAGTTCGGATCATGTGTCTTATCAGGGGCATTGACTCTGGGATTTCTTATCCTGCCAACTATTATAGGGGCTTCCGAAGAAGCACTGAAAGCAGTTCCACAGACATTTCGGGAGGCGTCTCTCGGTCTTGGTGTATCAAAATGGCAGACAACACTGCGTATCGTCCTGCCTAACGCCTTGCCAGGCATCCTGACCGGCTCTATTCTTGGTATAGGACGGGCCGCTGGAGAAACCGCTCCGATTATGTTTACTGCGGCAGCATTTTTTACAGCAAAGCTGCCTTCATCAATTTTTGATGAGGTTATGGCGCTGCCTTACCATGTATATGTACTGGCAACGGCGGGTACACATATTGAGGAAACGAGGCCGCTGCAGTATGGAACGGTTCTTGTCCTGGTGGCCCTGGTTCTGGGAGTCGATCTGATTGCAATAATAATACGCAGCTACATAAGAAAGAAAAAAAGATGGTAAACATAGAAGGTGATGATATTATTATACAGACTAGAAATGTAAATTTCTATTACGGTACTTTTAAAGCCCTGACCGACGTCACAATGGATTTCCAGAAGAATAATGTAACAGCGCTGATAGGCCCGTCAGGATGCGGCAAGTCGACACTGCTGAGGCTGCTCAACAGGATGAATGATCTTATTGATGGGACGAGAGTCGAAGGGGAAGTGCTTTTTGAAAGAGCAAATATTTACGATTCCGGTGTCGATCCGGTTGATGTGCGGCGAAGAATAGGAATGGTTTTCCAGAAGCCAAATCCCTTTCCGAAAACAATATTTGATAATATTACCTATGGACCAAAACTGAATGGCGTGCGCAGTAAGAAGGCGCAGGAGGCCCTGGTGCAGCAAAGCCTTGAGCATGCTTCCCTCTGGGATGAGGTAAAAGACATCCTGAACCAGTCCGCCATGATGCTTTCTGGCGGGCAGCAACAGCGGCTCTGTATTGCCCGTGCTCTGGCAATGAAGCCCGATGTGCTGCTGATGGATGAACCGACGTCAGCTCTTGACCCGATATCCACGGCAAAGATAGAGGAATTAATTGCTGAACTTAAAAGAGAATATACGATTATTATCGTTACTCACAATATGCAGCAGGCAGCAAGGGTATCTGACTATACGGGGTTTTTCTATCTTGGAAGGCTTATTGAGTTTAATCCGACAGAAAAATTATTTACAAAACCTGATGAAAAACAGACTGAAGAATATATCACGGGAAGATTTGGCTAATATTGACGGCTGCGTAAAAACTCCATCTGCGGGTTGGGCTTCATCTTTAGTCATTGCAGCGTACTGATTTGCGCGCCTTGTCCCGCCTTGCGGGAGAGCCTTTTACTGTGCCGTCTGTTTGATCCTTTTATTGGGTTCATCAATATTGACGGCTTCGTAAAAATTCCAGCTCACAGCAAGGGCGTGGCCTTTGCATCCGGGTTATCGCTTGATGATGAGAGGAGGGAAAATGGAACAGAAAGCACACACAAGTCGTGACTATGAAAAAGCACTCCAGAATATAAGGGAAGACATTCTATATGCAGGAGCCTTTGTGGAAAAAGCAATTCAGGATGCCATGACATCTTTGCTGGAGAGGGATTCGCAACTTGCCAGAAAGGTGATTGATTCTGATGAACAGCTGAATCAGCTCGATAAGGAGATAGAAAAAAAATGCCTGGATGTAATTGCTTTGAGGCAGCCGGTTGCAAAGGATTTACGTTTTATTACGACAGCCATTAAGATTAATGGTCATCTGGAAAGAATCGGTGATATGGCTGCCAATATTGCTGAAAAGGTCTTATTACTAAATGAAAAACCTCAGCTTAAACCGTATATTGATCTGCCGCGAATGTCTGATACTGCACAGCAGATGATTAAAAACAGCCTGGACGCACTGGTGAGGGAAGACTATGATCTGGCCGAAGAAGTCATCAAGTCGGACGAAATTGTTGATAATCTTAATGATCAGATATTCAGAGAACTCCTTACATTTATGATGGAAGACCCTCCTACGATCCACAGAGCCCTTTTGATTATGCAGATTGCCAAGAACCTTGAACGTATTTCAGATCATGCCACAAGTATCGCTGTGATGATTATTTATCTTATTACCGGTCGTAACGTAAGACACAGGTCCAAGACGGAAAAAACCTGATAGAGGCCAGTGTCCCATATTTAAGATAGCTGCAGGATTTGATCATGAAAGGTAATTTATTTTTTAAGATTTTTGGAACCTACATCGTCATTATACTGATTGCTATGGCGATTGTCGGCCTTATGGTTAGTGGACAGATTAAAGCGAGTCTCAAGGAAAAGATTAAATCTGATCTTATCACCTATGCGGGCATGATCAGCCTTTCATCTGCGAAACAGGGTGCGGAATCGAATCTTATAAATCTTGCAAAGCTTTCTGATTCGCGGATTACCATCATCGATTCGGAAGGTAACGTGCTCTCGGATTCAGAAGGGATGGCTTCTGAAATGGACAACCATCTCAATCGTACCGAAATACAGGAGGCAAGGATAAAAGGATCCGGGACGGCAATTCGTTACAGCCATACCCTCGGCATTGATACACTTTATGTTGCCGTGCCTATAATAGAAGGTTCGGAGATAAAAGGTTATGTGCGTTTGTCCCGTTCGCTGAGTGAGATAAAAAAGGCTGTAGGCGCCTTTAATGTAATTATTTTCAGGTCATTTGCCTTTGTGGCCGTGATTTCTTTCTTCATTGCATTTGCTTTTTCATCACGTCTGACCTCTCCGATTCAGGAAATGGAGCAGTTTACCCGGAAATTACGAAACGGGGACATTTCAGGATCACTTCTTATCGGTTCAAAAGATGAAATGGGGCGTCTGGCGAGAAATATAAATTACATGGTGAATGAACTGAAGGATAAAGCTGACCTGGCAAATGAAGAGAAAGGGAAGCTTGAAGCCGCATTTGCAAGTATAGCAGATGGTATAATAATTCTCGACAATCGGGGAAGAATTGAGAAATTTAATGATGCTTTCAAAGCCATATTCGGGACTACAAAGATTGATATTATCGGCCGAACTCCGATCGAAGTATTCAGAAACATTGAACTTGAAGACACAATTAGTCGATTCAGGGAAACAGGACTGCCCGTTTCAGAGGAGATCATATTGGTTAGCCCTGTTGACATGATCCTTGACGTTTCAATTTCCTCGATACAGAGCCTGCCTAAGGGTGAAGATAAGACAATAATTGCCTTTCACGATGTGACGCGCCTTAAAAAACTGGAGAAAACAAGGGCAGATTTTATTGCTAATATTACCCATGAAATAAAAACACCGCTTACAGCGATACTGGGTTTTGTTGAGACACTTCAGGACGGTGCGATTAAGCATGAGGAAACAGCTCTTAAGTTTCTGCATACAATAGGGAAAAACGCAGAACGACTCAATCGCCTCGTAGATGATCTTTTCACAATTTCAGATGTGGAATTGGGTGAGACTCGTTTTCTGTTTGAAAAGGTATCGCTCGGAGGGATAATCGACTCTGTATTCTCCATTATCGAGGCAAAGGCAATAGAGAAAAATATAGGCATCTCACGAGACATACCTGAAGATTTACCTGCGATAAGGGCTGACCGGGACAGATTGAATCAAATATTATTGAATGTGCTCGATAATGCGGTTAAATTTACCCCGGAGTCTGGAAAAATCTCGGTGAATGCCTTTTTACAGAAAGAGAGGGATGCTGTTGTTGTAAAAATAAGTGATACCGGGATCGGGATACCAAAACAGGAGATTTCCAGGCTTGGAGAACGATTTTACCGTGTTGATAAAACGAGATCACGGGAACTCGGGGGTACAGGGCTGGGACTGTCCATCGTAAAGCATTTAATGAAGGCCCATAACGGGAAAATGGATATTGAAAGCAGGCTTGGAGCGGGAACAATAGTGTCTCTTTCGTTCCCTGTTTTCGATGTAACTGCAGAGACGTAATGCGATCCCCTGTAAGATCCCCCGAGATGTTTGAAAGAGAAAAATGGAAAAGATGACTGCCCGCATACTGGTTGTGGATGATGAAAAGGATCTCGTAGACCTTATTTCCTATAACCTCGAGAAAGAGGGGTTTGAAACACTTAAGGCCTATAATGGTGAATCCGCTTTAAGGCTTGTTCAGTCACAAAAACCGGATCTGGTTATTCTTGATCTGATGCTTCCGGGAATTCAGGGTATGGAGGTGTGCAAACTGATTCGTAAAAACCCTGATATATCGTCTCTTCCGATTATTATGGTAACTGCAAAAAATGATGAGTTCGATAAGATACTGGGCCTGGAAATGGGGGCGGATGACTATATTACCAAGCCTTTCAGTGTGAGAGAACTGCTCGCCAGAGTGCGGGCTGTCCTCAGGCGTTTCCAGACTGCAAAAGAGCAGGAACAGAAAGAGACATTTGGATTTAAAGGGCTCCTGATTGATTTTGCTTCCCATATCGTGTCCATTGACGGTATCAATGTTGACCTGAGTCCAACTGAATTCAGGATCCTTTCTTTCCTTACAAAACGGCCCGGCAGGGTTTATACGAGGGACCAGATACTAGATAATGTCTGGGGTAATGATGCGTTTGTGGAACAAAGGACAGTTGATGTCCATATAAAGCGCCTCAGATCCCAGCTTGAAAAGGATGCATCCAATCCCCGGTATATACTGACTGTACGGGGAGTGGGATATAAATTTTCTGATATTGTTTAATATAATTCTGTTATATAATCCTTTTTAGCAGGAGGATTTTTGATGGAATTGAAGGAGTTGATTGTTGTCATACCTCACAGCGGCATTCTGGTTCCCGGTGAGATCCCGCTGGAGAGCCTTTCAGGGCGGTTCCCTGAACTTGTCCGGAATATCGACTGGTACACGAACTGGCTCTATGATTTCCGCGATCTGCTTAATAATCAACATTTAGTCTTTCCCTTCTGCAGCCTTATTATTGAAGCAAACCGGCATCCTGAAATACTGGAAGACTGTGTGCCTTTGAAGGATATCAACGGGGAATCAGTTTACAGGTTGCACATGGAGCCTGACATCAGGCTTCGAAAACTGCTCGCCCGGAATTATCTTAATACCTTCCATAAAAATATAGAAGATTGTATCGAATCCGGAGTAGAGTTTATGCTGGACGGACATTCTACGGTAACTGCTCGAGGTGTCGCAGATAACCAGATTGACCTTATGAATTTTCAGCACTCCGGCCTTGACGAAAAGCCAAGATATTTTTCTCCTGATATCTACGTCGAAACCTATGCGGCAGAACTCAAAAAGAGACTGCCGGAAGTAAAGGTAACAGTAAACAGCTCCGAGTATTTCAATGTTTACGGTCACGTATGCACTGAACATTCCATAAATACAATGGGTCGCACTGGCAGGAGAGTCCCGGCAATCATCCAGGAAACCAACGAACGGCTTTACAGGAATCCGGATCGAACTCTCAATGTGGAGGCTGTTAACAGATTGCGGCGGGTCTTCGCAGAATCCATTCATGCCATGTATTACAAGGTGCGAGGAATAGGAGGATAGATTGTATGAGCATCATGCTGAATATGCATTCTGGCAGACAGACTTTTGAATATGACTGTGGAGCCAAGGCCCTGCAGACGGTCATGGCATACTATGGTATTGATATCAGGGAAGACGAATTGATAAGGGAGCTTGGGACGGGTAAGGACGGCACCCGCGTGGACAAAATGGTTTCAGTTGCCGTGAATAAAGGATTCAGTGTGCAGGCAAAGGAGTACTGGTCGATTAAGGAACTGAAGAACCGTATTCATGAGGGAAATCCGGTGATTGTTTTGCTGCAGGCATGGTCAGACAGATACATGACCCTGAAAGACTGGCGTAACAACTACGAAGATGGACACTATGCAGTTGTAATCGGTTATTCGAAGGGTGTGCTGCTTTTCGAAGATCCTGCATCATTTCACCATACCTGGCTCAGGGAATACGAATTTATGGCGCGCTGGCACGATATTGATCTGGAGCATAACCGGAAGTACGAGCAATTCGGCATGGTTCTGCTTGGCATGGAACCAGTTGAAAGAATACCGAAGCATATGGATTAAACGCAGGCAACCAGCCCGATAGGGGAATTTAGTTTCTTTTTCTGGGATGGTTGAAACCCCTCGTCTTATAGACGAGGGTGGTTTAGTTTTATATGCTGATGAATTGTATATGTTTTCCATCTTTAAAAGCATTTCATTTTCTACAAAAAGTAATTTGCCGATTTTTCAATAAAGCCATAAAAATCTTTGCTTATGAATTTTTATCTTTACATGCAGATTGGAATATTCTAAATTGGAATAGCATATAAAATGATGCTTTGAAAAGCTCTTTAATTCAAAGTGTTACTGCTTTTACGTTATAAACCAACTTGTGATAAACTGTAATTGATAAGATAGAACTTAGAAGTTTAAACAGAAAGGGCTTTATAAATGAGCACAATCTATGATGACCTGAAAGACAGAATATTGCAACTCTGCATGAAAAACAATCTCCTGGGCGAAAAGGTAATAATCAAAGCACGGACTTTGACCACGGAGGAGGCTATCGGCAACCCCGAAGGTGATGATTTCCCCCTTCAAAAGGGAAAGGAGCGCCTGATGCAGGCCGATTTTCATGGGGCACTGGGCCAGGCATTCACCGATCGTTTTGGAGATTTTGAAGGCACTCTGGATGAAATTTTCAGCATGCCTGTTGAAAACAACTTTCGCCGTGCAATATTTCTGGCATCACTGAACGCGGTACTAAGGTATCTCAATCTTATAAAGGGCACTGTCCATTGCCGCGACAAGGGGCCGAAGGAATGCGCAGAAGAGATGAGTGCATACATAATGGAACGTTTCGGCAATGTTAAGGTCTCACAGGTCGGTTTTCAGCCTCCCATAGCAGAAGCGCTGGCCGCTGCTTTTGCTTTTCGTCTCCTGGACATGGATCAGGACAATATCGGCAGGGAAAAGTTCGGGGTAACTGTGGAAGGGCCTGAGGCTACAGATGAGGTTGTGGATTGGGCTGATCTGCTGCTTGTCACGGGGACGACTCTGACCAATGATACCATAGGCAGGTTCCTCGGCAAAAAACCGGTAATCTTCTACGGCACAACAATCGCCGGCCCTGCATACCTGATGGGCTGGGAACGGTTCTGTGCCAGATCTGAATAAAGTTGTCTTTCACGTTTTCCGCGAAATCATTCGAATTTATTTCAAGCTGTAAACATGAGCTGTTTGGAAAAAACACAAAGGAGATTTGTTGATGAAACGCATTATTCTATTTGGTCTGTCTTTTAGTTTGCTCTTTTTAACATCGGTATCGGCATCAGAACTTCATTTTTTTGCCGGCGCAGGCCTCAGACAACCCGTAGACCGGTTAATTGAAGAATTCCAGAGAAAGACCGGTCACAGCGTAGTTGTTGATTATGACGGAAGCGGCCGCCTTCTGGCCCGAATTGAGGCATCGGGTCAGGGTGATCTGTTCATGCCGGGGTCTTTTTTTTATATTGAAAAGCTCCAGAAAAAAGGAAAAATTCACAGCTGGCGTCCGGTGGTGGCACATACCCCGGTCATAGCGGTAAATAAGTCAAAGGCCTCTGAAATAACAAGATTTGAAGATCTGGCCAAACCCGGAGTCCGGCTGGCCCTGGGTGACCCAAAAGCCATGGCTTTCGGAAAGACGGCTATGAAGATACTGGAGCGTTCAGGACTGAAAGAAGATGTCCTGGCCAATGTAATAGTATATGGGGCAACAGTAAAACAACTTGCCCTGTATGTGGCCCAAGGGGATGTTGACGCCTCAATTGTAGGCCGGACTGATGCATTTCAGTTAAGAAACCGGATGGACATGATCCCGATTCCGGACAGTTATTTTGAGGCTGAGACAGTTGCCGCGGCAGTGCTTAATACTTCTTCCGACCTGAAGGCAGCTGCTGCCCTCCGGGATTATATGTCTTCTTCCGAGGCAATCAAGATATTTATAAGTTTCGGCTTTCTGCCTCTGAAAAATTAAGGATATCCATGGACCGCATTTTTTTCTTCCCCCTGGTTCTGATCACCCTTTTTATGACCGCGGTGCTGGCTGCACTTTTTTTTCATGTGTCTCCGGATGAAATTTACCAGGCGTTTTCATCGGCTGAAATCATGTTCGCTTTGCGACTGAGCCTTACTACATCTCTGCTGGCCGTTTTAATAGCAATCCTTCTTGGGGTTCCTTCGGCCTACCTGATGGCGAGGCATAACTTTTTCGGCAAGGCAACCGTCGATATCCTGCTCGATATACCCCTCGTTATGACACCTCTGGTAGCCGGCGTAGGACTGCTGTTCCTGTTCGGAGAGCAATGGCTGGGCGGGGCATTGGCCGACCTTGGACTCCGCCTGGTATTTACACCCTGGGGTGCGGTTGCGGCACAGACCTTTATAGCCGCGCCCATTTTGACACGGTCCTGCAGGGCCGCGTTTGAAGCAGTTGACCGCAGGTATGAGCTGGCCGGGCAGACACTGGGTTTATCTCCGTTTCAGGTTTTTTTCCAGGTTACACTTCCAATGGCCCGACAGGGCCTTTTTTCCGGGACAATTCTGGCCTGGGCGCGGGCTCTGGGGGAATTCGGGGCTACACTTATGATTGCAGGGGCTACCAGATTCAAGACAGCTACACTTCCCATATCGGTTTATCTGAACATAAGCAGCGGTGAACTCGGACTGGCACTTGCCTGTTCATGGCTGCTGCTTTTTGCCGGTTTCGTTCTGCTGATGGCCCTGAAGTGGGTCGGTCGCAATCGCAGGAGCAGAGTTCCGTATGGAGGTGTCTGATTATGACGGCGATAAGCATGAATAAAATCAGCAACTATATTCTGAAAGAAATTGATCTGGAAATTGACAAGGGTGAACTTCTGGTTGTGGTGGGTCCTTCAGGTTCAGGCAAGACAACACTGCTGAACGTCCTGGCAGGACTTGTTCCGTATAAGGGATGTGTTATGTTTGACGGTAAACCATCTGATCGCCTCCCGCCCTATAAACGGCGGGTTGGCTATGTTTTCCAGGACCTGCTCCTGTTTCCGCACTTGACCGTGAAAAAGAATCTGCTGCTGGCCATGAAGCGACTGCATATGACCCGCCAGGAAAAAGAGTCCCATGCTGAAGAAATGTTGAACCTTTTCCGGATTGATGGCCTGGGCGACCGCCTGCCTGATGAGTTAAGCGGCGGAGAAAGGCAAAGGGCAGCCCTGGCCCGGGCAGTTGTCTGCCGGCCGAAAATACTTCTGCTGGACGAGCCTTTTGCCAGCCTGGATTTTCGTACTGCCAGGTATTTGCGTCAGGAATTCAAAAGGTCGCAGAGGAGGCTTGCCCTGAGTACGCTTTTTGTTACACACAACCTGCATGAAGCACAGGAACTGGGAGACCGCATTGCAGTTTTGCAGGATGGACATCTGGAACAGATAGCCCGTCCCGAAGAAATATGGTTAAGCCGAAAGGGGGAGAGCATTTTTCTGGAAAATCCTAATCTGCTGCCATGCAGCGATCAGGTCTGTCTGGAAAATGGACTGGTGGAGGTTAAATGGGCCGGTTTGAAAATCGTGGTCCCGGACGAAGACCGCGAATTTAAGAATTTGGCTATTCTGCCGCATGAGGTATTTATTTCGCCACTTCCGCCACCCGGCCCACCCATAAACAGGTTTTCTGGCATTGTCAGTGAAATCAGGAAAAAAGACGAGATAGCACGCGTAACTGTTGAGGTAGAAAGGGAGCACCTTTATGTGGAACTCAATCAGGATCACCTGAATGCGATGGGCCTAAATCAGGGAGACCATATACATGGAATCCTTAAACTGCGGGCTTTACGGGGTGTTTAAACAATCAGATCTCGATCCCGTATTTTTGACAAAACCGCTCTGTAATCTGCCATAGCTCCTCCGGCAGACGGACTTTTACCTGTTCAAGAATATACGATGAGATCCCGCCATAATATGCCTGGGCTATTCCACCTGATATGCAGGCCAGGGTGTCGCTGTCGCCTCCAAGTGAGACAGCATTTCGGACCGCATCTTCATAAGATTCCGAGTCAAGGAAAGCGATTATGGCCTCCGGAACAGATCCCTGGCATGAAACATCAAAACTGTAGGATGGCCTGATATCTTCCACAGTCCGGTTCAGATTGTAATTGAACTGGTCACATATTTCTTTTCTTATAATAGACTTATCCTGGGTAGTCCTGGCCATAAAAACCGCAAGTGCTGTTGCTTTCGCACCTTTAACACCTTCAGGATGATTATGCGAAATCACCGCAGTGCGTGCTGCCTCTTCAAGTACCTCTTCAGAGGAATCAAAGGCAAAACCAATAGGGCTGACCCTCATTGCGGCGCCATTGCCCCAGCTGTTGTAAGGCCCGGGGTTACTGGACTGCAGCCAGCCGGAGAATGAGCCACCGTAACCGGCACCGGGATACCGCCGTCCGATATCCCGGATCCATTTGCGGTAATCGTCCTCTTCCAAAACAGCCTTTGCCACCGCAATGGTAAGCACCGAATCATCGGTAAAACGACATTGAGAGCTGAACAACTTGAAGTCCTTAGTCTTGATGGGACAGTGCTCGTAAACTGAGCCTATTATATCTCCTGCAATGGAGCCGATCATGTTTCGTTACCTGAAGCGGCATAATACCAAACGTTCAATATTATATGAAAGCCGCAATGAAAATAGCATTTAGGCAGCGTTTAAAAAGCTGCTTCTAAAAAATTTCATATCTTATGGAATTATCATCCGTTTTTATTTTCAGGATTATGTGACCTGCGTTGTGCCCGTCCTCATACTCAACTAAGACGAGCTCATTATTCAAGAATTCTATCTTTGTCGGAATCCATTTGCCGAAATTGAAGTGTTTATCTTTTACTATCTGTTCAATATCGGCAGTGATAAAGTCCCTTATCTTTTCCTGAGAGGACTGTGAAAGTGCTGATTTGTTCTGCGCCTCTTTTAGACTGTGAATTTTAGTGGTGAAATATATGTGCTGGAATATAATGGTAAGGGATAGAGCTATAAATAGTATGAAGAGAAGAAGAGAGTATCTGGATTTTGTTTTTTTAATAATTTTTGGCATTAGACTGTTGAATAAACCCTCATATCAGAGCTTTGCGGATTGTTTTGAACAGACCAGTCAACCCGAAGAAACCTGCATGCGTGAGAGATTTTATCGGGTTAGGATTTCCTGTAAATAAATCCGGTTAATATGATCAGTATATTAACTAAAATACTATACAAAGGCAAGTTTAAGATCACGGATGATTTTGTGCATGCTAATAAGATTTTTTATACAGATCACGCAGTCTTTTCTGGATATGCCATTTCTGTATAAGCCTGCATGTGCTAGGCGGTACAAGGTGCTTCCAGGCACCTCCTGAAGCAATACTTTTTCGTATGGCATCACTGCTCAATCCTTTTTCCTTCCTGGATGTTTCCCGTAGGATGTCGGTCTTGAGCCCAATTGAATGAAACAGTTCCAGCTTCTTCCTCCCCCAGTCATCGTAGATTGTCAAAAAGAAGGTTACATCGAGGGGTACATAGTATTGGTATAGTTCAGGGAAATTTATGGGAAAGGGAACAATGGAATATTCATGCATAGTAAGGCCGACATCGTTCAATGCCTCCCTTATCATTATATACCGCTCATAATAGGTCAGCGGATTTGAAATTCCCTGGCTTCTGTTAGGGTCCGACCTGTCATCTCCGGTCAAGGATGGGTCAGGATTGGTGATACCGACAACAAGGTGGCGGCACCTGGCCTTTCCGGCCATGAGATATTTTAAATGATCATTGTGAAGGATCTGAAACCGGCCGTGGATAACTCCTGTCTTTATCATTTTAATACTCCGTTTACACTCTGTCCGAGCGATAAGCACGCACCAGTCTCATTATCAATACGCTATTTGGATGTATGACAAGATAGACAAGGGCTGCAAAAGGAAGCGGAGGCCAGAATACACTTCCGAGGGCGCACACAATCATTACTGAAGAACGGGTGCCTTTACACGCCAATGTCGGTTTCCCGGGATCAATCCCAAGGGCCTCTGCCCTTGAGCTGGAATAACTTACTGCATTGCTCCCCATGAAGGCAAATGCACCGAGCAATATAATAATCCATAACGGTGCGAAGTCATCAAGCCGCACAAGATAAATAACCATTCCTATCATCATTGCACCGTCGGAGAAACGGTCCAGCACCGAATCAAACAGGGCTCCTGCTGGAGTCACACTATATGTTGACCTTGCAAACTGACCGTCCACTCCGTCAAGGACCTGGGATATTCCAGCAATAAGACCTGCGAGCAACCCCCATCCAAGGGAAAAGATGACACCGGCAATAATTCCTGAAATTGCAGAAGCCAGGGTGATCATCCAGGGCTGGAGCCATGCGTATTTCCAGAGGTGCGGTGTAATACTTGCTGAAAGGGTTCGTTTTATCCATCTTAGAACAAACCGGTCGGTTGGTTTATTTACCCAGTCAACGCCGTGAACATTATTGTTATCCATGGGCAGGCACCTTGAATTTCTAATATCAATAAAAAACACAGGACGAAAAAGACAATAACATAGAAATAATCTTCAGGCAACGTTCATATACCATGTGCTTTCATTCTTCTAGATAACACGAGTGAAAGGCAAATGACAAAAGGCACAAGGTCCAAGGTTGAAAAATTCTTCACTTCCCGGGAAAAATATTTTACAGTCCTCAATAAGTTATTTTGAAAAGAGGGAGAATTGTGAACAGTAAAAAGGAGAATGTACGATGGGAGACAGGTTTCCGACCAGAGATGATGCATTACAGCTTCTTCATGAATACAATGCTACCGACAGCCTGCGAAAGCATGCCTATGCTGTTGAGGCAGTGATGCGCTATATAGCGAGGAAAAAGGGTGGAGACGAGGAAAAGTGGGGGATTATCGGGCTGGTTCATGATCTTGATTATGAAAAGTATCCTGATGAACACTGCAAAAAGAGCCGGGAAATACTGGAGGGTCAGGGGTGGCCTGAGGAGTATATTCGGGCCGTTGTTTCTCACGGATGGGGATTGTGTTCTGATATAGAACCCCGATCAGACCTTGAGAAAACTCTCTATGCCATTGATGAACTGACAGGCCTGGTCACTGCAAGTGTTCTTGTCAGACCTAATAAGAGCATTCTTGACATGAATGCCAAATCAGTAAAGAAGAAATGGAAATCACCCGCCTTTGCTGCCGGAGTAGACCGATCCATCATTCAGAAAGGTGCTGAAATGCTCGGAGTAGATGTCGGCGAGCTTATTGAAGATACAATTATGGGCATGAGAGAGGTTGCAGAGGAGATCGGACTGAAAGGTGTTTGATTTCGATTTCCGAGTCTTTGACCCATTATGCACATTTCAGACTAACAGGAATGATTTGCGGTCTTTCAGGAAAGGCATATCTGAGCGTACCTGCTGGACCATTGCCAGGTCAATATCAGCAAGCACTATTGTCTCATTGTCTAGCCCGCCGCGGGCGATGACCTCTCCAAGCGGATCGATTACAGCCGAACCGCCGGCAAAGACATGTCCTCCCCCTTCTCCAATCCGATTTACCCCTGCCACAAAACACTGGCTCTCAACCGCACGGGCCCTCAAAAGCAGGTCCCAGTGTGACTGGCGTGCAGACGGCCAGGAGGCAATAATTATGATAAGACTGCATTCGTCAACCACTGCCCGGAAAAGCTCGGGGAAACGGAGATCATAGCAAATAAAACAGGTGGCTCTATGACCGTCCATGTCAAAGAGTGCGGGCTTGTCTCCGGGTTCATAGCTTAGGTCTTCGCCCAGCAGTGCAATCTGGTGAATTTTGGAATAAAGGGCAATATCCTCACCGTTCCGGTCAACCGTCAGGCATACGTTATGAGGTCCGGCATTGCGCCGGGAAAGTACAAATCCTCCTGATACCGTCATTTCCATTTCACGTGCGATTGCCCTCAAAATGCCGGGAGTTGGTCCATCCAGCGGTTCTGGAGTGACTGTGTTGTCCATTGAAAATCCGGTGGAAAACATCTCGGGCAGTATAAACAAATCAGCGCCTGAATCCTTTGCCTTTCCTGCAAAATCCCATATCCTGGAGTGATTTGCCTGACGGTTGTGCCAGACTATATCCATCTGAACTGCTGCTATTCTCATCCCATCCACCTCTTTAGTCTTTTAATTCCTTCTTCAAGGGTTTCATCTTTTTTGCAGAAGCAGAAGCGCACATATTCACGCCCGTAACGCCGCTCATTCCAGAAACAGGAGCAGGGAATAGCCGCCACCCCGGCCTTTTCAGGAAGCATGCGGCAAAATTCCAGATCATCATCAAAACCGATGGACCTTATATCCACCAGGACATAATAGGTTCCTTCCGGGGGATATACCTGAAATCCAATGTCTTTAAGTGATTGACAGAGCCATTCACGCCTTCTGGAATAGGTTGTGAGCAGTTCACGATAATAACTGTCAGGAAATCCGATGGCGAATCCCATGGCCTCCTGCAGAGGAGCCTGGCCGCAGAAGGTAATAAACTGATGGCTCATCCGCACTGCACGGGAAAGTTCAGGTGCAGCTACTACATATCCTATCTTCCATCCTGTCATGGAAAAGGTCTTTGCAGTTGAAGATATGACAAACGCCCTTTCTCTGAGCTCCGGTATGCTCAGGAGGGTTATGTGTTCACGCCCGTCATAAACCATGTGCTCGTAGACTTCATCTCCTATTACATAGGCGTCATATTTCTCACACAGGCCGGCGATAAAGATGAGGTCTTCGCGACTGAAGACCTTGCCGCACGGGTTCTGAGGACTGTTTATGATGATTGCCTTTGTCTTTGAGCTGAATGTCTCAATAAGCTCATGTCGCGGTAATACGAAATCAGGTCCCATAAGGGGGATATAACGGATTTCTGCTCCAGCCATGGCAGCCACTGGTGCATAACTGTCGAAGCATGGTTCAAGTAAAATCACCTCATCGCCCGGCTCCAGAATACCTAAAAGCGTGGCGCAGAGGCCTTCCGTAGCCCCGGAAGTTACTGTCACTTCATTCTCTGCATCAACATTAACTCCGTAAAAACGCATCATCTTATGAGCCACTGCATTGCGGAGTTCCATTATGCCCGAAGAAGGCGCATACTGGTTCGGGCCTCGCATAAGGGCCTGCGCAGCCCTGGCCCTGATCTCTTCCGGCCCGTCAAAATCCGGGAATCCCTGCGAAAGGTTTACTGCACCGCAGGCGTTTGCGAGAGAAGTCATTTCGGTGAATATGGATGTGCCGAACGGTATAAGCGCCCTGTTGATAATCTCCCTTTTATTGTCTTTTTTCTTCACTGCGGAAACCTCCTGAACGGGTAGTAACGAAAATATGCCTATGAAATAGAACTTCGCTGTCAATAGATTGATCGCATACTTTTATATCCGCTTTTTACGAGACCATCTGTTTTATGTAAAGACAAAAAGCTTGAAAGGCAGGTGAAATTGCATTTATGTCACCGGTTCATTTGAATGAAGCTGAAGAAAATGTAAAAAGGCTTCTCGATGAAATATATCCCTTCATCATGGCGTTCTAAGTCACTTCCGCAGGCACCTTCCGAAGCAGCTTCTTGATCTTCGAGACAAGGTCTTTCCTCTTGAACGGTTTCTGGATAAAGGGTATGCCTGAGTCGAGGATGTACTGCTGAAGGATATTGTTATCTCTGTAGCCGGACATAAAAATCACCTTCAGTTCGGGCAGGGTCTTGTGAAGGCGGTCTACCAGTTCCATACAGCTTATCCCGGGCATGACCACATCCGTGATGACAAATTCCGGTCTCAGTCCCTTTTCCTCGACGGCTGATAGCGCTTCTCCGCCGTTGGCGGCAACGGTCACACGGAAGCCCAGCGTCACAAGCATTCTTTCTACAAGATTCCGGAGAGAAGGCTCGTCATCAACCACGAGCACGTGCTTGCCGTTCACCTGAAGTTCCTCCTCTCTTGCACGCTCGGCCCTGGAGATCGGCTCGTCATCCGTGCATGGCAAGTATATCTTGAAAGCCGTACCCTTACCAGGCTCGCTGTAAACCCGGATGTCTCCACCGGACTGCTTGACGATGCCGTAGACGGTCGATAGACCGAGTCCCGTTCCCTTGCCTATTCCCTTGGTGGTGAAAAAAGGCTCAAACACCCTGCTCCTGGTGGCTTCGTCCATGCCGCAGCCCGTGTCCGAGATGGCGAGCATCACGTACCGCCCGGGCATTGCTCCCAGGTGTTTCTCCGCATATCCCTTGTCCAACTCCACGTTAGCTGTCTCGACGATCAGCCTGCCGCCCGCAAACATGGCATCCCTGGCGTTAACAGCGAGGTTCATAACGACCTGTTCAATCTGGCCAGGGTCGGCCTTTACTCGGCCGAGATTCTCGTCGAGCGCTATCATGAACTCTATGTTTTCGGGGAGAAGCCGCCTGAGCATTTTTTCGAGGTTTTCCACCAGGTAATTCAGGTCAATCACCTCAGTCTGAAGGGTTTGTTTCCGGCTGAATGCCAGGAGCTGGCGACTCAGGTTTGCGGCGCTACTGCCCGCGTTCATAATCTCCTGGATGTCTTTTCGCACAGGATCATCCCTGTCAAGTTTGTAAAGGATGATCTCACCATAACCGAGAATAACCGTAAGGAGGTTGTTGAAGTCATGGGCAATGCCGCCCGCCAGCTGGGCTATGGCCTCCAGCTTCTGCGCCTGATTAAACTGCTCCTGCAATTTCTCCCGCTCCTCCTCGGCCAGCCTGCGCTCGGTGATATCTCGTATTAACACGATAAATCCTACTGTAGCCCCCTCATCATTTCGCAGATTAAATACATTGACTTCACCGGGGAATACCGTTCCGTCTTTTTTCTTGAAGCTAACGGTGAAAAATAAACTGGTATCTGCAACATGATCTTTAAGGACATTGGCCATTTGCCTGAATTCTTTTTCATTGTCATAAATGATAAGTGTTTTTTTTCCTGCAAGCTCTTCCAGCGAATATCCGAACAGATCGACAAACGCCGGGTTGCAGTCGATAATCATTCTGTTTGTGTCGGAAACCAGAATGGCGTCCCGAATACTTTTATAAAGTGATCTATACTTCTTTTCACTATCCCGCAGGGTTTCCTCGGCCTTTTGTTTCGCCTGAAATTCTTTTTCCAGTTGCAGCATTTTCTGTTCAAGCTTTCTCACCAATCGTTCGTTGTAGAGCTTGAGGACTTCATCTTCCCGTAACGTCGCAGGCATTGAGGGAATATCGTTGCGCCCGGCGGCTGCCATCACATCTTGAACAGCCTTAATGAACACTTCCGGCTCACAGGGTTTGATAATGAACTGATCCGCTCCGATCTTGATGGCGAACTCTTCATCCTGGGGACCGGTATAAGTGGCAGTGTAAATAATGAACGGGATATGGCGCAGGGTTTCATCTGTCTTGACTCTCCGGCATAACTCAAAGCCGTCCATTATTGGCATGAGAATGTCACTGATGATCAAATCAATCCCGCCGGATTTCAGTCTTTCGAGCGCCTCGGCACCGTTGGCGACCGACTCAACATCGTGGCCGCTTCCCTTTAGCAGGGCTTCGAGCAGATACCGGTTTTCCTCTTTGTCTTCAACTATGAGTATGATCATCTTATTTCTCCTTGTCACTCCAGTCTCTTGGCAGATATTCTATTATCTCAGACACAAACGTTTCCGGGTCAATGGGTTTTTCGATGTAACCGGTTGCACCGGCCGCCAGAATCCGTTCACGATCCCCCACCATGGCATAGGAGGTTACCGCGATGATGGGCACGTCATCCATTTCATCATGCTGTTTCAGTTCCGCAGCGACGGCATATCCGTCCATTTCAGGCAACTGGATGTCCAACAGGATGGCCAGCGGTTTGTTGTGCAACGCCATTTCGATGCCTTCCCTTCCGTTTTCCGCACCGATGACGGTAAAGCCTTTCTTTTCCAGCAGAAAACGCATCATGTAAAAATTCTGTTCGTTGTCTTCAATGATCAGTAGCGTATTGTTCATGGCAAATCTCCTGTCAGTCCCGGAAAGCGCACGGTGAAGGTACTGCCCTGGCCCCATTGGCTTTCCACACCGATGGTTCCGCCCATCATGTCCAAGAGCCTCTTGCATATGGACAGCCCGAGGCCGCTTCCCTCATGCTTGCGGGTAAGACCCGTATCGATTTGATGGAATGGCTGAAAGAGGTTTAGGAGTTCTTCCGGCCGCATACCGATACCGGTGTCGGAAACGGACACCAGACAATGATCGTTTTCCATCCTGCATGAAAGACGGACATATCCTTTTTCAGTGAATTTAACCGCATTGTTGAGCAGATTGAGGATGATCTGTTCCAGTCGACGTCGATCCGTAGTGATTGTTTCAACATCATCGGCGATATCAAGTCTTAAATCGATCCCCTTTTTTTCGGCCAGCGGGGAAACCAGCTTGACCATCTTCTCAATGGATGGCCTCAACTCAAAGGATCGCACGGAAAGATCCAGTTGACCGGCTTCAATTTTGGAAATATCCAGCACATCGTTAATCAGTTCCAGAAGGTGGCGGGAGCTGTTTTGCACCATGTTCAACTGTTTGTGCTGTTCTTTGTTCAGGGGGCCGGCCAGCTCCTGAAGCATTATGCCTGTGAATCCTATGATGGAATTCAGGGGCGTTCGCAATTCGTGGGACATGGTGGCCAGAAAGGCCGATTTGATCTGGTCGGCGGCCTGGGCTTTTTCCATGGCCACCGCCAATTCCGCTGTGCGCTCAGCCACACGTTGTTCCAGGACCTCCGCGTGCCTCCGCAGCTCATCATTGAGCCGGCGAATCTGTTCTTCGGCCTGTTTGTGACCGGTTATGTCGGAGCCGATGCTCAGGATCTCTTTGATCTGTCCCTGTTCATCAAAAATTACTCTGTTCCGCCAGTCGATCCAAACCCGCTCGCCATTGCGGCACATATTCTCGTTGATATTATGCTCGAATTTTTGCGGGTCGGATAAAATATCTTCCATCAGTAAACCTAAATTTCGGCCCGAGCTATCACTCTCCGGAACGATGGTTCCGAGCACATTTTGACCAACTATCTCCGTTTCCGTATAACCGAAGAACCTCTGGCCGAATTCATTGAGGAAAGTGATTCGCCCATCGTTCGACCAGCGCAGGATGATGCTGTTGGCCAGCATGACCAGCTCTCGGTATTTTCGTTCACTTTCGCGCAAAACGAGATTCACCTTGTGCAATTCCCGGGTGCGTGTATTCACGTGATGCCTCAACGCCAAGCTTCCTGCAAGGCTCAAAAACAGAGCAACCCCCAAAACCAGCCCAAGCATTTGAAGCCATGTCGGCAATTTGAACCTCGCATCTTCGGAAATCCACCGTTTCAGGGACTGGTAATATATTGATTGTGTGTCTTTCTTCAGATCGACCAGATGGCGGTCAATGGCAGCCAGCAATTGTTTTGGATCTTTTTTAGATGTTGCGAAAAAGAGGTTGCTGGGGTTAAAAATAACCGCCGTGTCTTCAAGCCCGAACTTTTTCGCATGCATCACGCCGTAGAAGCGGTTGGTGATGGCAGCGTCGGCCTTATTCTCTGCAACGATCTCAAAAATAGTTTTACACTCCGGCACGGAAATGATGGTGGTGTTTAAACCGAAACCCTCATCGAGCCGTAAAAACGCTTCCTGCTGAACAGAACGCTCCAGAACGGCAATTCTTTTTCCGTTCAGGTCCGATATCGTTTGGATCCCGCTGCCTTTAAGGGCATATACCTGAAACCATGAGGAAAGGACCGGCACTGTGTGAAAAGAAAATATCTTTCCGCGTTTTGCTGAATAGGCTACATCGGGCATGATATCGATTAAACCTTTTTCAAGCCGATCTAATTCCTCCCCCCAGGTCCCCGGCACATATCGCAGGTTCCATCCTTCACGTTCAGCGATGTACTCGATAATATCGATAAAGATGCCGGATGGTTGACCGGATTCGGAGATGAAGACTTTTGGTGCATTTTCATAAACTCCTACGTTAACGATTCCATCAGCAGCTCCGGCAGACGGGGTCAACACAAGAGCGACTATCAGGCCCAGACCCAGGCGCAATCGCATACTGATTTTCAGATTTTGAAGTTTCATAGTCACTTCTTCTTGCAGCCGTTCCCTATGCCGCCTTTTTATCCAGCACCTCCCGGACCTTGGCGGCCAGTTCCTTCATGGAAAAAGGCTTCTCTATGTAATACACCTCTTCATCAAGCACTCCCTGGTGAGCGATGATGTCGGCCATATATCCCGACATGAACAGGGTCTTTAAGTGATGACAGCAGGAAAGCAGGTTTTTGGCCAGGTCCAGGCCGTTCATCTCGGGCATAATGACATTGGTGAGGAGCAGTCTGATCTCTCCGGAGTGCTCCCCGGCCATGCGGATGGCCTCAGCAGGTATGCTTGCTGCCAGCACGGTGTAGCCCTGCGTTTCGAGCATCTTGAGCATGCTTTCAACGGTCTCGTTCAAGTCAAGCACCCTTGGGGTGATGGTCTGCTTGCGGGCAAAGGCCAGCAGTTGGCGGGTTAGATTGGCGGATCGTTCGGCGGCATCCTGCACATCGATTGTCAAGTCATCGGGGGATTTGCCGGTTGCTTTTGCTTTATCTCTTTTTCCTGCTGTCATGATGGCCTCATCTTCCGATAAACCGTCTTTTTCTTATCTAATCAGGTCCGGACATAAGCGGGCGTTTTATATCGGCGCATATCAGTTGATCAGTAAAGGGAAGTGTTCAATGGCTCGCGTGCGGGAACGGCGGTTCCGGAGCCGATCCTTCGGGATGGGATCTCGCTTTCCCTGACAAGTTTTTAGAGAGTCAATCTGGGTATCTCAAAGCAGACTGACATCTTTTCGATGGTAAAACCTCTTGTATTATTTTTCATCAATAAGATGCACCTCTCCGGTCTCAAGGTAAACTTCGACCAAGAAACATCACAGAAAGTTAATATTTTACAGTTATTGCCGGTTGCTGTCAAATGCTTTTATGAAACTTTTATGAAACCCTGATTCACCATCAAGGCATCATCTGCACCGCAGATAAAGGAAAGGTTCAGTGTTCATGGTGCAAGGGTGTACGGATCAATTGCCTTTCCTTAAGCCTTATACCTTGCACCTGTATTACCTTGCCGGTGATCAGGAATACGCTATAACCTGATAGTTTTTATTGTGATTCCTGAATTAGACGGTGGATTTGGGGAAATATTGAAAATTCTGCAGTGACCTGATTGACACAAAGAGGCGCTTGTCTTATACTCCAAACTTTTAAATGGGTTTGCGTATTCCTAAATATTTATTCTAATTTACAAATTGCAAAAAGGAGGTTCGGATTATGGTGAAAGGCAGACTGTGGAGTTTTATATCGGTTTTTCTGGTGGTTATGCTGGCAGGTGCATCCTTTGCTTTTGCAGAGGAAAAGGTTTACATCAATGGTATTGATGCAAATTTCCCTCCCTTTGCTTACGTTGACAAGAATGGTGTTCCTGACGGGTTTGATGTTAAGTCGGTTGACTGGATTGCAAAAGAGATGGGGTTCAAGGTGACACACAAGCCCATGGACTGGGACGGTATTATTCCGAGTCTTAAGGCAAAAAAGATTGACATGATTGCGTCAGGCATGAGCATTACTGAAAAAAGGCAGGAACAGGTCAATTTTACGATTCCATACTGGATAATTTCCCAGGTTCTGGTTGCCCCAAAGGATTGCAGCATTTCAGTTGATGAAATTCTGTCCAATGGGAACAAGGTTGGAGTTCAAAGGGGGACAACAGAAGCAAAATGGATGGAAGAAAATCTCATCCAAAAAGCGAAAAAGGATTTCAGTCTCGTTCATTACGATTCAGCCCCGCTTGCAGTTGAAGACGTTGTCAACGGACGCATTGTTGCCGCTGCCATGGATGATGCTCCGGCCAAGGATGCAGTAAGGAAGAAACCGGTCAAGATCCTTGGAACCTTTGGTATGGCGGAGGAGAATTTCGGTTATGCAGTCCGCAAAGAGGACAAGAAGCTGCTTGATATGCTCAATCAAGGTCTGAAGCGCCTGATGGCTTCACCTTACTGGGAAGAATTGAAAAAGAAATATGAGCTTGATTAATATAGTTAAATACAACTTTGCCTAAATATGCGCTGATGGATTTTACAGAGCCCATCAGCGCTCTCCTGAAAGTAAAAAAATGATTCAAAGTCTGACAGCCATTGCAGATGCACTGCCTTACATGCTCAGGGGTGCGCTCGTGACAATAGGATTAGTTGCAGGTGCAATGGGTCTCGGCCTGGTACTTGGCGTAACATTTGCGGTAGGGCAGGTCTATGGTAATGTCTATATTCGCAGTCTTGTAAAAATATACGTGTGGTTTTTTCGAGGCGTACCTCTTCTTGTTCTTCTGTTTCTTTTCTATTTCGGACTTTTCTCTCTGCTGGAGATAAATCTTTCCGCATTCACTGTTGCAGTTATTGTCCTTGGGCTCATCACATCCGCTTATCAGTCTCAGATCTTCAGGGGTGCTATTCTGTCTCTGCCTGAAGGCCAGCTCAAGGCAGCAAGGGCTATTGGCATGAGCGATGTAAAAGCGATTATTTTTATTGTTCTGCCACAGGCATTGAGGCTTTCTGTTCCCGGATGGTCAAATGAGTATTCTATTGTATTGAAGGATTCTGCCGTCGCCTATGCGCTTGGCGTGACTGAGATCATGGCACGCGCCCATTTTGTTGCGTCAAGAACTTATGAGCATCTTCCCCTCTATTTTTCAGCAGGTGTGCTCTTTATGATTATTACATACCTCGGGACCAAGGCTCTGAAAATACTGGAGGAAAGAGTAAAAATTCCGGGTTACTCCTAAAATAAGGATCTGTTTTCAAATGCTAAAAGAAAATCCTGTTCTAAGAATTGAAAATATAACCAAGCGTTATGGACAAAAAGAGGTCTTAAAAGGTGCTTCTCTGTTAGTAAACCAGGGGGATATGAAGATACTGATCGGCCCTTCAGGAGGAGGAAAGAGTACATTCCTTCAATGCATTAATTTTCTGGTAACACCTGATAATGGCCGTATCCTGCTGGATGGAAAAGAGGTGAATCATAATTCAAAAAGAGAGCTTTATGCATATCGTCAGAAGGTTGGCATGATCTTTCAGGATTTTAACCTGTTTGATCATCTGACAGCATTTGGAAATGTCCAGATCGGGCTCATGCGGGTAAAGGGGATGGGCAAGGAGGAGTCCGGGGAGAGGGCCGTCAGTGAATTGACGCGTGTGGGACTGAAGGACCACATGAAAAAATATCCGGCCCAGCTCTCAGGCGGACAGAAACAAAGGGTATCAATTGCACGTGCCCTTGCCATGGACCCTGAGGTTATGCTGCTCGACGAACCCACATCTGCCCTGGACCCTGAACTGATAACCGAGGTATTGGCTGTAATAAAGGACCTTGGCCAGAACGGCATGACAATGATCATGGCAACACATCAGATAGGGTTTGCCAGCAGCTGGGCAAACGAGATGGTTTTTATGGAAAACGGAGTAATTCTGGAGGCCGGTCCTCCCGAAAAGATACTGTCTCAGGCTGATTGTCCGAGGACCAGAGAGTTTTGTTCATCCCTTGCTGATCTCTACGGAGATTCCCGCTGATATGGAAGAACTTGTATTTATATATCAGGATGTCATGCCTTCGCTTCTAAAAGGGCTTCTTGTAAGTATTCGCCTGATAATTCCTTCAGCTCTCTTCGGTCTGATGTTCGGTGTAATAATCGGGGCTCTGCGTGTCTATGGTAATTCGCCGGTACAGAAGATTGTAAACGCCTATGTCGCATTTTTTCGAGGGTTTCCCCTGGTAGTGCAGTTGTTTATATGGTATTTCGGCCTGCCTCATCTGGGGATCTATCTTTCTCCTTTCCTGGCTTCTGTTATTGGCTTTTCACTCTGCAGCAGTGCTTATCATTCCGAATATGTCAGAGGGGCGTTTCTGTCTATAAAAAAGGGACAGATGTCAGCGGCAGAGGCACTCGGATTTACAAAGATTAAAATGATCGGTTACATTATGTTGCCTCAGGCATTCAGGCTTGCCCTTCCCGGCTGCGGTAATGAAATCATTTATCTCATCAAATATTCATCTCTTGCCTACATGATTACCTGTATTGAGCTTACGGGCCAGGGTAAGATCATAGCCTCAGAGACATTTAAGTATACGGAAATATTTTTTATAGTAGGGCTTGTTTACCTCTTTTTAACATCGATCGCTACATGGGTGCTGCACCACCTCGAAAATCGTCTCAGGCTTCCCGGGTTTGAGCATTACAGGTAATGCGAAGGGCCTAAGCCCGTTCCCGTTTCCTCAATGAAGCCAGCCCGATAAACATCAGCATTATTCCAAGGATAATCACCCCGGTTTCTGAAATAGTCGGTATCGGGCTTTCGGCAGCGGTTTTAAACTTCATATCTTCGCCATATGTTCTGCCGCCGGTGTTTTCCGCTACCACCCTGTAATGGTAGATAGTATCGTTTACTAGACCGGCAATGGAGCTGCTCACGGCAGTATTAACAGAACCCGTAAAAGGGCTCTGGTCTGCCGTGACCGTTTTTCCGTAAGAGGTATCAGCGCCGTATTCAAAGGTGACTGTAGTGCTGTCACCGTTGGCATTGACCGTCCCGTTCAGGGTGGCATATGTTGGTCCGACTGCTGTTGCCGCATCGGTTGTTACAGCCGGTGCAAACGGCAGGGTGATGAATATCCTTTCATCGCCGTAGACCGTACCGTAAAAGTTGGTGGCATATGCCCTTACATAATAAGTGGTTAGAGGGCTGAGGCCCGTGAGGCTGCTTGTAAACACGCCTGCCCCGCTACCGTCGGAGGTAATGCTGTCTGAAGTGGTGGGATTTGCGGATGTGCTCCAGCAGACGCCTCGTGCTGTTACAGGAGCGCCCCCCTCATCTGAAACGTTACCCCCGCATGTTGCGGTTGTTGCGGTAATATTGGAGATACCGGCAGTTGTAACTGCAGGAGTTCCTGCCGCATTGGTCGTAAAGGTCATGTCAGCGCCGCAGGTCGAGCCTGCTGCATTCTGGGCGCATACCCGGTAATGATAAAGTGTATTTGCAGTCAGCAAATCGATATTGGTGCTGACAGGTGTATCACCTGACCCGGTGACCGGGCTCTGGTCAGCCGTGGCGGTTCGACCATAGCCTGTTGTTTCACCAAATTCAAATGTAACCGTGGTGCTTGAATTATTGGGATTAATAGTGCCGTGGAGGGTGGCCGCAGATATGCCCACTCCGCTTGCGGGATTTGTGACGGCCGTTGGAGGAGTTACTCCGGTTGTGAATGTCATGTCCGCGCCGTAGGTGGTGCCCGAGCTGTTTTGTGCTACCACCCTGTAATGATAGGTGGTATTGTTGGCAAGTCCTGTGATGCCCTTGCTGACATCTGTTTCATTATTGCCTGTAACCGGGCTCTGATCCGCAGTAACCGTGGTTCCGTATGCCGTGGTAAGGCCGTATTCAAACGTTACGGTAGTACTGTCATTGTTGGGATTCACCGAGCCGTTCAGTGTGGCGTCGCCAGCACCGATTCCCGTGGCAGATTCGGTGGTGGCGGAAGGGGGAATCGACAAAGCAGTAAATGTCATGTCTGCACCATAAACGGTACCAGTGGTATTACTCCCAACCGCCCTGTAATGATAGGTGGTCCCGGGCAATAATGAATTCAAAACAATGCTGACCGCCGTATCAGTGGAACCGGTGACCGGGCTCTGGTCTGCAGTTATAGTTCTGTCGTAACTGATAGTCTCTCCATACTCAAAGGTTACAGTGGTGCTGTTATTATTTGCATTAACAGTCCCGTTAAGAGTTGCGGTGTTACCGCCTACTGCCGAGGCCGCATTGGTGGTGACCGAAGGGCCGCTAATGGTTGTGAGGGTCATGTCCGAACCATAATAATTAATACCGCCGGAATAGACCGTGGTGCGGTAATGATATGTCGTGCCGGGCGTCAAACCGGAAAGTTCTGCAGTAACAGGAGTATCGGTGTTCCCGGAGGCCTGGGCCGGGTTTGCAGTCTGCGAACTACCGTAGGCAATTGTAGTACCGTAATCAAACCTGACACTCCATGAACCACCATTACCATTGGCAATACCGTTTACAACAGCAAAAGTCGCCTGAACATCAGTGGCCTCCCCTGTAATGGCTGATGGATTAAGTGTGGTTTTAAAGGTCATATCAGCACCGTTTGTAGTGCCGTAGCTGTTTGTCCCGACCACGCGGTAATGATAAGTGACATTAAAAGACAGTCCGGTGATAGTGGCGGTTATGGCAGTATCGTTTGAACCTGTGACAGGGCTCTGGTCTGCTGTTACAGAGAATCCATAGGCAATTGTAGTACCGTATTCAACGGTGACGGCAGTGGATGAATTCAGGGCATTTACGGTCCCGTGTATAATGGCACCTGTAACTAACGGGCTGGCTAAGCCGGTAGTTACTATAGGAGGTCCCAGACTGGCAATAAAAGTCACGTCCTCACCATAGCTTGTGCCGCTGGCATTAGTTCCCACCACGCGGTAATGATAGGTGATACCGGATGTTAAGCCGGTAATGGCCTTACTGACCGCTGTGTCGGTACTGCCTGTAACCGGGCTTTGATCAGCAGTGACAGAAGTGCCATAGGAGGTTGTTGTGCCGTACTCAAAAGTCACAATGGAGCTTTGATCATTTGCATTTACGGTCCCGTGCAAAGTGGCACCGGAGGTCGTAACGGAGGTAGCGGCATTCGTCGCAACGGTTGGTGCGGCAACTGTGGTAAAAAACATATCCGCACCATAGACAGTACCCCCTTCATTCTGTGCCGCCACACGATAGTGATAGGTCGTATTGGGAAGCAATGTCGTTGGTGTAAAAGAAACCGGAGTATTGCTGTCTCCCGTAACCGTGCCGGGAGTTGCCGTGTTTGTTCTGTCGTAGGCTGTAGTAAATCCCCACTCAAAACTTACCGCAGTACTTAGGCCGTTCGCATTTACCGTACCATTCATTGTTGCGGTGTTGACCCCTATGCCGGAAGCGGCATCAGTTGTAACTGCAGGAGGGGAAATACCTGTCATAAAAGTACGGTCCTCACCGTATACTGTACCACTGCTGTTGGAGCCTACAACACGAAAATGATATGTAGTTCCATTAGCCAGACCGGTAATGGCTTTGCTCACCGCGGTGTCGGCAGTACCGCTTACAGGGCTCTGGTCTGCTGTGACAATGTTACCGTATGAAGCAGTCTGACCGTATTCAAAAGTAACTGTTGTGATGTCATCATTTGCATTCACCATACCATTTAATGTTGCACTGTCGGTACCAACGGGTGCTGCGGTTTCGGTGGATACAATGGGCAGGCTGCTGGTGATGAATGTCTCGTCGTCCCCGGTACCGGTTCCGTTTATATTACTCGCGATCACCCTGTAATGATATGTTGTATTGGGGGATAAGCCGGTCAAAATATAACTGACACTCTTATTATAGCCTCCTCCGTCGAGAGGGCTCTCTATTGCAGTAACCGTGTTGCCGTAGGAACTGGTCAATCCGTATTCGAAAGTAACCGTTGTATCCGGTCCGTCTTCAATGACTTTGGGATTTACGGTCCCGATCAGATTTGCGGAGGTTTGTGTGATTGAATCTGCACCTTCGGTTTTAGCATATGGTGCTACCGTATTATAAAAGGTCATGTCAGCGCCGTTGGTGGTTCCGACGCTGTTTACAGCCACTGCACGGTAATGATAGGTAGTATCCGGAACCAGGCCGGTAATGTAACTGCTTACCGAGGTTTCGGACGATCCCAGGACAGGGCTTTGAGCAGCAGTAACTGTGTTGCCGTAGGCAGTTGTGGTCCCGTATTCAAACGTCACCGTTGCATCGGCGTTATTGGCATTAACCAGTCCGTTTAAAGTCGCAGTGTTGGGAACATAGCTGAAAGTGGCATCATCAGTAGTAACACTGGGTGCCGTCTGAGCAGATGTGAAGAACGTCATATCCTCACCGCTGCTGGTGCCGAGAGTATTGTCGGCAAGCACACGGAAATGATAAGTAGTATCTGGAGTCAAACCGGTAATGACTGTGCTTACAGGGGTGTCTGAAGCGCCTGTCACAGGGCTCTGGTCTGCTGTTACCGTAGTGCCGTAACCGGTGGTGAGCCCATATTCGAAAGTTACGACCGTATCATTACCATTTGCATTGACCGTCCCGTTGAGTGTGGCGGTGGTAGTAGTCACCGGAGATGCGATACCTGTAGTAACGGTTGCCGGGGGACTGGTAGAAAATTGCTGTATGCCTCCTTCGGCGGTTCCGCTTCCATTGACTGCCACAATACGGTAATAGTAAACAGTCCCTGGAGTCAGCCCGGTTATGGACACACTTACCGCATTATAACTGCTGCCGCTGATCGGGCTTTGATCTGCAGTAACTACAATAGGATCGGGTGTTTCTTCTTCTGGAAAGTTGGCGTCTGTACTGTACTCGAAGGTTACATCAGTACTCTCATTGCCTGGATTAACTGAACCGTTCAGGGTTGCACTGTATCCATCCACACCTGTTGGCAAACTGGTGATGATAGAAGGCAATGCCGCCATGAGACGGTTATTCGATATTATCGAAAAAATAACAACAAAAACAAAGATCCATATTTTGCTGACCCGATTTTGAGCCATGGTGTGTTTCTCCGAATTATATATTTCTTAAAATTTAATGCCGTCAATACTATGAATTAGATATTGATATACTCCCCTTTTCCAGAATTGGCTATAAGATCCTTTATCTGCTGTTTTGGGATCCCAAGGTCTCCGGCCTCGAAAGTACAGGTGGGGGTTTCGATAATACCCATATCTGAAAGGACTTCTTTGATAATGGCCACAGGCGCGGGGTCGTATATATCCTTAAGATTCTTCAGATACTGACCTATCTGCCATACCTGCTGAAGACGATCCGGGTAATTATTCTGTTCGCCGGCGATTTTTAGAGAGAAGTTGGTTATTTTCTGCCAGGCCTCAGGTGACAGGTTTGCGCCAACAGCAGTTACTCCATTCATGCTTGGATGTGACAGAAACTGGGCTTCGTCACCGTCATATATCCTGAAGTCGGAATTTATACGACTTGCCTTATAATAGTTATTGGCCCTGTCAATAGGCCCCAGAAATATCATGCCCTGGATGGCCTTTATCTGAACCAGCTCTTTTAGAATACTCGTACGGATATTTAATCTCTTAAGTGGTCGAGCAAGATTCTGAATGAATTGCGGGTCATTGAGGAGAATAAAAGGCTTCATGGTAATAGCGCTCAATTCCCGGTAGTAATTGAAAAGTCCCCTATTGCTGCGGTAATATAAAGGTGTATCAACCCACGTTACCTGTCCCGAATAATTCCGCTTTTGCAGGCCGGCTTCCAGAGCAAGTACCGTTTCTCCTGTTTTTTCTTCAGTATTCTGGGAAACCCATATAAATAATGGAATATTCCTGCTGCGAATAACGGCAATAACCTTCTCCAAAAGCTCCAGCCGCTGCTCGCATTCCAGATTAATGCCTTCCCCTGAATGAGGACTGGCCAGAAGCAGAGCCTGAGCAAAAGGGACTACACGGTCCAGAAGCCTGCCAAGTCCGCGTCCATCAATATCACTGCCTTTGCTGAGTGGTGTTATGAGATCAACTATCAGGCCCTTTGGGGAGTTTTGAAATTCCATTTAATCTGAATTCCTCTTTTCCGAGAATATCATGAAGATGTATAATCCCTTTAACTCGATTATTCCTGTCGGTAATTACCAGCAGGGTGATTGTGTATAACTCCATGATTCCCAATGCCTCTGCGGCAGTTTGATTTTCCTGGATGGTCCTGGGAGATGGAGACATGATTTCTTCGACTTTTTTATAACGGATATTTTCTGACTCTGTCAGAGCTCTTCTCAGATCCCCATCAGTTACAATCCCGGCAATTTCCCTGTCTTCCTTAACAACAAGCGTGGCGCCTATATTCTTTGAATTTATTTCCAAAATAGCCTGTTGTACAGTGGAACCAAGAGGCACAATGGGAATATTGTCATCAGTAAGCATGACTTCTTTAACTTTGATGGAAAGCCTTTCTCCAAGATTTCCGCCTGGATGAAACCTCCTGAAATCGTCCTGGCTGAAGTGGCGACGGCTGATAAGGGCGACAGCAAGCGCATCACCCATTGCCAGGGCTGCTGTAGTGCTGGCTGTTGGTGCCAGTCCCATGGGGCATGCCTCCCTTTCCACGCCTACATCGATAACCACATCACAACTTTCAGCCATCATGGATTTCAATTCTCCTGTAAAAGCAATGACCCCGATTCCCATATTTTTGAATATAGGCAGAAGGGAATTGATTTCCGGGGTCTGGCCGCTGTTTGATATGGCAAGTACGATATCGTTGGAAGTCACCATACCAAGGTCACCATGAATGGCCTCTGCAGGGTGGAGGAAGAGGGAAGGGGTTCCTGTGCTGTTAAGGGTTGACGCTATTTTTCTTGCTATTAATCCGGATTTACCCATGCCTGTGAGAATAACTCTGCCTCTTGATTGCAGGATCATTTCAACGGCTCCTGCAAATTCAGGGCCGACCCTTTCCACCAGGCTAAGGATACTCTGAGCCTCAATTTTGAGGACTTCTTTGGCTTGCTTAATGACCATCAGGATGTTATATACTCAATGTTATCAAACTCGATTTTTATTTATTCTTCAACACAGGAATATTTAACATTTTGTTTTCCTCTTCTCAAGATATTATTTATTTAACGACAAGGAAATTCAATGATTGAAATCTTTCTAAAAGGCGGCCCGGTGATGTATCCACTACTGGCATGTTCAATAGTATCCATGACGGTGATAATTGAGCGGCTCATATTCTGGATAAGAGAAGATATTAGACGTGACCATGAACTTGTGGATCGTGTGCTTGAATTATGCAGGATCGGTGACTGGGATGGAGTCAGAGAAAGGGTGGCAGGAACAAAGGATTCTGTCATACGTATCCTTATAACCGGGATCCTGCACAGGGAATTTTCTATGACCAAAGCGATGGAATCAGCCGCAGCTGAAGAAATCAAAAGAATGCGAAGATATATGGCAGTCCTTGACACAATGATAACTGTAGCACCGCTCCTTGGTATCTTTGGTACCGTAATAGGAATAATATCCTCTTTTGAGCTTCTGGGAATGACAGGAATTGAAAATCCAAAGGCAGTGACTGCAGGAATATCACAGGCCCTTATCACCACTGCAATGGGTCTTGGCATTGCTATACTTTCTGTTTTTCCTTACAACTACTTTAACACCCGTGTTGAAAACACAGTTGTGGTAATTGAAAAATATGCAACCAGCCTGGAAATCGTTTATGAGAAGCTTGTTCAAAAGACAGCAGGAGAATGAGGAGATCTGAGATGAAGGTGCATATTAATACGGG
>Ga0209408_1000118_pt1 | contig 65296 bp, 49 predicted proteins | sample AD_UKC107_MetaG_FD_184422 | JGI IMG/M metagenome (GOLD analysis project Ga0209408, IMG submission 184422) | Active sludge microbial communities of municipal wastewater-treating anaerobic digesters from Hong Kong - AD_UKC107_MetaG (SPAdes)... | ecosystem: Engineered > Bioreactor > Anaerobic >... | reverse complement strand
GGATATTCCCCTTCCTTATTTTGTCTCGTTTCTATCGAAACTGATGAAAGTGAGAAATATAAACATTTATCCAGTCAAGCCACAAATGAAATTGTGTGCCTGATTGGAATTTAATAAGCAAACCCTACTTAAAGGAAACGATTCGGGTTTTCTCTCTATTTCTTTCCCTGTTTCACAAGAAACAAGCAGAAATAGGGAAATCACGAAAGAGGAAATTTTTATCTTCATTTAATTACTGATATAATTATTAGTTAAACTTCCAGTAATCCAGGTTGAATAATTCACCTTCGCCGCCTTTGAATACAAAATAAAGATCGTGTACGCCTTTCACCTTTTTTACATTTGTAGTAAAGGTTTTCCAGGTCTCGGCGCCACCGGTAGAATGGATATCGCAAACACCCAACAATTGGCCGTCGACATTACCCAACCTTATTTCGATTTTCCCACCTGAAACAGAAGCAGCACTCACTTCGAAGCTTTTCGCTCCTTTTTTGAAATCGACCTCCCGCACCCGGATATAGTCGTTGATATGAACTGCGGTAACATAGATTCCACCCGAAGCGTTCGATTTGGTTTTCAGCCCTTCGCACCAAGCAATAGTTTCCGCCTCGGTGCGTTTGTATGGATTTAGTGTTCCTACCGGATTGACGGGTGTTCCCTCTTCCCACCAAGGCAGTTCTTGGATAGTACCGTCGGGGTTAAAGGTGATTTCAGCCACACAGACAGAGCGTCGTTCGTGATGTTTATCGGTCTGCCGAAAGTTCAACAGGAAATTGAAACCGAACACATACCATTTATCTTTATACTGAATTACGCCGGGATGATTGCCCGATGATCTACGGTCGGGTTTCATAATATATCCTTTGAATTCCCAGGGACCAACCGGTGTTTTACCCATAGCATAGCCTATCCCTTCGGGGCAACAAGTGCTGGCATAGGTGATGTAATAATAGTCGTTACGTTTGAACACCCAAGGACCCTCCTGATAATGGTAAGGCGATTCACGATCTTCTCGTTTGGGGAATGTTTTGTCTTCTACAATCTCCCCCGAGGTAGAGATCATATCTTCGTTGAGCTTTACATAGTATAGGGTGGGATTTCCCCAATACAGATATGCCTGTCCATCATCATCAATCCATATATTCGGGTCGATATCATACCAATGCTCTTTTTGCCACACCAAGGGTTTGCCGATCGGATCGATAAAAGGCCCGAAAGGAGAGTCGGCTACTAATACACCAATCCCATTGCCATGTAGTGGGCAATAAAGGTAGAACTTCCCGTTGCGTTCAACACAATGAGGTGCCCAAGCCCCATTCTCTTTGTTTAGCCATTTGAAATCCTTCAAGGAGGCTACCGCACCATGATCAGTCCAATTGACCATATCGGTACTCGTATACAATAACCACTCCTTCATCAAAAAGCGCCCCATCCCCTCCGGAGCGTCATCTTCATCGTGGCTGGTATACAGATATACCGTCCCGTCATAAACCATGGGAGCCGGGTCTGCCGTAAACTTGGTTTGCACTACCGGTCGATTCTGAGACATCCCTTTCATAAATGGGAGCACCGCCATAAGCAACAAGAGACCCCAAACAGGTCTGCAACATTTGATCTTATACATTATTCTTATCTATTTAAATTGTACTTCTACCTTCTTTTGGCTATAATTCACCACTTCATGATTATTAAACACACACACAGATGCCTAACAACAGACATCTGTGTGTGTTTGTTTTAATAACCCGGATTCTGTTTCAAATTGGCATTCGCATCCATTTCCCTCTGCGGGATAGGGAATAATACACGATAATCGCCATTTGGTGTATGTGAGAACCAAGATTTTTGGGTATAAACACCAAAACGAATCATATCCTGACGACGACGTCCTTCCTGATTGAATTCCCAAGCCAGCTCGTCCAAGAAGCGACCATATTGAATATCAGCACCTCCTTCGAAGGTGTTTGCCGGAGTATCCCGGTTGTCTCTGACACCATAATCATACACACTACCTTTCAATAGGTCAGCACCTGTTACGACGGCCTTCTCTGGAGCCGATTTGAAAGCTCTTTGACGTACTTCGGTTACAATCGTGGCCGCTTCATCAGCTTTGCCTGTACGCAGCAGACATTCGGCTTTCATCATCAAAACATCGGCATAGCGGAAAAGAACAAAGTCATTTTCCAAACAATTGGACGAACCAATTCCGATTTCATACTTTTCTAACCGAATACCTTGGTGTTGTTCCGAGTGGGCAATACTATTCACCTCATTCACAAAATCCATCGGTTTGCCAACATATTCCGCACTTCCAATTGCGATTAATATAGGCTCTCCATCACTTGTATATTGTGGACCATAGATAAAGTTGTCAGTGTATCGGCTATCGTCCGGATCGAATGTATCGATAAACTGTGGAATAGCACAAATACCACCCCAAGGTTCCATGGTCATTTTGTATTTGTATTGCAACCCTGCTGGTAATGTTTGCATATGATGATCGAACGCGTTCCACGATGTGGTGTATTTGGGGTCTACAGCCAACCCAAGAATGATCTCGGCCGAGTTTTCGTTTTCGGTCACAAATACATTTTTCTGATTCACTTCCAGTTGATAGCCAGCACCTGAGTTGATAATTAAATCACATTGTTGAATACATTTTTCCCATTCAGCAACGCCTGTGTAGACTTCCGCGTTCAGATACATTTTCGCCATTAGGGTACGGGCTGCCCATACATTAAAGCGTGCATAGGTACTTTGATTCCGTTCTTCAGACAATAAAGGAAGAGATTCGGTTATTTCAGTCAAAATAAAATCGTAGACCTGTTGTCGGGTTGATTGTTCTGGTAAGAATCCATCCGGCACATCAAACTTGGTAGAAATAGGAACAGCACCAAAAAGATCACACAAAAAATAATAATAACAAGCACGCGTTACACGTAATTCTGCAATCATCGATTCGTACAGATCCTGATCCTTTACAGGTAAAAATCCGGATTCCAGTTGAAAAATCAAGCGGTTACAATTGGTAATTCCCTGATAGATGCGGGTCCAAAGGCCACGAATCCAATTTTCGGTGGTAGTCCAGGAGTGTTCGTGTGCACGACGATAGAGCCCACCATCCACCCATCCATTGGGCCGAGCAGGTAGAACAATCTGATCAGCAGTAATCTCCTGATAGCGCCAAATACCATCAAAATCGAGCATCGAAGCACGCAATTGTGTATAAGCGGAACCGATAAGAGCAGGAATATCTTTTTCGGTCGGTTCAAACTGATCCGCAATGATTTCACTATAACTTGTATTATACAATTCTGTACATCCGCCACTTAACACAGCGATCAACAAGATTATCAGCCAATTTTTAGATTTATATAATTTCATAATCTTTTCGTATTAAAATTTAAAAACTAACATTAAGACCAAACGTAAACGTTCTTACCGTCGGATATTTATTCGGAAGGTCATTACCGGGAGCGAGGCCGCTTGCACTTACTTCGGGGTCGGTTCCTTTGTAATTGGTAAACACAAAAGTATTCAACGATGAAGCATAAATTCTGAGTCGGTCGATGTATTTCCAATTCTTGGTATTGAAAGTGTACCCCAACGTAATGTTGTCGATTTTCCAGTGGTCGCCCTTCTCTATGTAATAGGAGTTATACTCAAGATCCAACTCATTGTTCAACACCGCTTTGCCAAATATTGGTTCATAAGCTGTTTTCAATCGGTTATACAACTGATGTGTTTTGGTGTTTTCGTAATACATCCGTTCGAAGTTCAAGATCTCGTATCCGAAAGCGCCACGCATGGTTACTGCAAAATCAAAATTCTTATAGCGAATGGAGTTGTTCCAATTTAAATAATACTTGGGAAGTCCGTTACCGATAATCATCTTGTTCTCATCCACTTTGGCAAAATCATCATAAGCAACAGCTTCTCCTGTTTCTGGGTTTTCATAAATCCATTTACCATCATTATCAACATCGATTACTTTGTAGCCCCAGAAGTTACCGATCGCGCCTCCTATATCCAACCGATGGGTAGGACCATAGATAGGGATCTGTGCATCACCAGACGTAATATAAGAGTTTTGAGGTTCATACAAATCGTTGGAAAGTGTAACCAATTCATTCTTATTCGTAGAGAAATTCATATCGGTATTCCATTCAAAATCTTTTGTTCTAACAGGAATTGCTCTCAGTAATACCTCAACACCTTCATTTTTCATTTCACCCACATTGGCACGGGTGGTATTCACCAAGTTCGGTGGCACAGGCACGGTATAATCGTACAAGAGTCCATCAATCACACGAACATAATAGTCAACACTTCCCGACAAGCGACCTCTCAGGAAGGCAAAATCAAGACCGACATTCGTTTCGTGTTTCTCTTCCCACCTCAAGTGGGGGTTGGGATTACGTCCCGGAACAAGTGTTTGTATCCACTGTCCGTTGGTGAAAACGGCACCACTGTATCGAAGCGTCGACACTCCCAGGAACGAGCTGTTGGGCTGGGTTCCGGTCACACCATAACCTGCACGCAGCTTCAAATCATTGATAAAAGAAACATCTTTCAGGAATGATTCTTCCTTCAAACGCCAACCAACAGAAACAGCCGGGAATGTTCCCCAGGGATTTTTTGCACCATACAGTTGACTGGCGCCTTCACGCCGTACACTGGCCATCAACAGGTAACGATTCTTGTAATTGTAATTCAAACGACCAAAAAGACCAATCAGGTTCGTTTGGCTTCTGCCGCTGCTCATCCCCCAGAAGGTAGTCCCTTTTTTCCCTGCTTCACCCAGGCCAATATTAAACTGACCAAAAATATCTGTAGCGAAATCGGAATTATTCATGGATTGATTTCTCGAATCAGTATCCTCATAACTATACCCTGCCAATAGAGTGAAGATATGATCTTTTATACTTTTCTTGTATTCAGCCGTTAAATTCACCAATCTATCAATACTTTGGTTGGCATTAAGGTGTGCCACACCATTACGACCGTCCCGAATAGTTGACATATGTTTACTGGTTTCATAAGATCCACCTTGCGCATTGTATTTAGAATAAGAAACAAGTGCTTGCAGATTCAATCCTTCCATCGGTTTTAGTGTAACGCTACCATTGATGCGCGTGAATTGAGAATGACTTTCATTATCTTGTTCCTTTATCCGGGAAACAGGATTATCAACTCCTTGTATTGTTACTTCGTACCACTCCCCATCAGCATCTTTAACCGGCACGGTCGGATGGGAATGATTTATATGCTTGAATATATCGTTACTGAAAGAACTGGAATTGTCATTACGCGACACAATACCAAGATTTAACAACAACTTTCCATCGAACATAGTGTGATTCATATCACTACGAACGCTAAATCTTTCACGAAACGATTTCTGGAAAATACCTTCCGAGTTATTATAATTAATGGAGGCTAAATAATTCGTTTTCTGGTTTCCGCCTCTGATACTTAAATCATGATTCTGAATTAGCGGTGTTCTTGTTACTTCCTCAAACCAATTGGTGTTTCCGCCGAAATCGTGTGATGTTCCAATAACTCCTTCTGAGATAAGACGGTGATAATCGTCCGCATCAAGCATCTCTGTTTTCTTTCGGATCGCTTGGGTACTGAGATATCCCGAATAATCCACACGACCTCGTATGTCAGTATTGGCTCTTTTGGTTGTAATAATGATCACCCCATTGGTTCCGCGTGTACCATAGATAGCTGCTGCCGATCCATCTTTCAATACATCCACCGATTCGATATCTTCCGGTGAAACCGTATTAAAATCGCCAGGTATACCATCGATCAAAATTAATGGATTGGTACTGGTTCCCATCAGGGTGGTATTCCCTCTCAGTCGGATAGATGAATTACCCGATGGGTCTCCACTTGTCGTATTGATGATTAGTCCGGCCACTTTCCCTTGAATCAATTGACCAATATCTCTCACACTACCCTGCGTGAAATTATCGGGTTTGACCGAGACAACCGCACTGGTTACATCGGCGGTTTTGATCGTACTATAACCGATCACTACGACCTCTTCAAGACCAATGAGATCTTCAGAGAAAGTAACGTTGATTTCACGCTGATCCCCTACAGGAATCTCTTCTGTAAGATAACCAATGTAAGAAAATACCATAACAGCATCCCTGTCAGGAACGTTAATCGAGTATCGGCCGTTGACGTCGCTAACAACCCCAATATCTGTTCCCTTGAGCATAATGGCTGCTCCAATAACTGGTTCTCCATTCTCATCTCTAACAGTCCCTGTGACTGTTTTTCCCTCCTGTTGAGCTGTCTCGATCATTTGGGCAATGGCAGAAGCATTTCGATTGATCTTTTTCAGCAGAACAATGTAATTGTTTTCAAAATCATGACCAATGTCAGAATTTGCAAACGCCTCCTTCAGGTATTCCGAAACCTTATTGGTTTTCTCCTTTAGCAGGATCTCTTTTTCCGTGTCTACTTCACGGTTACTGTAGACAACCAGGTAATCGGTCTGTTTTTCGATTTCCCGAATCAATTCACCTATTGTGAGGGTATTTGACTTCAATTTGATTGCAGCATCCTGAGCATTTGAATTCACTGCCGACAATTGAAATGCAAAGACAAAAAGAAATAGCAGGCTGATTTTCATGATTTTTAATAAATCTTTAAAATCACTCTTTTTGATTGCAGAGTGATGGGATGAAATGTTTATTTTCATATATTTGCATGTGTTTTAAGTGAATACTTAGATAAGTTAGTTCTGTGTTTACTTATTCCGGCGGCAGGTGTTGGCGCACCTGTCGCTTTTTTCTTTTTCAGACTTGGGGGATGTTACATAGGCATTCGGTTTTAAGGGTGAATAAATAGATATTTAGTGTGATGCTATTTTTCAGCTCTATGCATGGCATTGGAGACTTGTATAAATAGAGCTATCTTGAAAGGATAATCAAATTTTCTTCTCTGATTTTCCTGATCTTGAATGACTGAATTTTCTGCAGAATATGCAGAATCTCATCAATGCCGTCGCGTTGGCGGAACTTACCGGTGTAGCAGACGTTGAATATCTCCGGATCTTCAACCTGTATGGTAATATCGTAATACAACTCCAGTTTGGAAAGTATGTCAATCAGTCGCTCATTGTCGAAAGCATAAATTCCTTCGCGCCAGAGGAGATGCTCCGGATTGTGGAGCCTTTCCAGCTTGATCACGTTTTCACAGTATGTAGCCTGTTGGTCGGGTGAAAGCAACACCGGTTTGTTGTTTTTCCCTGTCTCGCTCACCATCAATGATCCTTCTACAAGCGATGTCCTGGTGTATCCCGACTGGGGGTAACTGTATACATTGAACTCGGTGCCCAACACCTCCATGGTGAGCTGTTGTGTGGTGACAATGAATGGTTTCTTTCGGTTTTCAGCCACCTTAAAATAGGCTTCCCCAATTACCGAAACCTCGCGTTGTTTTCTGTTGAATCGGGCGGGGTATGTGAGAGTGGACTGGGCATTGAGCCAGACCTGTGTGCCATCTTGCAATGTGAGTTGTGCCCGTTGCCCGGCGGGGACATAAAGGGTGTTCATCTCATTATTAGAGATTGAGAGAAGAGTCAGTGCGCGAGTCAGAAAAATTGTGGAGGCAATCAGCAGGAGGGAGATGGCAGCATATTGCAGGAGGAAGCGCATCCTTCGCTGCCGTTTTTTCTCATTCATCCTGCGGGTGAACGTGGAAAAACCCTCCTTTCCCTCTGATTCCTGCTTCGGATCAGGGGCCAGCCGTGTAAGGGCATAGATGTTCTGCAAACGTATATATTCCTGCCGTAGCTGTTCGTCATTCTTCATTTGCTGGAACAGCTTCATTCCTTCAGACCGATTCAGTTCACCTGAAAAATATTTCGATAGGGTGTCTTCCATTCAATGTGATGCTTTACATATAATACGAATGAAAGCTAAAAAACCGCCAAAAGGATTAAAAAAATAAAAATATAAGGAGGGGAATATACTCTTTGAGAGCATCTTTCAGTTTCCGATGGGCGATGGCCATCTGGCTCTCTACCGTGTGCAGGGAGATGTTGAGCTCTGCTGCGATCGCTTTCTGCTTCTTCCCCTCAATCTTGTTCATCACAAAGATCTCCCGGCACTTCCCGGGCAGCGTTTCAATCGCTTTCTGTACGATAGAATCGATGTCGGGTTCAGAAAAGATCTTATCATCAAATGCCTCCAGCGATTGCAATTTCATCTGCAACTCGATGTTGTAATCATCTCTCATCTTCTCTGCGCCTTTTCTGATTACCGTTTTGTGCCGCAACAAATCGAGGCATCGGTTCTTCGTAGCGGTAAACAGCCAGGCGAACAGGCGGGTGTGAGACATCAAAACAAACTGCTGCTCCCACAATTCGAGGAATACATCCTGCACGATGTCCTCCGCATCTTCTTCACAAATGAGGTATTCAGTGGCGAAGCACTTCATTCGGAAGTAGTGCGAGAGGTAGATCTCTTCAAATTGACTGCTATGTGGCGATGAGATCTGCATGGATGTTTTTGCTTTTCTTGACGTTTGAATTGCAAACATACAAAAAAAGTTGAAAACATACTTTATGGAGATTTTTTGATCATTCGATTTGCCAGGAAGAGATATCTAGTTTTCTGTTCATAATTTATAATTGTATGCTTCCCAATCTAAGGACGAGATAGTTCTCGTTCTAATCTCGTTCTAATCTCGTTCTAATATGGTTCTAATATGGTTCTAACAGATTAGACTCAGTAAAGAGTTAAATCAGATTCAGTTTGAGTCAAAAAAGGTTGCTGCCCTTGAGAAGAGGTTCCCAAAAGATTCATTGAGCGAGCTCTGGTCTTTCGCCTGGGCGGGGAAGGGATTTTCGTGGCTGTAGTTGAAAGGGAAGTCCTCCAAGGTGATGACCGAATGGGTGGTCTCCTTGCCGAGTGCTTCAAGCACCCCGTGATAGGGGATCACGCTGTCCTTGGCCAGTGCAACCCCTGCAATCCGGTTGTGAATACGGGTGAAGAAGGCCTCGCGCTCACTCTGCAACCTCTCCGGGATGATCATCCTGAAGAAGGCTTCAAAAGCGCTGTCCCGATGCCAACGGTTTTCCTGTTCACATCCGAAGCGGTTCACGTAATAATCCTGCATCCGGTTAAAAGCGGCGCTGTCCATGATGCTGCGGGAGATGCCGCACATGGAGCGGAAGATGCTGCCACCGCAGAACATGAAAAGTTTCGAGTCGGAGAAGAGCTGTTTCTCATTGGCCATCAGCGCCACCTGCGAAAGAAAAGCCCCAATGGAGTAGGCGAAGATATCGATACGGCAACCCTCATTGAAGAGAGGATGACGTCCGCATCTGATCTCTTCGAAGAGTGTTGTCAGGTCTGCCCATGTTTGTCTTCCAGACAGGTAAAAGCGCTCTGGGCTCTGCGTGATGCGTTCGCTCAGTGCCACGTTGGCGAAGCTCACCGAGCGATCGCCCTCGTAATGTCGTTTCCGGATATTGAGCAAGTTGGTGAGGCTGCGCGGGTTGGACCAGTCGAGCGGCGCCCTGTTGATGTGAAAGGCGATTGGGAATAGAATCACCGGTCGCCCGGTCAATAGGGCGAGTTGTTCAGCCCAGGGGAGGTACTTGCTCCAGCTCCGTTCATTGAGCCCGTGCAGTAGCAGAATTGCCTTTTCACTTCGGGCAGCCCCTTCCGGCAGGAATACCGGATAATCGAAGATGAAGTTCTCATGGATGTGGAGCGTCTGTTGTGATAGATCCCCCTCCTCCCGGCAGGGTTGACTGTTGAAACGATAAAATCGTATCTCCAGACCTCTACCCGGCAGTTTGGTGTCAATACCCAATTGAAAGAGACTGTTCAGCTGCGAGTATCGTTCGCGATAGTTTGTCATAACTGGTTCTTTTTCAACAAAGGAAGTCTCTTTTAGTTGTTCCTGCAACTAAATGGGAACAACGGATTGGGGAGGGGATGAAGTGAGGTATATGGGGTGAAATTCTCTATAGAGGGGTGAAAAAAAACTCCATATAAGTGGTTTCTTTTGGTTTCTCATCCATAATCATCTACTTTTGCAGGGTGTGCAAACCAAACGGCAGCCACGATGAACGAAAAGATTCCACCATATCTCTATGACAAGAAGAACAGCATCACTATGATCCTGTTCACCGCTCTTTTTGCCCTGCTGTTCATCAACCTCTTCCAGCCCTTTGGTTCCCGTAACTGGTATCCCGGCGTATCTGATGCAAGGTATCTGGCCTTCTCCAGCCTGATCATCCTCACCGGCATGCTGGTGGTGGTGATCAGCAGGGTGATCCTCTCCTACCGTTCTAAAAGGCACGCAATCCTTTACTGGCACTATGGACTCTGGATCCTGGCGGAGATAGGGGCGATGTCGATCTTTTACACCCTCTTTGCACAGTTTTTCCCCAAGGACGGGATGATACGTGACATCTCCGATAGTTTCCGGCAGAGTCTCTACAATACAGCCCTGGTACTGTTGTTACCTTATGCCATCTGCTGGCTTTATTTCTCATGGAAAGAGAAGAGTGTACTGCTGGAGCATATGGGACAGGAGAAAGGTGTTGATGCCGCAACAAAAACGATGATTTCATTTCACGATGAGAAGGGAGAGCTCAAGATCTCCATTGTGACTGAGAACCTGCTCTATATTGAGTCGGCCGACAACTATGCCACCCTTCATTATCTCAACAAGTCGAAACAATCGCAATACCTCCTGCGCAACTCACTGAAGCGACTGGAGGAGCAGCTGGCTGACACCACACTGGTCCGTTGTCATCGCTCCTACATGGTCAACATGGAAAAGGTGAAGATTTTGAAAAAGGTGAGTGGGGGAATCATGCTTGAGCTGGATGAGGAGAACACACCCGATATCCCGGTGTCGAAAACCTACTACGACTCTTTTATGCAGGCCTTTTCGCGCTATACGGTATGATGCTTGCTTTGCGATGCACAGAAATATCAAACCTGAAACCTTAAACCTGGTACGTCAAACCTAGAATAGACACACAAAATAAACACCCGGAGGATGCATTAGTTTTTGTGAAGAACGAAAAAATGGGGGGGTGGGTGCAGTTAAATCATAACTTATTACTACTTTTGCAGTTGCAGCAGGTCGGTTTGTCGCTGCGACAGCTTATGTCGCGGAGGAAAGTCCGGGCAACGCAGAGCGCCATACTTCCTAACGGGAAGCTGTCCGTGAGGGCAGACTAGCGTAACAGAAAAGGACCGCCCCTGTTTCGGCAGGGGTAAGGGTGAAAAGGTGGGGTAAGAGCCCACCGGGTACCTTGGCAACAAGGTATGCCGTACGCGTTATGGGTTGCAAGGCCATGTATACCGGATAGGTAGGGTTGCTCGCCCGATGCCGGGGGGTAGGCCGCTAGAGGCAGGTGGTGACACCCGTCCCCAGATAAATGACAGACGCTCCGTCTTGTGCGGGGTACAGAACCCGGCTTACAGACCGGCTGCTTTTTTTATGTAATATAAGCACGGATGGCAAGAAGAAGGAAGAAACGTGATTATGACGAGGAGGAGAAACCGGGCAGGCTGGAGCTGATGAAGATCCGGGTGAAGGAGCTGCTGCATTTCCTCTCCTACGGCATCTGGCGGCAGAATCCCGAGACGCTATCCAACAAAAAGAATATCCTTTACAACATCATCAAGACGGTGATCCTTACCCTGCGCAACGTGCAGGAACTGGACATCGCTGCCAGTGCCCGTTCACTCACCTACCGTACCCTGCTCTCCATTGTGCCCCTGCTGGCGGTCATCTTTGCCATTGCACGCGGTTTTGGTATCGAGAACATCATGGAGAGTAGCATCTTCAATTTTATGCTGGGAGAGACACCCAACACCGAAGTGATGGCTGTGTCGCCCGACCTGAACACCGACAGCATGGTGGTCTTCACCGATCGGGAGAACGACACCACAGCGGTTGGGGGAGAAGCGGCTAATGATGTTATTACTCCCCGCATGGAGGAAGAGGCCACGGCCGACGGCCGTACCCGGGAGTTTCTGAATCTCTTGTTCGAGCTGATAGACAAATCGCTTGTGGAGGTACGCGGTGGGGGTATTTTTGCCGGGATCGGTATCCTGCTCTTTCTCTATACCATCATCAACCTGTTCAGTGACATTGAGAATAACTTTAACAAGATATGGCGCATCACCCGTGGCAGGAGCATCGGCCGTAAGGTGACCGATTATTCAGCGATGATACTGCTCATACCCTTCTTCTTCGTGCTGGTGAACGCGCTCAACATCATCAGCTATCCGCAGAACAACACGCTGAAAATCATCTATATACTCTATCCCTTCATTCCGCGGTTACTCAACATTGTGCCACTGGTCGTGATCATCTTCATCTTTACCGCCCTCTACAAGTTTTTGCCCAACACCAAGGTGAAGTTTCTCAATGCGCTCATCGCAGGAGCACTGGCCGGCGCTGCCTTCCAGTTTTTCCAGATGCTCTACCTCAGCGGGCAGCTCTGGATCACCCGCTACAACGCTATCTACGGTACCTTCGCTGCCATACCGCTGATGCTCCTCTGGCTGCAGATGTCCTGGTTCATCGTGCTGATTGGTGCCGAGATCTCCTATGCCGCACAGAACGTGCGCAACTTCTCCTTTGAGAAGGAGACCCGCAACATCAGCCGCCGTTACCGCGATTTTTTCACATTGATGATTACGTCGGCCATCGTGCAGCGCTTCGCCGACGAAAAACTGCCGCTTACAGCCGAGCAGCTCTCGCTCCGGTGTAAGGTTCCGGCGCGTCTCACCAGCGACATCCTTGATGAACTGCTGGAACTGCGCATCATTTCGGCCACCCCCTCACCGCATGATGAACGGGTAATGGCATACCAGCCGGCAATCGATATCAACCTGATCACCGTGAATGGGCTGATGAGTAAACTCGACAAGCAGGGATCGGAAGATTTTATGATTGATATGGAGGGTGATTTCAGGGAGCACTGGGATGCGTTGGTCAACTCTCGCATGAGCATGTATGAGAGCGAAAACGATTTGCTAGTAAAGGATCTTTGAGTTTTTTTTCTTACTTGCAGGCCAGAAAGCGATAACCTGGCGACTGGAACTTTTTAGTCTCGGTACGCAATTCCTTTACATTCCCACCGCACATCCTCTCCAACAGTTGCCAAAACTTGATACCATGGTTCATCTCCACCGTGTGGGCCAACTCATGCAACACCACGTAATCGATCAATCGCTCCGGCAACAGCATCAGAAAGAGGGAGTAATTGATATCTTTCTTTGTTGAGCAGCTGCCCCAGCGTCCGCGGCTGCTGCCAATCTTCACGCTCTGGTAGGTGAGTCCGTGCTGTCGTGCAAATTGAGCTGTCTTGGCCGGCAACACCCGCTTGGCTTCAATCCTTAACACATTGATAATTGCTTCCCGGATGGACTGCTGTACTTCCTCTCGGTTGATGTCCATCCTTTCCGGAACGAATATACGCAACTCTCCCTCTTTCAGGGTAAGACGCAGATCCTTTTGATAAGGGTCCCTGACAAACATCGCTTCAAAGGTGAGAGAACTTATCACGTCCTCTTCTTTAATGATAATGGGAGGTGGCGGCTTTATCCGCAATAGCCGCGGACGAAGCTCCTTCAGGAGGGAGGGAATCTGCCGCGGATTAAAGTCGTGGGGGACTGTGAGCCGGATATGATCCCCCTTTCGTCGCGCGATAATGTTTTTCGCCCGTCGGTTTGGCATCACTACTATCCTGCCCAGTTCCCTGTCATTCAGTTCCAACATCATGCAAAAATAATGATTTATGCAGAAGAAATAAAAATTTCTATCTTTGCAGCGACAAAACATGAACAAAAATGCCCCATGCGAATTATCAGCTCCCTGGAAAGTGTCGGTGAATATGCGCTGCTGTTGAAGCGGGTGCTGACCTTGCCCGACCGGTTCAGTCAGTTCCTGAAGGAGTTCCTGAAGGGTGTGTATGCGCTGGGTGTAAACTCAATCTGGATTGTTGTGATCATCTCCTTCTTCATTGGTGCGGTGATTGTGTTACAGATTGCAGTAAACATCGACTCCCCCATGTTACCGCGTTTTACAGTGGGGATGGTATCGCGTGAGATCATTCTGCTGGAGTTCTCTTCCACCATCATGTGCCTGATTCTCTCCGGCAAAGTGGGATCGAACATAGCTTCGGAACTGGGATCCATGCGGATCACCGAGCAGGTTGACGCCTTGGAAATCATGGGGGTCAACTCTGCCAACTATCTGATCCTTCCAAAGATTGCAGCCTTTGTTGCCTTCATGCCGGTACTGGTAATCTTCAGCATGTTCATGGGTCTGTTCGGAGGTTACTTCATCTGTCTGGTGCTGGGCACCCCTTCAGTGGAGACCTATGTCTACGGCATTCAGGCTTTCTTCACCGAGTCGTTCGTATGGTACTCCATACTGAAATCGATGCTCTTCGGCTTCATCATTTCTTCGGTGGCCGCCTTTTTTGGGTATACCGCCAGCGGTGGTGCGCTCGAGGTGGGGGAAGCCAGCACCCGTTCGGTTGTGATAAACAGCATCCTGATACTGGCAACCGACCTTGTTTTCACGCAACTGGCCATGGGGTAAAAATAAACAAGAAATGATAGAGGTAAGAAACCTGGTGAAGGAGTTTGACGGTACGATGGTGTTAAAAAACATCGATGCCACCTTCCAAAAAGGGGTGGTCAATATCATCATTGGCAAGAGCGGATCCGGCAAAACGGTGATGCTCAAGTGCCTCGTGGGACTAACGGTCCCCACCTCGGGTGAGATCCTCTACGACGGGAGAAACCTCATCACTATGCGCAGTCGCGAGGTGCGTCGCCTTCGACGCGATATTGGCATGCTGTTTCAAGGTGCGGCTCTATTCGACTCACGCTCTGTACTGGAGAACGTGATGTTTCCCCTCGAAATGTTCTCCAGAAAGAACCGTCGTGAACGTCGCAGGCGGGCTGAATTCTGCCTTGAACGGGTGGACATGTTGGATGCTGCCAATCTGCTTCCTTCAGAGATCAGCGGAGGCATGAAGAAACGTGCCGCCATCGCAAGAGCTATCGTGTTGAATCCGAAGTATCTCTTCTGCGACGAGCCTAACTCGGGTCTTGACCCCAAGACGTCTCAGGTAATCGATGAGTTGATCAGCGATATTACGAGTGACTTCAACATCACTACTGTCGTGGTGTCTCATGACATGAATTCTGTAATCAACATCGGTGACAATGTCATCTTCCTCAACGAGGGAATCAAAGAGTGGGAGGGAAGCAAGTCGCAGGTAATGGATGCTGACAACGAGAAACTGAACGACTTTGTCTTCGCTTCGGACCTGTTCCGCAAGATCAAGGTGGCGGAAGATATCATCAGCGAGGATGAAAAAGGTTAAGCTGAAGCGATAATTCGGTCACGTAACCAAACAATTCTGTGGCGCTACTTGTTATTCTGTGGCGGCAATCCCGCATTCCGGAATCAGGTCGGAAAATATATTCTCAGGCGGCACGGCAGCAACTGAGCCGTTTTTTTATTATGACAACCATCAATTAAACAACCAATATGTTAGAGATAAAAAACCTGCATGCAATCGTAGAAGAGAAGGAGATCCTCAAGGGTATCAACCTGGATGTGAAACCTGGAGAGATTCATGCAGTAATGGGACCAAACGGTTCCGGTAAGAGCACGCTGGCCTCTGTGCTGGCAGGCAATCCTAAGTTCGAGGTGACCCGCGGTAGTATTCTTTTTAAGGGGAATGACTTGCTGGAGATGGAACCGGAAGATCGCGCCCGAGAGGGACTCTTCCTCAGCTTCCAGTACCCAGTGGAGATACCCGGTGTGAGCATGGTCAATTTTATGCGCGCCGCTGTAAACGAGCAGCGCAAATATAGAGGAGAGGAGCCCATCTCGGCAAGTGACTTTCTGAAGCTGATGCGCGACAAACGTGAGCTGCTTGGTATTGATAGTAACCTGGTGAGTCGTTCGGTGAACGAGGGCTTCTCGGGTGGTGAGAAAAAGAAAAACGAGATCTTTCAGATGGCAATGCTCAATCCCCAGCTCTCAATCCTTGATGAAACTGACTCCGGACTCGACATCGACGCACTGCGCGTGGTGGCACAGGGTGTGAACAAGTTGCAGACGAAAGAGAATGCTACCATTGTGATCACCCACTATCAGCGGCTGTTGGAGTACATAAAGCCTGACCACGTACATGTGCTCTATGCCGGCAGAATTATCCGCTCCGGCGGTCCCGATTTGGCGCTGGAACTAGAGAAGAGAGGCTATGACTGGCTGATTAACCCGTAACACGCAATCCATCAGAACAATGATAGAACAACAATACAAGGATCTGTTTCAACAGTTTCGCAGCGAGCTCGATGCCAACTCCGTGGAGGGGTTGAACCGGCACCGGGATTCCGCTTTCGACCGTTTCCAGCAGATCGGATTCCCTACCTCCCGAGAGGAGGATTACAAACACTCCAACGTGGCACGTGTCTTCGATACGGATCTGGGGTTGAACTTGCGGAATATTCCGATGCCGGTGAATCCCTACGACACCTTCAAGTGCGATGTGCCCAACCTCTCCACCCATCTCTACTTCCTGATTAACGACCGTTATTATGACAAGACGCTGGCGAACGACCCACTGCCTGATGGGGTATTCGTTGGGAGCCTGCAGCGTTTCTCGGAAGACTATCCTGATATCTTCAACGCCAACTACGGGCAGATTGCCGACTACTCCGACAACGGTGTGGTGGCCTATAACACCATGTTCGCCCAGGATGGTTTTGTTGTATACGTACCAAAGAATGTGACGGTGGAGAAGCCATTGCAGCTGATCAACATCCTGCGTGGTGGTGTGGACTTGAACGTGAACCGTCGCCTGCTGATCATCGCTGAGGAGAACGCTCAAGTGAAACTCCTGGTGTGCGACCATGCTGTGGATGATGTACACTTCGTAGTGACACAGGTGACAGAGGTCTCTGCTGCCGCTCATGCACAGGTGGATGTATACGAGTTGGAGGAGAACTCTTCGAAGGTAACTCGACTTAATAATCTTTTCAGCGAGCAGATGGAGCACTCACACGTTGCGACCAGTGCAATTACCCTTCACAACGGGTATACTCGCAACAATTACCGTTTCCGCATTCTGGGAGAACATGCCCATGTGGATGCGGGGGGATTGGCCATTTGTGACGGTAGTCAGCACATCGACAACTTTGCTTTCCTCGATCATGCAGTGCCTAATTGTACAAGCAACGAGCTCTTCAAGACAGTGCTCGATGATCGGGCTACTGGTGTCTTTTGCGGAAAAATATTGGTAGAGAAGGATGCTCAGAAGACACAGGCTTACCAGAACAACCGTAACCTGCTGGCTTCCTCAACGGCGCAGATGTTTTCCAAGCCTCAGTTGGAGATATATGCCGATGATGTGAAGTGTTCACACGGACTTACCACCGGTCAACTCGATGAGGAGGCACTCTTTTACATGCGTGCCCGCGGTATCGACAAGGATGAGGCGAAGCTGTTGCTGATGGTGGCGTTCACACGAGATGTGGTTGACCTGGTGCGGATTGATACCCTTCAGGATCGCCTGGCGATGCTGATCGAGAAGCGGTTTCGCGGTGAACTGATGCGTTGCGGCAATTGCAATGTATGTAAGTAACCCGATTCGTTAATGTGATGATGTGCAGTTAACTGCTATTGCTAACCGCTAACCGCTTTATATGTTGCAACAGATAGATATCGACAAGATCAGGGCTGATTTCCCAATCCTTACGCGTGAGGTTTACGGGAAGCGGTTGGTATATTTTGACAACGCGGCCACCACACAAAAGCCACGCTGTGTGATCGACAAGATCATTAAGATGTACACCACAGTGAATGCCAATGTGCATCGCGGTGTGCATCTTCTCAGCCAGGAGGCCACAGAGGAGCATGAAGCTTCCCGCAGGGTGGTACAGCAGTTTATCAACGCTGCCTCCCCCAACGAGATTGTCTTCACCCGCGGTGCCACCGAGTCGATCAACCTGGTGGCTTCCACTTTCTGTAGCACCTACTGCCGCGAGGGGGACGAGATTTTAATCAGCGCCATGGAGCACCACTCCAATATCGTTCCCTGGCAGATGCAGGCAGAGCAACTGGGTCTGACACTACGTGTAGCACCCATCAATGAACGGGGAGAGCTGCTACTCAGCGAGCTGGAGCAATTGATCAGTCCCCGTACAAAGTTAATTGCCGTCACCCATATCTCCAACGTGCTGGGTACAGTGAACCCGATCAGGGAGATTATTGAGATTGCCCACAAAAAGGAGGTTCCGGTACTGATAGACGCTGCCCAAAGTGTGCAGCACACCACTGTAGACGTGAAGGTGCTCGATTGCGACTTCCTGGTCTTCTCCTCTCACAAGATTTACGGGCCAACCGGCGTGGGGGTGCTCTACGGTAAGGAGAAGTGGCTCAACGCTCTGCCACCCTACCAGGGTGGGGGAGAGATGATCTCCACTGTTTCGTTCGAGAAGACCACCTACAACACCCTTCCCTATAAGTTCGAAGCAGGTACTCCCGACTATGTAGGTACAGCAGCACTCGCCGAGGCACTTCGATACGTCAGCGCTATAGGCATCGACAGGATCGCTGCCTACGAGCAGGAGCTACTCAGCTACGCCACCGAAAAGTTGTTGGCAATTAACGGCTTGCGGATCATCGGTACATCCGCGGAGAAGAGCAGCGTGATCTCCTTCCTTGTGGAGGGGGTTCACCCCTATGATATGGGGACGCTTCTAGACCGGATGGGCATCGCCGTGCGTACCGGCCACCACTGTGCCGAACCGCTGATGCGGGTACTGGGCGTGGAGGGCACCGTGCGCGCCTCCTTCTCCTTCTACAACACCTATGAAGAGGTGGATATGCTGGTAGAGGGCATCGTCCGAATCGTTAAAATGTTCCGTGCATAAAGTCATTCTCACCTAAATATCTATCTTTGCTCCCTGAGATTAGCAAAGTTCCATGGAAAAAGTGCTTCAGGGTTATAGTGGTAATGAAGACCACACCCTTTTCATTCTTCTCCGTAAGAGGGATCAGGAGGCTTTTGAGATGATATACCGCAAGTATCATCGTTATCTCTATGCGCTGGCAATGAAGTACCTCAAGAATACACACCTTGCAGAGGATGCGGTGCAACATGTCTTTGTGAAGTTGTGGGAGAGCACCCATGACATCCACATTGAGGTAAACCTCAAGAACTACCTCTACACCATGACCAAGAACTATATCCTCAACTTCATCCGCGACAACAAGGCAAAGGTGACGCTCAGCTATGAGCAGGCACAGTTCGACCTGCCGGAAGAGGAGCATATTCTGAGGGCACTGGAGGAACGGCAGACACAGGAGCTGCTCTATCGCGGCATCGAACAATTGCCGCCGCAGAAAAAAGAGGTGTGCCGGCGCAAGCTGGAGAGTGATGACAGTAACCAGCAGATTGCCGAGAAGATGGGCATCTCGGTGCACACGGTAAAATCGCATTACCAGGAGTCGCTGAAGCTCTTGCGCAGCTATTTTGATAAAGTAAAAATGATCTTGTTGTAAAAAACCAACCGGCAACTCATATCTTTTGCCGGAAATTGTGTCTATTCATAAAAGTGCCGGCTTGATGCTGAGAAAAGAGAGAGACATAGTAAAGAAAGTGATTGCTGAGAACGCTTCCAAACAGGAGGCGCGTGATGTGGTGGAGTGGTTTTCCGGTTCCATTGAAGGTCAGCAGACTCTTTCGGATATGATCGACCGCGATGCCTACCTGATGGAGGGCGATCCCCATACGGGACGGTCGTTCACTCCGCTGCAATCCGACTTGCTCTTCAGCAACATCGAGCGAAATATCAGGCTCAGGCATTTCCGTAAACAGATGCTGCGTGTCGCCGCGGTGCTTCTTCCATTGTTGCTGTTCACCGGCTTCGGCTTGTACATCAACAGCCGGACCTCACTCTTCGAGGGAATCACCTATACGGAACTTTACGTGCCCAAGGGAGAGGATGCCCGCATCTTTTTTCAGGACGGTACCGAGGTGTTCCTCAATGCCGACACCCGTATCCGTTACCCCGAACGTTTCGGACTCCTGCGCCGTGAGGTATGGCTCGACGGAGAGGCTTACTTCAACGTGAAAGAGAACAAACGACGCTCCTTCAAGGTGCACTCACAGAATACCACCGTTGAGGTACTGGGAACCTCTTTCAATGTAAACTCCTACCGTGAGAGCGACAAAATTCGGGTCACTCTCGACGAGGGGAGCATCGTCTTCCGCACCCAACACAACGGTTCCACTCTCTCGCCTGGCCAACACGCAGAATATGACAAGATCACCGGCCAACTGGTAGTGACCAACCTGATGCACCCATCCAACCAGTCACTATGGAAGAACAACCTGCTCTATTTCTACGATTCACCGCTCTCAGAGGTGATCAATGTGCTGGAACGCCGCTACAATGTGGAGTTCAACCTCCTCACTCCCGAGGCCCTTAACTACAGTTATACCCTTACCACCCGTCATCAGTCGCTCGATTCGGTGCTGATTGAGATGCAAAAGATCGCACCGGTGCGGTTTACTCTTGGTGAGAATGGGGTAGATGTTTCCCTTTAAAGCATTTTTTTATCACATTTTTTTGCTTTTCACTCATCCTATTTCCATCCATCTGTGTCAATAGTGTAAAGAAACAAAAAGAATGTTTCTTGAATGTTAATTTCAGAGACGGTCTAACGACCGATGTGATTCTTTTTTAATGTATAACTAAATATGAAAAACAGACCATGGGAAAAATTCCAATGAAACGACGCCTGATGCTGCTGCTTTCCCTTTTCGTGTTGGGCACTGTGATGCTCTCCGCGCAGAAGGTGAACCTCAACTACAGCAAGGCAACACTGAGAACAGTACTGGAAAGCATCACCGAACAGACAGGTCACACCCTGGCTTTCAGTAAGGAGGTGGTGAACCTGAACGAAGAAGTAACCATCCGGGAGCAGAACACCGAACTGGAAACAGTTCTGAAACAACTGCTCACCCCCCGTCAGATCGGGTACGAGATCCGGGAGAACAAGATCTACATCTTTGATCAATCTCTTGCAGAAACAGAAACAGGGCAGCCTGTCACACAACAGGTGAACCTCACCGGTAGGGTGAAAGACGAGAATGGGGAGCCAGTGATCGGAGCCAATATCTCCGTGCCCGGTACAACAACCGGTACCGTTACCGACTATGATGGCTATTACGCCCTCACAGTGCCGAAGGGCTCTACTCTTCGCTTCTCCTATATTGGATACCTTGATAGGGAGTATAATATCACCAGCCAGACACAGCTCAACGTACAGTTGCTCGAGGATACCGAGGTGTTGGATGAACTCATCGTAGTGGGCTATGGTGTGCAACGCAAGAGTGTTGTTACCGCTGCCATCAGCAAAGTGACTGCAGAAGAGTTGAACGTTACCCGTCCATCTCGCGTGGAGGATGCCCTCAAAGGCAAGGTCTCCGGTGTGCAGATCACACAAAGCTCAGGACAGCCCGGCTCCGATTCCAAGGTACGCATCCGCGGTATCGGTACCATTAACAACAGCGAACCCCTTTATATTGTGGACGGTATGATTGTGGGTGGTGGTATCAACTACCTCAATCCTGTCGACATCGAGTCGGTGGAGATCCTGAAGGATGCTGCCTCGGCAGCCATCTATGGGGCACGTGCCGCCAACGGTGTGATCCTGGTCACAACAAAGAAAGGTACGAAAGGCAAGGCCAGCGTCAACTATGATGTGAGCTACGGTTGGCAGAATCCTTGGAAGAAAAGGGAGATCCTCAACGCAGAGGAGTACATGGTGATCATGAACGAGATGCAACTCAACGATGGCAACCTGCCACGCTACAACAACGAACAGGTGATGGGCGCAGGTGTTGGTACCGACTGGCAGGATGAAACCTTCTATTACAACGCACCGGTTCAGAACCACCAGGTGAGCGTTTCCGGCGGCTCGGACGACCTGCTCTACTTCCTCTCCTTCGGATTTTTCGACCAGGCCGGTATCGTGGGAGGTAACTATGACAAATCGAACTACCGTCGTTACAGCCTCCGTTCAAACTCCACCTATACCGTTTTCGAAGCTGACGATCGCAGTTTTCTCAATAAGGTGACCGTGGGTGCCAACATTGGATACTCCAGGGATAAGTCGACCGGTATTGAAACCAACTCGGAGTACGGCTCCATCCTGGGTAGTGCCCTCACCTTCTCACCACTGGTGTCGGTCTATGCCGATGAGGCGACCGCCGCCGGTATCCTGGCACAATACCCACATGCCGTGACAGATGGTGATCGTGTCTTTTCCCTTCCTCCCGCCGGCTTCCAGGAAATCGCCAACCCTGTGGGAATGCTACACCAGCCATCCGCGGGATTCAACAACTCCGACAAGTTTGTAAGCTCCTTCTGGGGGGAATTGCAAATCCTGCCCGAACTGAAGTTCAGGACCACCTATGGTGCCGACCTGGCTTTCTGGGGCTACGACTCCTATACCTTCCCCTACTTCTTGGCCACACAGGGCAAGGACCAGCAGTTCAGTACCGTGCAGAGCGAGATGAACAGGGGTTATAGCTGGCAGCTTGAAAACTACCTCTCCTATGCCAAGAGCTTCAATGAGGTGCACAACCTCTCAGCCGTGGCCGGTGTATCGGCATCACGCTATCGCTACCGCAACCTTGGCGGCAACGACCGTGACCTGCTGGAGACCAGCCCTTCCAAGGCCAACATCAATTCAGCCATCGCAGACAGACAACTTGAACGTGCCTGGGGTGGCACCGGCGGATACGACTTCACCGGTACAGCCTCCTATTTTGGTCGCGTCGACTACAACTATGCAGAGCGTTACATGTTGCAGGCCACCATGCGTCGCGACGGTTCCACCAGCTTCGGTCCCAACAACAAATGGGGTGTGTTCCCCTCCTTCTCGGTGGGATGGAACATGACAAATGAAGCCTTCATGGCGAACCGGCCCGAGTGGTTTGACTACATGAAGTTGCGTTTCAGCTGGGGTAAGAATGGTAACGACCGTATCGGTAATTTCCTCTACACTTCTCTGATGAACGGTGGACAGAACTACTACTTTGGTGGTGGCTACCAGGTGAACGAAGCTGATCCCGCCAAGGTGGGTGAGATCACCGGATCCATGCAGTATGGCAGCTCTCCCGGATACATCCCCAACCCTAACGTGAAGTGGGAAGAGTCGGTACAGACCGACCTTGGACTTGAGGCCCGTTTCCTCAACAGCCGCCTTACCTTCGGCTTCGACTACTTCGTGAAAGCCACCAACGACATGTTGATGTATCAGCCTATCCCCTCCTACGTGGGTCTGGGTGCCCCCATCGCCAACGTGGGTGACATGGAGAACCGCGGTGTGGAATTTGAATTGGGATGGAAGAACAGCGCTGGCGACTTCAACTACTTCATCGCCGCCAACGCTTCCTACCTGCAGAATAAGCTGATCAACCTGGGTAACGAAACAGGTGAGCAGATCTATGAGAACGCGGGTGCTTCCGGTGTGGGTAGTTACGTGAAGGGTATGAACGGTGAGGTGTTCCCCTACTTCTATGGTTTCAAGACCGATGGTCTCTTCCAGAATCAGGCTGAGGTGGATGGGTATGTGAATGGCGAGGGTGCCAGACTGCAACCCACTGCCAAACCGGGTGATGTACGCTTTGTGGATCACAACGGAGACGGAACCATCAGCGACGATGACAAAACGAAGATTGGTAAGGGTGCTCCCGACTGGACCTACGGTCTCACACTCGGTGCCGACTGGAAGGGCTTCGACGCGAACCTCTTCTTCCAGGGAACCTATGGCAACGATATCTTCGACTTCGCACAGCGTGGTGACATCCCGGCAGCCAATCGTCCGGCATGGATACTGGATCGCTGGCATGGAGAAGGAACCTCCAACCGGATGCCCCGTATGACTTCGGCCAACCCCAACAGTAACTGGCGCTCCTCCGACCTATACATTAAGGATGGCTCTTATGTCCGCCTGAAATCGGCTCAGCTGGGCTATACCCTGCCTGATGCGCTGACGAAGAAGATCTCCATTCAGCGGTTACGACTCTATGTGTCGGCTGACAACCTGCTCACCTTCACCGGTTACGACGGCTTTGACCCCGAGATCGCTTCAGGCGGTTATACCACCATCGGTATCGACCGCGGTATCTATCCGCAGGCCAGAACCATCTCACTGGGTGCCAATATCTCATTTTAAAATATAGTATCACTATGAAACAATATATAAACCTACTGATCATCATGCTGCTGGCGGGATTCATCTCCTGTAGCGACGACTTCCTGACCAACTCGACCACCGAGCAGCAGGCAGCCGGCGAGCCCGCCACCGAGGGGGCTATCCTTTCCAACCTGGCAGCGACCTACCAGATCCTGCTCTTCGACAGCTATGCCGACAACAACTACAACAGCCTTGTGCTGATGTCGGACCTCCGTTCAGACGATATCTTCAAGGGGGGTGGTGACGCCGGCGACCAGCACCAGCTCTACCTGCTCTCGCTCTTCACCACCACGCCGCAGGAGAATATCAACGGATTGTGGAACATCTTCTACTCCGGTCTGGCACGTGCCAACAACGTGATCTCTGCCTGTGAGAACGCAGTGGGCTTCGATACCGAGGCAGATATCAAAAAACTGAATCAGTACAAGGCGGAAGCGCATTTTCTGCGTGCCTATTACACCCACTGGCTCTGGAAGTTCTGGGGCAATGTACCCTACTTTGAGGAGCCACTCACCGAGCCTCCCTACATGACCCGGCAATACACCGCCGATGAGGTTTATGCTGAGATCATGGAGGATATTGATGTGGCCACAACGGAGGGTTACCTCCCCATGAAGACAGTCGGCATTAACGCCGGGCGTATCAACCGCGCAGCCGCCCTGATGCTCAAGGCCCGTGTGGTGCTCTACCAGAAGGATTCAGGTCGTTATGGTGAGGTGACTGCCGACATGGCGGAAATCATTGCCGCCGGTGACTACAGCCTGATGCCCGACTTTGCGGAGATATGGGTTGACGCGGGTGAGTTCAACCAGGAATCGATCTTCGAAGCCAACCACCTGCCGGAAGGCAAGACCTGGGCCTCCGGATGGCAGGGCTACGGTACCAACCTACCCGCCTTCATCTCTCCAAACGGTTTGAATACCGGCAACGAGACCGGTAACTTCAAGGGTGGCTGGGGTTTCGGTCCTGTACGTCAATCTACATGGGATATCTACGAAGAGGGAGACACCCGCCGGGAAGGCTCCATTAACAACTGGGAGCCGGGTCAGTACACCGCCCGCTTCCAGGATACCGGCCTCTTCATGGCCAAATATGCCGCCCGCGTGGGATACAACCCGCAGGGGGATGTGGACCTCAACTACTGTAACAACCTGCGCATCTACCGGTATGCCGAGACCTTACTCACCTATGCCGAGATGATTGTCATTCACGGTCAGTCGGAAGTGCAGGGCATCACAGCCCAATCTGCTCTCGACCAGGTGCGTCAGCGCGCCTTCGGGGCTGAGAGCTCCATTCCGGTCACCGCTGCCAACATCAAGCTGGAACGACGCCGCGAATTCGTAGGAGAAGGAATGCGCTTCTGGGATATCGTCCGCTGGGGCGACACCGCGTTGCTGACCGAGAACCTGACGGAGTTCAACAGCGTACGTACTTGGAACGACAACTTTAAGTATCTGCCTATACCGCAGTCTGAGATTGACAAGACCGCTGGCACCGAATTTGCCCTGGAACAGAACCCGGGATACAATTAGTTGATTTGAGGATTCGATGATTTGAGGATTCGATGATTTGATGATTCGATGATTCGATGATTTGAGAATCGGAATCAATCGGATGAATCTCACAAAAATGATTTAAATTAAAACAAATATGAAGCACATGATAAAACAACTGTCCCGGCTGCTGCTCCTTCTTTTAGTTGTAGCATGCACCCCCCAGGAGATGGACGACTATGGACTGGAGGGGATGACCACCATCACCAGCGACCAGATATCATTCACTCAGACACCTTCGGCCACGAGTGACAACGTGATCACCTTCACCAACACCACACCTCTCAGTGGTCTCTACACCCTGGTGTGGAACCTTGGTAACGGCTCCTCCGGCAAGAACAATGCTGTTACCGCTACCTATCCCTTCGCAGGTGATTATACCGTGACACTTACCATCTACACCCCCGACGGCACTTCTGCATCGAAAAGTGTGGTGGTGAACGTTGCTGATGATGACTACAGTCTGGTGGATACACCTGTCTACCGAAATCTGACCGGCGGCCCGAACGATGCCGATGGGAAGACCTGGGTGTTCGACCAGTATAATAATTTTTCAGCCGAAGTAGCAGCTACATTGGCGCCCTTGAAAGCGGAATATCCTGAACTGGAACAAGCGGCTGCCTACGCAATAACCAGCCATATGGGATTAGGGCCGCAAGGTTCACGAGGACAGTCATGGTGGGGAGCCGCTGCCAATGACAAACAAGCATGGGAGATGTACTCCTCCAAATTCACCTTTATTCAAAATGGTACACAGCTTAAAATTGTGAAAAACGGAAATGAGGGTTACGGACGAAAAGCCTGCGCTGCGAGCGTTGGAGGATTCAATGTTTACGAAATTGTAGAAGATGATGCATTTTTTACTTACAGCGGTGGTGATTATACTTTCTCAATTGATGAATCGGGTAAATTTCCTGTCATGACGTTATCTGATAATGCCTATATGGGTTACTATTGTGGAAACCAGGAATATGAGATCATTTATCAGACCGAAGAGGTGATGGCGCTACGTGTGGCAAACACGGTTGAAAGTCAGGACTGGGTATTTATCTACTGCCTTGAGGAGCTGAACGTCGAGCCCCCGGCAGTAGTGAAAGTGCCGAAGGCAATCCCGCTGGCCGAGGAATTCGAAGGAGACTCCTTCCTCAACTTCGTACAGGAGGATATGGGTAGTGTGAGCGGTGTGGTAGACAACCCGCTGCCGCTTCCCATCAATACGTCAGACAAGGTCTACCGCTACTGGAAATCTGGTGGCTTCTATAGCAACCTCTCCTTTACTGCGGCCGATTACAAGTTTGACCTTACTGCGCAGAACAAGGTAAGAGTGAAGGTGTTCATCCCTTCCTTTAACGATTACGCTACCGAGTATGCTGTCGCCGGCGACTGGATCGCCAACAAGAAGTTGCTACCTCAGCTGGCTGTGAAGTTGCAGAACAGTGATATGGGTGGTAACGCCTGGCAGACACAGACCGAGATCGTGAAGGCCAATCTGGAGATGAACAAGTGGCTGGAGCTGGAGTTCGACTTCAGCGGTGTTGCTGACCGTACCGACTATGATAAGATTGTGATCCAGTTCGGTGCGGAAGGACATGCCGGTCCCGGTTTCTTCTTCTTCGATGACTTCTCCTTTGCTGAATAAGATTTACCATTAATTTAAAGGATGCCGTGAGCTGCGGCATCCTTTTTCAACCATTATGATGAAAATGACTCCAATCATGTATCTGTTTATGGGGCTTCTCCTTGCCTGCGGTGAGAAGAACAGCCCTGAAGTCAACCTTCCCGAACCTGAGGTAGAGGTGAAATGGAGCTTTAATCCCACTTCACTGGAACTCGAAGCAAAGGGAGAGGCCAGGAGCGTAATTGTTACGGCCAATGGTGACTGGACGGTTACCTCCGGGGAGAGCTGGTGCAGTACCGATCCAAGATCGGGACACAACGGACAGACAAGTCTCAAGATCACAGCCGACGGCAATCCGCTTCTCAGCTCCCGCACGGCAGAGCTCACCTTCACTTCCGGTAAGCAGAGCCAGCGTTACACCGTTACGCAGGCGGCAGGCACGATCGACAATTTTGTTCCCGATGGATACGACCTGGTATGGGAAGAGGAGTTCAATGCAGAGCGCCTGAGCGGCGGCAAGCCTGCCCTGCCCAACACTGATAAGTGGTGGTACGAGAACCTGCCCAAGGGAGCGGTCAACAATGAACTGCAGACCTACGTGGGGGGCTTCCGCGGTACCGACACTGTTGCAGCCATTCACGATGGCACATTGAAGATCATCGCAAAAAAAGTTGGCAGTGATATCCTTTCTGCCCGCATCAACAGTACCGAGAGCTGGACCTACGGTTACTTTGAGGCACGACTGCGGGTACCGGGTGGCAAGGGAACTTGGCCCGCCTTCTGGATGCTGCCTGAGAAAGAAAATCTCAACTGGCCGCTTGATGGTGAGATCGATATCATGGAGTATGTGGGTTACCAGCCCAACGTGGTGCACTCCACGGTACATACCGGTGCCTACAACCACATGATTGGTACCCAGAAAGGGGCACAGAAAACTATCTCAGGTGCCGAGACCCAGTTCCACATCTACGCTGTGGAGTGGACTGCCGACTACATCAAAGGCTTCGTGGATGGGGAGGAGTACTTCCGTTTCAACAACGATGGTACCGGAAACAAAGAGACCTGGCCTTTCAACGTACCGTTCTACCTGAAGCTCAACCTCGCATGGGGCGGCGACTGGGGCGGCGCGCAGGGTGTGGACGAATCCAAGCTTCCCGCTACCTATGAGATCGATTACGTGCGAGTCTATCAAAAAAAATAGGATCAAGAAACAACACACAAAATTTTAAATAACAAAGCTGACAGTTGACAGCTTAATGTTTGTCACGAACCGCTTACAGCAAAAAACATCATCCAAAGAAAATGAACAAATTATTCTATTTCCTCTTTTTGATACCGTTACTGGCTGCCTGTAATGGCAATGCCGGTAAGAACGGAGAGCAACTTGATACAGTCATGGAGCAGAAGATCGACAGCATCCTGGGGCAGATGACCCTTGAAGAAAAAGTGGGTCAGATGGCCCAGTTCACTGTTGATCTGCTTGGCAAAGGTGGCAATGCCTACTTCAGTGATGAACCGTTCGAGGTGGATCCTGCGATGATCGACACCGTGATTGGCAAGTACAAGGTAGGATCCATCCTCAATGTGAGCAACAACAGGGCGCGCACCACCGAGGTGTGGGAGAAAACCATCCGTGCCATTCAGGAGCGAGCAATCGCGGAGACAGGCATCCCGGTGCTCTACGGCATCGATGCCATTCACGGAGCTACCTACACCGCTGGCTCCACGCTCTTCCCGCAATCGGTGGCGATGGCAGCCAGTTTCAACCGTGAACTGATGAAAGAGGCCTCACGTATCACTGCATATGAGACACGCGCCAGCAATATCCCATGGACCTTTGCACCCACCATGGACCTGGGTAGGGATGCCCGTTGGTCACGTCAGTGGGAGAGCTACGGCGAAGATGCGTACCTCAACGCCGAGATGGCAGTGGCCTCTACTCTCGGCTTTCAGGGAGATGACCGCAATCGTGTGGGAAGTCAGCACATCGCTGCCTGTCTAAAGCATTACATGGGTTACGGTGTGCCCGTCTCAGGAAAAGACCGTACCCCTGCCCTAATCTCCGAAAGTGAACTGCGAGAGAAATATTTCGAACCCTTCCGTGCGGCTATCGATGCAGGAGCTCTCTCTGTGATGGTTAATTCGGGCATCATCAATGGGGTATCGACCCATGCCGATCATCGCCTGCTGACCGTTTGGTTGAAAGAGGAACTCAATTTCGACGGGCTGATAGTGACCGACTGGGCAGATGTGCAGAACCTGCTCTCACGCGACAGAATTGCAATGGATTACAAAGAGGCGGTAAAGAAAGCGATCAACGCAGGAATCGATATGGTGATGGAGCCCTACAACCTGGCATTCTGCCCCACACTGGTGGAGTTGGTGGAAGAGGGAGAGGTTTCGATGGAACGAATTGACGATGCCGTGAGAAGAGTGCTTCGCCTCAAGTATCGACTGGGACTCTTCGAACGTCCCTATTGGTCACGAACGGAATACCCCGATTTCGGCAGTGCTGAAAATGAGGCTGCAGCCAAAGCTGCTGCCGATGAGGCTATCACTCTGTTAAAGAATGAGGATGGAATCCTCCCGCTCCCGGCAGGAGCCCGTATCCTTGTGGCCGGCCCCAACGCCCACACCATGAGACCGCTCAACGGTGGTTGGAGTTACTCCTGGCAAGGTGAGAAGGTGGATGAATTCGCAGAACAGTACAACACCATCTACGAAGCCTTGCAGCATAAGTTTGGAGAGGGTAACGTCCGCTACGAACCGGGTGTCACCTATAAGATGGATGGTCAATATTACGAGGAGAATGCACCTGAAATCGGGAAGGCAGTAGCAGCAGCGAGGGGTGTAGACTATATCATCCTTTGCATTGGAGAGAATTCCTATTGCGAGACGCCGGGCAACCTGGATGAACTGACACTGTCGGAGAATCAGACCGAGCTGGCCTTGGCACTGCAGCAAACCGGTAAGCCGGTGATTCTGGTACTCAACGAGGGTCGTCCCCGTCTGATTCGGCGCATAGAACCGGGAGCAAAGGCTGTTCTACAGCTCTACCTGCCCGGTAATTTCGGTGCAGATGCGCTGGCTGATATCCTTACCGGTGAGGTGAACCCCAGTGGTCGGTTGCCATATACCTATCCGAAGTACGAACAGGGGTTGATTACCTACGACCACAAACCTTCGCAGAATATTGAGGGTGTGATGGCTGGTGCCTACGACTATGGTGCACAGACCTCGGTACAGTACCCCTTTGGCTATGGGCTGAGCTACACCACTTTTGACTATGCAAATTTGAATGCATCTCAAACTGAGTTCACCGCTGCCAGCAGCATCACCGTATCGGTCGATGTCACCAACAGTGGACCCGTGGCAGGAAAAGAGGCTGTGCTCCTCTTCAGCAGCGATAAGGTGGCTTCACTATCCCCCGATGTGCGGCGCTTACGTGGCTTTGAGAAAATCTCTCTCGATCCGGGTGAGACACAAACGGTAACATTCACTCTGTCTGGTTCGGACCTGGCGTTTGTGAATGAAGTAGGCAAGTGGATCTTGGAAGAGGGCGATTTTATGTTGCAGGTTGGAGACCAGACTATGGATATCCAATGCTCGGAAACGAAGATATGGGAATCCCCAAATAAATAGAACCAAACTTATAAGTTTTTTATTCATTATACAAAAGCGGGAGCACTTCATGCGAAGTGCTCCCGCTTTTGGCAACTCAAAAGTTTGATATGTTTCATATTTTTCGTTAGTTCTTTAAAACAATACTTCGGTAAATATTCAATTAACTAATTAAAATTCAATGATTTACATAACATAGTTTAACATAAAAAATATGGTTAAGTAGCTGATTATCAGTACCTTTATAGCTGATCAAAGACTATCAAAGATGGATAAAACCAGCATACTTAACCAATATAGGGGTATCTGCGGTGATGTTCTAATTGAACTAACCACGAAGTTAAACAAAAGTTTCAAATCATTCCTTATGGAGACGTTTATTTTGTATCTGGTCATTCCCGGCAGGATTAATTTCCTACAATTAGGGAGATATGGCAAGTCGTGTGAACAGCGATTCCGCCAGAACTTCTCGAAGGATTTTGATTGGCTGGAGTTTAACTTGTCTTTGTCTGACAGGATATTAACCGGAGATCGCAAGGCCATTGCCATTGATCCCAGTTATATAACCAAATCAGGAAAGAATACCCCATGGATTGGTTACTTCTGGTCGGGTGCAGCCGGTCAGGCGAAAAGAGGATTGGAAATCCTGGGAGTGGGCCTTATAGACGTCGACAACAAGGATTGCATCAGTCTACAGGCCGTTCAGACTCCGGACCGTCAAACCCTGGAGAGTCGTGATGCGAACCTGATCGACTGGTACCTGCTGGTCATTAAATCGATGCGGGATAAACTCCATCGGACAAGCCGTTACGTGGTTGCTGATGCCTACTTCGCAAAGAACAACTTTGTTACTGGTTTACAAGAGATGAAGTTTGATCTGGTCAGCCGTTTCAGGGATGACGCCGCACTTTATTATCCAACACTGCAGAAACCAACGGGCAAGAAAGGAAGGCCTAAACTCTACGACGGAAAGATTGACATGGCCCACCTGGATACAACCAGAGTGCAAAAGATCAATATTGATAACGGTGATCTCTACACCTTGATAGCCTATTCCAAATCACTTAGACAGATGGTCAGGCTTGTCATCTGGTATTTCAAAGATGGGAAAAAACCAAAACTGTTCTTCTCTACCAATCCTAAGATGAGTGGAAAAGATGTTATAGAATTTTACCGCACCCGTTTTCAGATCGAGTTTTGCTTCAGGGATGCCAAAGGCTTCACAGGACTAACGCAATCGCAGGCAAGGGACGTAGCAGAGCTATCGTTCAACTTTAATGCATCTCTTACCTCAGTCAACCTGGCAAAGGAGAGAGGCATCCCTTTTTCGATGGCATCATGTAAAACAATGATACACAATGCCTACTTGCTTGAACGATTTATTTGCGTGTCCGGCATTAAACCGAACAGAAGATTAAATGATAAACTTGTAAAAGAACTCATTGAGTTTGCAGCCATTGCTGCGTGACTCTAAACTATATTTTTAACGAACTATTGTTCCAAAAACAAGCAAATTTAGTATAATAAAGGGACAATCTTGCTTGCTTAAGCTCTTATTTACGACACTATAACAATATTTGACACTCATGGGTTCCATGCTATTGAAGTGTTTCCCATCAGATCCATATTGTGTACGAAATTGTAGGTTGTATCAAAAGTTATGTCTCATACCTCTTTATGATGACAGGATGAAATCTAACCTGTATTAATGAGATCAAAATGATGCTCAAAATAAAATAAAAACAATAAAAAGTAAACAAAAATGTTTGAAATAAAACAAAATGATTATATTTGCAGCGTGAATATTACATTATGTCTAACTAAATTGTTTTAGGTTATGAAAATGAGAATCATTATTGCGATCACGTTGCTTTGTGCAACTTGGAGCCTCCCGGCGCAGGAGGCTGAATCGAGATGGACTGCCGGAGCTGATCTGGTTAGTTCGTACGTCTGGAGGGGGCTCTACCTGTCAAATGCGGCAGTGCAGCCCTCACTTGTTTTTGAATCGGGTGGTTTTTCTGCCGGTGCCTGGGGCTCCGCCTCCTTCGATGGGGTGCTGGAGGCTGATCTGTTTCTCGGTTATACCTTCGACTTCGGGTTATCACTGGGAGTAACCGACTACTATTTCCCCTCCATAGAAGGTGGGAATGATTATTTCGATGTCACCAAGGCTACCGGAGCCCATATCTTCGAGCTGAATGGTGGATATGAGGTGGGCGGACTGAGCCTCTCCGCCAATTATGTGCTGAATGAGGCGGGTGGTGCCGCATCGGCTGGAGGCGATAAGTATTTCGAAGCGGCGTATGCCTTTGGGAATGTTTCCCTTTTCGTGGGCGGTGGCGACGGATTGCAGTCGCTCAGCGGTGACTTCGCCCTCACCAATGTCGGTATCAGCGCAACAAAAGAGTTGCAGATCACCCCCTCATTCACGCTTCCGATCACCTGCAGTGCCATCCTCAATCCCGACAGGGAGAAATTCTACCTGGTTGCTGCAGTCAGCTTCTGAGGTGGTTCAATTGTCAGACGAATTCGTAATAAAATGCTTGTAAAATCCTCCCACCAACGGGGCATGTAATTCTATATTGCTATCAACAAGATCAAACATGCATAAGAAACAGCATTTCCAGTAAGAATTGAATCATTTTCGAGTTCAATTCAACCAAATGAAAAATTAAAATATATGAAAATGAAAAAAATTGAAGCGATCATCCGTAAGTCGCAGCTCGATGAAGTGATTGAAGCACTTCACGAGATAGGCATCGATTTCATGACCTACTGGAAGGTTACAGGAGTAGGAAATGAGCTTGCCAGTTCGATTTATCGTTCCACGGTCTATGAAACACGTCTCATCGAACGGATACACATCTCCTTCGTATGCCGCGAAATCTATGTCGACTCTTCCTGCCAGGCTATCATTAATGCTGCCAGGACTGGCGAGATGGGCGACGGCAAGATCTTTATCTCCCCTGTGGAGGAGTCAATTAGGATCAGAACGGGAGAGACAGGTCCCGAATCATTGTACATCAAAGAATAATAAAAACGAACCACTATGGATACAATCACAACAACATATGCACTCAACACTTTTTGGGTATTGTTTGCTGCAGTACTGGTCTTCTTCATGCAGACCGGCTTCGCGCTCGTGGAGGCGGGCTTCTCCCGTACAAAGAACACCACCAACATACTGTTCAAGAATCTGATGGACTTCTGCATGGGATCCATCGCCTTCTGGCTCATTGGCTACGGCATCATGTATGGTGCAGGCAACGGTTTCTTCGGAGAGCTGGAGATCTTTTCGAAGGTGAACCACGCATTGGAACTGGGGATCCCCAACAATGCTTTTTTCATCTTCCAACTGGTCTTTGCCGCCACCGCCGCCACCATTGTCTCAGGTGCCATGGCTGAACGTACCAAGTTTAAAGCCTACCTGCTTTACAGTGTGGCCATCTCAGCCCTCATCTATCCCATCTCCGGGCACTGGGTCTGGGGGGGTGGATGGCTGTCGCAACTGGAGATTCCCTTTCATGATTTTGCCGGATCCACAGTGGTCCACTCCATGGGAGGCTGGCTCGCTTTCATTGGTGCAGCTTTTCTGGGGCCTCGAATAGGCAAATACAAGAAGGGGAAGATACATGCCATCCCGGGCCACAGCCTCACACTGGCGGCTCTGGGTGTATTCATCCTATGGCTGGGGTGGTTCGGTTTCAACCCCGGTTCCACGCTCGGGCTGGGTGATCCCGACCTGGTGGCGCACATCTTCATGACTACCAACGGAGCTGCCGCCGCAGGGGGTATCGCCACCCTTATCACCACCTGGATCCGCTACGGAAAACCCACCTTCAGCATGACCCTCAATGGTGTGCTGGCGGGACTGGTCGCCATCACCGCCGGTTGTGACGTGGTCACCCCCGGCGGGGCGGTCCTCATCGGACTGATGGCCGGGATGCTGGTGGTCTTCTCCGTAGAGTTCATAGACCGGAAACTGAAGGTGGATGATCCCGTGGGTGCCGTCTCGGTGCATGGCGTATGTGGTGCCTTCGGGACCCTGATGGTTGGACTCTTTTCTGCCGATGCGGCCTTGCCAGGACTCTTCTATGGCGGTGGTACCGGTGTGTTGGCAAGCCAGGCCATTGGTGTACTGGCCATCGCAGCCTGGGCCGCCATCGCAGGTTGCGCCCTCTTTGCAATCCTGAAATACACGGTAGGAATTCGTGTCAGCAGCAGGGAAGAGGAGATCGGGCTCGACTATTTCGAGCATGGTGAGAAAGCCTATAACTAATCTATTATTTTTTCAATGAACCGCCTAGGGGGTGATGCAATGTGCATCATCCCCTTTGTAGTTCATTTTCAATAGTTTCATTTATATTTGGTTGTTGTTGGTCAATTTTCACTAATTTTGCCATTGTGAATCACAACTGTTGAATTAATTAAAACATCAAAATTATGAAACAGAAACTGGGCCTGTTTTTCGCCCTAATTACAACAACGATGATGGTTAATGCACAAAACATTGATGGAGACTGGAAAGGTCTCTTGTCGGTACAGGGAGTGGAGCTGGAGTTGGTATTTCATCTCACTCCGGAGGAGGATGGATTGTCGGGAACAATGGATGTGCCCATGCAGGGTGCTGCCGGCATTGCAGTGGATCAAGTGGAACTGTCGGGTAGCAATGTGACATTGAAGGTGTCGGCTGCCGGCATTGCTTACAGTGGCAATCTGGAGGGCGATAGCATTGTGGGTACTTTCAACCAGTCCGGAATGAGTCTGCCCCTTACGTTGAAACGTTTTGATAGCAAACTGCCGGGTAATCCGGCATTGGTCTCTCCCAATGAGGAGCTGCAGGCGCTGATCGACCTCGACAAGGGTGATTACAGTTACAGCGTAAGCGATTATTTTGCACGTCCCAACGCTTCCTCTTTCCGGCTCTCTCCCGACGGCAAGTACCTCTCCTACATGGAGAAGGAGGGACTGAAGAACCATGTCTATATCAGGGAGATCGCCACCGGGAAAGTTACACGTGTCATCGAGGAGAAAGAGGAACCGATAAAAGGCTATGGCTGGATCAATGATGAGCGTCTCTTTTACATGATGGACAGAGGTGGCAACGAGAACTACCATATCTATGCGGCCAATTTGGACGGTAGCAATGCCCTTGACCTGACTCCTTTTGAGAATGTGAGGGCAATGATTCTCTCTCTCCTCAAGGATCAGAAAGATTACATCATCATCTCCATGAACAGGGAAAACCCCCAGGTCTTTGAACCTTACAAACTGAATGTGGTGACCGGCGACCTGGAGAAGCTTTATGAGAACAGCGATTCCGCCAACCCCATTCAGGGATACGATTTCGACAAGGAGGGTGACCTGCGTGGCTATACCCGCATGGTGAACGGTGTGGAGATGGAGTTTTACTACAAGAACAGTGAAACAGGAATCTTTGAACTGAAGAAAAAGATGAACTGGGACGACAGCTTCGGCATCATCTCTTTCAACTACAGCACTCCCGACCCGGATGATGCCTATGTGATCAGCAACCTCGAAAGCGATAAGACAGCCGTCCTGCTCTATGACCTGAAGGAGGACAAGGTGATCAAAGAGATCTTCGCACATCCGGAATATGATCTCTCCGACATGGGCTTGTCGCGCAAACGGAATTATGAGATCGATTATTTCGGCTACCAGGGAGAGAAAACGGAGATCGTTCCGGTGAGTGAGCTCTACAAGAAGATCGATGCCGGTGTCAGAGAACAGTTTCCCGGTAAGATCTACGGCGTGGCCGATCATGATGATGATGAGAACACCTTCCTGATCGTGGTACAGAGCGACAGGCTCTATGGCACCTATTATGAGTACAACGTCAACAGCGGTGAGTTCAAACTGCTCTACGACCTGATGCCGCAACTGAAGGAAGAGGATATGGCAGAGATGCGGCCCATTACCTTTCAGAGCCGCGATGGCCTGACCCTTCATGGTTACATTACCCTTCCCAAAGAGGCGTTGGAGGGGAAGAAGGTGCCTCTGATCGTGAATCCGCACGGGGGACCCCAGGGCATCCGTGATTCATGGGGTTTCAACCCTGAGACGCAGCTGTTCGCCAGCCGTGGATATGCTACCCTGCAGGTCAACTTCCGCATCTCGGGCGGATATGGCAAGGAGTTCCTTCAGGCAGGCTTCAAGCAGGTAGGTAGAAAGGTGATGGATGATGTGGAGGATGGTGTGCGCTATGTGATTGACCAGGGATGGGTGGACGAAGAGAAGATTGCCATCTACGGCGGCAGTCATGGCGGCTATGCTACCCTGATGGGACTTGTGAAGACCCCCGATCTCTACATCTGTGGTGTGGATTATGTAGGCATCTCAAGCATCGAAACCTTCTTCGCCTCTTTCCCCGAATACTGGAAACCGCTCACTGAGATGGTGAAGGAGATATGGTATGACCTGGATGACCCGGAAGAGCTGGCAATCGCACGTGAGGTTTCTCCCATCTACCAGATCGACAAAATTGTCAAGCCGGTCTATGTGGTGCAAGGTGCCAACGACCCACGGGTGAACATCAACGAATCGGATCAGATTGTGACGGCACTACGGGCAAAGGGTCTCTATGTGCCTTACATGGTGAAATACAATGAGGGACACGGTTTTTATCGTGAAGAGAACCGGATGGACTTCTACAGTTCCATGCTGGGATTCCTGGCGAAATACCTGAAATAACAGAGGAGTGATTACATCCGCTCCGGCACGTCGATGCCGAAAAGCGACATCCCCTTGTGGATGGTGAGTGCCACATTTTTGGAGAGCACCAGACGGAAGTCACGCAGTGCACTGTTCTCCTCTTTCAGAATGGGGTAGTCGTGGTAGAACTGGTTGTATTCTTTCACCAACTCGTAAACATAGTTGCCGATCAGTGATACGTTGTATTCCGTGCCGGCCTGTTGTACCACCGCCGCAAACTCTGCGAGCAGCTGCACCAGTCCCTCTTCCTTTTCGGAGAGGGGGAGCGAGAATTCCATCGCCTCCGGGAGAGTGATACCCTGGTCGACTGCCTTGCGCAGCACCGACTGGATGCGGGCATGGGTGTACTGGATGAAAGGGCCTGTGTTGCCATTGAAGTCGATCGACTCCTTCGGATTGAAGGTCATGTTCTTCTTGGGATCCACCTTCAGGATGAAGTACTTGAGCGCTCCCAGTCCCACCATACGGGAGATTGCTTCAGCTTCCTCTTCCGAGACACCCTCCAGCTTGCCCAGCTCCTGTGAGGTCTCACGGGCGGTGGCAATCATCTCTGCCATCAGATCATCGGCGTCGACAACCGTTCCCTCGCGCGATTTCATCTTGCCCTCGGGCAGCTCCACCATGCCGTAGGAGAAGTGCACCAGCCCCTTGCCGAAAGAGTAGCCCAGCATGTCTAGCAGCAGCGATAGCACTTGGAAGTGGTAGTTCTGCTCGTTGCCCACAACATAGATCATCTTGTCGATGGGGTAGTCGTCAAATCGCATGCGGGCGGTACCGATATCCTGGGTCATGTAGACCGAGGTGCCGTCGGCGCGCAGTAGCAGCTTGTGGTCCAGTCCGAAGGGTGTCAGGTCGGCCCATACCGATCCATCCTTCTTGCGATAGAAACAGCCCTCCTCAAGTCCACGCAGTACCTCCTCCTTGCCGGTGAGGTAGGTCTGCGACTCGTAGTAGATCTTGTCGAAGGTGACGCCCATCTGACTGTAGGTCTCGTCGAAGCCGGCATAGACCCAGCCGTTCATCAACTTCCAGAGATTCACCGTCTCGGCATCGTTCGCCTCCCACTTGCGGAGCATCTCGCGTGCCTCCTGCATCAGTGTCGACTGCTCCTCAGCCTCCTCTTTTGTGAGACCTTTCGCCTGCAGGGCTGCCAGTTCTTCCTTATACTTCTTGTCGAACAGCACGTAGTAGTCGCCGATCAGGTGATCCCCCTTCTTGCCGGACGACTCGGGAGTCTCCCCCTCGCCCCACTTCTGCCAGGCGAGCATCGACTTGCAGATGTGGATGCCCCGGTCGTTTACGATGTTGGTCTTCACCACCCGCTTGCCGTTGGCGCGCAGCACTTCGCAGAGGGCATGCCCCAACAGGTTGTTGCGCACATGTCCCAGGTGCAGGGGTTTGTTGGTGTTGGGTGAGGAGTACTCTACCATGAAGAGCGGTGCATCCTCTGTAACCGGTGTGAAGCCGTAGTCCTCTGTCGCGTCGATGCGCTGCAGCAGCTCTACCCAGACGGCGGGGGCAATGGTGAGATTGAGGAACCCCTTGATCACGTTAAAGTCTGACACCACGGGCGACTGTTCCAGCAGCCATTTGCCAATCTCCTCGGCTGTCTGTTCGGGATTCTTGCGTGAGATCTTCAGCAAGGGGAAGGTGACCAGGGTATAGTGTCCCTTGAACTCTTTCTTGGTCTTCTGGAGTGTGATCTGCAGTGTACCGGCGTCCGCTCCGTATAGTTCTTTGATGGCGCCGCTCACGGCATCCAGTAATATCTGTTCGATTTGCATAGTTGAAGTTGCTGATTGAAAGCACAAAGGTAAGAAAAAAGTGGCAGATGTGATATGCTATTGTGTCGGAAGATCTGATTTCAATGCTTTGTTGCAGATGTCTTGAACAACCAGTCCCGAGAGGGTGAAGCCAAAGACGGCGGTCACCTGGACCATTGTCCCGTTTGTCTGTGCCTTACGGAAGCTCCCCTGTTCGTCGGCTTGAGGCAATGCCTCATTGCCCCTGTTCTCCAACAGCTCCTCACTGTAAACACAGAGGAAAGGCTTGTGCGGCATCTCCCCTCCCTTACGCATTCGCTGGCGCAATGCCGCTGCCAGCTTGCAACCACGCACTTTTCGAAACTCCGTCACCCTGATCTGTTGCGGGTCCATCTTCAGTGCTGCTCCCATCGAGGAAAAAAGGGTGGCGTTGGTGCGGGAGGCGGTAAGGAGCAGGTGTACCTTGTGGCTGAGCGAGTCGATGGCATCGATGATATAGTCATATTTTTCCAGTTGAAAGGAGTCGGCACTCTCTGCACTGTAGATCTCCGGGATGGCTGTAATCTCTGCCTGCGGGATGATCTCCTCCAGTCGCCGTTTCAAGACCTCCACCTTCAATTCTCCTACAGTTTTTGTGGTAGCCGGCAGCTGACGGTTGATGTTCGCCACCGCCACCCGGTCGGAGTCCACCAGCGTGAGGTGCATGATGCCGCTGCGGATCAGTCCTTCGGCACACCAGCTTCCCACACCCCCCACACCGAAGAGGATCACCCGTTTTGAAGCAATCGCTTTCATCGCATCCCTGCCGATTAAAAGTTCGGTGCGGGCAAACAGTTCGTTCTGTTCCATTGTTTTTTCTTTTCTGGTTGCAGTTTGATCGGTTCATCCGGAACCATATCAACTTTTATTGCTGGTGCAAAAGTACTATATTTTGGGAAGCTATTATTTTATTCTAACCTTATTGCATCTATATACCAACCTTAATAATTTTGGGAGTGGGTATAAGGAGGGTATAAGGAGGATATAAGGGTGCAATAAGGCTAGAGCGACCGAGACAGCCCTGACTACCGATCGTTGGTGGGCAAAAAAAAGGCGTACCCCCTAAGGGATACGCTCGATGAATGCAATGTAAGTATGTTTTACAGTGCGTTGTTCATTGGTTCAAAATATGCCTGGGGGTGCAGGCAGGTGGGGCAGTTCTTCGGTGGTTTCTTGCCGGTGAAGACATAGCCGCAGTGACGGCAAATCCAATCGATTGCCTCTTCGCGGGAGAATACGGTTCCGTTCTCCACGCGCGCCAACAGCTTCAGGTAACGTTCTTCGTGTACAGCCTCTGCTTTGGCAATCATGCGGTACATGGTGGCAATCTCCTTGAAGCCTTCTGCCTCGGCTACCTCTGCAAAATGGGGGTAGAGGTCGGTCCACTCCTCATTCTCGCCCTCGGCGGCAGCTTTCAGGTTTTCGGCGGTGGAGGCGATCACGCCGGCAGGGTAGGAAGCGGTAATCTCTACCATGCCCCCTTCCAGGTATTTGAACATACGCTTGGCATGGGTCATCTCCTGATCGGCGGTTTCCTGGAAGATGGCTGCAATCTGTTCGTAACCCTCTTTCTTTGCCTGCTTGGCATAGAAGGTATAGCGCATTCTGGCCTGTGATTCACCTGCGAAGGACTTCAGCAGGTTCAGTTCGGTCTGTGTTCCTTTGATACTTGTCATAATGGGTCGTTTTATGATTTTGGTTGTTTTTTCAATATGCAAAAGTAATCATTTCCCCACTTGAATTGAAAAACAAAGGTTTCAGTGATAGATATTTATAATCTGTCTAAATTGTCTTCTCGCTAAGCTCCAGCCAGCGCATCGTCTTTCCGTCAATCAGCTCCATGATTGTTGAAAGTCGTGTGGAACGCTCCATCAATTCTTCATTCGTGAGAGTGCCCGATGAGAGTTCATCGGTGATGCGGATCTTCTCCGCTTCCAATTGTTCGATCTCCTCTTCCAGTCCCTCGAATTCCCTTTTCTCCTTGAAGGTAAGCTTGTTCTTTTCCTCGGGCCTGGTGCGGCGGGGCTCTGTTTCAACACGTGTTGTTTTTATCTCTGCCGCCTCTTTTTTGTCTTCCAATTGCTTCCATTCACGATACTGCGTGTAGTTGCCGGGGAAATCCTGAATGCGGGCGTTGCCGTGGAACACCAGCAGGTGATCCGTCACCTTGTCCATGAAAAACCGGTCGTGCGACACCACGATCAGGCAGCCACTGAATCCCTGCAGGTACTCCTCCAGTATGTTGAGGGTGAGGATGTCCAGGTCGTTGGTAGGTTCGTCCAGCACCAGAAAGTTGGGATTGTTGATCAGTACCGTGCAGAGGTAAAGGCGTCGCCGCTCACCGCCGCTAAGTTTGTAGACGTAGTTGTGCTGCTTCTCCGGCGGGAAGAGGAAGTGCTGCAGGAACTGCGAAGCTGTGAGCCGCTGTCCGTTGCCCAGGTCGATTACCTCGGCGATAGCCTGCACGACATCCAGCACCTTCATCTGCTCGTCGAACCGGAGACCGTCCTGGCTGTAGTAGCCAAAACGTACCGTTTCACCAATCTCAAAGCTGCCGCTGTCGGGTTGCACCTCGTCGAGCAGCATCTTCACGAAGGTAGATTTGCCGGTGCCATTGTTGCCCACGATACCCATCTTCTCGTAGCGGGAGAAGACATAGTTGAAATCTTCGGTGATTTGGATGTCGCCAAACCGCTTGCTCACATGCTTCGCCTCGAAGATCTTCTTGCCGATGTAGCTTCCCTTCGCAGCCAGGCGGATTCCCTCCTCGCTGCGTCGCTGTTGTGCCTTCTCCTCCAGCGTATAGAAGGCATCGATGCGCGACTTGGCCTTGGTGGCCCGTGCCTGTGGCTGGCGGCGCATCCACTCCAGCTCTTTGCGCATCAGGTTGCGGGCACGCTCACCCTCGCTCTGCTGTGCTGCCAGGCGCTCCTCACGCTTCTCCAGGTAGTAGGAGAAGTTGCCGCGGTAGCTGTAGAGCTGTTGCTGGTCGATCTCCAGGATCTGCGTGCAGATTCGGTCCAGGAAGTAACGGTCGTGCGTTACCATCAGCAGGCTCATGCGGCTGCGGTTCAAGTGCTCCTCCAGCCACTCGGTCATCTCCAGGTCGAGGTGGTTGGTGGGTTCATCCAGGATCAGCAATTCCGGCTCGCTGATCAGTACGTTAGCCAGTGCCACCCGCTTCACCTGTCCTCCGGAGAGCTCTCCCATCTTCTGGTGGAAGTCGGTGATGCGGAGCTGTGAGAGGATCTGCTTGATCCGTTGCTCATAGTCCCATGCCTTGAGCAGCTCCATCTGCAGCAGCAGCTCATCCAGCCCCTCCTGACTGCCGGAACTGATCACCTCCTCGTAGCGGGCGATCAGTCGCACCGTCTCGTTGTCGGCACTGAAGCAGGCCTCCAAGACCGTCAACTCCGGGTCGTATGCAGGTGACTGGTCCAGGTATGCAAAGCGGATGTCGTTGCGGAACACCACCCTGCCTGCGTCATATCCCTCTTTGCCGGCGATGATGTTGAGCAGGGTGGTCTTGCCCGACCCGTTGGGAGCCAGCAGCCCGATCTTGTCCCCCTCGGCGATGCCGAAGGAGATGTCACGAAAGAGCAGCAGGTCACCGAAGCTTTTGGTGAGGGTGTCTATTTGTAGAAGAGGATGAGCCATCGTGGTTGGAATTTGGCTCAAAAGTACAAAAAAGGATCGACATTGGTCAGAACTTCCAGCGAAGATAACACCATAGGTCGGTACGACTGTTCCCGTTGATTTGCTCTGTGCCGCTGCCGATGGTGTCACGGTTACTGTAGCGGGTGTGGGCTGCCTTGAACGACAGTGTGAGTGCACGAGAGAAGCTGTACTTCCCGTTAAGGGCCACCCGGATCCCCTTGCCGTAAAAGAAGGGCATGTAGAAGGTGCTGAGCAGGTTGCGCTCGTAGGAGTAGAGTCGTGCCTCGTAGCTCTCGGCATCAAAGAAGGCGAAGAAGAGATCGCCCGTGAAGGGCCTTGTGCCACGGTAACTTATCAGCTGCGAGAGCATGATCCCCTTCTCCGCAGGATAGGGTTGCTCCTTGTAAATCGCCATATCAGCCGTGGTGCGAAATTCCCAGCCCTCAAGGAGTGATTGCAACCAGCGCAGACGGAATTTCTGTGTGGTGTAAGGCAACAGACGCTTTGCATCTTCTTCCGGCAGGGAGATGTTCTTCTCCTTTCGTTTGTACTTGTAGCGAAGTTCGAAGTTGTTGAGGCGGTTGATGTGCCAGCTGCCGAGGAGTTGTCCGTCGATCGTGTTCGATGGCCCATCTACGTGGTATCGCATCCAGGGGTGGTGCACCAGGTCGATGTAGCCGTTCAGGGTCACCCTGCTTAGTGGGCTGAAGCTTCCTCCCAGGTAGAGGCCGCGTTCGTTGCGCGGGGCGCTCCCCTCAGAGAATGCCTGCCCGTACAAAGCATTGTAGGAGATTGGGTAGTGGCGATGCAGCAGCGTGAGGGTGGAGCCACCGGTGGAGCGATACTGCACCATGTTGAGGGTGGCCACCGCACCGTTTCGGGCAATGGCAGTCTCACCCGCGAAGAGAAATCCCGGCAGCTGCCAGGAATAGTCGACTGAACCATTCAGGTGGGTAGAATCACGAAGGTAATAGAGATTGTACTCCTGTCGGGTGGGGTTGTACTTCCTGTTGTAGGTGTGATAGATGCCGCTGATTCCCACCTGTAATCCTCCCCTGCGGTAGTTGATGTTCGCACCGGTTACCTGCTCCCGGCTGTTTCCTTTCTTCTCCCGTTCAAGAGGCGTGCGGTGTAGTCCATCCGTTTTGAAAGAGGTGATCTCACCTGCTTTGGAGAGGTTGGTATCAATCTTCCTGGAGGAGTAGAAGGTGGTGATGTCGAACTCCCCCGCACTCAGCGTGGCTGCAGCACCGCGAAAGAAGCCACTCTCGGAAGTAGAGAAGTGGCGTTTGGGCTGCTGCGTGCGGCGTGCCACCTGATCGCTTCCCCAGCTCTTGCTTATTCCGAAATCGTTGTTCAGAATCAGTCCCTGGCCGAAGGAGAGACGGTAGTCACCCAGCACCAATGTCTTTAGTAGGCCAACGTCACGGAGCAGCATATGAATCCCGTAGTGGTCATAGCCCTTTGGGTAACCACTTCGCAAAAAAGGTTCCCCGGCATCCTTCTCGGCTGTGATTCCCGCTTGCAGCTTGTCACGGTAACGCAGGGAGTAGCGCAGAGAGGTGTAGAAATTTTCGCCCCTGTAGCTGCGGTTGGGGTATCGCTCCAGCACCGAGTCTGAGTAGGAGGCGTATCCCGCGCGAGGGGTGAGGGTCTTGTCGAACCGCAGTTGCATCTCGTGCAGCCCTTCGCGGACGATGACTCCCGGAGAGGGACTAACTCCCTCTCTCTTTGCTTCGCCTACCGTGAAAAAGGGAAGAATTCGTTCAACCGTCTGAAAATCGAGATAAGGAACGTTGCGCAGTTCATAAACCGTATATAGGGGCCGATTCTTGGAAAGAAAGGTGATAAGTGAGTTAATTTCAACAGTCGACAACAGCGGGAACCGTTCCAGCTGATCATCCGTGACGCTGTTGAGATCCATGGGGTTACTCTCCAGGTAAAGCAACTCAGTGTAGATGTTCTCCACGGTTTGCTCATCCATCCCCTCCTCCTCGGCGAACAACTCCACGTAGGTCCGCCAGTCGGCTTCCTGTGCATCCAACCCATTGAATGAACCGAACAGGAGCAAGATGAATAGGGCAGTCAGATTTTTTTTCATGACTGTTCTGTTTCGGTTGGCATTGATTGCAACAGCAAATATATAAACATTTCAGTTATTTGCCAAAAAGATGATTATAAATTAGATAGAACCGCAGTATCTCTTTTTTTTCTATCTTTACAGCCATAATAATTTATCGGAACAGATTGTATGAAGAAAAGAGCCCGTTTCCTGCCCCTGTTGCTCATCCTGCTCTCGGCATGCTCCCTTTTCACAGCAAAGGAGGACCAGCCCCATGACCTGCCCTCCATCCTGGAGAGTGATACCCTCCGTGTCCTGACACTCAACACCTCTACCTCCTACTTTATCTACCGCGACCAGCCAATGGGATATCATTACGACATGATTCGCGCGTTCTGTAACAACCACGGTCTGGTGCCGGAGATCATCGTTGCATCCGGCATTCCTTCAATGATGCGCATGCTGCAAGAAGGAGCCGGTGACGTGATTGCCTATCATGTGCCGGTGACACGCGAGTTTCGCGATTCAGTGACTTACTGCGGCTTGCAGCAGATAAACCATCAGGTGCTGGTGCAACGTGCCATGCGGGGGGATACACTGTTGAGGGATGTTACCGACTTGATTGGTAGGCGGGTGACGGTTACGTCGGGCTCACGCTATCACCAGCGGATGATCCACCTCAACCAGGAGCTTGGGGGAGGGATCCTTGTCGAGACTGCCGGCAGTGACTCTATCGTGACGGAGGATCTGATACGGATGGTGTCACGCGGTGAGATCGCCTATACAGTAGCTGATGATGACTTGGCACGGCTCAACCAGACTTACTTCCGCAACCTGCACACCGACCTGCAAATCAGTTTCGATCAGCGCTCTTCATGGGTGGTACGCAATGATACACCGGTGTTGGCCGATTCACTCAACAGCTGGTTTGAACGCAAGAGCGAAGAGCCGGTCTTTCTGCGAATCATGAAACGTTACTTCGAGGAGACAAAGGGTTTTTATGAGGAGGATCGTTTCTCGTACAGTGAGATACTGGGTCCCGGGATGATCTCTCCTTTCGACAGCTACTTCCGCAGGGAAGGAGCGCGACGGGGAATCGACTGGCGCTTGCTGGCTGCTGTGGCCTACCAGGAATCCACATTCCGCACCGAAGAGAGTTCCTGGGCGGGGGCTGTAGGGCTGATGGGGTTGATGCCGGCCACTGCCGCCTCGCTTGGTGTTACCGGTGACCAGCTTTATGATCCGGAACACAACATAAGGGCGGGGGCAGAATACCTGCAGAAATTGATTAATCTTTTCTCCTCGGTAGCAGATAGAGGGGAACAGATCAAGTTAGCCCTGGCAGCCTACAACGGTGGTATGGGCCATATCTCCGATGCCCGTGCCCTGGCAGAGAAATATGAAGCCGACAAGAACGTCTGGGAAGGAAACGTGGAACGTTTTGTTCAGCTCAAGCGTCTGGAACAGTACTATACCGATCCTGTTTGTCGCAACGGTTATTTTCGGGGCGACGAGACCATCAACTATGTGCGGGAGGTGACAGCCCGATGGGAGCAGTACCGGCAAAGCGTGAAAGAATGAATCTACAGCGCAGGGATGAATAAAAAAAATTGTATCTTTGTGTCAGTCTCCGGAAGGAGCATCAGAACCAAGCTAGTACAGGAAACCTATTGAACGCGAGCAACATGTCAGTAACAATCCATAAAGTCAACACGAAGGATGACCTGAAGAGGTTCATTCAGTTCGGAATCGATCTCTATGAGGGAAACGAATATTTTGTGCCGCCACTGGTCTACGATGAAAGGGCTACGCTCAACATGAGTAAGAATCCCGCATTCGACCATTGCGATGCCAACTACTTCATGGCTTACCGCGATGGTGAAATTGTGGGCAGGATTGGAGTGATCATCAACCACAAGGCCAACGAGATATGGAAGGAGAAGAATGCACGCTTCGGCTTTGTTGATTTCATAGACGATGAGGAGGTGGTGGATGCACTTTTTGGCGCAGCAGAGAGTTGGGCCCGCTCGCGGGGAATGGAGAAAATACATGGCCCTTTGGGTTTTACCGATCTCGACCATGAGGGGATGCTGGTGGAAGGTTACGACCAGATGAGCACTCTCTCCACCATCTACAACTACCCCTATTATGTCGAGCACATGAATCGCATGGGATACCTGAAGGATCAGGACTGGGTGGAGTTTCTCATCACCATCCCCAAGGAGACCCCCGAACGATTCCTGCGTGCTACCGAGATTGTGAAGAAACGCTCCGGTCTGGTGATAAAGCATCTGCAGAGCAAGAAAGATGTCTATCCTTACGCCAGGGAGATTTTCAAACTGATCAACCGGGCCTACAAGGATCTTTATGGCTTCGTGGAACTCACCGAGAGGCAGATCGACTATTACGTGGATATGTATATCCCGATGTTACGACTCGAGTTCCTGGCACTGGTCGTTCGCCAGGAGGACAATAAGCTGATCGGGGTGGGTATCGGCTTGCCCAGCATAGCCAAGGCCCTTCAGAAAGCCAGGGGGCGCTTCGTGCCCACGGGATGGTATCATCTTTACCGTGCCTTGAAAGGTAAGGACAACAATGTACTTGACCTGATGCTCATAGCTATCGAGCCTGAATATCAGGGAAAAGGTGTCAATGCGCTCATATTCAATGAATTCATTAAATCGGCAAACCGCCTGGGCTTTGAATATGCGGAGAGCAATCCTGAACTGGATCTGAACCACCGCGTGAAATCGATGTGGGATGACCTGGAAGCGCGGCAGACCAAACGGCGGAGAGCATTTATCAAAAATTTGTAAGAGGAGAGAGATAAATCGTGAACGAAACAGAAAGAGAACTACAGATACTGCAGGACAACTATCAGGAAGAAAACATCGTAACGCTGGAGTGGCAAGAGCATATACGCCGCCGTCCGGGGATGTATATCGGTAAGCTGGGTGATGGCAGCTCTTATGATGATGGTGTCTACGTGTTACTCAAGGAGGTGCTCGACAACTCCATCGATGAGTATATGATGGGCTTTGGGAAGACCATTGAAATAATTCTCAACGACAAGCAGGTGACCGTGCGTGACCATGGTCGCGGTGTGCCATTGGGGAAGGTGAAGGATGTCTGCTCCAAGATGAACACCGGTGCCAAATACGACTCAAAAGCGTTCAAGAAATCGGTGGGACTGAACGGTGTGGGTATTAAGGCGGTGAACGCCCTCTCATCCGACTTCTTCATGGTGAGCTACCGTGAGGGACAGGCAAAGGAGGTTTTTTTCAACAAGGGTATCCTGTTGAAGGAGAGCGGAGTAATATCCTCCGATCAGCCAAATGGCACAAGGGTAGAGTTTACGCCCGACCCTGAGATCTTCGGTGAATATCACTACCGTGAGGAGCACATCGAACCACTGCTGAAGAACTATGTCTTCCTCAACACAGGCCTTACCATCCTCTTCAACGGAAAAAAGTTCTTTTCGAAGAACGGGTTGGAAGATCTGCTCAATGAGAACCTGACATCCGAAGAGCTCTACCCCATCATTCACCTGCATGGCGAAGATATTGAGGTAGCCATCACCCACACCACCCAGTATGGCGAGGAGTATTACTCCTTTGTGAACGGACAGCATACCTCACAGGGGGGTACTCACCTCACCGCTTTCCGTGAAGCCGCGGCTCGTGTTATCAAAGAGTTCTATAACCGTAACTTTGAATATTCAGACATCCGCAACGGCATCGTAGCAGCCATAAGCATCAAGGTGGAGGAGCCTGTTTTTGAGTCACAGACCAAGACCAAGCTGGGGTCCAAAGAGATGACTCCCGGAGGGGTGTCGGTGAGCAAGCATATCAACGACTTCCTAAAAAAAGAGCTCGACAACTACCTTCACAAGCATGCCGATGTAGTAGAAATACTCCAGAAAAAGATCCTCGACTCTGAGAAGGAGCGCAAGGCCATTGCAGGAGTCACCAAATTGGCACGTGAACGAGCCAAGAAGGCCAACCTGCACAACAAGAAATTGCGGGACTGTCGCATCCACTATAACGATGCGCGGGGTGATCAGCAGGAGAAGAGCAGCATCTTCATCACCGAGGGAGATTCGGCCAGCGGCTCCATCACCAAGAGCCGTGATCCCAATTACCAGGCGGTCTTTAGCCTCCGTGGCAAGCCCCTCAACAGCTTTGGACTCACCAAAAAGATTGTTTACGAGAATGAGGAGTTCAACCTGCTGCAGGCTGCACTCAACATTGAGGAGAGCATGGACGATCTGCGCTACAACAAGGTGATCATCGCCACCGATGCTGATACCGACGGCATGCATATCCGCCTGCTATTACTTACCTTTTTCCTGCAGTTTTTCCCCGACCTGATCAAGAAGGGACATGTCTACATCCTGCAGACTCCACTCTTCCGCGTACGCAACAAGAAGAAGACGCTTTACTGCTATACCGAGGAGGAACGGCTTAATGCCATTGACGAGCTGGGACCCAATCCCGAAATCACCCGCTTCAAGGGACTGGGTGAGATCTCGCCCGATGAGTTTCGTCATTTCATTGGTGAGGAGATACGTCTCGACCGTGTTACCATGCGCAAGGAGGACCTGCTCAAGGAGCTACTCGAGTTTTACATGGGCAAGAATACCCCGGAACGACAGAACTTTATCATCGACAACCTTGTGATTGAAGAGGAGGGGGTTGCATAATGGAGACAATCGACAAGCGAATAGCACTTTTCCCGGGCACATTTGATCCTTTCACCATCGGACACGAGTCGCTGGTTCGGAGGGGTTTGCAGCTGATGGATGAGATTGTGATTGCCATCGGTGTCAACGAATCGAAGAAATCATACTTCACATTGGAGGAGCGGTTGGAGATGATTCGTGATCTTTATCGTGACGAACCCCGCGTAAGGGTGGAGAGCTACGAATCGCTTACCATTGATTTTGCCCGTGAGACCCGTGCAAGCTTCATCTTGCGGGGCATCCGTTCGGTGTTCGACTTCGAGTATGAAAAAACCATTGCCGACATGAACCGAACCATTTCGGGAATCGAAACGTTTCTATTATTCACCGAGCCCGCACTCACGCATGTCAGCTCCACCCAGGTGAGAGAGCTCCTTCGCTACGGACATGACGTGCGTTTCTTCATCCCAAAGGGGATGAAACTTAAACCCAAACCCTAAAAAGAACGATGAACAAATATCTTCCGATAACTTTGCTAAGCGTCTTCCTCCTGTCGGGAAACGCTTTTTCTCAATTCAGACCCTCACCCGAAGGGTTGAAGATCGAACGGTCACTTCAGATGATCAACGGGCTCTACGTGGATGACGTGGATACAAAGAAACTTGCAGAGGCTGCTATCCGTGCCATGCTCAGGGAGCTGGACCCTCACTCCACCTATCTCTCGGAAGAGGAGGTGAAAGCGATGAACGAGCCGCTGCAGGGTAACTTTGAGGGGATCGGCATCTCCTTCAACATGGTAACAGACACCCTCTATGTGATGGAGGTGATTGGTGGTGGTCCCTCGCAGAAGGTTGGCATCATGCCGGGCGACAAGTTCATCACCGTGAACGACACACTTATTGCCGGGGTGAAGATGACCAACCAGGATGTGATCAGCCGACTGCGGGGTCCCAAGGGTACCATCGCGCTGGTGAAGGTACAACGACGCGGTGTGCCTGAGTTGCTCACTTTCCGCATCGTGCGAGATAAGATACCCATTACCAGTATCGACGCCGCTTACATGGTGACCGATGAGATTGGCTACATCCGTCTCAGTCGCTTTGGCATCACTTCGGGAGAGGAGTTCCGGGAGGCAGAAAGAAATCTCAAGAAAATGGGGATGAAACACCTGATCTTCGATCTTACCGACAACGGCGGTGGTATCCTGCAAACAGCAAATGAGATTGCGAGTGAGTTCCTTGATGACGACAAGCTAATTGTATACACAGAAGGAAAGAATCAGCCACGTTTCACCATGAATGCCAGCGGCAAGGGAGAGTTCAACGGTGGCAAGGTGGTGGTGCTGGTAAACAGTAACTCCGCATCAGCCAGTGAGATCCTGGCCGGAGCGTTACAGGACTGGGACAGGGCTGTGATCGTGGGGCGCAGGACCTTTGGGAAAGGTCTGGTGCAACGACAACTTCCACTTCCCGACGGGACCATGATACGGCTTACCGTAGCCCGTTATTATACCCCCACCGGGAGAAGTATCCAGAAGCCCTACGTTCCGGGCGATCCGGATGGGTATCAACAGGATTTCATGAACAGGTTTGAACATGGAGAGCTTTTTGCTGCAGACAGCATTCGTTTTCCCGACTCACTCAAATACACAACCCTGGTGAACAAACGAACCGTTTACGGTGGAGGCGGAATCATGCCAGATTACTTTGTACCGATGGATACCACGGGTACTATGCTCCATGCCCGTCTCAATGCCAACGGGGTCATCAACAAGGTAGCCATCTCGGAGGTGGACAGGAAGCGTAAACAGTTGCTGCGCAGCTATCCCGATGCGCGTTCCTTCGCCAGGGATTATCAGGTCTCCGCCCTGCTGGCTGAAAAAATAGAAAAGCAGGCATTGACCGACAACGTTGAGTGGGATGTGGAAGAGTATGAAGCGTCCCGTTCCTTGATCCTCTTACAGCTCAAGGCATTGATCGGTCGAGACCTGTATGACTCCTCCGCATTCTTCCGCATCATCAATGAGCAGAATGAAATCTTCCAGGAGGGTCTCCGGATTATCTCAGACGAACAACGCTATGGGTCTCTTTTAAAAGGTTTTGGTAGCAATTATGCACAACAATAAAGCAGATTCACAATGAATTACGATTACAGTAAACTGCGTGTTGAGGGGGGTAAAAAGGTAAACCTGAAGAATTTTGCCACCTGTGAGGACGGAGGCTTCACCAAGAAAACGGCGAAGAGGGAGATCAAGGATAACATCAAGGAGCTGAAAGAATTGCAGGAGATGTTCTACGCTGACGACCGTTACTCGCTGCTGATCATCCTGCAAGCACGTGATGCAGCCGGCAAGGATGGGGTGATTCGCCATGTGATGTCGGGCATCAACCCTCAGGGATGTCGCGTGCACAGTTTCAAGACACCCTCCAAGAACGAGCTGGAGCATGACTACTTCTGGCGTCACTACAGGGCACTGCCGCAGCGTGGCATGATTGAGATCTTCAACCGCTCTCACTATGAGAACGTGCTTGCAACGAAGGTGAACCCGGAGTGGATTCTCAACGAGCGTATCCCCGGCTACGAGTCGGTTGAGAAGATTGATCAACAGTTCTGGGACAACCGTTACGAAGCCATCAACTCCATCGAGAAGCATCTTCATCAGAACGGTATGCGCATCCTCAAGTTCTTTCTGAATGTCTCCAAAGAGGAGCAGAAAGAGCGTTTCCTCTCCCGCATTGATGAACCGCACAAGAATTGGAAGTTCAGCACTGCCGATCTTCAGGTACGTTCACAGTGGGATGCATACGAGGAGGCGTTTGAAGAGATGCTGGAGAAGACCTCCAAGCCGCACGCTCCCTGGTATGTCATCCCTGCAGACAAGAAATTCTTCGCCCGGATGGCCGTTGGGGATATCATCTTGGAGCTTTTCCGTTCGCTCGACCTACACTATCCACCTGCTGAATCGCCGGAGATACTTGCCGAAGCAAGAGAATTGTTGGTGAAGGAATAGTTGCTGTTTGAAAAGATGAAAGGATTGCTGACGTTGCTTGCCCTGTTGCTGCCACTATCCGTCGCTTACCCACAAAAGTTGGTTGATACGGGAGGAAATGGGTATGCGGGGAATTCTGTGAATACGGCCATCTTCCGCATCAACTCACTGGTGACCCACCATGACAATCAGTATATCGCCTTTTACGATGGTGATGGATACCTTGTACTTGGAAAAAGAAGGGTGGACTCCGAAAACTGGACTCTTTGTGTGACGCAGCAGAAGGGGAATGTGAAGGATGCCCACAACGTGATCAGCATCATGGTAGATGGGGAGGGTTATCTCCATGTGGCATTCGATCATCATGATACCCCCCTCCGCTATTTCAGAGGTGTAAGGCCCGGCTCACTCATTATGGGAGAGCCGGAGCAGATGACCGGACTGGATGAGGATCAGGTCACCTATCCCGGTTTCTACCGCCTTCCTGACGGGGATTTGCTCTTTACCTACCGTTCGGGTGCAAGCGGGAGGGGTAACCTGGTGATGAATCGTTACGATACTGCATCTAAGAAATGGGAGCGGCTGCATGACATTCTTATCGACGGAGAAGAGGAGCGAAGTGCTTACTGGCAAATGTTTGTTGATAAAAAGGGGAGCATCCATCTTTCATGGGTCTGGCGTGAGACTTGGGATGTGGCCACCAACCATGATCTCTGTTATGCCCGCTCAGATGATGGCGGCGTGAGCTGGAAAAAGTCAAACGGTGATCCTTACCGGCTGCCCATCACCGCTGAGAATGCCGAATATGCATGGCTGATACCCCAGGGAAGCGAATTGATCAATCAGACCAGCATGAGTGCCGACAGGAAGGGAAATCCCTATATTGCCGGATACTGGAGAGATCAGGGAAGCGATATACCGCAATATAGACTGGTATGGTTCGATGGAATAAGATGGCAACAACAGCAGGTAGCAGAGAGAAAGAGTTCGTTCTCCCTCTCCGGTGGCGGCACGAAAATGATTCCCATCTCGCGTCCCCAGCTCGCGATCGGTGAGAAGCGTGGACGTAACATCATCTACTATCTTTTTCGCGATGTAGAGCGCGGTAGCAGGGTGTCACTGGCGAAAAATGTATTAGGAACAAAGAGAGGTTGGGAGGTTATGGACTTAACAGACTTTTCTGTTGATGCCTGGGAGCCATCTTTTGATACGGAGCTTTGGAAAGAGAAACAGAAGCTGCACCTCTACGTGCAGCGCAGCAGCCAGGGTGATGGTGAAAAAAGCACCGACCTGGAGCCCCAGCCTGTATATCTGCTGGAGTATGAGTAAACGCAGCTCATTCTCTATTTCTTTTTCTCCCTTACGTAACAATCTATGCGTGTGATCATCCATAAGGAGCTGAATATCACGCTTACCAGTATCACTGTTCCCCAGAAATGGGGTGATTTCAGGAATTCCTCGCCCAGCAACAGGTAGGAGCCGCCGACGATCGCTGCCAGCAGGATATACATCGTACCAAATATATTCCTGAGATCTTTCAGCAATGTCATACCTCTCTTTGCAGGAGAAGCCTTTTTCCGGGTAAGTGCACTCTCGGTCTCAATCTGATGCATGATACGGTATTGCAAATTCTCCGGTGCTTTTTTACCGGTTTTTTGGAATAGTTCTCTCAACTGCACGTCCTCTATCTCAATTTTTTTCTCTTTCATTGTGGTTCGCTTTTATCTCATTTACAGTAGTACACTGTTTATCAGAAAAAATAGATTCAACCGTTACCGACCTCTTCCATACTGTAAGTCCCGGTCATCAGTTCCTTAAACATCTTCCGTGCCCGGAAGAGTTTTACCTTTACGTTGGGCTCATTCAGCCCCGTGATCGAAGCAATCTCCTTGACCGGATGATCCTCCATATAATACAATGTCAGCAGCAATGCGTCTCCCTTTGGCATTCGCTCCAGTACATCCGTCACCACCTCCCTGCGTTCTCTCTCCGCCAGTCTGGCATCAGCTCCCTGATCTGTCAGATCTGTTGCATGCTCTATCTCAGTTTCGTTCATCCCCATCCAGATACGCGTTTTGGAGTGGGTTACCGCAGTGTTGTAGACAATGCGGTAGAGCCAGGTGGAGAACTTGCTCTCCGAACGGAAGGTGTGCAGGTTACGGTAGGCTTTCACATAACTCTCCTGCACCACATCTTCCGCATCCTGCATATTGCCGCATATCCGGTAGGCGATGGTGATGGCCATATCCTGATAAGTCTCGACAAAATATGCGAACGCGGAAGTGTTGCCTGAGAGCACTTGCTGCACGCGCTGATTCTCGTTCATCGCAACCGTTATTCTCTTTCGTTATCCTCCTGCTGCGGTAAAAAAACCATTTTTCGTGTGACCAGGAAGTAGATCAGGTAACCTACTCCCAGGAAAAAGACCACGCTGGCACCGGTCACCCAAAACTGATTACCTTGTCCAATCGCCAGGTACTCAGAGCAGAAGAACCCAACGATGATTCCGATGCCCAGTGCAATCAGCACGATGCCGTTTCGTAGCGATACCAAGCGGTTGGGATTGCTCTTCTGTTTTGTTTTGTTGGGTGGGATGATGCCCTGTTCAATCAGTCCCATTCGTTCCCGGTGCTCGTTCCGGATAGCATTTAATCCGATCACCAGACCGGTGGCAATGGGCAGTCCTACTGCACAAAGGATGGCTACAATTGGTATCAAATCTTCCATATTCGCATGTTTTTAATTAAGTGAATCATTCTGTTTACATGCATAGGACATTCACTGAATTCATTCGGTTACAAAAATAGGAAACTTTTTATCTTTTTGAAGTTAAGTTTTCGACAAAGATCGATTTTTAAGATTTCAGGTGACATGAAACCAACGGAATTCACTTACTTTGTATGCATCTTTAGGGGCTGCAAATTGTTGGTATTACTTACACTTAAAACGATGAACGAGAAGATACTGGAGAAGCTGAGCATCCTGGCAGATGCTGCCAAGTACGACGTCTCCTGTGCGTCGAGCGGCACCTCACGTACTGCCGTGAAAGGCGGTATCGGCACAACAACAGGGTGGGGCATCTGTCACAGCTTCACTCCCGACGGGCGCTGCATCTCACTCTTCAAGATTTTGCTCACCAACCACTGCATCTACGACTGTGCTTACTGCACCAACCGTCGCAGCAACGATGTGAAGCGTACTGCCTTTACTCCGCGCGAGCTGGCAGAGCTCACCATCGCTTTTTACCAGCGAAACTATATTGAAGGTCTCTTCCTTAGCTCGGGTGTGATCCGCAACCCCGATTACACCATGGAGCAGATGCTGAGGGTGGTGAAGCTGCTGCGCGATGAATACCGCTTCAACGGCTACATCCACATGAAAGCCATTCCGGGAGCTAGCGATGAGCTGATTGCACAGGCGGGTCGCTATGTCGACCGTATGAGCGTCAACCTGGAGATCCCCTCGGAGGAGAATTTGAAGTTGTTGGCCCCGGAGAAGAGCTACAGTGAAGTGTTTGCCCCCATGCGCTTCATACAACAGGGGATGCTTGAGAGTGCCGAGGAGCGAAAGAAGTTCAGATCCGCACCACGCTTCGTGCCGGCAGGGCAGAGTACGCAGCTGATCATCGGTGCCACGCCCGACAGCGACAGGCAGATCCTCACCCTGGCCTCGGCACTTTATAGGCGTCCCTCTTTTAAACGAGTCTACTATTCCGGTTACATCCCGGTGAACAGGGGCGACAGCCGCCTGCCGGCTCTCGCCACACCGCCACTGGTGCGAGAGAACAGGCTCTACCAGGCGGACTGGCTGATGCGTTTTTATGCGTTCAATGCCTCCGAAATTGTGAATGAGACTCACCCCGACCTGGATCTCGATGTGGACCCCAAGATGGGATGGGCACTGCGCCATCCGGAGTTCTTCCCGGTGGATGTCAACACGGCTCCCTACGAGATGATCCTCCGCGTGCCGGGCATCGGTGTGAAGTCGGCCAAACTGATCGTGGTCTCACGCCGCTACGGGCGACTATCTATTCCACAGCTGAAGAAGATCGGGGTGGTGATGAAGCGAGCGCAATACTTCATCGTTAACCGCGAGCTCCCAATGCAGACGGTCAACGAACTCACACCCCAGTATGTGCGGCGACAGGTGACACAAAAGCAGAAGAATCGGGCGGCTGCCTTGTTGCAGTACCCCATAGAGTGGGGGGAGTGAAGCGATGGTCCTTTTCCTCTACGACAAGACCTTTGAGGGGTTGCTCTCCTGCATCTTCTTCGCCTACGCCCAGAAGCGTTTTCCCGACATGATTCTCTCCGCTACTGATCAGCAGCCACTCTTCGCTGACGAACGATACGTGGTGGATACCGATAAGGAGAAGGCATCACGGGTATGGAGCAGCCTGGAAAAAAAGCTATCGAAGATTGCCCGCAAGATGATGATGAGCGTTTGGATCTCCGGATTACCCGAGACGGAGATGCTCCTGTTCAGATACATCCGCAAGAATTTAGACCATCCGCAGGGGGTCGAGCTCAACTTCGGAGATGCCGATGTGTTACGGGTAAAGGAGATTGCACAACAGATCTCCCGCGAGGCACACCGTATCGTGCAGTTTGTCCGTTTTCAGGAGACCGCCGACGGCATCTGGTTCGCACCCATCGCACCCCGTTATAACATGTTACCGGTAGTGGTGAATCAATTCCTCAGCCGCTATGCCACGCAGCCCTGGATTCTCTACGATACCACGCGAAACAGGGGTCTCTATTGGGACACCCATACTGTGCAAGATGTCTCTTTTTCGCCTGCCGATCTGGCAGAATTACGCTTAGGTCAATTGGAAGGGGAGAAACAATCGGATGACGAACAGCTCTTTCAACAGATTTGGAGGGAGTATTTTCGCAGCATCACCATCCGGGAACGGCTCAATCCCAAACTACAGCAACAGCACATGCCTAAAAAATACTGGAAGTATTTAACGGAGTTACAGCAGTAAGCTAGAAGCTAAAAAGTTGTAAGCTGCTCACCCCAAAGCATCAACCTCGAACTTTAAAACTACCATCTTATAAACGAAAAAACGGATCGCTGAGGCAATCCGTTTTTCTTTACCATGATGGAGAACCGTCTCAATCTTTTTTCAGCAGATCACGGATCTCAGTCAGCAGCGTCTCTTCCTTGGTAGGTGCGGGCGGTGCTTCGGGAGCCGGTGCTTCCTCTTTTTTGCGCTTCATGTTGTTCATTGCCTTAATCACGAAGAAGATGGAAATGCCGATGATCAGGAAGTCAATGACAGCCTGGATGAAGGACCCGTAGTTCCAGGTGATGGCCGGTGTGAGGATCTCCTCACCCTGCATTACTGCCTCTTTCAGCACCACTTTCAATTCGGTGAACTTTGTGTCACCCACTGCCAGGGCGACGGGTGGCATCAGGATGTCGTTTACGAACGAGGTGACAATCTTGCCGAATGCACCACCAATCACAATACCCACGGCCATGTCTACGACGCTGCCGCGCATGAGAAATTCTTTCAGTTCTGATTTGAATGACATACTACTTCTTGATTTAATGGGTTGATAGACTTTTCACTTCTGCAAAGTAAACCAAAAAAATGGTAAAAAAGTTTTTTAAGTAAAAAAGCTTTAGAATCAGCAGAATATTTCCGCAAGCATGCAGCGTGCTGAACCCCCACCGTGTGTCTCAATGGTCCGCAACTCAGCAGAGAGAATGCGGCTAAAGGTGGTGATTACCCCCTCCTGTTCAGGTGTAAGGGCCCTTCGTGCCGACGCTGACATCACCATCAACGGTTGTCCGCTGCGGCTTTTGATCTCCAGCATGTTTCCGGCAAAGTGTGTAACCTGGTCGAGGGTGATCTCCACGATGATCTTCCCGGCAGCAGTTAGTCTTGACACCACCATCTGTCGCTCCCCCTCATCGCGGATTGCCTCCAGGCAGATCACTGCCACCTGTGTACCCACCTCCATCATCACGTTAGTGTGGTAGATGGCGTTCCCCTGTGCATCGACCGCATCAAAAAGCAGGGCATCGTAGTTCATCCGCGAACAGAACTCCGCCAGCACCTTCTCCGAGGTGCGGGGCGAGCGACAGCAATAGGCTACCCGCATGTCGCGATCCAAGATCATGCTTCCGGTACCCTCCAGGAACTCGTTTTTCCCCTCCCAATGGGTCAGGTCCACCACCTTGCGGTGGTTCATCTTCCGGCGCAGCAGTTCCAGCACCTCTCGTTTCCTCTCTTTACGGCGGTTATCTGCAAACATTGGGTAGAGCACCAGCTCTCCGGTGATGTGTGAGGAGAACCAGTTGTTGGGAAAGATGGAGTCAGGTGTCCAGGGCTCCGGGCTGTCCTGCACCACCGTCAGATCCACGTCGTTGGAACGCAACAGCCGTACAAAGGTGTCGAACTCTTCCACAGCCTTTTCCGATACTGATTCGCTGTCGGAAGCTTGCTGGAAATAGTTGTTCTGTGCCGTCTCCTCGTTGAAGTCAAAACGGGCAGGACGTACCATTAGCAGTTTTGAGGTTGTTTGCATTATTTTTTTACTTTTGTTTCTTGGTCCGTCGTTGCCGAAACTCAAACATTGAACTTAAAACCAGGAATCACGAACCAATCGTGCTATTCCAGTGCTTTGATTGAGTTACGGATAATCGTGATTGCTTCACGAAGTTCCGATTCACTGATTACCAGCGGAGGTGCGAAGCGAATAATATCACCGTGTGTAGGCTTGGCCAGCAATCCGTTCTCAGCCATCTTCAGGCATACATCCCATGCTTCCTTCCCGTCCTGTGGTTCAATCACCACCGCGTTGAGCAAACCCTTGCCTCTTATTTGGCGAATCATCGGACTTTTTATGAGACTCATCTCCTCGCGGAAGATCCTGCCCAATGATTCGGCACGCTCTGCCAGCTTTTCCTCCTTCACCACCTCCAGTGCGGCGGTTGCCACACGGCAGGCCAATGGGAATCCGCCAAAAGTGGAGCCATGTTCACCCGGTCGGATGGTGAGCATCACCTCATCATCGGCCAACACTGCCGAAACCGGCAGCACCCCTCCAGAGATTGCCTTACCCAGGATTACGATGTCAGGGCGCACCCCTTCGTGGTCGCTGCAGAGCAGCCTGCCAGTGCGGGCGATGCCGGTTTGCACCTCGTCGGCGATGAAGAGCACATTGTGTTTTTTGCAGAGATCGTAACAGGCTTTCAGATATCCCTCGTCCGGTACGTAGACACCTGCTTCGCCCTGTATCGGTTCCACCAGGAAGGCGGCAACGCTTTCGCCTTTCTCTTTCAGCAATGCTTCGAGTGCTGCCACATCGTTGTAGGGAATCACCCCGATACCGGGGGTATAGGGACCATAGTCAGCCCGTGCGTCGGGATCGGTGGAGAGGGAGACAATGGTGATGGTACGTCCGTGGAAGTTCCCTTCACAGCCGATAACCAGGGCTTCATTTTCAGGGATCCCCTTCTTCAGGTAACCCCACTTACGGGCCAGCTTGAGAGCTGTCTCCACCGCCTCTGCACCGGAGTTCATCGGGAGCACCTTGTCATAACCAAAATACTCATGGATGTATTGTTCGTAAGGTCCCAGGGCATCGTTGTAGAAGGCTCGCGAGGTGAGACAGAGCCGCCCCGCCTGTTCGGTGAGTGCCCCCACGATCTTTGGGTGGCAGTGTCCCTGGTTGACAGCGGAGTAGGCAGAGAGAAAATCAAAGTACCTCTTCCCGTCAACATCCCAGAGGTAACACCCTTCGCCACGTGACAACACTACCGGCAGCGGGTGGTAGTTGTGTGCACCGTATTTTTCTTCCTGGTCGATAAATCTCTTTCCGTTTGCGGTTACTTGCATGACTGTTGTGGTTTTTATGGTTGTTTCCTTTCCTACAAATATATACTTTTTCCTCGTACAGAGGAACAAATAGGGATGAAAATACTGTAAGATCGCTGTCAGCAGTGCGCCACACATGGAGCTGCATCCTAAAAAAGCAAAAAAGATTGTGAGATAGAGCGGAAATCGATACATTTGCTCCATTTTCAGACCCTATACAGATCCTATACAGACCCTATACAGACCAGTCAACAGCGATGAACAAGGCACACTTTCTCTGGGTGGATGATGAGATTGATCTTATGAAACCATATATCCTTTTTCTCGAAGAGAAGGGATACAGGACCGATTCTGCCGCTAATGGAAACGATGCCCTCAACATGTGTCGCGAAAAGCGTTACGACATCGTTTTCCTGGATGAGCAGATGCCCGGTATGTCAGGCCTGCAAATACTGTCACGGCTGAACACTGCATATCCTGATCTGCCGGTTGTGATGGTAACCCGCAGCGAGGATGAGGGAATCATGGAACAGGCCATCGGTCGCAGAATCACCGATTACCTCATCAAACCGGTAAACCCAAACCAGGTGCTGCTCACCGTCAAGAAGATACTGGACCAGAAAGAGCTGATTGCCGAGAGAGCCACCGTAAGCTATCGTGAAGCGTTTGCCCGGATCACTGAAGAGATGCATCGTTGTACCACTGCCGGCCACTGGATGGCTTTGTACCGGCAACTTGTTTATTGGGAGCTCGAGCTCGGGCGAACAGCAAATCCGCTTACAGAGATGCTTGAGCAGCAGAAGAGTGAGGCCAACAGGCTATTCGGGAGGTTCATCAAAAGCAACTACGAAGAATGGATGGTTCTGCCCGCTGAACGTCCGCTGATCAGTCCCGAGCTCTTTGAGAAGATTCTCTTCCCATTGCTGGAAGGAGGTGAGAAGCTCTTTTTCATCCTGATCGACAACTTCCGCCTCGATCAGTGGCTCACAGTGAAAGAGATCGTCTCTGCACAATTTGACTCGCTTGAAGAGCTATATTACAGCATCCTTCCCACCGCCACACCCTATGCCCGCAATGCGATCTTCTCGGGAGTGATGCCACGGAGGATTGCGGAGCTCTATCCCGATCTGTGGGTTGAGGAAGGAGATGAGGAGGGGATGAACCTTCATGAAGAGGAACTCATAAACCGTCAGCTGCACCGTTTCAGGATCAGGAAGAGTATATCCTATCACAAGATCAGCAGCAATAGAGAGGGTGAACGATTGACCGCACGTTTGGCTGGACTTCTGAAAAACGACCTGAATGTGGTTGTGTTCAATTTTATTGATATGCTGTCTCATGCGGGCACCGAGTCAAAGATGATTCGTGAATTGACTGCTGATGAGTCTGCCTACCGCTCACTTACCCGTTCCTGGTTCCTGCATTCACCGCTCCGCACGCTGTTGGAAGCAATAGCCGCCAAAGGCGTTAAGGTGGTACTCACCACCGATCACGGGGCCATCAGGGTGAAAAGAGGGGTGAAGGTTAAGGGTGAGCGTGATACCAACGTGAGCCTCCGTTACAAGCTGGGGAGAAACCTGGGGTATGATCCTTCCGGTCTGTTTGATATGTTGCACCCCGAGAATTGCGGACTGCCCTCACCTCATATGAGTACCCGTTATCTCTTTGCACTGAACAATGACCTGTTGGTTTACCCCAACAATTGGAACCATTACCTTTCTCTGTTCGAGAACAGTTACCAGCATGGAGGTGTTTCAATGGAGGAGATGCTTGTTCCACTGATTACACTTACACCAAAATAGAACGTATGAAGATCCTCATCAATGATATTGAGCAGATAAATGATGCTGCCCGCACTTTCCTCCAGGAGACAGAGGGACACACGGTGTTTGCCTTTTACGGGGCCATGGGTGCCGGAAAAACCACCTTCATCAAAGCCCTCTGTGAAGAGCTGGGCGTTGAGGAGACGGTAGCCAGTCCCACCTTTGCCATCATCAACGAATACAAGGATAGGAAGGGAGACTCGGTCTTCCACTTCGATTTTTATCGCATCAACAAGCTGGAAGAGGCTTTTGACTTCGGATATGAAGATTACTTTTACAGCGGAAGCATCTGCTTCATTGAGTGGCCTGAGCTGGTGGAAGAGGTGTTGCCTGAGGGAACCCTGCGTATTTCTATTCATGAGAACGAGAATGGAGTGCGTATCGTGGAACAAATAGAGTGAAAACGATGATGTCCCATTAAACGAACCACTGTCAAATCACTCTTACAGATAGGCTCTTTTCCCGTTGAATCGGGGAGTAACCATTACTTTGTCATTTCCAGAATTATGAAGAAAACAATCATAGCGGCACTTATAGCACTCTCAGCCTTGTCGGCATCGGCACAGGTGAATACCGATCGCGTGATGATGATCGGAAAAAATGCCCTCTATTTTGAGGATTATGTCCTGGCAATCCAGTATTTCAACCAGGTTATATCAGCCAAGCCCTATTTGGCTGAGCCTTATTATTTCAGGGCGATGTCGAAGTTCATGCTCGATGATTTCAAAGGTGCCGAAGAGGATGCCTCAGAGTGCTTGCTGCGAAACCCATATTACACCGCTGCCTATCAGTTGCGGGGGGCAGCACGTCAGAACCAGGAGAAGTATCAACTGGCTGCCACCGATTATCAGCGCAGTCTCGAGTTTTTTCCCGAGGACAGGATCACACTGGTAAACATGGGGATCGTCAATGTGGAGATGAAGCATTATGAGGTGGCAGAGAAATTTTTCGAAGTGTTGCTGCGTCGTTTTCCCGATTACACTCCAGGTTATCTGACCCGCGCTCAGTTATACCTCGAACAGGGGGATACCATTCAGGCAATGACCGATCTGGACAAGGCGATTGAGATTGATCCCTACACCTCACAATCCTTCTCAGCACGGGGACTGCTTTACTTCCAGCAGAAGCAATACAACAAGGCGCTTGCCGACCTGGATGAAGCCATTCGCCTCGATCCCTATTTCACCGGCAACTACATCAACCGGGGACTGGTGAAATACCACCTTAACGACCTTCGTGGGGCGATGGCTGATTATGACAGGGTGATAGAGACAGAAGAGAACAACCTGATCGCCCGTTTTAACCGGGGCCTGCTGCGTGCACAGGTGGCCGATAACAACCGTGCCATCAGTGATTTCGACAAAGTGCTGGAACTTGATCCTGACAATACCATCGCCTACCTCAACCGTTCCATGCTCAAAAACGAGATCGGCGACAAGGGTGGTGCACTCAGCGACCTGAACATGGTGTTGGAAGCACATCCTGATTTCTTTAATGGTTATTACATGCGGTCTCAGCTCAAGAGGGAGTTGAACGACCTGCGCGGATCGGAAAACGATTACCTCCTGGCGCGAGCAGAGGAGGCCAAAGCCCGAAGGAATGCAACCTCCAATCCCAAGCCTTTCGACAAGGAATCGGGTGATGAGGAGGTAAAGGCTACACGTGATGAAACCGATACCAACATCGAGAAATTCAACCTGCTGGTGGTGGCCCATGAGGAGGATTCACAGAAATCAAAATATCAGCGACAAAGCAGGGGTAAGGTACAGAACATTCATGCTCCTGTGGAACTGGAGCCTCTCTTTGTGCTGACCTACTATGAAAGGTCGGTAGAGGTACACCGTCCGGTATACTATTCTGAGGCGATGGACAAGGGGAACAGCCAACTGGGGCTGAACTGGATCCTGAAGGTAACCAATCTTGAGGCACCCCTGAACGAGTTGCAGGTGCAGACCCATTTCCGATCGATTGACAACTACTCGCGCAGGTTGGAGGGGGATCCCCGCAACGAGGCACTCTTTTTTGGCAGGGGGTTGGATTTCATGCTGGTCCAGGATTACGAGAATGCATTGAAAGATATGAACAGGGTGTTGGAGATTAATCCTGAAATGACGCTGGCACGATTTGCCAGAGCGGTGATCCGTACCAAGCAGATGGAATATGACCGACTGCAGGATGACCCGATGATGATGGATCGCGGAAGTGAAATTGAGCTGACCGGGAAGAGTGAGTTGCCGGGGACGTTGCGGCTGCCGGAGATCTCCACCCGTTCGATCGACTATGAAGAGATCCTGAAAGATTATGAGGCAATTATCCGTCTCAATCCCGATTTCATTTTTGCCTGGTACAACAGGGCTGAGATCTTCACCCTGGAAAATGACTACCGTGCTGCAATCTCTGATTATACCAGGGCCATCGAGCTGGAGCCCCAGTTTGCCGAAGCCTATTTCAACAGAGGCCTGTCGCGGCTCTCCATTGGTGAAACAGCTGCCGGCCTTGATGATCTGCGCAAAGCAGGTGAGTTGGGCATCATTCAGTCATACAGCATCATCAAGCGTATGCAGTAGAGTGTTTTTTTACGGCCGTGAAAAACAGACCCCGGAATAGTTCTCTACTCC
>Ga0209408_1000117_pt1 | contig 65699 bp, 45 predicted proteins | sample AD_UKC107_MetaG_FD_184422 | JGI IMG/M metagenome (GOLD analysis project Ga0209408, IMG submission 184422) | Active sludge microbial communities of municipal wastewater-treating anaerobic digesters from Hong Kong - AD_UKC107_MetaG (SPAdes)... | ecosystem: Engineered > Bioreactor > Anaerobic >... | reverse complement strand
CATGTAGATGCCTCCAAGATGGTTTGTTTCCGGATTGATAATAACTATTTCGGTTTAGGTCTTATTAGTTATGTGAAAACCATTTGAACATAAATAGAGTATAAGTATGATAATTAGCAGATTATAGTTATCAATGAAACTTATATTTTCCAGAATTTTCAGCATCTATTATCCCATTATCATCGAACGTCTTTCAGATTGAATTTATAGTTTTATGAAAATCCTAATCACTTAGTAATACGAAAAAAGAGTTTATATCATTGAACATGACATCGCTCCTGGAAGATGCCTCTCATCGAGTACCTTATCAGGACGACGATTCTCATGGCGGCGGGGGTGATCGTCGCGAACATCGCCATGGAGTCGAACCTCCTCGCAAGTTTGGCGCGTCCCATCGGCCTTCTCACCCGCGCATCGAAGCTGCCCGAGAGCTGCACCGCCTCGATCTTCGCCTGCATGATCAGCCCTGCCGCCGGAAAGTCCGCCCTCTCGGAGTTTTATCGGCGGGGAGAGGTGGGAAAGAGGGAGACGATCCTCACAATCCTCATCAGCACCTTTCCCGTCGTCCTGGGAGAGTCGCTATTCAGAGTCCAAGCCCCGATAGCCGTCGTCCTCCTCGGCCCGGTCGTCGGCGGGACCTACTTCCTTTTGAACCTCTTCTCCAGCTTCATCCAGAGCTTTTCGGCCCTCCTCTATTCGAGGCTCAGGATGAGGCCGGAAGGCCCCAACGGCAACGGGACGGCGGGGTCCGCCAGTGTTACCATTATCGAAAATATCGACGTCGTCGAGGCTTCTCACGAGGTCAGTGAGGGAAGGAAGAGCTTCAGGCTGGATCGGGATGCGGTGATGACCGGCTTATCGAAATCGGTTCCTGCCCTCAGAAAGTCCATACCAATGGTTGTGGCGACGATGATTCTGATGGACCTGCTGATGAGCCACGGAGCCATCGACGGCCTGGCGGCGGCCTTCACCCCGTTCCTCCGGGCCCTCGGCCTTCCCGGCGAGTGCGTCGCCCCGCTGGCGATGCAGTTCGTCCACTTCTCGGCAGGATACGCCTCGGTGGCGGCCCTGATGGAGGCGGGGGCCATCACGTCGAAGCAGGCTATAATCACCCTCATCGTCGGGAGCATGGGGGTGATCACGATGATCTACGTCAAGTACAGCATCTCGATGTACCTCGCGCTCTTCGGCAGGTTCGGGGCCAAAATCGCCCTCGTCTCATACCTCTTCAGCATGGCGGCGAAGGTCGTGACGATCTTTCTGGCTCTGATGCTCCTTTAGCCGTCGCTGAGGAATCTAAGATCTCATTCTAAGATCTCATAATTGAATCGCGATGTTGACGGATTTATTATTACTAATCTAACCAAAATACTTATCAATTAAATCGTTTGTTGACATTTAGTAGATCAATCGAACATTCAAAGTCCAATATGTAATACGGAGATCATATAAATATATTATCTGAAGTCTTGTTTGAGTGGTGAAAATATGGTGACAAAAATGTTGTGGATGATCGTCCTCTCCCTGTTATTTTTGGGAGCGGGATATGCAACGGCAGAGGAGTTCGCCGTTCCTGGAGATCTCAATGGGGACCGTATAGTCTCCTCGCAGGAGCTGGAGACGGCAGAGCAGGATCAAGAGGCTGGAAAGATAATCGCTGAAGAGCTTGCGGAGATAAGCCACATCAGCCAGAACTATCCTCGAAAGATCGTCGACTCGTCAGGACAGGAGGTGACGGTCTACAAGCCCCTCGAAAATATCGTGGTTTTCAACAGCGAGACCGTCGAGACTATCAGGTCTCTGAAGGCCGAGGATAAGATCATAGGCGTGGGCAAGTACACCCTTGAAGATTCGACCTATTTCCCGGAGCTGAGCGAGCTTCCGAGTGTCGGCTCCGTATGGACTCCGGACCTCGAAGCTGTGCTGGAGCTTCATCCCGATGCAGTCTTCATTTACGGGACCTTCATGAACACCAGCGCCGACGAGATCCAGGACACCCTTCAGTCCGCTGACCCAAACCTGGTGGTGGTCCGGGTGGACTGCTACATCCCCGAGAGCTACGTGGCCGAGGTGGAGATGGTGGGCACGGTCCTGGAGCGGGAGGAGGAGGCCAGCGAGTTCATAGAGTTTTACGACGAATGTCTGAGACCGATTGAGACGGTCGTATCCGGCCTCAGCGATGAGGATAAGCCCACCGTCTACTTCGAGAGCTGGGTCGACTACAGGACCGCAACCCAGGGGGCGGCCTGGCACGACAAGCTGGTGATGGCGGGTGGAGAGAACATCTTCGGCGAGCTCGCCCTCTCCTACACCGACGTCGATCCCGAGAGCATCATCGAGAGGAATCCTGAGATCGTGGTCAAGCTCTGTGGCGCAGGGGGGCTGACCTTCGGAGGCTACGATGAGGACGACACCACCGAGATGGCGGCCCTCAGAGACGAGGTCGAGGCGCGCCCCGGCTGGGATGCTATCGATGCCGTGAAGAACGACCAGGTCTACGTCCTCTCCAACGACATCCTCGGCGGTGTCCGGCATTTCATCGGGATCGCCTACCTCGCAAAGCTATTCCATCCCGAACTCTTCGAGGATCTGGACCCATCGGCCATGCATCTGGAGTACCTCACCAGGTTCCAGGGGCTGGATCTGCGAGGGATATACATATATCCGGAGATGCCCGTGTGATCAATTAGACTTAAATTGGATCAAGTTTATGAGCGAAGCTGAGACGATGTCTACCGAAAGCGCAACGAAAAACTCAGAGCTGAGGGAGGAGTACGCCCAGTTTGTTGGTCGGAAGGTCCTCTTCATCATCCTCTCCCTGGCCGGGATCGCGGTGCTGGCAGGAGTCGCGGCGACCCTGGGGTCTGCCAACATCACCCCCGTCGAGGTCTACTCGGCGATCCTCGCCCGGTTCTTTCCTGGCCACTTCGCAACCACTGACTTCATAGATACCATCGTCTGGCAGCTCCGCCTCCACCGGGTCTTGATGGGGATCTTCGCCGGGATGGGGCTTGCCGTTGCGGGAAGTGCGATGCAGGGTATCCTCAAAAATCCTCTCGCCAGCCCCTTCACCCTGGGAATCGCCTCCGCCGCCACCTTCGGTGCGTCGTTGGCCATAATCCTCGGAGCGGGCTTCGTCAGCGGCCAGTACCTGATTGTCGGAAACGCCTTCGTCTTCACGATGCTCGCATCCCTCACCGTCTACGGCCTTGCCAAGTACAAGGGGATCACGCCGGAGACTATGATCCTGGCGGGGATCGCCATCATGTACCTCTTTTCTGCCATGACGTCGTTTCTCCAGTACGTCGGCGAGTCCGAAGAGGTTCACGAGGTCGTATTCTGGATGATGGGAAGCCTCGGCCGATCCTCCTGGGATAAGGTGGGGATCATAGCTCTCGTGACCGTCGTCTGCACTCTCGTTCTCATGTACTTCTCCTGGGACATCAACGCCCTCGGGGCTGGCGACGAGACCGCTAAAAGCCTGGGGGTGAACGTCGAGTTTGTGAGGATCCTCTGCATGATGCTCGCATCCCTCATCACCGCGAGCATCATCTGTTTCACCGGCACCATCGGGTTCATAGGCCTTGTTGCCCCCCACATCACCAGGATGGTGGTGGGGGGCGACCACCGTTTCTTGCTGCCGGCCTCAGGTCTCGTCGGCGCTCTGATCCTTCTCGGGGCGGACACCGTCGCTCGGACGATCCTCGCTCCGGTAATCCTGCCGGTGGGTATCATGACCGCCTTTCTCGGAGTTCCGTTCTTCATTTACCTGTTTTTGAAAAGGAGGAAGGACTATTGGTAAAGATCACGATCAAAGATCTCAGCTTCAGCTACGGTAGTCGCAAGATCCTCGATGACCTGAACCTGGTAGTCGGCGACTCCGAGGTTCTGAGCCTAGTCGGCCCCAACGGCTCTGGCAAGACGACGATGATCAAGTGCATCGACCGGATCCTCAAGCCGAAGGGTTCGATCCTTTTGAACGGCGGCCGAGATCTTCAGAGCCTGAGCCGTCAGGAGGTGGCGAAGTACATCGGATACGTCCCCCAGTCCACCATGGGCGTCCTCACCACCACCGTCTTCGACACGATCCTCATGGGAAGAAAGCCCCACATGGGGTGGAGGGTCGCAGACGAGGACATCGACAAGGTCGTCGATATGATGAAGCTACTCCACGTCGAGGAGTTCGCCCTCAAGGACTTCTCGGAGCTTTCCGGTGGTCAGAAGCAGAGGGTTTTAATCGCTCGAGCCCTCTGCCAGGAGCCGGAGGTTCTCCTCCTGGACGAGCCGACGTCCAATCTGGACGTGAAGCACCAGCTCGAGGCCCTAGATACGGTGAGGTCGATTGTGAAGAAGACCAATATCTCGGCGGTGATGGCCATCCACGACCTTAACCTGGCGGCACGATACTCCGACACCCTCGTCATGCTGAAAAAGGGGAGGGTACACGCCATCGGCGATCCTCTCAGCCTTCTGACGAAGGAGAACATCAGGTCGATATTCGGCGTCGAGGCGGTGGTGATGAAGGATCTGGACAGGCCTTATGTCGTCCCCATCAGGTCTCTGAAGGGCGAAACGGCCCGGTGATGAAAGGGCCTTCGATCCTCGGCCGTTTATTTTGATTGGAGCCCTCGAGCTTGCGGCGGATGCTGTCGAGTCAATTTGCTTCTGAGCTTAAATTCCTATGAACTCTCTCACGAAGAATCCTATTAAAAAGCTGAGAGACGCTATCCCAAGACTTATGGCAGCCATCTCCAGAAACCTCTCCCTGAAAGAGGTCTCCTTGACTATAGATATGTAGAAAGTAAATGCCATTATGATCATCAATGCGCTGATGATGGCCACCCCCAACGAGAAGAAGGCGTTTTCAAGGGCGAGGAAAGGAATTATCAGGATCAGAACGGTGATGATATATGCAAAACCCGTATAGAACGCCGCCTTCGATGGGCTTCTGCCCACCGACTCTGTTTTGGTTGAGAGGTATTCGGAAGCGGCCATGGAGAGAGATGCTGCAATCCCTGTAATCATGCCCACCGCTGCGATCAGCCTTGAGTCCTGGAGCGCAAAGGTGAAGCCCGCCAGCGCGCCGGTGAGCTCGACGAGGGCGTCATTTAGGCCCAAGACTATGGAGCCTGCATATTTGAGCCGCTCTTCGTTCAGCATTCCTATCAGGGCTTTTTCATGCTCATCTTCATCATGGGCGATTTTCGCAAGCTCGGGTAAGATTTCGGCAAGTCTGAGGTAAGCTGATTGCGCACTCTCCTCACCATTCTCCATGAGCTTTATTCCAAAGGTTATGCCCAGCGCCCTCGTTATCAGGAGGTACCACCATATCTTGAGCTTGTCTGGCGCTACATCAACACCGGTATGCCCTTTCAAGAAATTGTAATGCTCCAGCTCGGAATTCGATATGCTTAAAAGAATCTTTTTGTTGTATTCGCTCTTGATAGACTTTGATAATTTAGCATATATATGATATTCGGTGATTTCGTTCTTCTGCTGAGCAAGAAACTTTTTCCTGATCGCTTCATCCATGGACTTTCATAAACAGACTCTTCTGATAAAGCGTTTTTTCCACCGCGATTCTTAAAGCTCTGCGAGGTCGATCCGTTTTACGGAGAGGCCTGGAACAACGTGGGCAACGCTCACTACTATCTCGGAAATTACGGAGATGCCCTGTACTGCTACGATATGGTACCAACGATAGACGTCGCAGGTTCAAACGCCTGGCGGAATAAAGGCCACGCCCTCCAAAAACTGGGCCGAAATTCCGAGGCACAGGAAGCGTACAACAGAGCCCGCGAGCCTGAGGGGTGATGATGAAACCGTGGCTTCTGTCTCATTTTGCTGGCGATCCCCGTGCGCCTCCTGGCGCCATCAGAACGCAAGTGAAGCCGGCGCGGGTTCGTCTACCTGTTTGTCGTGGCGATGTACCTTTCCGGGACCTGCGTAACATACGGCTTTTTGGAGATCTGAAGCCACAGAGCCCCACAGGTCAGTCCGACGAGGGTGTTCATCATGCCCAGGACCAAAATCGTATCGCTCCAGCTCAGGGATATTATGGTCATGCCTAAGCTTCCCATGAGGATTCCAAAGCAGCTCATCAGGGCCGCGGCAGACCCCGTATCCCCACTCTGCTGCTCCAGCATCAGATTTGTGCCGGGGGTTCGCACACAGCTAGCAGAGATCATCGCCGGCAGAAGAACCGCGGCCAGCATCCAGGGCTGAAGGCCGCCGAAAAAGGATACGAGGAGGCCGCTGGCTGAGATCGCCCCAAAGCAGGCGATGATTATCGATCTGCGGTGGTATCGCCTGGAGATGCGCATATAAATCATCGGGCCGGAGATCATCCCGACGGCGTTTATGGCGAAGTAGTAGCTGTAGACCTGGGGGCTGAGGCCGAAGCCGTTTATGTAAATGTAGGACGAAGCGGCTATGAACGCCATCGCTGATATGCTCGGGAACGAAAAGAGGGCGAGAAGGGACGAGAAGCCGGGGTTTCTCGCGACCTTGTAAAGACCACCCAGGGCCAGCAGCATGGAGCCCGAGTTGCGGTTCTGCTTCTCCATCGTCTCCTGCAGCGCCAGGCTTCCCGCCAGAGCCAGAAGGCCGATGAGGGCCAGGGTCCAGAAGACACCTCTCCAGGAGACGAACTTCAACAGAAGCGCTCCGAGGACGGGGGCGGTCACCGGTGATATCAGGACCATCGACTGGACCATGGCCAGGATCGGCTCCCGGCTCCTACTGTCGTAAACGTCTTTGATCATGGCGGTGGCCACGGCAAAGGCGCCGCTGCCTCCGACGGCCTGGAGGATGCGGAAGGCTATCAGCTGATCGAGTTCCGAGGAGGCCGCACAGCCGATGCTCGCCGCGGCGTATATCGTAAGCCCGACCAGCAGCACGGGTTTGCGGCCGTATTTGTCGCTGAGAGGCCCCCAAAAAAGGGTGCCTGCGGCGAAGAACACGAAGAAGAAGATCAGCGTGAGGTTTGCAAGGTCAGAAGAGACGTTGAAGTACAGGGCCATCCCCGGAAGGGCGGGAAGGTAGAGGTCCGTCGATAGGGGGACGAAGGCGCTGAGAAAGGTTATGAGGGCGATCAGCCCCTTTTCTCCCAGGTATTTCTGTCTCTTGGCAGAGGAGGGCGCGGTCATTTTCGATCTCGGGGGTTTTGCGCTCTGGAGTTCTGTGACCCTGGGCCCGTCTTTGATGTCTCTCCGAAAACAGGCTTTTCACCCTTTGATCTATGTCCGTGCAACTTCGATGCGCCTCCGACTACGACGATGGCATGGGCTATCCTTTCGTGTTATAAAGGTGGCGAGGGGGAGGCGGCTTTCTCCAGAAGGTCGTTGGACGACTCCGGCGGTTTTGCTCCGGGGGATGTGTCTGCCGCCGTCGTCGATTTCGCCGCGGATCGGAGGGCGGCGGGCGGCGCTTCGCGAGCGGTGGGCGTGATGGTGGGGAGATGGGGTACGCGCCACGAAAATCGAACTAGCCGGGCTTCCGGGATGGATATAGTTTCGATTATCGATGTTCACACTTTAGAGTCAAAAAGAATTGATATCATCTATAAGGTCTTTTTTAAAATATGACTGATATTGTACGGCAAAATTATATTGCCAATGGCTCAAGTCGTAGAGCTCCTTTGCCAATATATTTATAGCAGCGCCATAATTATTATATTTCTTGAAATCTGTATAATGAAAATCCTTATCCGATATTGTTAATTCTGTCCCATCGGCCTTTAAGGCCTTTTCTTTTCCATATAGCTTTCTAATCATACCTTTTTTATTTACAATAATTATATCTGGCAGATACGATTTCGCGTCTGGATTTTCTTTTGCTAACAGATTCAATTCTGTTTCCCAATTCGCGTTTATATCACCTTTAAAGCCAAAAACGCATTTAAATGGAAATCGTTCGTACCAATACCGTAGCATTTTTTGTTCTAAATCAGGTATTTCAATAAAATTCAAAAACTGTATCATAGGATTTTGTTTTGGAATAGACTTAAATTCTTTAATGCAACCTTCGAACAACTTGGGATGATCCAGAGTTGCAGTTACAGAGAACACGCCATAAGCGGACTCTACAGGATAAATCCCCTTATCTCCAAATAATTTTATACTATTTTTGGAGAGGAGAAGCACATCTAATTGGTCTGACTCTGAATTGTTTATATTTACTATTTTACCGCCCCTGTATATTTTAAAATTATCGCTAAATAGATCATAAAGCACCTCTTTAATGAACATTTCACATAATTCTCCTTTATCTGTGGAATTTTGCCCGTCTCTTCGAATTCCTTGAAGTTTCACATCTAGTGAATCAGCGATCGAGTTAAAATAGCCTCTAAAAAACATGTTAACCGTATCCCCTAAATCCTTAACTACTGATACATATTTAGTTATATAAATCTATCTTATTTCTGTCTACTCAGCATGGCCAGTAGTACGCCTAAATTTTGTTGATGTATCCAAAGAGAAACGATACCGATTCGAATTTGTTGGATAGCAGCGCCTCTAAGAACTCAAAGCAAAATATCACCGAATCAAAGAGCATCACCGGCCGAATGGAACCATTAACTTCAGAAATAGCAGATGAAATCAAAATAGCTTCAAACCTAAGGGCGCTAATCGCATCAACCAACAGCCCGACAACTACATGCCCTTTAAGCCCCCGAAATTGAGCATGGTCCATGTCGAAGTTACAAAGCAGGACGTGAGAAACCTCTCCGCCGAGGTGAGAAACCTGCCGGGAGCCCTCTTCGGCGGGAGCGGACCCCTCCTCCGCCCTTTCCTCCCAAGGCTCGAAGAGCTTCTCCCGCCGGAGAAGAGGGGCCGGGGCGATAACTACATCTCATCGACCCTCAAGGCCCACGTCGAGGCCGTCGAGGCCGACGAGGATCACATCAGAGTCGAGAGCGAAGGAAGGGCGGTCGAGATCACCCGGGCCGAGCTTGAGACGATCCTCGAAGAGAAGTTTCCGACCTTCGAGCACCAGAACCTCAACCTTCCGGGCCTTCTCTTCCTCCAGTCCGGCCCGGTCCTCCAGGCCTGCACTCTCCAGCAGCTCGCCCGAGACCACGGGGTGAGGGTGCCGGGCGGGCGGCGGACCCTCCGATACGTCTTCCACACCACCGTCGTCTCCGTCGGCGCCGACCGGGAGAGGGTGAAGATCGAGTTCGACCTCGACCGGCTGCCCCGACTTTCGGGCGACTGAAGACCGGACTGACTGGACTAGATTAAATTAAACTAAACTATCAGATGCCGGAGCTTCAAGAGGAGCTTCGGGTTCTGTCGAAGCAGAACCTTGAGCAGACCCTTCAGGTCCAGCTCTGCCACATCGACGCCGTCCAGGGAGTGGATCAGATGGTTCAGGTCGTCGTCGGTGAGGTCGACGAAGAACTCCTTGACCGCGAAGTTCCTGGTGATCGACTTTCCGATCGTCTCCCTCCACCTCTTCTCGTAGACCTGAAGCGACTTCTTGTCCACCTCTCCCTTGGGAACCAGGTCCGCGGCGATCTCGCCCGCCATCACTCCGGCCCTCATGGCATTTATTATGCCGCCGCCGGTGATGGGGTCAGACTGCCTCGCTGCGTCCCCCACCAGGATCACGCCGTCGGCGGTCGTCGTCTCGATGGGCCCGGAGACGGGAACCCCTCCCACCATCATCTCCAGGACCTTCCCCTCGGGGAATTGCTTCTTCACAAACTCCCTCAAAAGCCTTATCGGCGTTCCCGAATTGGCCTTTGAGCCTAGGACGCCGATTCCGACGTTGGCGAGCTTGTCCCCTTTGGGGAAGGACCAGACGTACCCTCCGGGGGCGATATCGTTTCCGAGGTAGAACTCGCAGTACTCATCGTCGATCTTCTCGTCCTGGAGGAGGAACTGGGCGCAGGTCTCGATATCCTTCGGCTTCAGGGCCGTATCGATCCCCGCCCACCGGCCGACCTTCGACTCGACGCCGTCGGCGCCGATGATCAGGGGCGCCTCGATCTTTAGGCTCTCGCCGACGAACGCGGCCGAGATCCCTGAGGGAACACCTCCCTCGTGGAGGAGACCGAGAGCCCTCGTCTTCACCATCACCTTGGCGCCTGCCTCCGCCGCCTGCTGGGCGAGGGCCCGGTCGAAGACCTTCCTCTCGAGGACGTACCCCACCTCGGCCCCGGCCCGATCCTCGGACATCACGATCTCCGTCCCGTCGGGACCCCAGATCCGCGCACCCTTCACCTCGGCCGAGATCCAAACGGGATCCAGCTCCACCATCTTCTTCAATGCGGCCTTGCTCACGCCCTCGGCGCATCGGACGGGGTCGCCGATCTCCTGCCTCTTCTCCAGCATGACCACGTCGAGGCCCGCCTCGGCGGCGGCCTTCGCGGTCATCGACCCGGCGGGCCCCGCCCCCACCACCACGAGATCGCACTTCATGTCTTTGCCTCTTTAATCAGCTCCAGAGCGCCCAGGGGACAGATCTTGGTGCACCGGCCGCACCTGGTGCAGTCGTCGCTCACCTCAATCCAGGTCTCCACCAGCTCCAGGGCGGCAGCAGGGCAGACCCCCACGCACGCCCCGCAGTAACCGCATTTGTATCGATTGACCGAAAGCAATGGATCATCTCTCCTTGATAAAATTTCGATGGCTTGATGCCTTAATGGCTTAATAGACCACCTTGAACTCGTCGATCTTTTGGCACTCGACCTCGGATATATCCATGCCGGAGACGAGGGCGTGGGCAGGTCCCGTCTTCATCTGGTTCAATAGCTCTCCCACCTTCTTTCTCTCACCCTGAAGGAGGGCCTCGACCCCACCGCCGGGAAGGTTACGAACCCACCCCTTAACATCCAGCTCTTTTGCGTGGATCGTGGTGAAGTGCCTGTATCCGACGCCCTGAACCCTGCCCGAGACCCGCACCCTGACGCATATCATCGGGATCACCTCTGGATCCCAGAGAGAAGGTCCTCCAGAGCCTTCTTCTGATCTTTCGCCTTGATTATCCCCGAAGCCAGAAGGACGCCAACAGACCCCAGATCCAGGGCGGCCTTGAGGTCCTCGCCCCGGCTGATCCCCGCGCCGCAGAGGACTCCCACCTCAGGCTCGATCCTCTTCACGGCCTCGACAGACCCCGTCACGACTCCAGGATCTGCCTTGGAGACGGGAATCCCGCTCCCGATCAGCTCTGGAGGCTCCACCGCCACGTAGTCGGGCTTGAGGGCGGCGGCGGCCTTGGTGGTGGCTATGTTGTTGGTGCAGACGATCGTCGAAAGGCCCTCGGACCTGCAGGCCGAGATGCTCGCCTCGATCTCGGCGAGCTTCAGCCTCCTCTCCGAGTGGTTTATTAGGGTCCCGCTGGCACCTGCAGCTTTGATGGAGGCGGCGGTGACGTGACCGGTGTATCCGCCAAAGCCGACGCCGTCGACGTGCTGGGCGTAGACCGGGATCGATACGTTCTCCGAGATGAGGCGGATGTCAGCGGTCTGGGGGACCACCACCATCTCCACGTCATACTTTTCGTTAGCCTCCTCGCAAATCCGAGAGAGCTTTAGGGCCGCCTTGCCCGTCGCCTCCGCATAGGTCTTGAAGTTGAGCACTACCTTTGTCATGGTCATCACCTGCTGCCGAAATTCCCGATGCCAGATTCGAGGAGCCGCTTAAATATCTTTCATCGAAGGTATATTTTTTGACGGGAGCGGCCGCGGCCCCTCAAGGGCGAGTTCGTCCCGCCCTCGGAAGGGGCGCCTCGGTCTCTCTGCCGATCCTGACCCTCCCTCCTCCACGGCATCGTCGACGCGCCTAGCCGTTCAGATCTCCGGGTTCCGAGTCCCCTCTTATCGGATAAAATCGTGATGGTGCCAGCTCGGCGAACCGAAGCCGTCAACGAAAGCGCCGGGGCCGCCGACGGAGGCGGCCTTCGGGAAAGAGCCCGTCATAGAAGGACGCTGGTCTTGAGAATGTACTTTATCAAATCTTCTGATAGCTTCGTCTCTCTTTTTACCAAAGTTACGATCTCGTCTATTTTCCGCCCCTCTGACATCAGTTTTGATAATCTCTCTATGACGCTGTCGTCGATCTCGTAGTACTCGTCGATGTCCTTTCTGTGACCCCAGACGTCACCTCTCAAAAGCTCCACCCCCTGGATCTCCAGAAATTGCCGGGCGGCCTTGGACATGGTCCGATAGTATGATGGGGGCGTCTGGACGGCCCGAATTCTCGGGCATCTCTGTATCAGCGTCATCACGTCCATATTCGAAGGCCTGAAGGCCAGGTGGATCATCTGCTCGTTGGAGTTCAGCTCGGGAATCTCCTCTTTCGAGCTCACAACCCTCAATCTCATGATGCATAGAATGATCTTAAAATATTTATACATAGTGGTTATCTTGTCTTCCTCCATCCCGGGCAGATTAAAACGAAAACGTATTTTAGAAAATATTCACGTAAGCCCATAAGCAAGAGAAAATATGTTGGCTGTTATCGGGGAGACTTCCGACAAGCCCGCGGCAGAGGGGTGTCTATAGAAAGCTTCAGTATCTGAAAAAGAGGCTCAGGAGATGGATTTTCCGGCCCGAACTTCCCCGAAGCGCATCAAAAACGGGCCGGTTGGCGTTACTCTACTGGTCTCGCCGAGATCTGAATGCAGAGATCGCCTTCGCGCAGTTTGCGAGGCAGCGGGCGGCCATCTTCTGGTTCGGCCAGGAGCCGAGGCCGCAGTCGGGGCCAGCGTACCTGACCCGGTCGCCGAATAGTCGGATGGCTTCGGAGAGCCTTCGCTCCATCAACTCCGCGGACTCGGCCGCGAAGACCTCTCTTTCGAGCCGATCAGCATCTAGCCATAGGTTCGTCTCCAGGCGGTCGTTCAGCCTCGCCACCATGGCGATAATGTCGGTTCGGGCGATCCCGGCCCTGATGTAGGCGTCGTTATCCTCCAGCACCTTCCGATCGACGAGCTTCAGGTAGTCGGGGTTTGCCGCCGACTCGACCCCGATGACGTTGATCCCGGGAACGCTTGAGCAGAGCTCGGCCATCAGGGGAGAGTGGAGGTGGACCTCGCAGTCGATCTTCTCGCATGGGTGGGCTGATATCTCCAGGGCTTTTGAGATCTGGTCGTCGCTGAAGATGACGCTCGGGCTGATCCCCAAGCTCGGCTCGTCGATGGACGCGACGGCGAGATCGAAGTGGCGGCTCTTTTTTGCCTCTTCCAGGAACGTTGCAACGCTGGCGGCGAGGTTTTCGAGGATGTCCACGTAATCGGTGGCGCCGAAGCGGGCGAGGTAGAGCTCGACAGGTCCGGTGACGCAGACCCTCGCCTGGAGCCTCTTGCCCTCCTGCTCCATCTCTTCTCCCAGAATCTCCAGCGCCTCCAGCTCCAGAATCCGGGCGTCTTCCGTCCGTACGACGTAGGGGCTTTCGGACCTGTTTGGGTCCTCTATCGGGTCCATGAACATCTTGATCATGTCCCTGAACTGGGGGTAGGTGGGCCGCTCGACCCCGGCCTCGATCTTCTGGGCCAGGGCGTCCCTCACCATCGCGAGGTACGAGCTTCCCGAGGGGAGCTTATCCCGGCTCATCCTCGCCGGGAGGGGGTAGCTCCCTATGTCGTCGAAGATCATCTCCACTCCTTCCTCTGTCATTTAACTCTCCTCCAATCTCCCTCCACTCTCGGTTCTAAGCGCTCCTCTTCACCAGCTCCTCTTCAGGAGAAGAGCTTGGTAAGCTGGGCCTTAAAGGCCTGGTAGTCTCCTGCCACAAGATCGAACCTCTCCTCCATATCGTCGAGGCGGGACAAGCCAGCGGGGACCGGCGGCTCAAGCCCCACGGCCCGAACCACCTCCTCGGGGAACTTGGCGGGGTCGGCGGTCTCAAGAGAGACGCAAGGGCTCCAGTCCTCGACCTCCTTCAGGTACCGGGCGAGGCCCGCCCAGCCGACGGCGCCATGAGGTTCGAGGAGTGCATCAAACCGGTTGTAGGCATCGGAGATCGTCCGTCTCGTCTCCGCGTCGGTGACGGAGACCGCGAAGATCTCCCGCCTCATAGTCTCGATGTCCGGCGCCCTGACGACCCTCCCGTTCTCGTCCATCTCGCCGCCGTAGAGCCAGAAGACCCGGGCGAGGTTGGAGGGATGGCCGACGTTCATGGCGTTGGAGATGCACTTGACCGATGGGCGAATCGGCCGATAGTCGCCGGTCGCCATGAACTTGGGAAACTCGTCGTTCTCGTTTGTGGCGATGACGAACCTGTGGACGGGAAGGCCCATCCTCGTAGCGATCAGCCCCGCCATGACGTTTCCGAAGTTGCCGCATGGGACGGAGAAGACTATCTCGCGGGCAGGGGCCGCTGTCCGAGACCAGGCGTAGAAGTAGTAGATCGATTGGGGTATCAGTCGGCCGACGTTGATGGAGTTTGCGGACGATAAATTGAGGTCTGCGAAGTCGGGGTCGACGAAGGCCTGCTTCACCATCGCCTGGCAGTCGTCGAACTTGCCGTCGACGGCCATCACGTGGACGTTCTTGCCGAGGGTGGTCATCTGCTTTCTCTGACGGCCGGTCACCTCCTTCTCCGGGAAGAGGACGACGACCTCGATGTTGTCGAGGTCGTAGAAGGCGTGGGCTACGGCGCTTCCGGTGTCCCCGGAGGTCGCCGTCAGGATCACCATCGATCGGCCCTCCTGCTTGAGGAAGTACTGCATGAGCCGGCCCATCAGCCGCGCGGCGAAGTCCTTGAAGGAGAAGGTGGGGCCACGGTCGAGCCTCATGACATACTTTTCGTCGTAGACCTTTTCGAGGGGGACTGGGTAGTCGTAGGCATCCCGCAGGATCGCGACGAGATCCTCCTCGGGAACCAGATCTCCGAGGTAGGGGCGCATCACCCGTAGGGCGATCTCGGGGTAGGCCATCTCGCTGAACGAGGCCAGCTCCTCCTTCGAGATTCGAGGGATTTCTTCTGGGACGTAGAGACCCTTGTCGGGGGCCTGGCCCCGGAGGAGGGCGCCCTTGAAGTCGAGGAGCTCGGGGTGGCCGTTGGTGCTGGAATATTCTATTTTCTTCATAGGCACGGAGGGATTGGGAGGGATCGTCTTTAAACTTTGTCAGGCTCGGGTGGAAGGTCGGCGAAGGCCGCCTCGATGAGGCCCCAGCCCCGGTCGCGCTGGTAGGATTCGGCCACTTCCTGGAGCATGGCGTTGAATTGCTCCTGGGTGTAGTTTAGTTCTGATGCCAAGCCGTTGACCCAGGGCTCGACATGCTTAAGGTCTGCGTGGCTAAAATATCTGAGGATCATGGCGCTGAGAACGATGAGGCGTAATCCTTCCTTGATGCGGCTGCGTTCTGATGCCATAATTCCTAGCTGGCTAAAGGGTTGTGCTTCACCTATGCGATCTCCTATCTCTTGACTGATCCTGAGAGCAGTCTCGAACCTCTGGCGCGCCACCTCGTACTCGCCCCTTTCTTGGTTGATTACTGCCAAGTTGCGAAGTGTTGATGCCTCGAGAGCGCGATCTCCGATCTGTTGACTGACCCTGAAAGCCATCTCGAACTTTTGGAGGGCCACATCATGTTCGCCACAATTTAGGGCGATCCTGCCCAACTCGTGCCAGTTTGAAGCCTCACCTTCGCTATTTCCTATCTGTTGACTGACCCTGAGGGCCGCTTCGAACTTCTGGCGCGCCTCTTCGTACTCGCCCCGTTCGAGATCGATCACGCCCAGATTGTGCAAAGTCGAAGCCCAGCCCGCACGGTCTCCGATTTGTAGACTGATGCTGAGAGCTGCCTTGAACTTCTGGCGCGCCGCCTCGTACTCGCCACGGTTAAAGTCGATCCTGCCCAACTCGTGCCAGGTTGATGCCTCTCTTGTGCGGTTTCTAAACTGCTGATTAATCTTGAGGACAGCCTCGAACTTCTGGCGTGCCAATTCGTACTCTCCCCGTTCGATGTCGATTGAGGCCAGGTTGTGCAAGGTCGCAGCCTCGCCCTCGCGTTCCCCAATCTGCTGTTTGATCATGAGGATAATCTCGAACTTCTGGCGCGCTGCTTCATAATCGCATCGATTAAAGTCGATTGAGGCCAGGTTGTGCAAGGTCGCAGCCTCGCCCTTGCGGTCCCCAATCTGCTGTCTGATCTTGAGGGCGATCTCAAACTTCTGGCGCGCTGCTTCATAATCACATCGATTAAAGTCGATTACGGCTAGGTTGTGTAAGGCGCGTCCTTCTCCTAAAAGGTCCCGTCTCTCCTGTTGCATCTTCAGCTCTTTCTCGAAGGCTTCCCGTGCGACTTCATATTCGCCCCGATAAAGGTAAGAATTGCCGATCCATTCCATCTGATCCGGATTATTGTCGCATAAGAAAAGTTCCTCATTCAGCCGAATAATGTCATCATAGAGACCTATCCGCATTAAGAATCCTGATATTTGGCCAGTCACCTCTCGCGCCCTCTCGCAGTCACTGGCCTGTAAGTACCGAGAACGCGCCTCCAGCAGGCAGTCCATCCAGAACAGGCCAAGTTCACCTGTTCTGTTTTGCTGGACTAGATCACTAAGGAAGTCTCCAGCCGCCTTATGCGCCACCTTTCGGTCTTTGGGGCTGAGCTGGACCAGGAGCCAGTTTCGGAGGAGGCCGTAGACGGCCCAAAGCTCATCGCCCCGCTCGGAGTCGGGGTAAGCGAAGGCGTGGTTCTGCCACTCTCGAACGAAGCCGCGCAGGCTCTCGACTGGCTCGCCAGTCACGGCCGCGATGCCCTCCAGGTTCACGGCTACGCCGTAAACTGCGGCCCGGCTCAGTGCCGTCCGGGATTGGGAGCTGAGGTAGCCGTAGAGCCTTGAGGTGAAGATCGACTCGCAGTACTCGTCCAGCTTCTTCTGAAGCTCGCCCTTTTCGAGGCCGGAGGGAACCTTCACCGCTTTAAGCTGCTTTTCGAGATCATCGGTCGGGATGTCCCTCAGGACCTTTCGGATCTGGTCTAGGAACCGGGGCGTTCCGCCGAAGAGCCGGTGAACCTCCAGCATCAGCTCGTGGGATAGCTCACCGGAACGGAGGCGGTTTTCAACCAGATCGTCGCGCCTCATGAACTTGAAGAAGGAGGACTCGCCGAAGTCGCCGAGGGGCTCCTCTTTGACCTTCGGTGGGAGCTTTACTTCAGGAAGGTATCGAGATGTGACTATCGCCCTCGAACTTCCGGTCAGGCTTGCCAGCAGGTATTCGTAGAACTCAGCCAGCTTCGGGTCCAGGATGCTTCTTTTAGCCTCGTCCATGTTCGACTCGAAATTGTCGAGAACCAGAAGGAAGCGGTTCTTGTTGAGAATCCCGACCGCATACCTCAGCCGCGCATCGGCCGGAATTTGCGGGTCGGATAGCGTATGGAACGCTTCCTTGAGGTCGGCGGCGAGAAATGCGTCGCCGAGAGTCCGGAGCAGGAGATCCCCTGTCAAGGGCTTCTCCCGAGAGCTGGGAACCGCAATAGGGGTGAAGCCGTCGCCCTTCAGCTTCCAGGCGAGACGCGTCGCAAGAGAGCTTTTTCCGCTCCCGCCAAGGCCGATGATTATAACCGTCTGAAGAGATCCGTCCCGGAGCGCCGCGAGGAGCCGCTGCTGCTCGCGCCTCCTGCCGACGAACTGTTCCGCGTATCCCTCGATCATCCCAGGCAGAGGGCGCTGCTCGCCGATCTGGCGGGCCGGATTTTCTGGAGGCTTTTGCAGGTCGAAGATCTCTCCCTGGTCGGTGGCGGAGTAGAGGACTGGGAGGGTCCACGACGGATCGCCCCTCTTCTCGCAGCTCTTCCATACATCCTGCCGGGCTTGGATCAGTGCCCGGTCGACTGGCCGACCATTGGCCAGAGTCCGATAGAAAGAGCGGGCGAACTGGTTTGCGACGTCGTCAGATATCGAGGCCGCCCACCCGATGGCGAGGGGCACCTCCTCGCTCACCAGCCCCTGGCAAACGCCGCCCAGGGCCTCGGTCGGCGGGGCCTTGCCGGTCTCGCAGCCGCTGACGAAGACGCACTGGACGCCGCTCACAGCCATCAAACTTCCGAGCTCTTCGCTGGATTTCATGTCGGTCTTGCCGCTCTCGTCCTCGAAGGCGAAGTAGCCTTGGGCGGAGACGCCCTCCAGCGATGCCGAGCAGTTCCCGCAGACCTTCTCATCTGGCCCGTTCAGCCGTCCGCACCAGGGGCACTTCTTGCCTACCGCTCCGTGACCGGTCAGATGGACGACGTGAGGCTGAAACTGTTCGACGTGATCGCGGAGATCCTGGAAGCTGCCGAGGTCGCCGGAATCGAAGGCTACGTCCAGCCCCGAGATCGCCTTGATGAGGTACTCCTCTTCACGTTCGTAGTCCAAGGTCGCAAGATCTGTCGGAGAGGAGACAGCCAGGAGAAGTCGGAGAGGTCTGGGGCGGAGATCTCCATCGAAGTTCGGGATTTGCCCTCCCGATCTTGGAAATCGGCGTATGCTGAACTTGGAGTTTAAGCCCAGAAAATCCCCTTTTGGCGGATGGACCAGCTCCCAGGGCAGGTTCAAGACGTCCGGCAGATCCGAGGCGAGCACCAGGAGGCGCCGAGAGCCTGACTTCACATTTGCTCCGATCTTTTCCCAGGACCCCGCCAGCCAGAGGGCGAAGAGCTCCGCGCCGATGGCAGCCATCTTCTCGGCGGCCAATTTTGGAGCGCATCCACCTTCGAAGAGGGCGTTGTAGCGGCGGGATATTTCACGCACCGCTCTGGAATCTTCGGGCGAGAGGCTCTGGTTGCTGGCGACGACATCGCCGTCCACCATGACGGTAAAGAGGTAGGTGGACTGGGGAGGGGTTCCCGCCTCGTTTATGGAAAGGGTGATGATCGCGTCCTTCGTCATCTTATGCGCCTCGGGAGATGGACCTGAGATGGCTTACCTTTTGGAAGATCTTCCTAAAAACTTATCCCAGCTTGGAGGCGGAAGGCGCTCCGGGCCGCCCGTCGGATCGAATAAGCGTCCTGTTATAAATTGTTAAATATGCATTTCATCAACTATTACTCACGATGAAGTAGACAGTCGTCCTCGAACCTCAAGAAGAGGGGGGTTATACTGTCCGGTGCCTCGAACTGCCTGGGGCCATAAGCCAGTGCGAAACGAAAGAGTAAGCCCTGATTAACATCAAGGAGGCGATCGGGCTCGTTCTGGAGGTTCTCAGCCAGGAGCTTTTGGTTGAGAACACTGAGATCCTGAAAGTAGAGCTGGCGGATGTCTGTTAAGCTCCCGATGATCTCGAGAGAACGAAGGCTCATGCCTTCATAATCATCTTCAATTCGAATATTTTCGAAGATGAGTCGACCAAGAGACCCAAGAGAATGTGGTTCAAAGAAGAGTTCAAAGAAGAGAGATGGGGAGGAGGACAGCATGAAGCGACCTCCTTTCCCGTTTTTCCCGTATACTTTCATGATAAGATACGTTGATTCGGCTATAAGCCTACCACATCCCTCCGTAGACGTAGACGGTAGTGGCGGGCTCGAACTTCAGGACGTAGGTCTGTCGCCGCTCGTAGTACTTGGGCTTTCCGTAGAACCACTCGCCGTCCCAGACCTTGACGGTATGCCACTGGTTGCCCACGACCTTGATATTGTATACCCCGTCGAAGGAGTCGCCTCCCTGTCCCTCAGTCCCGACGTAATTATCGTCGACGTAGACGTCGTAGCCTCTCATGTTCTGAGACTCGAGGGTGACGCTAACGTCACCGTAGGTCGGCGTTGGGGTTGGCACGAACGTCGACTGAGAGACCTCCGGCGGTGGAACCTCGGGCCCTGTGATCATATCCGGGGTCCATTCCGCGCCCACATCGACGATGACGAGGTTGCTCGGCTGGTTGTTCGCAACGAAGAAGAGGGCGTACCTCCCCTGCTCCGCAGCGTAGAAGCTCAGCCTGTTGTAGGTTCCGAGGCTGTACTGCGATATCTTGGCGCTGCCCGATGGCGATACCTCGTAGAAGTCGGCCATCCCCCCAGCGGGGGTCGTGGTGACCAGCTGCATCCACGTTCCCACTGGGCAGGCCGCATACCTCGCCCAAGCAGTCTCGCCTTCGATCCAGAGGGCGTTAGATCCGGCGTACATCCCCGAGGATGTGTACTCGGAATACGGCATCGTCTGCCAACCTAAGCTGAGGACTGTGGGCTCGTTTCCCTTTATCTGAAAGCTCACAGGACCTCGCTCCGGAGGTATAACGTCTCCTTCAGTGAAGTAGTACTGCATGTACCGTGTGTAAGCAAAGCCCGAGCTCGTCCTGAAGCTGTAAGTGGCGGAAGAGCCAGTGCCGCCGTAGAAGCTCTCTAGGCCATAGTTCAGGTAGTCCTCTCTCCAGGATTCTCCAATGTCAGCGTCTTCGTCGGGACTTCCGACGGCCTGAGCAAAGCTCAGGCAGAAAAATATGGCAAGTAACTTTACTGCCCCACTCCTTGTTTTCGTATTAAACACCCGGGGCCCTGAAGACCTGACCGATAGTAAAGATTTTGGTGGGCGAGATCCATTTGGATCTCATGTCTTCACCCCCCACCCCCTCGACCAAAGAAGGTCGGAGGGAGGATCTTCGCGCCTGGAACCGGGAATACCAGCAGAAGGGAAGGATCTGGCGGGGCGCGCCGGCCGAGATCCCCGACCTTCCTCCGGGATCGAGGGTTTTGGAGCTGGGGTGCGGAAACGGCAAGAGCCTCGCCGCGATGCTGAAGCGGCCCTGGCGGGTCGCGGCCCTGGACCTCTCGCCTCTGGCGGTGAGGCTCGGAAGAGACGTGACAGCGCAGATTCGGCGAGCATCGTCCCCATTCCTTGGGGATCTGTCCCGGTCTCGGGCCGCTCCCCATGAAGTCGACTTTCTCGCGGCAGACGCGGTCTTCCTTCCCTTTCGAGACTCGACATTCGATGCTGTCTTCGCCTTTCACGTCATCGGCCACCTCCGCGAAAGCGAACGCCGTCATGCGGCGCTGGAGGCGGCCCGGGTCCTGAAGTCCGATGGCCGCCTGTTCTTTCTGGAGTTCGGAGTTGAGGACATGAGGGCCGGAAAGGGCGAACAGGTGGAGCCGGAGACCTTCAGGCGCGGCGGGGGCGTTTTGACCCACTACTTCTCCGAAGGCGAGGTCCTGGAGATGTTCGATATGCTACGGCCAATTTCGATCAGGATCGATAGGCGACTGGCTAGGATCAGAGGGTGGGATCACGTCCGGTCGGAGGTCGGGGCGGAGTTCATTAAGGTCGAAAGTTAAAGAGGCAACATCATGATGGCGCGATCCTTCTCCGAGATAAGAGCAAAGGTGGACCGTGGCGAGGCCGTCGTCCTTTCGGCCCAGGAGGTGCGGAAGATTCTGGACGAGGGCGAGAGGCTGAGCCTCGAAGACGTGGACGTGGTGACCTGTGCCACGCGGGCGGTCATGAGCGGGACCTACGCCGTCCTCTCCTTCCCGGTGGCAAAGCCAGGCTCTTTCCTCCGCGCGAGGAGGGCGATGCTGAACGGAGTCCTCGCTGAGGTGGGACCCTGCCCCAACGAGCGTCTGGGGGTCGTCGACCTGATGGTCTTTGGGACGGCCTCCAGCAGAGACGATCTAAAGTACGGCGGTGGCCACGTCTTCCGGGACCTCGTCGAGGGTAAGGACGTCCGTGTAGATTTGGAGACCGATGCCGGTGACGCCTTCGAGGTCGATGTGGGTCTTTCCGAGATGCCCCACGCAAGGCTCTTTGGGACCCGCCACTCCTTCAAGAACTACTCGGCCTTTGTGAACCCGAGCGACGAGAGGGTCGCCACCATATTCCACGCCGCCACCTTTGACCCATGCTGGAACGGGGCATCGGTCTCTGGGTGCGGTCACCTGAACCCGATCCAGAACGACCCCTTTTTGGAGACGATCGGCGTAGGGACGAGGGTCCTGATAAATGGGGCCGAGGGTTTCGTTCTGGGGAAGGGGACTCGCAGCTCCCCCGAGAAGCCGAACCTATCGGGATTCGCCGACATGCACAAAATGGACCCGGAGTACATGGGAGGTTTCGTCACATCCTGCGGCCCTGAATGCGTCTCCTCGTGGGCGGTCCCGATCCCGGTCACCAGCGAGCGGATCTTTGAGAGCGTCGCCGCCCCCGATCGGTCGATCCCCCTCCCGGTGATGGACGTCGTCGATAGGAAGGAGATCGGAAAGGCCACTTATGGCGACGTCTGGGAGGACGCCGACCTCGAAGTAGAGTTCGACCCCGAGGCCTGCAAGAGGTGCACCCAGTGCGTGCCCGAGTCTATCTGCCCGACGGGGGCGATAGGCTTTCGGGACTGGAGGCCCACCCTCGATCGGAAGAGGTGCTTCAACTGCGGCCTGTGCACCACCACTTGCGTCGGGGAGGTCTTCAGGGCCCATCTCGGCTCCCTCCGATTCGCAGGAAGAGAGGTTCCGATCGTGGTCAGGCAGTCCGACCGGCTGAGGGCTGAGAGGCTCGCAGGTGAGCTGAAAAGGAGGGTCCTTGACGGGAGCTTCAAGATGACGGAGATGGTGGAGCGGATCTCGCCATGAACCTTTTGATGATCTTTTCAGGAGAAAGATCGATCACTGGGACCTCGGCGTTGCCGATCTCCACTTTGACCACCAGGACGCCCCTCCCAGCCACGCCATTTCGAAGCTCCTCGGATGTGGCGGCGAGCCTGACCTCCGAGACTCCGGCCCCCTCCGCCATTCGAGCGAGGTCCGCCCTCCTGGAGGTGCAGGTCGGCTGAGATCCCGTGGAGCCGTAGCAACCGTTGTCTAGGATGACGAGGAGGTAGTTTTTCGGGTCCTGGTCGGCGATGGTGGCGAGGCTTCCCAGGTTCATCAGGACGGCGCCGTCGCCGTCGATGGCGATCACCCTTTTGTCCGGGCGGGCGAGGGCGAGGCCCAGGCCGATGGAGGAGGCGAGGCCCATGGACCCCAGCATGTAGAAGTTCGAGGTGCGGTCGCCGACGGCGCAAAGCTCCCTTGATGGAAAGCCGATATTTCCGACGATGAAAGCGTCCTGAATTTCGGCCTCCTCGGCGATGGTGGATATCGCTTCGATTCTCTTCATCATTAGCGAGACCTCCAAAACTCGATGTCCAGCAGCACCGCCGTCGGCGTGCCGTCGGCAAGGGCCACCTGCCAGGCCCTTGCCACGAGCTCTTCAGCCTCGAATAGGGTGGGCGAAAATCTGGGGATCTTCATGGCGTCGAGGAGCTCTGGCGTCAGCCTCCCCATGGGGACCTGGCCCACGATCGTCTCGCCCTCGCCGCCCCGGTGAGATACTATCATCAGAAGCGGAATTTTGTACAGACCGTTCAACGAGGCGAGGGCGTTGATGCTGTTGCCGAGACCCGAGTTCTGCATCAAAAGGGCGGGCCTCTTGCCGCCGAGGTAAGCCCCGGCACATATTCCGACCCCCTCCTCCTCCCGAGTGACGGGAACGTGGATGATATCGGGGTCGGCATCCACCATACACAGAAGATCCTGGAGGTTGATGCAGGGCACGCTGGCGACGAAGTCGATGCCGGCGCCCTTCATGCCTCTAAATACGGCCGAACTGGGGTCGATCTCCATCATCCAAATTCTGAGATTCGTACCATCGCATTTAAATTTTGATCCATCTTGGACCCGTCCATTTGGGAATCTGGAAAACGCCCATCTCAAAGACGACGCTCGTCAGAGGTGCAACATTCAAAAAAATAGGAGATTTTTGAAGAGCTGCATACTGCAGTCTTCAAAACGAGAGCTTTCTCCCGAACGTTTGCTCGAATTGTTCCCCAATGGCCGCCAATTCGGAGCCAACTTGTTCTTCGCTGGATTCAGATCCGGCCTGGACGGTCTGCTCCTGCTGCACTGTCTGCTCCTTCTGTCCAGCCTGCACGGTATCGCTTGCGACCTGGGCGGCGCTCACATCGACCACCTCATCGCCGGCGCAGTAGCCGGGCCAGAGGGGTGAGCTGTCTTCATTTACGTTTATCTGCAGGGACTGGGGGAAATACTCCAGGAAGTTCTCGGTCACGTTCACGTCCATTAATATCACCGATACGGTTTGATTCGATGGCTGGTACGCGACCAAGATCTGGTTGCCAATCTGGCCGGCGATGCCGGCTCGGTCGCTGATGTTCAGTGGGATGGGGCTGTAGACGGTCTGATTATAACCTGTGTTGAAGTTATCGACGGCGGATTTCAGACCGGCAGCGTCCAGATCTCCTTGTGGGGCATCACATGGATATATAAGTAAGATCCAGACTCTGCTATCGTTAAAAAGCAGAGACGCCGCCACGTATTTTCCTTCAGTGTAATTTTCCTCGTACAGGTATTCGGCTTCAACCATATCCTCTAGCTCTTTCGGGACGGCGAAGCTGAACTCTGCATAGCCATAAAATTCTCCGCCAACTCCGGTGATGTTTTCTTCCTGTGCTGCCGCCGGCATGCAAGTCAAAAGACATAACAGGAGGAAACCAAAGAACATCTTCAACCCTCTCGGGGCCGATCTGCAAGGCATAATCGCGATCTTCATCCAATTCACCTCATGACAATTTTTGACTGTGTTGAACTACGTTTGAACTGCGTTTTCGTTACTTCATCAAGCCGTACGGACTGACATCTTCTCCTCGATCTCTCTCAGAGTCGCTTTCTCAAGCATCTTATCGGCGAGACCGTCCACCATCAGGCGCATGCCCACTCTTCCGTGAGGGCGACCATAGCCCAAATGCAGACTGCAACCAGCGCCTGGCATTTCTGTATCCATTTTTTATTTCGTTACATCCCAGTATTATAGCTAACGGCTATGGGGGCGCACTTTTGGCCCTGACCTTAAAATTTAATCATCGTGTCTGGTACTGGTCATGACCTCCAAACAAGTTGATTTACATACTTGTATCTTGCTAAAAGTTCGTAGATGATGCGTGTCCCAACGAAGATCGTACTTTGTACGGTGTTTACCGGCGAAACCCCGAGCGAAGCGACGTAACCTCAGCCCCCTCTCTCGTTTGCCAAGGCCGGAGAGGGCTGCCCAAAAAGGATCGAGGGTCACGATACCATGTGTGCCAGCTCCTCTTCGATATACGGGTCCATCTCCTCGCAGCGGCCGTGAGTGGCGCACTCCACAATGTGCATCGCTTTTGGCTCCGGCGCCTTCTCGTAGGTGCGGCGCGCGTAAGCGATAGGAATGACGGGATCGCTCTTCGAATGGATCATCACGAACTTTCGAGGCGGGATTTTTTTGAGATACGTATCGGGATCGATTGATCGCAAGAACTTGACCGCATCAGGGTTTGTCATCCTCAGCGAATCGATCTCCTCCTCCACGCCGTAACCGCTGGTGCTGATGGCGATCACGCCCCGAGACTTCGGGTCTAGGGCGGAGGCGATGATGGCAAAGCGCCCGCCGTTGCTCTCCCCGACGTATACGATGCGACCTGGGTCGATCTCGGGCTGCATCCTCAAGACCTCGGCTGCTGCCAGAGCATCGTGGACCATCTTGTATTCGGTTGGCTCCTGGCCTTCCAGAAACGTCTCCAGATCGCCCTGGATATCGACGCCGCCCATGTTCCGCTGATCGAGGGCGACGCTTGCGTATCCCAGGCCGGAAAGGAACTTTGCCAGTCCCTGTTCCCGCTCTTTGGTGACGGTCGCACCGGGAAGGAGCACCACGCCTGGAACGCCACCTGGTTGCTGAGGCTGAGCCTCGGGAGTTCTGAGGAGGCCCGCCACCTCTGCCCCTCGGCTCGAGAATCGAACTTCGAAGAGGTTCGAATCGCTTGGGTCCTCGGACGAGATGAAACGGTATTCCGGTGCGGGTGGCGGGTACTCCAAAAATCCGTCCTCTGCAACGCGCCATTCATCTTTGATCTCCGATGAGAGGAAAACGCCTGCGAAGAGGGCGCCGATGCCGAGAACGGCGATCAACCATGCGATGGGCCGTCTCTTCCTCATCCCCATATTTCTCGCCTCATCCGTCCTCTTTTCGCGAAAATCGTACTTGATCGTTACGGCGAATCAGCAGCTCGGAAGAAGGACCGGCGACTCTTTTGCGAGAGGACCGCTCAAGCTAATCGCCCCGTGTCGAAAAAGCGCAAAAAATATAGAAATTATTATCCTAACCTAATACCTCAATAGCGCCCCCACCCCCTCTGACGAGGCGAGGCAGGCGTCCTCCTCGACGAACTCCACCTCCGCCCCCGTCCTCTCCGCCAGCTCGTAGAGTTCCTCGACGACGTCCACGGGCGACGTCGGCCCTCCGCAGGTCGGGCAGGCCTGCGGCGCCCTTCTTCGCGCCTCGATGATCTGGCATCTCTCGCAGATCCACCCAGGAACCGAGGCGTCCTTCAGGAGGACGAGGACGCTCACCCGCCCGGCGCTGAGGGCGTCTTTCGTCGCCTCGACCCCCTGGACCGCGAGGCCGCCCTTGAGGATCTCGGCCCGCAGCTCCTCGGCCCGTTCCGTCGACCTCGCCCTCTCGTCCGCCAGGGCGATCTCGTCCCCCATCTCGACGATCTCTTTTCCCGGCGCGTCTATGGGAAGGTCGACGATGGCGAGAACCCTCTTTCCCATCTCGGCGGGGAGCATCTCAACGAGCTGATGCTTGGCGTCGCCGGGCCCGGCGACGACGATCCCCCTCGTTTTGTACCTGCTGCACGAATCCTGGACGTCCTCGACCACCTCCGAGAGGAAGGACTTTATCGCCCCCTTCCGGAGCCTGTTGAACCTCATCTGGCTCCAGCCCCCCTTCTTGTGCTTGTTCATCAGGTCGGTCGAGAGGTGGCTCATCTCCTCCGGCACATCGGACCGGACGCAGAAGAGCCGCGCCTCTTTGGAGTCGAGGAGGAGGACGCCGTAGTCCGAATAGTCGTCCCGAAGCTTTGCCAGGGGGAGGAGGAAGGGGGAGGTGTCAAGGACCATCGCCCTCGCGGGCTCGATCCCGATCCGATAGACGGCTAGGAGGGAGGCGGGGGCAGAGGCGAAGACGATCCTCCCCCACTCGCCTGAGATCGGCCTTGCGAAGAGGAGGTCGTCGACGATGGCCATCGTCTCCCTGAAGCTCTCCTTCTGGTCCTGAGGAAGGGCCGCCTCGATCGCCCTCCTTCGGCCGTCCACGAAGGCGCGGTTTTTGGCCTCGTCATCCCTTGAGGCGGTGGGGAGGTAGACCGAGAGGTAGACGTCTTTTTCTTCAAATATCTCGGCCAGCCCTCGAATATCGATCTCCGTCACGGGGGTCAGGGCCATCTCCTCGACCCTTCTGAAATCCTCCTTCGGCACCATATTATCCGGAAAGCCTCGAAGGTGAAAAGGGTTTTCGGCGAACGAACGACGTCGGAACCGTCAGAAAGGAGAATCGTACCTCAAACGTCTTGAGTCCGCTCAATCCCCAACATCCTCCCGATCCCTGTCGGGGTTTCCCTTCCGCCTCCGGCATTGGTGGGCGAAGGCCTGATCCGGCCCCAGGGCCCGAACCGCCAGGAAGGCGACGGTCGCCGAGCCGAGGCCGCCGGAAAGCCCCAGGACGGCGCCACCAGCTCCGACAGCCTCCACCAGATCGTTCATGAACCTCTGAATGAGGGTTTCCGCATCTCCTTTTTAACATCGAGAACGGGATCGGAACTCTCAAATAAAGTACTTTTTCTGCACAACCTTTATGTTCGATAAGCTGATGGGTGAGAGCAGCAATTAGACGAGGAATGCGTTTTATGCGACTTTCGATGGACTTGGAACTGCAGGACGTACCGGGACAGCTGATGCAGTCCCTTGAACCATTCAAGAAATACAAGGGGAACATCATCAGCGTGGTCCATCACCGAGATCGCAAAACGCCGCGGGGCACGGTCCCAGTCCAGATCGTCTTCGAGATCGATCCGTCAAACATCGAGAACGTCAAAAAACACCTCCAGGAGAACGGCATCGTGGTGGTGAGGGCGGGCGAAGATCGGTTCATCGAGGAGATATCTGTCCTTTTGATCGGCCACGTGGTCCACACCGATCTCGGGGACACTATCAACCGGATCGACTCCACCGGATTTGCGGAGGTGGAGGACCTATCCCTCAGGATGCCGGGGATCGACGAGCCCTCCTCCGCCTACATGAGGATCAGGGCGACGGGAAAAGAGGAGATCGGAAAGTCTCTCTCCATACTCCGCAAGGTGGGAGCCGAGAAAGATCTGCTGGTGATAGAACCTATCGAGGCTGAGAAGATATGAGAGAGGTCAGGATATCTCTGGTGGGGTTCGGGATAGTCGGCCACGGCGTTTTGGAGGTCGTGAGAAGAAAGAGGGAGCTGTTGAGGAATATGGGCCTCGACCTGAAGGTCGTCTCGGTCACCGACATCACCGGAACCCTCCTCGACGCTGACGGGATAGAACCCGCGAGGCTCTCCGGGGCGAAGACCCTACAGGGGATCGCAAACCTCGACATCATCGGTAAGGAGGCGATCCAGGAGGTGGACTCCGACCTGGTGGTGGAGGTAACGCCCACCAACATCGTCCACGGCCAGCCCGGCCTCGGCCACATCGAGGAGGCCCTCTCTTCCGGAAAGCACGTCGTCACCTCCAACAAGGGACCGCTGGTGGTGGCCTTCAACCACCTAAAGGAGCTGGCTCAGGATAACGGCGTGATGCTCAAGTACGAGGCGACCGTCGGCGGGACGATGCCCCTCATCAGCCTCATCGAGAAGAACCTGGTGGGAAACGAGGTTCTCAGCATCAGGGGGATCTTCAACGGCACCTGTAACTACATCCTAACGAGGATGATGGAGGAGAAGTACACCTACAGCTACGCCCTCACCGAGGCCCAGGAGCTGGGGATCGCCGAGGCCGACCCAGCCTACGACGTCGACGGAATCGACACCGCCGGCAAGGTCGTCATCCTGGCAAACTCCATCTTCGGCATGGACGCAAAGTACAGCGACGTCAATGTCACCGGCATAAGAGACATCACCCCCGAGGCCCTCAACCTCGCCTGGGAGAGGGGCTACCTCATCAAGCTGATAGGCGAGGTTCCGGCCCTGACGGTGAAGCCGATGCTCGTTCCGCGGAGAAGCCCTCTAGCCGTCGGCGGGACCCTGAACGTCGCATCCATCGAGACCGATTTGTCAGGGACGATCACGGTGACGGGCCTTGGCGCAGGCTCCATCGAGACGGCGAGCGCCATCGTCTCCGACGTCGTCAGCATCTATACATCAAGCCAGATAGATCCCTGAAGTCCCAGACCATGACCAGCTTCGAAAGCTTCGCAGAGCTCTGCAGGAAGATCGAGGAGATCGCAAGCTCCCTGGAGAAGACCGCCCTCCTCGCATCTTTCCTCTCGGAGCTCGACGAGGCAGAGCTGGCCGTCGTCCCCTCTTTTGTAATGGGCTCCGCCTTTCCAGCCAGCTCTGAGCTGCTCCTGGGGGTGGGGCCGAGCACCTTATATAATGCCCTCTCCAAGGCCACGGGTTCTTCGCCTGCGGAGATTAAAGAGATCCTCCGACGGACCGGGGACGTAGGGGCCGTCGCCGCCGAGGTGGTGGGCCAGAGGAAGCCCTCCACCTTTTCTAATTTCATCGAGGCCGATAGCCTCTCGATCCTCGACGTTTATTCTCGGTTTAGGGAGATCGCACGGGCCTCTGGAAAAAGGAGCCAGTCCGTCAAGATGAAACACCTGCGGTACCTATTCGGCGAGGCCGGGCCCCTGGAGGCGAGGTACATCGCGAGACTCGCCCTCGACGACATGAGGATCGGGGTCGGCGAGGGGATCGTCCGGGACGCAATCGCAAGAGCCTTCAACCGATCTTCCAAGGAGGTGGAGCGGGGCTACAACTTCACAAACGATCTGGGCCTGGTGGCTCAGAAGGCAAAGGAATGGAAGCTCTCAGACCTGACGATAGAGATATGCCGCCCCATCAAGATGATGCTCGCCCAGCTTGGGACCGGGATACCGGGGTCGATGGCGGAGATGGGGACGGCCGCCGTCGAGTGGAAGTTCGACGGGTCTCGGGTCCAGATCCACAAGAATGGCGACAAGATCGAGATATTCTCCCGGCGACTGGAGAGGGTGACGAGATCCCTCCCTGAGATCGTGGGGTTTGTGAGGGAGCACGTTCGGGCCGAGTCGGCCATCCTGGACGGGGAGGCGGTGGCGAGGGGCGAGGACGGAAGGCCTCTCCCCTTCCAGGAGATCTTGAAGCGATTCCGGAGGAAGTACAAGGTCGAGGGGACGGCGAAGAAGATACCTCTGGAGCTGTGGCTCTTCGATCTGGTGTATCTGAACGGCCGGGTCCTCATCGACGAGCCCCTCCGGGAGAGGAGGAGGCTTCTCGAAGAGGTCGCAGACCCGAAGATCCTGGCGGCGCAGACCGTCACCTCCGACCCCGAGGAGGTGACAAGAATATACGAGGAGGCCACGGCGGCGGGCCACGAGGGGGTGATGCTCAAAAGCCCCGACTCCCCGTACGCTCCGGGAAAGAGGGGGAAGAACTGGCTCAAGATAAAGCCGGTGATGGAGACCCTCGACCTCGTCGTCATCGGGGCTAGGTGGGGCGAGGGGAGGAGGGCGAGCTTCCTTGGCTCCTACAGGCTCGCCTCCCCGGACCCGGATACGGGACGGCTTGAAGACGTGGGGTGGGTGGCGACGGGCATCACCGACGAGATGCTCGGCGAGCTGACAGACCTCTTTCGAGACCTGATCCTCGTCTCGGGGGAGGGGATGGAGGTGGAGGTGAAGCCCGAGGTGATCTTTGAGGTGGCCTTCGAAGAGATCCAGAAAAGTACCAACTACTCATCGGGCTACGCCCTCCGGTTCCCAAGGCTCGTCCGGGTGAGGGACGACAAAGCCCTCGAAGAGGCGGACGACCTCGAACGGGTGGCGTCCCTCTATGCCACCCAGAGGGGGAGGAACGGGGCCTCGACGGGCCAGATGTGAAACGAAGTTTTTGGAGTTGTTCGGGTTGATATTCAAGAAGCTTTGCGAGCTGGAAGAGGAGGAAGGCTCGGCCCTTCTATCGAGGGGGCTGGACGTCCAGAGCGTCATGCCCACGGTGGTGGAGATCGTTAACGAGGTCCAGGAGAAAGGGGACGAGGCCCTCCGAGAGCAGACCGAGCGGTTCGACGGCGTCCGGATCGGAAAGCTCAGGGTCAGCGATGACGAGATCGAGAAGGCCAAGGGCCAGGTCCCCGAGAACCTGACGAAGGCTCTTGAGATCGCCGTCGAGAACGTAGCCTGTTTCCACCACCAGGAGCTTGACCGGGACCTCTGGATGACCGAGACCTCGCCGGGGGTGATGGCAGGCCAGAAGATAGTGCCCCTCGACTCGGTGGGAGCCTACGTCCCAGGCGGCAGGGCCACCTACCCCAGCTCCGCCATCATGACCATCGTGCCAGCGAAGGTGGCGGGGGTCGAGAGGGTCGTGGTCTGCACCCCGCCGGGAAAGGACGGGAAGGTCAATCCTCTGACCCTGGTGGCGGCGGAGATGTCGGGAGCCGACGAGATCTATCGGGTCGGTGGCGTCCAGGCGGTGGCGGCGATGGCCTTCGGGACCGAGACGATATCTCCCGTCCAGAAGATCGTGGGGCCGGGTAACATCTATGTCACGGCCGCAAAGCTCCTCCTCCGGAGCACCGTCGAGATCGACATGCCGGCGGGCCCGAGCGAGGTTCTCATAATCGCCGACTATACGGCAGAGCCGGAGGTCCTGGCATCGGACATGATCGCCCAGGCGGAGCACGATCCCCAGTCGATATCGGTCCTGGTGACCGACGACGAGGACCTGGCCATCGCCACCAAGGCCGAGGTCGAGAAGCAGGCGAAGGAGGCGGCCCGGCGGGAGATCGTAAAGAACAGCCTGAAGAAAAGCGCGATCCTGACGGCTGGATCGATGGAGGAGGCGATCGCCTTCTCGAACAATTTCGCCCCCGAGCACCTGGAGATCATAGTAAGAGACCAGATGACGGTCCTCGGCGAGATCAAGAACGCCGGAAGCGTCTTCCTCGGGCCGTACACCCCCGTCGCCGCCGGAGATTACGCCAGCGGCACAAACCACGTTCTTCCGACATCGGGGTACGCGCGGCTCTTCTCGGGCCTCAACGTCGACTCCTTTGTCAAAAAGATAACAGTGCAGCAGATCTCTAAAGACGGCCTGAAGCTTCTAGGTGACGCCATCACCATGCTTGCCGAGGCCGAGGGGCTTTCGGCCCACGCCGAGTCGGTGAGAAAGAGGCTCGTCGAGAGGAAGCCGGAGTACGTCTGATCCCTCGAAAAACCGAGCTGAAGTTTTCGGTTAGTATGCCGTAATTGAGTTGCTGACATGGAAATCACTTCAATTACGGTATACTACCAAGAATTGTAGAGTCCTGATACAATTTCGCACCCCATCTAAGCCCGGAATCATATTCCGGGATATGAAACTGAACCAGGCGAAGATTCGTTGGATCATTCGTCAGAAACTCAAGGGGTGGCCACAAAAGATATCGCCCGAGGCATGTTGTTATCCACGAGACGCGTTCAGCAGATTCTCAAGGTATACCGGCAAGGAACCATCTATTGGTGAAAACCTTGGTCGGCCAGCTAAACCCTACAACGAAGATGAAGCTCGGATAGTCAAGGATGCTCACCAACGTTATCGATTTGGGGCACGGATGTTGGAGCCGGTGATCAGGAAGCAATATAAGATCCGAATATCTCATAACCGTATCCACATGTATCTGAAGGCTCAGGGACTGGCTCAAGAGAACCAGAAGAAACAGAAGCGTCGCAAGTGGGTTCGTTACGAGCGAGAGCATGGCCTATCGGCAGGGCATATCGACTGGCATGAGGTGGACGGAAATGGTATCAAGGCCTGCGTCATCCTGGACGACGCATCCAGGATGGTCCTGGCAGGTGGAGAGTTCAAAGCCATCAATACGGAGAACAGCAAGCTGGTAATCGATCAGCTGGTGGAAAAGTATTGATGGCTTTGTCCGATGAGAGGGCTAATATTCGATCGTGGTAGCGAGTTTGGTGCCCACAGAATCCATGATGATCGAAGCTGGAGGCTCCTCGCTGTTTCGTGTGGGTAAATTTAAGGGATAGCAGATCCAGTAGTCCTGTCGTAATGACTTCATGATTGCCTGAAATCAGAACGCTCATGAGATGTATCGCTACCATCTGCCCTGGAGGCAGGACTCATGGCAGGCATTTGCATGATTGCTTCCGCTTTATTACTATCTTGAAGTTAACCACACGGAATAGCGAAGAGCCTAATTTCAGGACTCCACAATCTGACCTTTTCCATGAAACCGCCTCCGACACCCACAGGTTCTGGGGTAGGACGACATATCAGCCCTGACATCCGATACCACGATAGTCTCATGGATATGCGATCTTATAAAAGAATCTGCATCCTACCACCGTATCTTGAAACCTCCCACCCTAAGGCAGCAGCACCTCCGACAGCGCCGCCCGGGCTGCCGCATCCCTCGTCTGCGGCCGCAACGCGCCATCCGCCGAAATGACGCCATCCCCGAAAGGAGCGCGGCGGAAAAGGTGACATCGTATCACCGCCCTCTTTCCAAAATTAGCCGGAAGACGGATTTTAGGCGGAAGATATGACCGACCAGATCGAAGAGCTGCGCGAAAAGGTCCTCGCCCGTCCTGCGAAGAAACGATGTGAAGAGGGCCGCCTTCTTCGGGTCGATCGTCCGGGGGCGAATTGACTGACGAGAGCGACGTGGACATCCTGGTGGAGTTTGCGGGCCGAAAGAGCCTGATGGACCCCTCGGGCCTCAAGATCGCGGCTCTCGGAGGCGATCGACCGAAAGGTGGACGTCCCAACCCGCGCTTCTCTTCACCCTCTGCTGAAAGAAAGAATCCTGAACGAGCAGGCCCCGATACTATGAAAGCGCCACACCCCCCATTACTGAAGCACCGCCACACTTCTGCGATGGCCCACTGGGGGGGGCGTGGCATATCGGCTGGTTCATCAACGATCGGGTCGATCTTTGGTCAGGGCGGGGACCCGATTCTCTGTCCTAAAGCGCATCCATGACCTGCTAAAAAGTCGGGGTTCGCTGTGCAGGTGACTCCCACCCAGATCTGGTCGACCGTTCCTGGCCTGGCTGCGCATGCATTCCATGCCATATTATAGAGATCATCCGCGACCTCCTGCTGCCGCCCTTCAGCCACAATATCGTCATCAAGATATTTGATGACAAAATCAAAGAAAGGCTCTTGAAGATAATCCCAATGTCTTTCGATTATCTCCACTTCTTGGGGGTAATACCCCGCCAAGGCAGCATTGGCCTTCACTTCAGCAACTATATCCTCTCTCGCATCGAGGGTCAGGGGAAGGCCCTCTCCGCTGGCCGCCCCCATCGTTGCCATAATCAATGCGATGACAATCCAACAGAACAATTTAGCTTCCATTTCCACCACAATCCATTACCTTGAGCCCTCTCGGAGCGATATTGAACTTTTCATAGTCTGTCGAACCTCTACTAAACTGATTTCGATTCAATTTTCGTATTTCAGTTTACAAGTTCTTATCAGAAGTAATAATATAAATAATCTTCGAAAGCTTATCTCTTTTTATAAGTATGTCTCTTTCAGAGGGGGTGTCTATACCTCTTGCTACGCGATAAGGTCCTCGCCGTCCTGCGGAGAAATGACGTGAAGAGGGCCGCCTTCTTCGGGTCGATCGTCCGGGGCGAGATGACCAAAGAGAGCGACGTGGACATCCTGGTGGAGTTTGCAGGCCGAAAGAGCCTGATGGACCTTCTCGGGCCTCAAGATCGCGGCTCTCGGAGGCGATCGACCGGGAGGTGGACGTCCTCAAATATGCTTCGCTTCACCCACTGCTGAAAGTTAGAAAACGGAGACCTTCTCCTCGGGGACGCCGATCTTGTGCTCGCCCATCGGCGGAATCGGAAGCCCACTATGGAGCCTTGCCACGATCCACTCTTCGATGACCTCGATCAGCTCCTTGAGGCACTCCTCCACCGTCTTTCCCGATGCCCAGACGCCGGGCAGCTCTGGGAACGAGGCGAAGTACGGCTCGTCGTCCTCGATCACCTTGTACTCGGCCCTGGCGAGCGCTGTCTCCACGTACTCTGAAAACATGCTATCGCGTAGTTTTGACTCTTAAGGGATTTAACGGTCGGTGCACCCTTCCCCGGCCGCAAAGATGCCCACCGTTCCTGCCCCCCTCCGGCGCCGCCCCTCTCGTGGCTGTTGGGCGGCGCCTTTCGTCTGCGGGGCGGTCTTTGCTAGAATCTTGTGAAAAAATATTGAAGTTCTATTTTCAGATATCACATCCTAGACGCTGATCGGAGTCTCGGAGATCTGCCAGATTCCGTCGATGGTGGCCAGGTCCTGGTCAGCCCCGCGGAAGGATCTCTTGAAGTGAACCGCTATAACGACTACATCCTCGGCTTTGCCCAGATCCCTTTTGTAAGTGTACGTCTTTTCCTCCGCGGTGGCACCCTGCACTCCGGCATTGATAATTGCAGCATCAACAACCACGCCGCCTTTGAGAAGCTCGACGTAAACTTTGTTGCCGTCCAGGTCGATGGCCTCGATGCTCAGCTCGTAATCCTCGTCCAGCTCCAGCGGCGTGCCTGAGGTGAAGGTACTCTCCTGGCCGTCGTCGTAGATAATCTGAGAGAGCAGGTTGTGTTTTACAAGGTCAGGTTCCTTCGAGCCGTCGTACAGGCAACCGTCCTCAGCATATGCAGCAAAGTATTCCACTCCGTCCGATTCGATTGTATAGAAGTGGCCCCAATCATAGCGGTCGAAATTATGCCACTGGGGAACCTGTACATCCACGTCCCCGATTTCGATTGGGGTTTCGGAGATCTGCCAGATGCCATCGACGGTGGCAGCGTCCATGTCAGCTCCGCGGAAGGCGTTCTTGAAGTGGACGGCTATGATGACGATATCCTGGCTTTCGCCCAGATCCGCTTTGTAGATGTAGGTCTTGTCAGATATGTCTGCGCGTTCCTTGGAGGGCTCAAGCAAGGCAGAGTCTACAACAATTCCCTTCTTCACCAGCTGGACGAAGACTTTGTTGCCGTCGAGGTCGATGGACTGGATCGCCAGCTCGTACCCCTCCTCCAGCTTTAGAGGTGTGCCTGTAGTAAAGACACGATCCTCGACCTCGTCGATCAGCACCCGTGACAGTTGGCCGTGTTTCGTCAGGTCGGTCTCTTTAGAATTTTGCCTTAGATGGCCACCTTCGGCGTAGGCGGCAAAGAGCCCCTCGTCCTGGAGGTTGACGGTCCAGAAGCTGCCCCACTCATCCACCTGGAAGGCCTCGATAGTGGCGATTTGATGGGCGTTCCCTCTCGGGGTGTCAGCTCCAAAGGCACCGATGCAGAGCACTCCCAGGGCCAGAAAGGCCAAAATCACTCTTTTGGTGTCGATATCTATCCCTCCTTTTTATTGATCGTTCTCTCTTCTGAAGTAAAAATCTTTCCTTCTTTAATTTAAAATATTAACTGTTTTTGATCGATCGATGGGTTTTACGGGTCATTTTAAGAGCACATTTGAGACCGCCTTCAGGCTGCTACCAGCGCATTTTAAGCCCAGGTCAAAGTAGAACCACGGATACGATATCTCCCCGTCCCACGCCGCCCACCCTCAGGCAGCAGCCCCCCATCCGGCGCCGCCCGAGCGCCCGCACCCCCGCCGAAAACGGCGTTATAGGCGGGAATCGAAGGACTCCAAGAGAATCGACTATAATAACATGAATTGAGGAAGGTACTCGAAGATGACCGAAGGCTCCACCATCCGATGTTACGACCACCACGCCGCCGCCTACGACCTCTATCAGTCGACGGTGGTCCCCGAGTACGAGACCGCCATAAATACGACGGCTTTGATCGTAGAACGCTACCTCGGCAAAAGCCCGAAGATTCTGGACCTGGGATGCGGCACCGGAAACGCCTCGGCCGCCATCCTGAAGAGGTCTCCTGGCGCCAAGGTATTTTTCCTGGACGGCTCCGCCTCCATGGTCGATGCGGCTGAGAAGAAGATCGAGGCCGTCTCGCCGGGCTCGGTGATCGGATCGAGGGTCTCTGACCTGGCCGCCGAGGACTGGGACCGAGGCCTTGGAAAAGGCGAGTTCGACGCCGTCGTCTCCACCCTGGTCCTGGAACACCTGGACTTCGAGAGCTACAAGACGGTCGTCAAGAAGTGCTTCGACCTTCTGAAGCCGGGAGGGTGGCTGATCGCCGTCGAGGGCTACGCCGAAGGGGAGAGCGACATGGTCGGCTGGTTCTGTGAGCTGATGGACGAGAGGAGAGCCCTCATCGAGGACCCGGATCTATCCGATTTCGTATCAGGGCTCCGGGCGAAGGAGGAGGTCCATTACTACACCGGCAAGAACCAGAAGGCGACCTGGTGGAGGGAGGCGGGGTTTGAGAGGGTTCACGTCGTCTGGCAGTACCTCTGCATCGCCCTCATGGCGGGCATAAGACCGTGATCCGAAAGCTACGCTGCGCTCCCGCCACCTCTCAAGAGGTGGCGAGCTGACACATCCAAACTGGGGCCGATATCCTGATCGCTCGCCATCGGACGTCGCCGATCTGTCGTTTTGATCCAGGACGGCCCTTTCACCCATCGCCCGAAAAACTTTTCTTAAGCCGAAATAAAACGGAGTTAATATCACCGGAGCAGGTTGCTAACAATTATATAATCTACGCCGAAAGCAGTTCTTTCGAGCTTCGGCTGATAGCTGGAAAAGGCGGAGGGTTTGGCATGCACGAGATTGTAAGGCGAGAGGAGATGGCGAGCGGGGACGTGATCCTGAACGAGATCGAGGCGCCCTTGATCGCCAAGAAGGCGAAGCCCGGCCAGTTCGTGATACTCAAGGCCGACGAGAGGGGAGAGAGGATACCCCTCACCATGGCGGACGCGGACCCCGAACGTGGGACCATAACCGTGATCTACAAAGTCGTCGGAAAGTCCACGGAGCTCTTCAAGAGCTTGGAGGAGGGCGACTCCTACCAGGACGCCGTCGGCCCCCTGGGCCAGCCGACCCATCTTGAGAAGGTCGGGACCGTCGCCTGCGTCGGAGGAGGGACCGGCGTGGCCGTCCTCTACCCCATCACCCGGGGTCTGAAGGGTGCAGGAAACCGGATCATCAGCATCATCGGGGCTCGGACCGCCGACCGGATAATCCTGGAGGAGGAGATGAGGGCCGTCTCCGACGAGCTTTTCGTCTGCACCGACGACGGATCTCGCGGCCACCACGGCTTCGTCACCGAGATCCTGAAGAGGGTCCTGGAGGTGGAGACCTTGAACCTCGCCGTCGCCGTGGGGCCGGTCCTGATGATGAAGCTCGTCTCCGATATGACGAGGCCTTACGACGTCAAGACGATCGTCAGCCTCAACCCCATCATGATCGACGGGACGGGGATGTGCGGCGGCTGCCGGGTTCTGGTCGATGGGGAGAACAAGTTTGCCTGCGTCGACGGGCCCGAGTTTGACGGCCACAAGGTAGATTTCGATCAGCTCATGCAGCGGCTCGATGCTTACCAGTCGGAGGAGAGGGAGAGCTCAAAGGCTCACAGGTGCAGGCTTGACGAGTAACCTGCAAGGGGGGCTCGTCAGCTCGCCGTTCGTCCGTCCGATTTGACGTTGTATTCGAATTGAGGGGATCCATGGCGAAAACTGAGGATGTAACGGAGAAGAAGACTCGGATCGGCATGCCCGAGCAGGAGCCGGATGAGAGGAGGAGGAACTTCGAGGAGGTTCCCCTCGGCTATTCCCCAGAGATGGCAATGAAGGAGGCATCCCGATGTCTCCAATGCAAATCGCCGACCTGCATTGAGGGCTGCCCCGTGGAGATCGATATCCCCGCCTTCGTCAAGCTCATAAAAGAGGAGAAGTTCGACGAGGCGATAAAGAAGATCTGGGAGAAGAACCGGCTGCCTGCCGTCTGTGGCCGGGTCTGCCCTCAGGAGACCCAGTGCGAGGGAAGATGCGTCCTCGGGAAAAAGGGAAGGCCGATCGCCATAGGAAACCTCGAACGGTTCGCCGCGGACTTCGCCCGCCAGGAGGGGATAGAGGACGGTTCGCTCCAGGCCAAGCCTTCGGGAAAGAGGGTGGCGATCGTCGGGTCGGGACCCGCGGGGCTGACCGTCGCCGCGGACCTTATCGCCAAAGGCCACCAGGTGACGATCTTCGAGGCGCTCCACAAGCCAGGCGGCGTCCTCGTCTACGGGATCCCCGAGTTTCGGTTGCCGAAGGATATCGTCGCCGACGAGGTCAGAAACCTCGAGAAACAGGGGGCAGAGATCAGGTGCAACACCGTCGTCGGCAGGACGGTCACCATCGATGAGCTCTTCAAAGAGGGCTACGACGCCATCTTCGTGGGGGTCGGGGCGGGCCTGCCCCGGTTCATGAACATCCCCGGCGAGAACCTGGTGGGGATACTCTCCGCCAACGAGTATCTGACCCGGGCGAACCTGATGAAGGCCTACCAGTTCCCCGAGTACGACACCCCCATCCCCAAAGGTAAGAACGTCGTCGTCATAGGGGCTGGGAACGTCGCCATGGACTCAGCCAGGACTGCGATGCGGCTGGGGGCCGAGACGGTCCGGATAGTCTACCGCCGGTCCCGGGATGAGATGCCGGCTCGGGCCGCCGAGATCCATCATGCCGAGGAGGAAGGGATCGAGTTTTTCCTCCTCACAAACCCCACCCGCTTTATCGGCGACGAGGAGGGCCGGGTGGTGGGGATGGAGTGTATTCGAATGGAGCTCGGCGAGCCGGACGGTTCGGGGAGGCGAAGTCCGGTCCCGATCGAGGGCTCCGAGTTTGAGATAAGTTGCGACCTCGTCATAATCGCCATCGGTACCGGGGCAAACCCCCTTCTGACCCGCTCCACCGAGGGGCTGAAGCTGAACCGCTGGGGCTACATCGAAGCGGACCCGGAGACGGGAAAGACGAGCATCGAGGGGGTCTGGGCGGGAGGAGACATCGTCACCGGCTCGGCGACGGTGATCGAGGCGATGGGCGCAGGCCGGAGAGCCGCGAGGTCCATCCACGAATACCTGACAAAAAGCGCCTGACCCCATCCTTTGATGGCAAGATGGATGGAGATGGACATAAGATCCAAGTGGATATGGACCTCTTGGAGCAGAATAATCGAGCTTCGGGAGGCGAGCACCCATCGGCGCCCTCCCTCTGTGATGTCTTGTTCGGAGCGCGGCCGCATTAAACCTGTCATGAAAACGGGTGCGTTCTCATTTTTAGCAATCAGATTTCAACCACAACTTCAAACATACAGATGAAAACTCCTCCGAATTAAAACAGAGATCATTTTTTATTTTTTATATTAGTTGCTGACGGTCGATTCTCAGACCAAGGAAATTCATCCAGCCTGAATGGAAAAGAGCTGTGAATACCGGACAAAAGATCCTCGGTGAGATAATTTTTCAGATCGGTTTCAGAAACAGTATTATGGATGTATAGAATCCCATCCGAAAGATTGTTTAGGATTTTAGCCCCAAATAGAACGATTGGTCCTCTAATTTGGATAAGTCCAAGAAGTAAAATAACAAATATCTATGCGTGTTTTATTTATTTTTAATGAATAATCTATCTCAAAAAAAACTAATAAAATGTAACGTTATGCGTCTGAAAATGAGGTTCATCTATACAAAGTAACCCATCTATATTAATAAATAATTTACGAAGAATATATGGGAAGATCGCGGATAGCTCCCAGCGGATGCTAATACATATTTTATATAGTTATATGAAATTCCTCTTTTGTTGCAAAAGGTTAATTAGTTTGAACGTAAGCGGTATCTCAAGAAGGTCGGGAGGCTAAAAGTGAGGGGTAATGGCCATTGGACACGGTTTTTCTGGCTTGGTTTATCGGCGAGCCTGATCTTGCTGTCGGGGTCCGGCCAAGACGTCGGCAGCACCACGAGCCTCTACCCCAACGATATTCTGGCCGACGAAAATCTCAGCCTAGAGACGGGCCCGTTGGTTCCGGGCGCCTCCGCGCTTCCCGGTGAAGCCAAAGTGAACACGGTGGCACCGATTATTGGTCCCGGGGTCGACTACACCAGCATACAAGATGCGATAGATAACGTCGACCCCGGCGACGTGATATACGTCCAGAGCGGGACCTACGACGAGGTTGTGACCGTCAACAAACCCGATCTTTACCTCAAAGGGATCGATACCGGGGACGGAAAACCGGTCGTCAGTGGTGACGGCGTCGAGAGCACCGTCACCTTGAGCTCCGACGGATGCACCCTCGAGGGCTTCGTGGTCATGAACTCGGGAAACCCCCACGCGGGTATCACCGTCCTCTCCAACAACAACATCATCACGAACAACACCGCAATAGTCAACCGCGGTTACGGCATTCATTTGAATCGTTCGAGAAACAACCTGTTATGGAATAACAACGTCAGCACTAACGGGTTCTCTGGGATCAGCCTCCAGAGTTCCGCCTACAATAACATAACATCCAACTTCGTCAGGCACAACAACCTGAGTGGGATCGAGCTTTTGGGCTCCGCCCAAAACACGATCTCATTGAACGTCGCCAGCGACAACGGCGAGCACGGGATTCGTCTCTTAGAATCCGACGAGAACCTCCTCGCAGGGAACATCGCTAGCAATAACACCCTTGGTGGCATATCGATCCAGGACTCCGTTGGGACGGTCGTCGATGGGAACGTGGTGATCGAGGTCAGCAAAGTCGCCTCAACAGAAGTGGGGCTGCCATCGACGATCGTGAACTTCACGATCGCCGTCACCAACGCCGGCCAGGTCGACTTCGACGAGGTCACCTTAGCCGATCAACTGCCTGCAGGACTAGATTACGTCTCCGACAACCGTTCCGGCGATTTCGAGGACGACAGGATCGTGTGGACCCTTCCAGGCTCCCTGGCCGCGAACAAATCTGTCACTTTGGAGCTTTCTGCCGTGGTGAGCGGTGCGGTCTTCGGCAACCTGACGAACTCGGTCAGGACGACAGGCCTGACATCCAAGGGCGTCCTCGTCTCCGACGAGGCCTCTACGGTCGTCGTCGCCCTTTTGGTCGTCGATTCAGAAGATAGCCTCTCGAAGGCGATAGAGCTGGCCCGTCCCGGGGATGTGGTGGAGGTCAAAAGCGGGACTTATCACGAGCGGATCGTCCTGAACAAGAGCATCACCCTGAAAGGAGTGGACACCGGGAGCGGTCCTCCAGTCCTCGCGGGAGATGGCGTGGGAAGCACCATAACCCTGGCGGCCGACGGCTGCGCCATCGAGGGGTTCGTGGTGACGGGCTCGGGCAACCCTCACGCCGGGATCGAGATCGTCTCAAACGACAACTCGATATCCAACAACGTCATCAAAAACAACAAAGGCTACGGAGTCCTGATCACTGGATCGAAGGGAAACGCCGTCATCGCAAACGAGATCCGGGAGAACGGCTTCGACGGGGTGCACATCGAAGGGTCAGAGGAGAACGAAGTCAGCGATAACGTCGTCAGCATCAACGGCCGATCCGGTATAGTTCTCGATGGCTCTTCAGATAACGCTGTATCGTCGAACAGAATCGCCAGCAACAAGGATCAAGGCATCGATCTCGTGGACGCCAGCGGCAACGCCCTCCAGGATAACGCCGCGAGGGGAAATTCTGGCCATGGGGTCCGGCTTATAAGATCCGAAATGAACAGCGCTACCGGGAACGTCGCATCCAATAATAAAAAAGATGGGATACATCTAGACGGTTCAAACGATAACGACATCTCGGAGAACACCGCCAACGGGAACTTAAACGGCCTGCGGCTGATAAACTCCGTCGCGAACTCCTTATCTGATAACACTGCGAGCGGAAACCAGGAGCAGGGGATCAGGCTCAGGGGATCAAGAGAGAACACCCTTTCGGGGAACGCCTTCAGGGATAACCTCCTGCACGGGGTCCATCTCATCCGCTCAAACAACAACAGCCTGGTAGACAACGACGTCATGAAGAACAAAAAAGACGGAATTTATATCGAGGAGTCCAGCGGAAACGAGATATCAGCCAATTCGGCCCAGGGCAACAAAAATGGGCTCAGCCTCTGGAGCTCTTCTGAGAACAAGATATCGTCGAACGATATCAAAAAGAACGACCAAACCGGGATCGCTCTCACGGGATCGGGCCATAACAACCTCGCCAGCAACGTCGTCGCCGAGAACTCGGCAAACGGGATCGGTCTATCGGGTTCCAATGACAACACCATATCGGGCGGGACCGTCAGCGCCAACAAGGCGAACGGCATCCATCTTGAGGGCTCGAGCAGAAACTGGATCTCGGCGAACACCATCGAGAAGAGCGTCAACGGTCTGGGGCTGGTGAACTCCTTCGAGAACACTCTATCGAGCAACACCGTCCAGGACAACAGCGGTCGAGGAGTCTACCTCACCGGTTCTGGCGGGAACAAGATTTACCTCAACACCATCACCAACCTCCAAAACGCCCTCTCTGAGGGCGGATCGAACAACAGGTGGTTCTCGCCAACGCCGATGAATTACGTCTACCGGGGCAAAACTTTCATCGGCTACCGGGGCAACTTCTGGTCCGACTACGCCGGAAACGACGTGAACGGCGACGGCATCGGCGACTCGGCCTACAAGATCCCGGGAAGCACGGCGGAGGACAGCTACCCTCTGACGAACAGAGGGGTGAGGATCTCGAAGACCTCGAACATCTCGTCGGGGTGTCGCTACGCCGAAATCCTCTTCAGGATCGAAGTCACCAACACCGGCGAGGTCGCCCTCAACCCCGTCAGGGTTGCGGACGTCCTCCCATCCGGCCTCGAATACGTCTCCGACAACCGGAGCGGGAACGTCGCCGGAAAGACGATCGTCTGGTCGAACTTGGGGCCGATCGCCCCCGGCGCCAAGACCTCCGTCCAGCTAGTGGCCAGGATCGACGGCACCAAGTACGGTCCTCTCGTCAACGCCGTCAACGTCACGGGAACCTCGTCCTCGGGAAAGAAGGTCTCTTCCAAGAACGCGACGAACGTTACCGTCCTGCGGTCGGGGATCAAAGTCGAGAAGGCCGTATCTCCGCGAGGGGGACTTCCCGGGACGAACCTGACCTTCACCATCAAGGTGACGAACACCGGAGAGGCAGTCCTCAATCCGGTCGGGGTCGTGGATGAGCTTCCTTCCGGCCTCGAGTACGTCAGCGACAACAGGAGCGGAACTGTCGCCGGAAGCTCCGTCACATGGAACCTGGGCACCCTACCTCCCAAAGGCAAGACGTTCATCCGGCTCGTCGCCCGCATAAAGAGCGGGACCGAGTCCGGCAACGCTACAAACCTCGTCAACGTTACCGGCACCCTCCTCGCCGGCGACGCAGTGACCGATGAAGCATCCTGCCCGGTGAGGTTCGGAATTCAGGCAGCCATCGACGAGGCGAGCCCCGGAGACGAGATCATCGTTCCGAGCGGGACCTATCGCGAGAACGTGGTCGTCAATAAGCCCCTCACCCTGAAGAAGGTGGTAGACTGGCTTCCCTGCATCTCACCGCTGCCTTCGGGGCTGGATAACGGCTCTTCCGTCGTCGTCGACGCCGGCGGGGTCGGAAGCGCGATCACGATAACTGCAGACGGGTGCACCGTCGATGGGTTAATAGCGAGGAATTCAAGCATCTGGCCGAATGCTGGAATCAAAGTAGCATCGAATAACAACATAGTCAATAACAACACCGCCACTAACAACGGTCAGCATGGCCTCCTCATCTATAATTCTAACAGCAACACAATCTCGGGCAATACCGCCATCGAAAATGGAGGCAACGGAATCCATCTCGAATCTTCCGAGGGCAACACCATCTCTGGCAACACCGCTGATAACAACGGACAAAACGGCATCAAACTTATCCGCTCCGCTAACAATAATGAAATCTCGGGCAACAACGTTGCTCACAACCGTCAGCGCGGCATCCTCCTCTATAGCTCCAACGACAACGAAATCTCGAGTAATATCGTCGAAAGCAACAACTGGACCGGCATCTACCTCATTATTAACTGTTGCAGAAACACAATTTCAGATAACATCGCCACCGGAAATGGATACGCCGGGATCTACATTGAAACTTCCAGCGACAACACCATATCGGGCAATACCGCAATCGTCAACTCCAACAGCGGTGTCGAACTCCGTTATTCCAACGGCAACAATATCTCGCGCAACGCCGCCCAAGGAAACACCTACTTCGGCGTCTATCTAAGTGAATCCAACGGCAACACTATCTCAGACAACACCGTCACCGAAAATGGATTAGCTGGCATCAACCTCGTTGCCTCTAGCACTAACAATACCATTTATAGCAACAACGCAACCGATAACAACAACTACGGCATCCGCCTCGGTTCCTCCGCCGGCAACACCATCTACCTGAACACCTTCAACAACGCGAACAACGCATGGTCCGACTCCGTCAACGCCTGGCACTCTCCCAATGAGCTCGAGTACAGAGGCAATTCCACTTACGTCGGAAATCAGTGGTCCGACTACACTGGCTGGGACTGCGACGGTGACGGGATCGGCGACGTGCTCTACGAGATACCAGGCGGAGCTGAGGAACAGGACGAATACCCGCTAACGGACCGAACCGGCACAAGAACCCTCACCGTCTGTGCCTCGGGCTGCAACTACACCTCAATCCAGGCCGCCATCGACGCCGCCTGTCCCGGCGACACCATTGAGGTGCAGAGCGGGACATACAACGAGAACGTGGCGGTGAACAAGACCCTCACGTTGCGAGGACTCGACACCGGCGGCGGGATGCCGGTGGTGGACGCGGGCGGGAGCGGCAGCGCGATCACGATAGCTGTGGACGGGTGCAGAGTCGAGGGGTTCAGGGTGACGAATTCAGGAGAAGGTGCGTATCCAAACCTCGACGCTGGAATCAAGGTGACTTCAGACGGCAACACCATCGAAGGCAATAACGCCAGCGAAAACTATAACGGAATTTACATCTATTTCTCCAGCTGCAACACCATCTCGGACAACACCGCAACCGGCAACATCCGACACGGCATCTACCTCTTCTCCTCATGCAACAGCAATACGATCTCGGGCAACACAGCTACCGGCAACGTATGCGGCATCATCATCGATTACTTTTGCAGCAACAATACGATCTCGGGCAACACAGCTGCCGGCAACAGCGGCCACGGCATCTACCTCGATCGCTCTACCAACAATACCATCTCGGACAACATAGTCATCGATACCGGTCCTGGCTACAATGGCCATGGCATCTACATCAGTTACTCTAGTAGCTGCATGATCTCGGGCAACACTGCCGCTGACAATGGCGGCTCTGGCATCTACCTCAGTAGAACCAGCAGCAGCATGCTCTCGGGCAACACCGCCAATAGCAACGACTTCGATGGCATCCTCCTCGATTCTTTCAGCGACAACAACACCATCTCGGGCAACACCGCCAATGGCAACGACTTCGATGGCATCTGCCTCGATTCCTCTTCCGGCAACACGCTCTCGGATAACACCGCCGACGACAACAACGACGGCATCTACCTCTTGTCCTCTTCCGGCAACACCCTCTCGGACAATAATGCTACCGACAACGGATGGGGCATTTGGCTTGAGCAATCCGGCGACAATAGTATCTCGGATAACGTCGTCAACGATAACAACCGCGGCATCTGCCTCTGGTTCTCCTCCGGCAACAAAATCTCTGATAACACCGCCAGCAAGAACAGCCACAGCGGTATCTTCCTCGAATCTTCCAGCGGCAACACGCTCTCGGACAACACCGCCAGCAACAACGATTACGGCATCCTCCTCTATGATTCCTGCGACGACAACATCATCGAGAATAATACCGCCACAGGCAATTCCGAAGAGGGCATCTCCCTCTATTCCTCCAACAACGGCAACCTCTCGGACAACACCGCCAGCGACAACAAACACGGCATCTACCTCGGCTGCTCCAACAGCAACACCATCTCGGGCAACACCGGCACAGGCAACGACTACGCTGGCATCTCCCTCTCTTCCTCCAGCAACAACACGCTGTCGGGAAACAACGCCGCCGACAACACACGTTACGGCATCTTGCTCTCGTTCTCCAGCAACAACAACAGGCTTACAAACAACAACGCCAACGACAACGCCGAATACGGCATCCGCCTCGAATCCTCCAACGGCAACACCATCTACCAGAACAACTTCGAGAACGCCGAGAACGCCTGGTCCAACTCGGCCAACACCTGGAGCTCGCCCACCGAGATCGAGTACAGGGGCAACACTACTTACGTCGGAAACAAATGGTCCAACTACTCCGGCCGGGACTGCGACGGCGACGGGATCGGCGAAGTGCCCTACAATATTCCAGGCGGATCGGAGAAGGATGACTATCCGCTGACGGACAATTTCGGCACGATCATCACCGTCTGCGCCTCAGGCTGCAACTACACCAGCATCCAGGCCGCCATCGACGCCGCCTGCCCCGGCGACACCATCGAGGTTCAGAGCGGGACCTACAACGAGAACGTGGTGGTGAATAAGACTCTCACGTTGCGGGGACTTGATACCGGCGGCGGGATGCCGGTGGTGGACGCGGGCGGCTCCGGGTCAGTCATCACCCTGAGCACTGACAGGTGCACACTTGAAGGGTTCGTGGCGACCAACGGAGCAGAGGCTGGGATCTGGGTAACTTCGAACGACAACACAATCTCGGGCAACACCGCCACCGGCAACGACGATGGCATCTTACTCTTTCACTCCAGCAACAACAACAGGCTTACAAACAACACCGTCACAGACAACCTTTATGGCATCTATCTCACAGACTCGCACGGCAATACCATCTCAAGCAACGATGCCAAAGAGAACGTTAACGAAGGCATCTATCTCAAAGACTCAAGCGACAACACACTCTTGGGCAACACCGCCATTGTCAATCGCGGTGGCATCTATCTCGATTCCTACAGCAACGACAACAGGCTCACAAACAACAACGCCACCAACAACGTAGGCTGCGGTATCACCCTCTCTTCCTCCAGCAATAACAATCTCTTGGGCAACACCGCCACAGGCAACGGCTTGCACGGCATCAGTCTCGGATCTTCGAGCGACAGCAACATGCTCTCTGGCAACACCGCCTCGGACAACATGAACGGCATCTGCCTCTGGGACTCCAGCGGTAACACCATCTCGGGCAACACCGCCTCGGACAACATGAACGGAATCGTACTCAATTCCTCCAGCGACAACACCTTCTCGGGCAACACTGCGAATTGCAACGAGGAACGCGGCATCTACCTCGGATCTTCCAACGACAACACGCTCTCAGACAACACCGCCACCGGCAACGGCGCAAGCGGCATATCCCTCGATTCCTCCAGCGACAACACCATCTCGGGCAACACCGCAAGTGGCAACACTCAGGTTGGTATCCACCTCAAGTCCTCCAGTGGCAACTCCATCGAGGGCAACACCGCGAGTAGCAACCACCATGGTATCGATATTTCGACAGGTAGCGACAATAATCGAATATCAAATAATATCGCTAATAATAACGACGATGTTAACATATACTTTTATGACTCAGATTACAGTAGCGTATCATGCAACAAATTCAGCAACGACAGCAGTGTATCTTGGCCTAGCATCTTTCTTGTTTCTTCGAACCACAACATAATCTTAGAGAACATCGCCAGCGGTAACACACAGGGCATCCGCCTCCAATCCTCCAGCGACAACACGATCTACCTCAACAGCTTCATAAATAACGTCCAAAACGCCAATTCGAATTCCGCTGGCAACCGCTGGAACTCCACTGAACCCCTAGAGCCTTACAACAACTACACCGGAAACCGCTGGTCCGATTACAGCGGCTCTGACGCCAACGGCGACGGAATCGGCGACTTGCCCTACAGCATCCCTGGCGGATCGGAGAAGGACTACTACCCGATAATGACGACCGTCGTCGGCCCCGGCGGGAACATCCAGGCAGCGATAAACGCCGCCAGCGCCAACTCGACGATCCTAGTTTTGAGCGGGACCTACTACGAGAACGTCGCCTTGAACAAGCCCCTCAAGCTCATCGGCATCGACACCGGTGGCGGAAAGCCGGTGGTGGACGCGGGCGGCTCTGGGAGCGCGATAACGATAGCTGCGGACGGATGCACGGTTGAGGGGTTTGTTGTGACGAACGGTGATGCGGGAGTTGAAGTGGCTTCGAACTTCAACACCATCGAGTGCAACACCGCCACCAATAACCGTCAAAGCGGTATCTACCTCCAGTCCTCCAGTGGCAACACCATCTCGAGCAATACCGCCGCTAACAACACTCGACGTGGCATCTTCCTCTATTTGTCCAGCGGCAACGCCATCTCGAGCAATACCGCCAACGCCAACGGCTACTACGGTATCTGCCTCGATTCCTCCAGCGGCAACACCATTTTCCAGAACACTTTCAACAACACCAACAATGCCTTTTCCAATTCTGCCAACAGCTGGAACTCCACAGTGCCCCTCAACTATACCTACAACAGCGGAAGCTACACCAATTACACCGGAAACTATTGGTCCGATTACGCGGGCTCCGACCCCGACGGGGACGGGATCGGAAATTCGCCCTACAGCATCTCGGGAGGTTCCGAGAAGGACTATTATCCCATGATCAGCGGCGTGGCCCCCTCCATGGACGCAGCCGCCTTCGCCCCCGCCATACTGATGGATCTCTCGGGCGATTTGAGGGCGGGATCGGCCTCCGATGCCGTGAACCTCACCCTGAACGCAACAAACCCCGGTCCCGAGAACCTCACCTCGGTGAAGATAGTCGCCCTCATCCCGGCGGGGATGAGCTACCTTCCGGGCCGGGCCTCGGTCGAGCCCGACTCCGTCGAAAAGAGCCCGAACGGCACCTGGACCGCCGCCTGGGAGAACCTCACCGACCTCGGAGCAGGCGAGTCCGCGAGGATCGATTTCGCTGCCAAAATCGACGGCGACCTTCTCGCCGACCTCACCACCTTCGCCACGGCTTCGGCCTCGGTGGATGATACGGGCGGGAGAGTGGACGAAACCGGTAGCGTTCGCGATGGCGAGGTCGGCAGCGGGGACGGAGGCGAGATCGTATCGGGCATGGACGCCTGGACCATCTCTGTCAAGGGATCGGTTGATGCCAAGATCAAGGTCGATAAGACCGCAGACCCTCTGGTGGCAGAGCCGGGCGACCTCGTGGCCTTCTCGATCAACGTCACCAACTCGGGAGCGGTCGACCTCTCGAACCTGACCGTCGCCGACCTCCTCCCGGCGGGGATGAGCTACGTCTCGGCTTCCCGGCCGCCGTCCTTCGGCCCCGTCGAGCACCCTAACGGGACCGTCTTCATCAGCTGGACCGGACTTAAGGGTCTTGCGCCGAACGAGTCGGTCGGCCTAGAGCTGGTCGCCAGGGTCGACGCCGACGCCGCAGGCTCTCTGACCAACAGCGTCTCCGTCGCGGCGACTTATTGGGAGGGAGGAGCCATGGGGATCGTCGATGCCAGCGACGACGCCACCGTCCAGCTCCTCGCCCTGAAGGTGACGAAGGTCGCGAACAAGGAGGAGGTGAAGCGCGGCGAGAAGATCGCCTACAACATCACCGTCTGCAACGTCGGGAGCCTCCCCATAATGGACCTGGTCCTCGAGGACGTCTTCGACCACCGGGTGGATGTGGTCTCGGAATCGATTTCCAGAGGACCCGACGGCCGATGGCAGATCGACCATCTGGAAAACGGAAGCTGCATCAGCATCATTTTGATCGTAAAGGTCCCGAGGCAGGAGTTCGAGTTCGAGATGGCCTCCCGGGCCGCAGGCGAGGGTTTCGTGAACGTCGCCGACGACTACTCGACGACCCTCGACCTCTTCGTCATCAGAAATCTGGTCCGCGCGATATCCAAGAACTTGAGACAAGAGTACTCGGACTCCGCCAGCGTCGCGGTCCTCGGCGAGCCGGGAACCGAGCTTGAGACCCGCGAGCACGGCTCGGGAAGCTACGAGGGCGACGAGCAGGTGAGGGTCCGGACCGAGAACAAGTCGATATCCATGGAAAAGGACGTAACAGCCGCCTACGCCCCCACGACCCTCGGCCTCTATCGGAACCGGACTGTAAACTACTCCTCTCGATGGACCGAGGAGGCCCGGGCGAAGAACAGGATCACAGGAACCTCCATGAGCGAATCCTACCGGCACGCGACGTCCATTGATCGGGAGAGCCGGATCTTCCTCGATAAGAACGAGTCGGCGATGGAGATCGACTCCGAGTTCGACGGGATGGGGCACATCGGCTTTTTGAAAAGAGATCTCGGCTCGTCTCCGGGCTCGACGCCCCTCTTCGAGTCCCGCGAAGATTACGTCGGAAGCTTCAGGGTTCTCGAGAAGGCCGACGAGTACGGCTCGGGGATCGGGTATGAGAGGTCTGCTTCGGGACGCGGCCTCGTCTCCGTCGACAAGAGGGTCGGATCGAGCCAGAGGTCTTACGAGTCGGGGGCCGGATCCTACGACTCCGAAGAGCTGATCCGAACCGAGACGAACTATATCGCTAAATACCTCTCCGTCGAGAGCGGCGACGTCGACGCCGGCCTATCCAGCAGCTTCTCGGCCAACTCCTCCATGAAGTGGAAGGAGGGGATCTGGTCTTCTTCGGCCGGGTCCAGCTTCATCGGCGAGGAGTACGCCGGGGCGAGCCAGCTCGAGATGGAGACGATCGCCATGGGTCTGAGCGAGATGGACTCCCAGGCGAACTTCACCGGCAGGGCAAGGTACAGGGCGATCCATGAGGACGAGGTGGACTTCGACGAGGGGTACGAGGGGACATACTCGGTCCAGCGGCGGGTCCTTCTCGAGGGGGTGCCTCGATACGACCGGCCCCATCTCAGCCTGAGAAAAGAGGGTGAGATCGTCTATCCCGCCAGCGACGCCTCGCCCCTTGCGAGCTACGCCATCATCTTGGAGAACGACGGCGACCAGTCCCTGGGACCCGTGATCGTCAGAGACCTCTTCCCCCCAGGAGCCGTCTATGTAAACTCGTCCTTGCGGCCTTCGGAGCTGGCCGAGGGTCGAGCCGCCTGGACCTTGACCCACCTGGCCATAGGCGACAGGTTCAAGATCGAACTGAGGCTTAACCTGACCGGCTACCGGGGCGACGAGATCGTAAACCAGGTGGAGGCCGAAGGTGGCTACAACGGCAACTGGGTCAGGGCCGATAACTTCTCGGCCGTCGAGATCGACTGGCTGAGATGCTGCCCATCAGGAGACGCCGTCACCGTGACCAAGTCCGGCCGCATAGATCAGAACGAGCCAAACCAGGTCCTGTACACCATAACCGTCGAGAACGTCGGAGAGGGCGCCACAGCCGCCGCCGTCGCCGACTATCTGCCTGATGGCATGGTGGTCGCAGAGGCCTCGCCGGAGGTCGCATCCCTCGACGACGGCGTTGCCACCTGGAACCTCGTCGAGATGATGCCGGGGGAGACCAGAACGATAAATTACAGGGCCGAGGCCCGGTGGAGCGGAAAGTTCGTGAACCGGGTCCGGGTCGATGCAAGTCCCGTTGACGGGTCTGGCATGAGCACGGCTTACGCCAGCTCCATCGTCGATGTGGGGGAGTTCGAACGAGAAATCCAGCCTCCTGGATGGCAGCCGCCGGACTGGGGTCTAAACTACACCGCTTATCAGCCCGAGATCACAGCGGACGGCGTCTGCAATATTTTTTAATCTATATATTGGTATTTGAAATCAGAAGTGTTATTCGAGCTTGATCTTCGGAATTGAAGCTCACTCGATCGGTCCCTGGGTCAGCCCTTCGATCAGGCCCGGTCCTTCTTCTTGGATCTCTTTCTAAATTTTCTCTCCTCTCCGGGCCCGGTTTCGGCCCGTTTACCATATCTTCCCCCCTTTCGTCGGGCTGCTCTAGCTTTCTGGATCTTCCCCGCCGCCTTTCCCTTCTCTTTTGACCCTTCTGTTTTATCGTCTATTGTGGTCTTTATCTCCTCTTTTTGATCCGAACCGATCTCTCTTTCCCTTGATCTGATCTCATCTTTTTCATCTTTTTTTCTCGTCAAAGAGCCGATCTTTTCTCTTCCCGTCTTCGCTGAGGCCTCCGGAGATCCCCCCATCCTTGAGCGGTTCTCTTCCTCGCCCGCCTCATGAGCCCCGCTTTTCTCCGTCTGGTCCACTTTGATCACGGTATAGGCCATCTTTCTTCCTCTGGCCGGCCTCCTCTGAGCGGTCGCCTTCTTTTCCTCCTTCATCTGCTTTGAGCCGGATGCTTCCCTCTCTTCTCCATCTGAAAGGACTTTTCCAGCTGCTTCCTGCCGGATTTCGCCAGCGACCTCCTCTTCTCTCCCCTCAGCCTCGCGATCGTCGGCTATTTCGGGAGCCTCTCCTCCCATTCTCGCCAGATCTTCTCCGGCTCCAGACGTCTTCTCTCGATCGGCTTCAGCCCTCTCCTCCTCGGTGCCAAGATCCAGCTGGCTTTCCTCAGGCCCTCTGAGAGTCTTTCGACCGATCACCGCCTCTTCGAGGGCCGCGAAGTCGATCTCCTCCTCGGTGCCGAGATCCGGCTGGCTTTCCTCAGGCCCTCTGAGATCCTTCCGACCGATCACCGCCTCTTCGAGGGCCGCAAAGTCGATCTCCTCTTCGGTGCCAAGATCCGGCTGGCTTTCCTCAGGCCCTCTGAGATCCTTCCGACCGATCACCGCCTCTTCGAGGGCCGCAAAGTCGACCTCCTCCAGGCCAGCCACCTTGCCCACCTCTCCTCCTTCACCTTCGGAGAGGTTTCCTCCTCTCCTCCGAGACCTTGACCTGAACCGGTCGATCAGCCATTTGGATAGGCCAGAGCCGAGGATGAGGGTCCCGACGATGAACTCCCAGCTTCCCGTGAGGAAGTTTCCGGCTTTCTCGGTCAGGGGGACCTTCCTTGCAGAGACCACGATCTGGCTGGAGAATACCTGGTTGTCCACCGGCATCGGCACCTGGCCGGGGAGGACCACCTCGGCGAAGGCGCTGAGGGTCAGCTCGTGGGTTCCGCTCTTCCGAGGGACCACGTCCCACAGCCAGGTCCTGTGCCCCTCCCGCGTTATGAGCTGCCGCTCATCGGTCATGGGACAGATGTCGAAAGCCGTCCCCGTGAGGCGGAGCTTCATGAAGGTGCTCACCGGAATCTCCTCGACTTCGGCGACCTCTCCCTCGGTGAACCCCTCCGTTAGGTTCTCGACGGTCTCGGAGATCGATATCCTCGCCTCGACCCGGTAGGTTTCGCCGACCAGCATATCCCGCACGGGATCGAAGGCGATCATTCCTCTCGTCAGGCAACTCTTCGCCTCCTCCACCAGTGCGGCGTAGTCGGGTATTGACGACTCAGGCTCCTCTTCATCGTCTTTGGGTATTGGGAAGAAGGCGCCACCGCCTCCGCCGGAGGAAGTGGATCTTTCGGGAGGAGGGCTCTCTCCGGAGACGGCAGATGCCTCCCAGACGTTGCCCCTCAGATTATTATCGTCGCTTCCGGCGTCGAAGTTGACCCGATGCTCCCCGTTGTCGACGAGCCGGTTGGAGGTGACGTTGTTTCCGTTGGACGGATCGAGGTAGATCCCGCTATCGGAGTTCTTGCTTGCGCTGTTCTCAGAGATCTCGTTCTCGTCCGAGTCGAAGAGCATGATGCCGTCAAACCGGTTTTCTATGAACTCGTTGGCCGAGATCTCGTTGAAGAAGGAGTTTTCAAGCAGTGCCCCAAAACCGTTTTTGGCGGCCAGGTTAGCCGAGATCACGTTGTTAGAGGAGTTTGCAAGACGGATGCCAACGCGATTTCCACTTGTCCTGCTATCTCTTATCGCGGATTCGACGGTGTTATAGAGGTAGATCCCGTTGCCGCTCTTCTCTAAGGTCAGCCCCTCCAGGGTTATGTTGGAGCAGTCGATGCAGTAGACTGTGCCGGCTTTGGAGGAGGCGTCCAGGATCTCGTTTGAAGCTCCCACGAGGTAGCGGACCGTCTTTCCCCCCACCAGGTTTGACGGGTCCACGTCGTTATCGAAGTCCGAGCTGTTCAGCCCCTCTGCCGAGAAGTCGTAGACGTTCTCAGACATCAGGTTCTTCCTCAGCCTGTTGCCGCCGGAGAAGTTCAGAGATAGGCCCTGGTCGTTGTATCGGGCGACGTTAGCGGTTACAACGTTTCTTGGTGAAGATTCTAGGACGATTCCGGCCTTCTTGTTCTCCAGAACCTCGTTTCCGCTGACGGTGTTGTTGCTGGACCCGGAGAGGCTGATGCCGTCGCCCAGGTTTCCTTCGGCCTTGTTGTTGGCGACGACGTTGCCCTTAGATTCGACTAGCAGAACGCCTGGGCCGTCATTTTTGCTGATATCGTTGCTCTCTACAACGTTGTCTTGGCAATTTTCGAGACGTATACCCTCTTTGTTGTCTCTGACCAGGTTGTTTTCCGCCCTGGATCGGGTGGTGTTGTGGAAATATATTCCGTAGACGTTTTCTTCGAGGGAGAGATCTCTGACGGTGACGTTGTCGCAGCGGTAGCAGTAGACTGTCCCTGCCTGGGACGAGGAGTCGACGATCTCGCCAGAGACGGCCACCAGGTAGATGATCGGCTTTCCGTCCACCCGGTTTGAGTCGTCGATCTCGTTATCGCCTTCTGCAAAAAAGTTGTAGCGGTTTCCTCGGATATCGTTCTGCTCAAGCCGGTTATTCTCCGACTCGGAAAGCCAGATCCCGTAAGTGTTCTCGCCTCCGAGCTGGTTGTTTTTGATGCGGTTGTTGTGAGAATCGCCGAGAAATATGCCGTAGCCGTTGCCGCTGGCATTGTTGGCCGAAAGGGCGTTGTTTGAGGATTGGTTGAGGTGGATTCCTCGGCCGTTCTCCCGGAGGGTGTTATTCTCTATCCTGGAGTCGTTCGTCTTGAAGAGGTATATTCCGTCACCGCAGCCGCTGAGGTTCAAATCTTTTATCGTGATGTTGCTGCAGTTGACGCAGAATACCGATCCTGCATTGGAGGATGAATCCACCACCTCGTCGGAAGAGTCCACCAGGTAGAATAGAGCCTTTCCGCCGACGAGGTTCGTTGAGTCGATATCGTTTTTGAGATCCAAAAGGCTCTGACCTTCTACAGAGAAATCGCATCCGTTCCCCGACATCCTGTTGGACCTCAACAGGTTCTCGCCTGACCTGTTCAGACGGATGCCCCTCGAATTACCGCTGGCGTTGTTGCCAAAGATGGCGTTTTGAAAGGAGCGATCGAGGACGATGCCTCCCTCGTTATCGACGACGGCGTTTTCGGATATGGTGTTCTTACTGGAATTTTCGAGATGGATGCCGTCTCCGGAGTTATCCTCGATCAGGTTGCCCGAGACGGCGATATGGCTCGCGTTTCTGATGCTGACCGCCCGAAGGCTGTGGCGAACCTCGTTGGCGTCGATGGTGCACCCTTCCGATCGGTCCAGGCATATCCCGTGATCGTTATCAGCGATCCTGTTTCCGGATACGATGCTGTTGATGGTGCCTTCCAGGCGGACGCCGACCTCGTTTCTTCTCAAAAGGTTGCCCTCGATTTTCGAGTCGGTGGTGCTCTGATAGGTGATTCCAAAGAGGTTGTCTGTCAGGTTCAGGCCCTTTGCGGTTATGTTGTGGCAGTTGAGGCAGTAGACGAGGCCCGCATCGGTCGACGAATCCACGGTTTTGTCGGAGACGTTGACGAGGTAGACGATCGGCTTTCCGTTTACCAGGTTTGAGTCGTCGATATCGTTATCACCCTCGGCTTGGAAGTTGTAGCGGTTATCATCCATCAGGTTGTAGGTCATCACGTTCTTCGTCGATGCGTCGAGGCTTACGCCGATCCTGTTTCTGGCAGCCTTGTTGTGAGCGAAGGTGTTCTTCGACGAACCGATGACGCGGATCCCGTCCTGAAGGTTCTCGTTGGCGACGTTCAGCTTAAGGGTGTTTTTGGATGAGTTCAAAAGGTAGATGCCCACCTGGTTCAGGCTTGCGTTGTTTGACACAAGGGCGTTCTCGGACGATTGGTTCAGGCGGACTCCAACCCAGCTGTTGCTGGCGTCGTTGTCCTTGACGACGTTTCTGCTCGAGTTTCTCACTAGATAGATCCCGATGTACTCGCTTTCGTCGGCGTCGTTATCTGCGACTTCGTTATCGCTTGAGGAGTTGAGGTGTATGCCGACCCCATTTCTAGTGGCGTTGTTGGCTTCGATGATGTTGTAGTCGCTGGAATTTTCGAGGTTGATGCCCACGAAGTTGACGTGAGCCTGGTTGGAGGTGACGTTGTTATCCGTTGAAGATCTCAGGACGATCCCGTAGGAGTTGTTGACGACCTGGTTGGATTCGATGTCGTTATTGCTCGAACCGTCGAGGAAGACGCCGTTCTCGTTGCCGCTGAAGTTGTTCTCCAATATGGCGTTGGAAGAGGAATCCTGCAGGAAGATGCCGTTCCAGCAGTACCTTGCCAGGTTTCCTTCTGCCCTCGAGTTGGTGGTGTTCTGGAAGTAAACCCCGTAGATGTTGTTTTTGAGGGAGAGGCCCTTTACGGTGATGTTATCGCAGTTGATGCAGTAAACGGTGCCCGCGTTGCTGGCCGGTCCCAGGACCTCGCCTGAGACGTTCACGAGATAGACGACCCGCTTTCCGTCGACGGTGTTGGAGGAATCGATCTCGTTTTCTCCCTCGGCGCGGAAGTTGTACCGGTTGTTTGCCATCAGGTTCGCGCTCATCTTGGAGCTGGCCGAGGAGGAGAGGTATATGCCGTAGTGGTTATTCCTGGCTTCGTTTCCAGTGATAACGCTCTCGGCGGAGCTCCGGGCGAAGATCCCCCAGCGGTTGTCTTCGGCCTCATTCTCTCTGAGGAGGTTTTGGCTTGAGTCCTCCAGGATTAGGCCGTTCTTCTCGTTGCTCATCGCGACGTTCTCTTCGACGGCATTTTGAGAGGAGCTGTAGAGGGATATCCCGTTCTCGTTTTCTTCTACGCGGTTCTTTGAGATCACGTTATGGGAGGAGTTCAGCAGGCCGATCCCCTCGCGGCGGTTATTGCTGGCCTTGTTATCTCGGAGGGTGTTGTTGCCCGAATGGCTGAGCCTGACCCCGTGATCGTTCTTGCTGACGATGCTTCCGTTGATGGAGTTGTAATGAGATAAGAGGAGGCCGACCCCGTCGGCCTCGTTATCTGTGACCACGTTTCCGTCCAGGGAGTTTCGAGAAGAGCTCACGAGATTTATGCCGTTCTCATTTCCGCTGATCAGGTTCTTCTCGATCCTCGAACCCGTGGTGTTGTAAAGATAGATGCCGCAGACATTGTTCTTCAGGACGAGGCCCGTTATTGTTACGTTACTGCAGTCGATGCAAAAAACAGCTCCCGCCTCCGACGCAGGATCGATGACGACGTCGGCTCTTCTCACGAGGTAGAAGATGGGCTTTCCGTCCACCAGGTTGCTTTCGTCGATATCGTTCTCGCCGCCTGCTCCGAAGTTGTACAGGTTTTCGTCCATTCGATTGCTTCTCATCTTGTTGTGAAGGGACGAGATCAAAACGATGCCACGATTTTTGTTTTGGCTGAACTCGTTTTCTCGGATCTCGTTTTGATGAGAAAACGCGAAGCCTGCGCCGTAGTTTTTATTCATGGACGCGTTGTTTTGGCTGACGACGTTTTTGTCGGATTTGTAGGTCTGCAGGCCGTTGTAGTTGCCGAGGGCGCTGTTTTTGGATATCACGTTTCTGTTGCTTGAGTTCCAGAGAAGAAGGCCGATCTGGTTGTCGAAAAGGTCGTTATCGGATACGACGTTCTCGGAGCTCGAGTTCCAAAGGCCGATTCCGCAAAGCCAGTTATCTCTCACCCCGTTCTCTCGAATCTCGTTCAGGCTCGCCTCATCGAGGGAGATGCCGTGCCTTCTGTTCTGGTATACGGCGTTTTCTGAGATGCTGTTGCCGCTGGACCTCACCAGCCGGATGCCGCACCCGCCGTTAGATCTGACATCGTTATTCCTGATGGTGTTGTTCATCGAGGTCGAGAGGATGCCGGCATCTCCGGGCCCGTCTCCCGAGTTTCTAACTTCAAACCCCTCGATGGCGGCGCCGTCGGCTGATATGGTTATGCCGCTGCCTATGCCACCTGCATCGATCACGGGCTTTCCTGCTCCGGTGTCCAGGCCCCTCAGAGTTATCGCCTTGTCCACCACCACGTTCCTGCGATAGATGCCGCTTTCGACCTCTATTATGTCGCCGTGCGCCGCCTCGTCGATGGCAGCTTGAAGGATGTCGCCGGGGCTAACGCTGATGGTGGTCCCATCTACAGGCCCCGACAGGAGGGATGCCACCAAGACATAAAGAAATATATATTTATAAATATCATCGCATGACGCCGACATCTTCTTCAAATAGAGTCAGATCCATGAGTATAAAACGCTTCTTGGAGGTTTTGGCCCAAAAGTCCCCGACCCAAAATAAAGTGGTGGCCGTATCCCTCAGCACGGTTGAAGGACGGCCTCTGCTGAGCTCTCCACCATTTCGCCCATGGAGTTGAACCCCGAGACTAAGACGCTGTTTTTCAGAGGAAACGAAAGGTCTGTCTCGTTAACGGTCCTGTTTGTTGAAAGGGCGAGGCCGTCTCCGGGCGAAAGGTTTGCGTTAATCGCGATCGGACCGCCGTTGATCGAGTCGGTCAAATTCAGCCCGGCGATCGTGAAATCGCCGACGTTCTCGATGGTGTAGATGTAGGTCACGACATCTCCCGCCTTGGCACAAGGCTGGACGGGAACGACCGTCAGGTTGAGACCGCGGGGTCCGATCAGGTTCACGGCGGCGAAGGCGGAGGCGACGGCGGGGTTGCCCTGGTAGTCGACGCCTGTGACCTGGACCGAATCGTTCAGAGGGCCGGGGAGATCTTTTTCGAGGACGACGAAGGTGGCGACGGCGGAGGCCACCTCGCCTGGGTTCAGGTCGGTCTTGGTCAGGGGCACTGGACCAACTCTCGAATCGACCAGGGTGAGACCTTGGACCGGAACGTTGCCCGTGTTGGCGACCTGGTATTCCCGGGTTACTACGGCGCCGGCCTTGGCAGAGCTCACCGTTGGGCCGATGGCGAGGGCGATGGAGGGTCTCCGCTCAGCGAGCCCGCCGAAGCTGATCTGTGAATTTATATCGAAATTTCCAGTTAGCCTCTGATGAGAGCTGATGTCCGTGTAGAAGAGCTGATGCATGTTGGAGCTTGTCATGTAGGTGCCGTTGAAGCTGACCTTTGTGTCGCTTCCGACTAGCTGCGAGTTTTCCGAGATGACGCCGGTGGTCTGTTCCTTCTCGATCTTGGTAGCGCTGAAGGCCTCCTCGATGGAGGTTTTGGCTCCTGTAAACAGCGACCCTCTTTCGATGCGCTTTAGACCAACCAGGGGGACGTCCCCGGAATAGGATAAGCTGGAAGTTCTGGCAGACGTTTCATTGCCGGATTTTGAGACTTCTTTCGCCCCATGCCCCATCACGAGGCTGCCGTCTCCGCTCATAGAGTTGTAGTACTCGAAGCCCTCCATCCGATTTACGACGGACCTGCTGATGTCTATGTCTCCGGATCCGCTCACCCAGCCGCCAGCCGGGCCGGATGCGATAATTAAGCTCACCCCCAACAATAATAAGATCAGACCCCTACCCTTCATGCTCTATTTTTCAGCTTCGATCCCTTAATATGGTGACGGTGGCTCGTCGATCGTGGATATCGGTTCATCGGGTATTGAGAGGGTTCTTCCCCATCTCGTGCGGCTAACTTCGAGATATAGCGATAGCGGACTCAATTATGCAAACGCCTGCCATGAATCCTGCCCTAAGCCAACTGGTAGCGATACATATACATCTCATGGCCGTTCCGATTCTCGACGAATCATGAAGTTGTTACGATCGAGCTGGAGTATTGCGATCCCTTAAATCCACCCACCCTAAAATAGCGAGGAGCCAAACGTTTTATAACCCCGAGCCCCCTGGCGAGGTTCATGTGCAGAAGCTCGAGGACCGTCCCGAAGAGAGGCGGCGGTGAAGAAGAGGGCGAAAGCTGTCATTTTCGCCAGCATCATCCCTTGCTGATCGCCGTTTTAATCTGTTTCTCGCTTTTCATGATCGGATCTGTCCATGGGACCACCCACGCCGTCGGACCCAGCGGGAGCATCCAGGCCGCCATCGATGAGGCGAGAGAGGGGGATTCTGTGCTGGTGGAGGCGGGAATTTACAAAGAGAATTTGGTCTTGGAGAGGGGGATCATCCTGAAGGGGACCGGACGACCCCTGATCGACGCTGGCGGCTCCGGGAGCGCTGTAACCCTCCGGTCGGAGGGTGCCGCCATAATGGGCTTTGAGGTTTCTGGCTCCGGGCCCGGCGAGAGGGATGCCGGAATCAGGGTGCTAGCCGAAAACTGCACCATATCAGAGAACCTCGTCGTAGAAAACAGCGTCGGGATTCTCCTCCAGGATGTGCAGGGGGCTGTGATCATCAGAAACGACGTCGAAAGAAACGAGGTCGGAGTATATCTGGAGACCTCCTACGGAAACGAGATCGTCTACAACAGGATCGCCGAGAACGGTGAAGGGATCCACGTGGCGAGAAACAACATCTCCGAGAGTATAACGGCATCAAATACTGGAGGCGTCTCGATAAAGTACAGGCCCAAGGCCGAGGCCTCGACCCTCAAAGTCAGCGAGATAGGCTTTGCTGGAGCCTACCAGGAGAACCTGGTTTATGGAAACGAGCTTCTGAATAACGGCCAGAACGTTCGCGACGATGGCGACAACCAATGGTACTCCGGGAAGACGGGGAACCACTACGACGACTTCGACGCCATAGAGGAGGGGTGCAGGGATAGAAATCGGGACGGCATCTGCGACTCACCACGCGAGATCCCTGGCGGGTCAAGCGTTGACGAGTACCCGATAGCCTCGGAGGATGCCCTCCGGCGGTACATGTCTGTCTCCGGCGATTTCGAGCTGATCCTCTATCAGTCGGTCTTCTCTCCCGGCGAAGAGATCCCCCTCGAATTTAAAGCCGCCGAGAACTTCACAGGGAGGGTGGATCTCGTCGCCTCGGAGTCGGGTTCGGGCCAGGTTGCAGTTGAGGCGGGGTCGGCCATATCCAGCCATCCCATGCTGGGCCAAAGCGGCACGGCCGTCTTCACAGCGCCCTCGGAGGAAAGATCCTACGCCTTCAAAATGCACGACGCCTTGGGCGATGAGGTCGTCGCCCTATCCTTCTCCGTGGCGACTGCAGCCCTCACCGTCTCGGCGTCGTCTGTTGGCACCTGCGACCGGGTTGATGTGAGCTACAGCGGCGCTCCGGGCTTTGAAGGGGACTGGATCGGACTTTACACGGTCGGCTCCGAGGACGAGAGCCCCATCTCCCGAAGGTATCTGGACGGAGCCAACAATGGGACCCTGACTTTCTTCATGCCCTCGTCGGCTGGGGGCTACGAGTTCCGGATCTTCGGGGACGACGGCGCGGACAGGCTTGCAATAAGTGATCCCGTCGATGTGAAGGCCTCCTCCGGCGTGAGGATTGAGGCTTCACCCAAAAACGTTCGGCCCGGCGAGACGATAACCGTCTCCTTCTGGGGGGCAAAGCCAGCCTCCGCCATAGGGATGTACGAGATGACCAGGCCCGACAAGTTCATGCTCGCCATGCAGTGGACCAACGGTAGGTCCTGCGGCACCATGACCTTCAGGGCGCCTTCGACGCCGGGGAGGTATGACTTCAGGTTCTTTGAGGACAACGTCTACAGGAAGCTGATGGGGGCGAGCAACATCGTGATCGTCGGCTGAGAAACGAAGAGGCTGAGGCTGAAGGGGCAGAAGAGGCCAGCCCGATCCGGCGATTCCGCCCATTTCGGCCTTTTCAGCTCATTCTATATTTTCCACATCAGCTCGCGGCCGACTCTCTAGCGGACATCGCCACTCCATCCACCACAGACAGCTCTTATTATCCCACATCCCCTCCGCGCCCCTCAACCCGCGCCCCCGGCCTATCCCAACCGAATATCTCTTGCGCCGCTCGGCTCCTCTGCGAGCCGCCCCGTAATCGCCGGTGCTCTTCCGGGGCTTTAGTAGTTTTGTGGGCTTTGGTGACAAAACTGTAGAATTCGATAGGCGTAATTTGAGGAGACACATCAAACTGCAGCGCGTCAGTGTTAAAAGCTCTAAAATTGTCTGAGGCCAGCCCAAGCTGATCTGCTCACTCGGAGATGTACTCTGTGATCTTCGTCTGGGCGAGACGGCAGACCTCGCCGGGGATCTCGATGGGGTAGACCCCCGTGAGACAACCCATGCATAGGTTCTCCCTGGGGATTCCTATCGCCCTCACCAGCCCCTCGTGGCTGATGTAGCCCAGGGAGTCAGCGTTGATCACCGCCTCGACCCCGGCCACCGTCTTGTGAGCCGCGATCAGCTCCTCCCTTGTGGCCATATCTATCCCCAGGTAGCAGGGCGCGAGGATGGGGGGGCTACCTATCCTCACGTGAACCTCCTTCGCGCCGGTGGACCTCACCATGTCCACGATCCGCCGGCTGGTGGTCCCCCGGACGATGCTGTCGTCGACCATGATGACCCTATTCCCCTCGATATTGGGGCGGATTGTGTTCATCTTCAGCCTGACCGCGATCTCTCGCAGCTCCTGGCCGGGCATGATGAAGGTCCTCCCGATGTACCGGTTCTTCATGAGACACTCCCGGTACTTGATGTTCGATCGCTGGTGATAGCCGATGGCGAAGGTGATCCCCGAATCTGGGACCGGGGTCACGGTATCCGCATCCGAAGGATGCTCCTCGGCGAGGATCGATCCGATCTTGACCCGGACGTCGTAGACGAGCCTCCCGTCCATGATGCTGTCGGGCCGGGCGAAGTAGATGTACTCAAAGACGCAGTGGGCTGGGCACTGGTTGTGAGAGAGCTGATAAAACCGGACGTCCCCGTCCCTCGCGATCACCATCTCCCCGGGCCGGACGTCTCTCACCAGGGTCCCATTCAACGTGTCGATGGCGGCGCTCTCGGAGGTTATGATCACGTCGGTATCGGTCTTCCCGACACAGAGGGGCTTAATCCCCAGGGGGTCCCTGACCGCTATGATCGTGTTCCCCAAAAGGAGAACGATGGAGTAAGATCCGACGGCCTTCCGCATGATGGCTCTGACCGCCTCGGCGATATCCTCTCGCTCCAGCATCGCTCTCACGAAAATGCGGGCCATCACCTCGGTGTCGGAGGTGGAGTGAAAAACCTCCCCCTCAGCCTCCAGCTCCTCTTTGAGCTTTCCGGCGTTGACGAGGTTGCCGTTGTGGGCGATGGCCACCGAGCTATCTTTGTACTTCACTAAAATAGGCTGGCTATTCTTGAGGGCAGACTCGCCGGTAGTGGAATACCGGACGTGACCTATCCCCGCCGGCCCTTCCAGGGCATCTATCCGGGCGTTGTTGAAGACCTCGGCGACGAGGCCCATGGCCTTGTGGGTTCGGACGACCTTCCCGTCGAAGACGGAGATGCCGGCCGACTCCTGGCCCCGATGCTGCAGAGCGTATAGGGCATAGTAGATCGATTTGGCCACGTTGCGACACGGATCCTCTGAGGAGATCCCTACCACGCCGCACTTGTCCTGCAACCCGGACCTCCGCTCAGTTGCTGCCGTGGTTGCTGCTGTATTTCTGCCAGACGTAGCCCCGGAGTCTCTTGGACCTGCCGAAGCCACAGGATGCACAGGTCTTGGTATGGAAGTTGAAGGATACCTTGCCACAGCGACGACACTTGACGTGCGTCTTCTTCTGGCGCCTTCCCATCGATGGGGTGCCTTTCGTCATTTATAAAACCTCACGGTGAAATGTAAACTACGTTATCTCCTCGGACTACGACCGTTCCGAGCTTCTTGGATTCTTCTCCCTCTTTGATCTCTTCGGTGTTGTCGAGCACCAGGTTCATGTGGATGTCATAACCCTGAAGCTCTCCCCGAAACGCCCTTCCGTCCTTGAGCTTGACTATTACGGGCCCGTTCAGCGATTCGTTTAAAATATCAAGGGGTCTCTGAGCCATCGGCCTCTCTCCAGTCGCAAGACAAAAGCTACCTGCGAGACTTGCACGTTGCGTATTTAAACTTGTCGGGGAATATGGGTACCATGAAAATCAAATCCAGGCACCACCTCAAGGGGAGCGAGTCGAAGAAGATCCTCAAAATGATTGAGCCGTTCCTGGAAGATCCCCAAGCCCTGCGAGGCCTATCTCTGGAGGTCGCCGAAACTGATCAGGACTTCAACCTGATCCTTCTGAAGGGAAGACCCGTCTTCATGATGCTGGAGGAGAGGCCATTCTTCACGGTCCGGGGCGCCCTAGAGTTCGCGCCGAAGAAGAACATGGTGATCGTGGACTCCGGCGCCGTCAGCTTCATAGTCAACGGCGCGGACGTGATGGCTCCCGGGATCGTGGAGGCAGACCCCGAAATCGTCCCCGGGGACCCTGTGGTGGTAGTCGAGGAGAGGCACCGAAAGCCTCTGGCCGTCGGGGTCGCCCTCCTTCCCGGCACCGAGATGCGGGGATCGGGGAAGGCGGTCAAGTCGGTCCATCACGTCGGCGACGACCTCTGGGACATGAGTGTATGACCAGTTTCTGCTAAAAGTGAATTGCGGCGGCGCACCCCGCAGCAGAGCTGCGGGGTATCCGTTGAAAATAAATGCGGCCGACTAGGTCTATCGGTTCAACAGCTCGCTAGCATTCATCGCATACGGAGACAAAGCCCCAGTCCGGAGGCTGCCATCCCGCAGGTCTTCTCTCGTCCTCAAACTCGC
>Ga0209408_1000115_pt1 | contig 66487 bp, 62 predicted proteins | sample AD_UKC107_MetaG_FD_184422 | JGI IMG/M metagenome (GOLD analysis project Ga0209408, IMG submission 184422) | Active sludge microbial communities of municipal wastewater-treating anaerobic digesters from Hong Kong - AD_UKC107_MetaG (SPAdes)... | ecosystem: Engineered > Bioreactor > Anaerobic >... | reverse complement strand
TGCGCAATTTCAGGAGTTTCTGGAAAAACGGAATGAGACCTCATATTATTCTGAGATATATCGGGTTCGTCTTATTATTCAATGCAATTTTCCTGTTTTTTTCCGCCGTCATTTCCGCATTCAACTCAGACTCTTCATTTTTCCCTCTTCTTTACAGCTCTGTAATTTCAGCACTCTTCGGAGCATTCCCCCTGATCTTTGTACCGTCTACAACAAAGATAAGCAATAAAGAGGGTTTTATTATTGTGATATCAAGCTGGCTGCTGTCCTGCCTTGTAGGATGCATTCCCTATATCCTATGGGGAGGAGAATTTTCATTTGTTAATGCCTGGTTTGAAAGCGTATCAGGATTCACTACCACAGGATCAACCATTCTTACAAATGTTGAGGCACTTCCCAGAGGATTGCTCTTCTGGCGATCATCAACTCACTGGATAGGGGGCATGGGAATTATTATATTCGTGCTTTCTGTATTGCCTTCTATCGGATCGGCGAGAATGGTTCTGTACAGGGCTGAAATGTCTTCACTTGCCATGGATAATTTTCATTACAGGACTCATAAGACATTACATATACTCGTAACAATTTATGTGGGCATGACATTTCTTGAGACTATACTGCTGCTTTTCTGCGGAATGAATTTATTCGATGCGATTACGCACTCTTTTGCAACAATCGCCACAGGAGGTTTCTCTCCAAAAAATTTGAGTGTGGCCTATTACAAAAGCTTTACCGTTGAAATAGTTGTAATGATTTTCATGATTTTATCCGGCATTCATTTTGGCCTGCTGTTTCTCTGCATTTCCGGAAATTTCGGCGAGATACGTAAATCTTCAATTGTACGTTATTACATTCTTGCACTCATGATTGGCACAGTTTTGACAGCAATCAGTCTGCATGGGAATCTATTTGAAGGTTGGCTGGAGGCTCTCCGTTATTCTGCTTTCCAGATTATTTCATTAGGGACATCCACAGGTTTTGCCACGGCAGATTCATCAATCTGGCCGATATCTGCCAAGATACTGATGATATTCTTTACACTTCAATGCGCATGTGCAGGCTCAACTTCGGGTGGCATAAAAGCCGACAGATTAGTAATTTTTTGGAAAGCAATAAAAAAAAGGCTTGTTAAGATTCAGCAACCCAATGCAGTTGTCACTGTAAAGGTTAATAAAGTAAATGTAAGTGATGATGCCGTAGAGATGTGTCTTATTTTTATAATCTTTTATCTGGCTGTTGTTTCCGTTTCGACCCTGATTCTGTCTGCCCTTGGAGTGGACGGGCTTACTGCACTTTCAGGATCAGCCGCCACGATGGGAAACGTCGGACCCGGATTTGGAACAGTCGGTTCTCTGAGCAACTACAGTACCATCCCGGAAATTGGTAAATGGATATTTACTGCCGATATGCTTCTTGGACGTCTTGAGATATTCGCATTTATTATGTTTTTCATGCCAAGTTCATGGAGATAAAATATACACACATATTATTCATTCTGATGCTCTTTTCTGAGCAGATCGTTAACAGTCTTGACCGGATTAAACGTTATCGCAGGGACCTCCACAAAAATAGTAATCCAGCGGGACATTGCACCATTCCAGAGGCCGGGATGTTCCAGTGCCTTTAATTCTCTCCCGTCTTTAGATTTTCTGGAAATAAGTATTGCATCATGGTCCACATATTTTTTCAGATCAAATCTTTTGCCTTTCCAGTCTGTTATACTGCATGCAATATCAACCGGATTAAAGTGGGTTGAAGATGATAAAATTGCCTGCTGGTCTTCCGAATGAGGATCAACCTGGGCTGTTTCGACAATCTGCAGGGAAATACCTCCGTCCCTGTTATTGACCCAGAAAGGACCTCCTCCTGGTTCTCCAGCATTTTTGACCATCCCGCATATCCTTATAGGCCGGTTAAGGATTTCCATCAAAACGGATCTCACATCATCTGAAGGTTGTTTTCCCCGAGAAACGTGCTCCTGCATACAAAGCTCATCCTTTATAAAAGCCTTGATCTGATCAATAAATGCCTCATCAGCATAACCGTCTGAAAGTGCTGTCATATAGTCTGATATCCGTTCTCTTATCTCAATAAGAAAGCCCCCCAGTATTTTTTTCCATATGCATGTCTCCGCCTTGAGTCTGTCTGGAACTACATTGTCAATATTTTTTACGAATATAATGTCAGCTTCAATATCATGAAGATTACTGACCAAAGCCCCGTGGCCTCCAGGCCGGAAGAGTAACCGCCCATCTTTCCGACGAAAAGGATTGTTGTCCGGTTCTACCGCAATAGTGTCTGTTGAGTCCTTTTGAATAGAAAAAACAACTTTAAATTTCACCCGATATCTTTTCTCATAAAGGGCTCTAACCCTATCAAAGAGTTTCTTGAATTCCTTAAGATGTTCCTTTGAAACAGTAAAGTGAATATTAACCTCTCCATTCTTGTCAGAAATATAGGAAGAAGCTTCAACTAAATGCTCTTCAAAAGAAGTCCTGCTGCCATCCGCATATTCATGAAACTTAATCAGTCCTTTCGGAGAATCGGCATAAGACAGGCCTTCATCCGATAATAAAAACCTAAATATCTCAGTAAATCGGCCTTTTTGCAGGGCAGCCTCTATTGAACTTCCTTTTTTTGCCATTACTGATTTTAAATCTTCAAAAAAAGCAAACTGTCTTATCCCATTCATGAAGGTCAACAGCTCACGTGCATCCTTTTCACCTGACTGCGCCCTTTCTTCAATGAGATCTTTGACAATATCCTCTTCCTGTTTCAGGAAACGCAATAAGACCCTGAACATCCTGGTAGCCGCACCTGAAGCCGGAACGAACTTTATACAACTATACTGTTGTTTTTTATTGTCATAGACCCATGTCAATTCTTTCATTTTTTCCTGGTCAATAGCCCTTATGCCATCTCCCGGAGTACAGGGGCGGAGCAGGTTTAAATAAAAAGGCGGCTTTCTGAATTGATCAAGCTGTCTTTCAACATCCTTAAGGGTAAATCCATGACTTTTTATCTGTCTGATATCCTCATCAGAAAAAACTTCATTGCCTGTATTCATCATCCCACTCTCAATCTATGCTATGGACAAACCTTTGGCTTAATTAAAACCAGGTGAATAACAACTGTTTTTTTATAGAAATTTGGAAAAATGTACTTATAATATTATACTAAGTGTTGCAGAATATCAATTTTATGATAGACAAATAAAACTGTCCGGGTGGTTTCTTTATTATTTTGGCTTTTATTTGCTGAATTCATGCTTCAAAAAGTTCCACTTATAAACATCGCGCCACCCATCGATTGCCTGCCCTGACGGACCAGGTTTCGAAAGTTTAATTAATTAATGGAGGCTATATCAAATTGAACCCCTTTTATAAAAATCTTGCACTTTGGCTTGTGATAAGCCTTATGATGATCATGCTGTTTCAAATATTCAGGCAGCCGAGCACAACCAGTTCTGCTATCGGTTACAGCGATTTTCTGGCCATGGTTGAAAATAACAGTGTAACTAATGTCGTGATCCAGGGAGACAACATATCAGGCATGTCCAACCAGGGGCCATTTAAAACCATCGCCCCGAAAGACCCGGACCTGATTAAAATGCTGAGGGAAAAGGGCGTTAAGATATCTGTAAAAGCAGAAGAAAATTCATCCTGGTTCCAGGTATTTCTGTCATGGGTTCCAATGCTGCTTTTGATAGGGGTCTGGATTTTCTTTATGCGACAGATGCAGGCAGGGGGAGGCAAGGCCCTGTCTTTTGGAAAAAGCCGTGCCAGACTTATGAACGAATCTCAGGAAAAAGTCACATTTGATGATGTGGCGGGAATCGAGGAAGCAAAAGAAGAGCTTGAAGAGATAGTAGATTTTCTTCGTGACCCAAAAAAATTCACCCGGCTCGGAGGCAGAATCCCTAAAGGAGTTCTCCTGGTTGGTTCGCCCGGCACTGGAAAAACACTTCTTGCCAGGGCAATTGCAGGGGAAGCCGACGTCCCTTTTTTCAGCATAAGTGGTTCGGACTTCGTTGAGATGTTTGTAGGGGTTGGAGCTTCCCGTGTAAGAGATTTATTCGTTCAGGGGAAAAAAAATGCCCCCTGCATTATCTTTATTGATGAAATAGATGCCGTTGGCCGCCACCGTGGAGCAGGGCTCGGGGGAGGTCATGATGAACGTGAACAAACGCTTAATCAACTCCTTGTTGAAATGGACGGTTTTGAATCCAACGAGGGAGTAATCCTTATTTCTGCAACTAACAGGCCGGATGTCCTTGATCCTGCTCTTCTCAGACCCGGCAGGTTCGATCGTCAGGTAGTAGTTCCAATTCCTGACCTTAAAGGCAGGGAGGGCATTCTGAAAGTCCATCTAAAGAAAAAAGTTGTAGTTGACAATCTGGACATTTCAATTCTTGCCAGAGGGACACCGGGGTTTACAGGCGCTGATATTGAAAACATGGTGAATGAAGCCGCACTTATGGCTGCCAGACGCGGAAAAGAAAAAGTTGAAATGGTTGACTTTGAAGACGCCAAGGACAAAGTCCTTATGGGGACGGAACGAAGAAGCATGATAATCAGTGATGAGGAGAAAAAAATAACTGCCTATCATGAAGCAGGGCATGCCTTGATCGCCAAACTTCTTCCTAAAACCGATCCGATCCACAAAGTTACTATTATTCCAAGGGGCAGGGCCCTCGGGTTAACCCAGCAGCTTCCTGAAGATGAAAAACACACCTATCCAAAAGACCAGTTACTTAACAATATCACCATATTGATGGGTGGCAGGGCTGCCGAACAGATTGTCCTTGATATCCAGACGACAGGTGCTGGCAATGATATCGAGAGGGCATCAGAACTTGCACGAAAAATGGTATGCAGTTATGGAATGAGTGATGGCCTCGGGCCCATTTCCTTTGGCAAAAAGGATGAACAGATATTCCTGGGTCGCGAAATCTCTCAGCACAGGGATTTCAGCGAAAAAACCGCCCAGGAAATAGATGGAGAGGTCAGTGGCATAGTAACCGGCTCATATAATAAGGCATGCCGGTTAATTAATGAAAACCTGGATTCACTGAATAAAATGGCCACTTCCCTGCTGGAGAAGGAAACACTAAACGGCGATGATATAGACATAATAATGGGTATTAAGAAAAAGCCATCGCATCAGGAATCAACTGTCTCTGAGTCTTAGAGATAATCACAATTTCGGGATAAAAGGGTATCCTCATTGGAATGGATGAAATATTCGTTTAACTTTGAGCAAAGGACTCATGTTATGGGGATACTCAACGTGACTCCTGATTCCTTCTCGGATGGAGGCCATTATCTTGAACTGGACAGGGCTGTTGAACATGCAATTGAAATGGCGCATGACGGGGCCGACATCATCGACGTAGGCGGTGAATCTACAAGGCCCTACTCCCGGAAAATTTCAGAGGCACAGGAAACGGATCGCGTTATTCCTGTCATAGAGGCCCTCAAATATGAACTCACCATTCCCATAAGCATTGATACTTACAGGGCCAGTGTAGCTCAAGAGGCTGTCAGAGCAGGTGCATCGATTGTAAATGACATATCCGCTCTTCGTTTTGACCCTTTAATGGCCTCAGCAATCGCAAGGGCCGGTGTACCAGTGGTTCTCATGCACATGAAGGGTACACCTGAAAACATGCAGGATAATCCTGTTTATAAGGATCTTGTAACTGAAATCATGGATTTTCTCAAGGATGCAATAGACCGCTCATCTAAAGCGGGGATTAGAGAAGACTTGATTATAGTAGATCCGGGAATCGGTTTTGGAAAGTCATTTGATAATAATCTCCAGATTATCAAAGAATTATCAAGGTTTTCATCACTCCGCAAGCCTGTCTTAATAGGCACTTCAAACAAGGCATTTATAGGTCACATCCTGGATAAAGGTTTGAGCGAAAGGGATACCGGTACCATGGCCACTGTAGCTGCAAGTGCGTTAAACGGTGCCAATATCGTTAGAGTGCATGATGTGAGAAAAGCTGTAGAAACAGTAAGGGTAATTGACAGCATTAAAAAAGGAGCAACAATACACCTTAAAAATCCTGTTACAAAAATATGAGGGAAAGCATGCTGCTTTGCATTGATATCGGCAATACAAATATTGTCTTTGGACTAACGGACAAAAAAAATATTTTACACAACTGGAGAATCCGGACAGACCCTAAGATTACTCCGGATGAACTTATAATAATTTTTGACACACTTTCACATTCTTCACGGACAAAAACCGAAGATATCAAGAATGTTATTGTCACAAGTGTTGTACCGTCCTTACAAAGAGCTATCAATGAATTTTGCTATCGACATCTTAATATAAAGCCGATCTTTGTAGATCATACGACCGACACCGGAATGCAGATAAAATATACTAATCCCAGGGAAGTCGGCTCAGACCGTATTGTAAACAGTGTAGGCGCCTATCAAAAGTACCGCTCTGCACTTATAGTTGTTGATCTTGGAACAGCAACCACCTTTGATTATATATCATCGGATGGCTGTTACATGGGTGGGGCTATAGCGCCCGGGATTATAACATCAAGCGAAGCGCTATATCAGAAAGGCTCCAGGCTTCCAAGGCTTGATACTTTAACAAGGCCACAAAGCGTAATAGCAAAGGATACTGTCAACAGCATGAATGCCGGAATCATATACGGTTATGCAGGCCTCGTAGATGGTATCGTCAATCGAATAAAAAAGGAATCCGGTGAAAAACTTACAGTTGTCGTTACCGGGGGTCTTGCACCTCTTATTTATGATATTTCAGAAACTATTGACCACGTAGAGGAATATTTAACGATTGAAGGTCTGATGACGATATTCAAGAGACAGAAAATATAAAATTTGCATCTTTCACATCAGGATTTAAATCCCCTCTGACGAAAAATCTCTGAAAGGATAACCCCGCCAGCCACAGCGACATTAAGAGACTCGATCTTATTTAAAGACGGGATACTGAGAGATACGTGGCATTGCTCCTTTATAGCTCTGCTCAAGCCTTTTTCTTCACTGCCGAGAACTAAAACGACATCCCTTTTCCAGTCAAAATTATAGATAGAATCGGCACTGTTTCCTGAAGTACCAATAATCCAGAAGCCCCTCTTTTTTAAAAGATCAAGGGTCCTTGCAAGGTTAACTACCCTGGCGATCTCTATATACACACATGCCCCTGAAGAACGCTTAAATACCCTCGAGGTGACTTTGGCAGACCGATCCTTTGGAATAATCAGGCCGTGAACTCCAAAAAATGCTGCAGTCCTTATAATTGCGCCAAAATTTCCTTCATCAGTTATATGATCCAGGGCAATAAGAAGCAAAAATCCATTCTCCTGCCTGGAACTGTTAATAATATTATCCAGATCGGAATATATGAAACTTTCTGCTAATGCCACAATGCCCTGATGATTTGTTTCAGGAAAAAGGCTGGTTAATTCTGAGCCGGTTTTATAGCGGACAGGGATGCCGCGTTCTCCGGCAATCTGAATAATTTCTTTTGCACGAATTCCCTTTTTCTGTTCGGCAATCCAGACCTCTTCGACCCTGAAACGACCTGTTTTCAGGGTTTCCTGCACCACATGAAATCCCGGGAGCAGTAAAGTGGATTTTTTTTGAAATGATTTCACGGAAATGAAATGTCAAAGATATTTTTAATCTTCTGCAGACGCCTGCCCTTTTTACATCGCTCTGAAACAATGATCGCCTCGGCCTCTGCTATGGCCTTTTCAAGATCGTCATTAATTATTATATAATCATACCATACGCAGTTTTTGATCTCACCGGCTGCTTTTTCCATCCTTTTCTTTATAATAACTTCATCATCTGTTCCACGCTGCCTTAATCTTTTTTCCAGAGCCTCCATTGAAGGTGGAAGCACGTAGATAAGCACTGCATTTTTGTAGTTATCTTTAATCCTTCCAGCTCCCTGGGCATCAATATCCAGGAGCACATCCAGACCACTCTCCATCTGATCATTAAGGACGGAAAATGATGTGCCGTATAAATCATTATAGACCTCTGCCCATTCGGCAAATGCCCCGGAATCTATCATTTCATTAAATTTTTCTCTTCCTGTAAAATAATAATCAACACCTTCTCTTTCTGTGCGTCTCGGCTTGCGACTCGTATGGGATATGGAATACCCTATATTCTCAATCCGGTTTCTTAATCCATTAACTATAGTCGACTTGCCGGCGCCGGATGGTGCTGAAATAATAAAGAGTTCTCCCGGCATGGCTATTCTTCAAGATCTTCGGCAGTTAATGTACAATTGGGATTAAATCTCTGTGCTATTGTTTCAGACTGGATTGCTGATAAAATCACATGGTTACTGTCTGTAATAATCACAGATCTCGTCCGTCTTCCCTGGGTGGCATCAATCAGACGTTTTTCCTCACGGGCTTCATCTCTCAGACGTTTAATTGGTGCGGCGTTTGGTGAAATAATAGCAACTACACGTTTAGATACAACGGAGTTTCCGAAACCTACACTCACAAGCTTGGGACTCATAAACAAATCTCCTTTCATTCTACGTTCTGAACCTGCTCACGCATTTTCTCCAGTTCCGCTTTCATCTCCACAACGATGTTGGTTATGGATGGTTCAGAAGCTTTTGTTCCAAGGGTATTAACTTCCCTGTTTAGTTCCTGAATTAAAAACTCAAGTCTTCTGCCAAGTGCATCATCCAGAGAAAGGTATTCATAGAACTGCTTCAAATGGCTTCTAATACGCACAACCTCCTCAGTTATATCAGATCGTTCTGCAAAAAAAGCCACTTCCTGAGCCAGTCTGTTCTCGTCAATACTGACGTCTCCCAGCATTTTTTTAATACTTATTTGAAGTCTATTTCTGTGTTCCTCAATCAGATCAGGGGCTCGTTTTTCAACATCATTAACATACTCTTCAAGCAAACCAAGCCTGTTTCTAAAATCAGCCTCAACAGCCTCTCCCTCCTTGAGCTTCATTATTTCAAGAGAATCAAGAGACATGTTCATAAGTTTTTCAAGAGTCGGCATCAATTCTTCAGAATTCAGTTCGACAGGCCTGAAAAGAATAACATCACTCATCCTCAAAAAAGTTTCTGCCTGGACTTTTTTTTCGACACCGAACTCTTCTTCCATTTGATTTAAAATTTTTATATAGGATCTTACCAAAGGGATATTCAGTTCGAGATTGTAAGAGGCCTCCCCGCCTATATTTTCTGATTGAATAGAAACTTCAATCCTCCCTCTCCTTATCCTGGAGGAAATAATGGATTTGAGCTCTCTTTCAACCGCCTGAAAATTCTTTGGCAGCCTGATAATAATATCCTTATATCGATTGTTAATCGATTTGATCTCAGCTGAAAAAATCCTGTCACCTGTCTGGCACTCGCTTTTGCCGTAGGCCGTCATGCTTTTAAGCAACCTTTTTTATCTCCTTTAGCTTTTCCATATATTGATTTCTTATCTCATTAAAAAGACTTATGATTTGTGGATCTGCATAATCCGGATATGTCCATTCTAAAGCTCTGAAGCTCTTTCTTTTATAAACGAGAGTTAAATCAGCAAAGATTCCTTTGGATAGATATATACGATGGACATAATTTTTACCGGTAGCTAAAACAAGTCTTTCAGGGGACACATAACCCGGATCGATATTGATTTGCCGGCTCCCATCATGTAAGAATCCCTGCTCAATTCTATTTGTTTCAAGTTTTATATTAACAAGATAATCTGCAGAGATTAAATCCCTAAAAGAAATAAAATGTCGAAAAAGAGGCCATCCCATTTCTTTTTCATAATACCTGGTGCGATCAAATAAAACTTCAGGGCTGATCCAGTCAACCGGTCCGATCGTTTCAGACAGGATATCAATAACACTTTTGATTATGACTCTGTCCCGGGAAAACAGGCTTACAATAAGTTTTACAGGATCAGGTTCATGTGGATAGCTCATGTGTTTCCCCTGCAATCAATCATCAAAAGGGATATCAATCGCCTGTTTCAGTTCTTCGGCCCTGACAACAGAAGTGCCTACTTCTCCGACAACAATCCCTGCGGCAAAATTTGACAAAACAGCGGCAGATTTGAAATCCAGACCGCATGCCAATCCCAGAGAAAAGGTACCGATAACAGTATCTCCGGCTCCTGTGACATCATAGACCTTTTTTGCTACTGTTGGAATGTGGATTATCTCACCCCCATTTTCAAAAAGCGTCATTCCGTCCTTTCCCTGGGTAATAAGCACAGATCTGCAGTCTAATTCATGTAGTATCTGCTTCCCTGCTCGCTCAAGCGTTTCTTCGTCAATAATATCAAAACCGCAAAAGGCCCCTGCTTCATGATGGTTTGGAGTAATAACGTTTACTCCATGATAATATTGAAAATTGCCAAGCTTGGGATCAACTGCAATAATAATTGATCTCCCTGAAAAATTATCTATTAAAGTCCTTAACTCCTTCATAAGAAGATCTGATATAACCCCCTTGCCATAATCGGATATTACAATCGCATCAAGATTATTCAGGTTGTTTTTAACGAAATTAAGAAGATATTCTATGCTTTCACCCCTGATATTTAATCGGCTTTCCCGGTCAAAGCGTACGACCTGCTGGCTGTGAGCCACAATCCTTGTCTTTATGCTTGTGTGCCTTCCCTTCTCAGTCACAATACCATTCGTTTCAAGACCCATTCCTCTTATTATCCTGAAAATCTCCTCTCCATTAAGGTCGTCCCCCACAATACCACATAGAACAGGTCTTGCACCAAGACTTGCGATATTGTTAATAACATTCGCAGACCCGCCAAGCATCTTTGTCTCGCGTTTAACTTCAACAATAGGTACCGGTGCTTCCGGAGAAATCCTGGATACATCTCCCCAGATAAACTCATCCATAATAACATCACCTATTACAAGAATCCTGGCCTTTACAAATCTATCGACGAATTCTTTCAGCCGCCTTTTTTTATAATGGTATTCTAACGCCTGCATACTTTCCCCGATTAATGCTTGCAGCTTTTTAACAAATGCGCACCAATTAAATAACTGGCAGACCTGCAACCTTGATATCCAACATAGGCACAGTGAAAGTCTATATACCACCGCGGTTTCTTATTGTCCATATGTAAGTGATTTTCGCTGCAGGCGACAGTATTCATTTTAGTAATTTTCTGTTTAAAAAATATGTTAAGTGAAAAAGAATCGGATCCTCATAAAATAAGAAATATTTTCGTGTGAAAGCCATCATCAGGTCAAATCTCTATATTCAGTTGACTTTAATTTACAGAGTTATAAAATCAGGTCTTAATATTTGAATCATGGCAGGTAAAATGCTGTTTGCTGGCTGGAGGAGATTGAAACACCTTTCAGAGTATAAGCAATCCTTTTTCTGCATCCTTTATATTTTTTTGCTAAAGGAGTTAAATTCCCGTGAAAATTATTATCGTTGGGGCCGGCGAAGTCGGATTTAATATAGCCCAGAGGCTTTCTGAGGAAACCCAGGATGTCGTTCTTATTGACAAAGATCCTCAAAAGATAAAGACCGTAACAGAGAATCTAGATGTTCAGGCATTACTTGGTTCAGGAACAAGCCCGAAATTGCTGAGGGATGCTGGAATTGAAGGGGCTGATATGCTTGTCGCAGCCACAGACATCGATGAAGTAAATCTCATCTCGTGTCTTTTGGCTCATGGTCTCAATAAATATATAATCAGAGTAGCCCGTGTAAAAAACAATGAGTTTTTAGTAGAAAGACAACTTTTCGATCAGGAGGCCTCAGGGATTGACCATATAATTAATCCTCAATCAGTTATGGTTGAATTAATTTTAAGTTTAATGGAAGTTCCAGGCGCTTCTGAGGTAATAGATTTCGTTGGAGGAAGAGTTAAGCTTATAGGATTTACGGTAAGTAAAAACTCCACTCTGATTGGCAGCAAATTGATGTCATTTAAAGAGATGGAGGGTAAATTGCTGATAGGGGCAATTGTGCGCGGGGATCAGGTAGTAATTCCTCATGGAAAAGATGTTATTCAAGCAAATGATGTAGTTTATGTAGTGATAAAAAAAGATGAGATAGCGCAGGCCTTCAATTTATTCAATATCAAGAATGAGGCCCTGAGAAGGGTTATTATTGTTGGTGCAGGCCAGACAGGTACTATTCTGGCAACTGCGCTTGAACAGAGTAAAATTCATGTTAAAATTATCGATAAAGATAATGATATATGCTTAAAACTGGCGGAAAAGCTTGAAAAGGTGATGGTAATAAACGGAGACGGTTCAGACAAAAATCTTTTACAGGAAGTCAATATAGAGGATGTGGACTTAGTGGTTGTGATCACTGGGGACGAGGAAAAAAATGTCCTTATTTCACTGCTGGCAACGGGGCTTGGGGCAAAAAGAACCATAACGCGCATCAGTAATCTGAGTTATATCCCTTTCGTTTCTGCAATTGGTATCAATACGGTGGTCAGTCCAAGGCTTTCCGCGGTCAGGGCCATACTGCAGTATATCAGGCGCGGCAAAATTATATCCGTAACCCCCCTCAAAGGAGAATATGCTGAAGCCATTGAAGCAGAGGCATTAGATACGTCTGATATTGTGAATATTCCTCTTTCAAAGGTCAAATTCCCAAAAGGAGCTATAGTAGGAGCTATAATCCGTGGTGAACAAATTATTATTCCTCGAGGCGACAGTATCATCAAACCGAAAGACCGACTTATAATCTTTGCCCTTCAACAGGTCGTCCCCAAACTGGAAAAGCTGCTTACTGTTAAACTGGAATACTTCTAATAATGCACCTGCTTGTTATTATACGTTTCATAGCAATTCTGACCATCTTCCTGGGTATTTCCATGGGATTACCTTTGGGAGTCTCCCTTGTTTTCAGAGATGGCAGCTCGATTGCAATTCTTACTTCCTCTCTTGTCACCACTCTGATCGGTCTTATTATTTTCCTGTTAATTAAAAAACAGGACAGAGTTTCCCTGAGCCACCGCGATGCTGTTGCTATTGTTTCACTTGGATGGATGACTTCCGGTTTATTGGGAACTCTCCCGTATCTTTTTTCAGGGTCAATACCAGACTTCACCAACGCCTGTTTTGAATCAATATCCGGATTTACTACCACTGGCGCCAGCATAATAACAGATGTAGAAGGACTTCCACAAAGTATTCTTCTTTGGAGGAGTCTTACGCAATGGCTCGGCGGAATGGGGATTATCGTTCTTTCCATAGCTATCCTCCCCTACCTCGGTGTCGGTGGCATGCAGCTCTACAGGGCGGAAATCCCCAGCCCGGTAGTTGACAAGCTGAAGCCGAGGATATCAGAAACAGCTAAAACACTCTGGAAAGTCTATGTATTAATCACTTTTATGGAAATAATTCTTCTTTATGCAGGTGGAATGCCTTTTTTTGATTCTGTATGTCACAGTTTCTGCACCATGCCTACAGGAGGCTTTTCTACTAAAAACGCCAGTATCGCCCATTTTAACAACCAGTATTTTGATTTCGTATTTATTATTTTTGTACTTCTGGCAGGCATCAACTTTTCGCTCCATTACAGATTGATCAAGGGCAATTTAAGTGTATTCGGTAAAGATTCTGAATGCAGGGTATTTCTGATTCTCACAGGCATTTTTATTCTCGTCATAACATTTGATATCTATGGTTCCATATACAGTTCCTTAACCACCTCATTTCGATATGCTGCTTTCCAGGTGAGTTCCATCATAACAACAACAGGTTTCGTCACAGCTGATTATGACAAATGGCCTGCCCTGTCACAGCTAATACTTCTTATTTGCATGTTTATCGGGGCAATGGCAGGATCTACCGGAGGCGGTATAAAAATTATGCGAATAATGTTGCTTATCAGACACACATACCATGAAATCTTTAGAGTTATTCATCCCCGTGCTGTAACATCTGTAAAATTGGGCGGGAATCCCGTCCCTGCAAATGTGCTCAGCAGCATTTGGGGATTTTTCATACTCTATATTGGCCTGTTTATCCTGGCCACGCTGATTATGGCGGCAATGGGACTTGATACAGTATCAGCAATAGCCTCTGTTGCAGCATCCATAGGCAATATAGGTCCCGGGTTGGGAGTTGTTGGACCGGTTAAAAACTACCTTGCCATCCCGGTGGCGGGAAAATGGACTCTAATGTTGTGTATGCTCATAGGGCGTCTGGAGATATATACAGTAATAGTCTTATTTATGCCTGAATACTGGCGAAAATAAATATTCACGAAATAAACAATCCTATCACTCTATTTTATCTCATCTATCCTGATCCGGGCATTCTTTTCTGTCATAATCTCATGTCTTGTATGCCCTCCGCAGAACCGCTCAACCAACTCGGAAATCTCACGACATATCTCTTCCACTTCACCGATACTCACGGGAGGCAGAGCGTCAACATTGAATTCAACCGCAGTAGTCGTTTCAACAAGCAGTGTGTGATTTGCCTGCCGCCAGGTCCAACGCCGTGTAAGCACCTTATCTCCTTCAGCAAATATAATTTCTCCGGGTAGAGGGCTTTCTATCTCATCAGAGCCGAATGGTGTGAATTTCTCATCTCCATTCGCGGCACGCAGGGAAAGACCTTCTTTTACAAAATCTATCGCATGTCCGCCAACCGGGATGATATGCCTGAGAGATACCAAATTTCCGATGTCAACAAGGATGTTAATAGATGGTATCTCCTGGTTGTGAAGCACCCTTCTAGCCATGGCCTCCATAGATGGCCTGAACTTTGCGGGCTTGGCTCCAAAAGAACGGTAAGCCTCCCTCCAGGAAACTATTCTTGGGTCTTCAACAATGGTTTCCTCCTTAAACTGCTCCCTAACAGAGACCTCAGCAGAACGAAGCATCGAGATCAATTCATACGGTGAATCACCGTTTTTTACTCCATGGGCAATTACAACTCCGCGCACATATCCCGGAAATTGAGCAAACACATCATTTGCTATGACATATAAAAGTTCTGTGCTTCCCATGTATATTCCCTCAAAATCAATATCTGATTTCTGCATCAGGAAATGCTGTCTTTTCTTACAGCCAGGCAGGAAAACCCTACAATATCTTCCTGTTCTGCAGAAATTTCGCCATTACCGCTGCCGTGTCTTTCCAGAAACTCAAGAACATTTCGCACATAATCTTCAGGTTTGTATTCATATGTATTATGACCACATGCCGGAAGTACGGCAAGCTCTCCTCTGGAAAGTTTTCGATACATTTCCACGGCCTGCTCAACATCAAAAATAGAACTTCTGTCAGGGTACAACACCAATGCCGGGCAAATCACCGAAGCCAGTCTTTCTCTCAGATCAAAAAATTCTGTCCCGTATTCACCGCCGAATTTCCTGAACTGTTCATACAAAGTTTCGGCGAATTCTCCATGCCACTCCGAGAGCTTTTCCTGCACCAGATTATCAAGTTCATGAAATGGTTTGGGGGAAATCTCAGCATTTTTTTTGACCATGGTGGTCTGGCTGTAGCACTGGGTGCTTGCAATTACAATGGACTTTACTCTTTCCGGGTATGCAGCTGCAAAGTCAACGCCGACCACACCACCTTCGCATTGACCGACAATATGGACAATATCGGCATCAAGAGCAGTCAAAAGCCTAGCCATCTCTTCCACGCTGTCTGAACGGAAATGATCGCTCACATAAAATCCAAGAAAATCGTCCCCCTTTGCTGAACGCCCATACCCTCTTCTGTCATACATGATAATACGGTAGCCCTGTTCAGCAAGCAGAGGGCATACGGTTTTCCATATTTTAACACAACCTAATCCATGATGCATGAGTACAATCGTACCTTTACTGCCATCTTTTCCATGGACTTCATAGTAAATATTTATTCCGTTAATAGCTTTAAATGGCATTTGATCCTCTTTTTCATTTTTTGTTAATATATTTGACCTTACTGCTTTTTTCTATCAAAAATCACCCAGTATCTTTTTAAATGTATTCATCCTTCATGTAAAGTTTATTCCGATGTTGGCTTCCATACTGGTAATTTTGACAGCATTAATCTCCGGCCTTTTTTATTTTGTATGATATAATAACCAAATAAACCTTTATAAGTGACTCTGTTTCATGTATTATCCGGCCTGACACTGAAACCGGATTTATGTATAATTAAAGAATATGACAGGAGCAGTGATGGAAATAATTAAAATAATGCCTTGCCTTGATATGAAAAACGGCAGGGTAGTTAAAGGTGTTCATTTTGTTGATCTTAAAAATGCCGGGGACCCGGTAGAAAATGCGACTCTATATGAAAATGAAGGCGCAGATGAGTTGGCCATGCTTGATATTGCAGCTACTCTTGAAAACAGAAAGACCAGACTGGAATGGGTTGGCAATGTCTCGTCAGTGATTTCCATACCCCTAACCGTGGGAGGTGGAATTTCCACGCTTCAGGATATTGAAATGGTTCTTGAAGCCGGGGCAGACAAAGTCTCAATGAACAGTGCCGCAGTAAAAAATCCTGACTTGATAAGGGAAGCTGCAAAAAAGTTCGGGTCGGATAGAATTACTGTTGCTGTTGACGCAAAAAGAAATAATGAGATCAAATCAGGGTTTGAGCTTGTGGTTTCCGGAGGGACAATGCCTACAGGAAAGGATGCCATTGAATGGTCAAAACAATGCCAGGATCTTGGCGCAGGGGTAATTCTTCCAACAAGCATGGATGGAGATGGAACCCGGTCGGGATATGACCTTGAGTTTACCAGGGCAGTTTCTGATGCAGTTGAGGTCCCGGTTGTTGCCTCGGGTGGAGCAGGCACCCTGGAACACTTTTATGAAGGAGCAGCAATTGGAGGAGCGAGCGTGTTACTGGCGGCTTCCGTTTTCCATTTTCGCCTTTTAACAGTAAAACAAGTCAAGGAATATCTTGAGGAAAAAGGATTTAACGTCAGACTTTAAGCTGTAATTCCGGATTGTGCTGAAGTAACCTCCTGCGCAATCCGGAATCAATAATAGCAGATGGACGGATATTATTTCCTAAGCAGCAGCAAAAAGGTTATCCGTTACCCTGGACACCACTTGCAGGCACCTGACCTCTTCCTCAAACAAGGGGACCTCTCCAAGCAGGTTATCAAAATAAGTGTCAACTTCTTCCCTGTAATGATCCTGCATCTTAAAAGCGATTCAGAAAAGCATTGAATGCCCCAAGGGAAGTGGGCTTGTCCGCCGTGTTTATGGCGGGTTTACCCGCCAGTCTTTGTGGCGGGCTTGTCTGCCTTTTACCAGCCTTTGGCTGGCTGGCGGATCAAAATATTTTAAGCGCAGAAATCAGTAAGACCTGGAAATAACCTTGGCGGACATTAAAAAAGACTGCTAATTATCTCAGAAATTTAGCATTTCGAAAATAAAAGGATAACCTGATAATGGATAAAAAGAAACACTTTGCTTTCATCAGTAATATTTTATAGGGTTAATTATCTGGGTGTAAATACTTATTGATATGAATCTCAAAAGCAAAATGACTATGATTCGGGTAATCTGCAGCAGGCGCATGCTGGTCTCTCTTATTATGGGTTTTTCCTCAGGGCTTCCACTACTCCTTACAATAAGTCTGTTACAGGCATGGATGAAGGAAGAAGGAGTAGACCTTGCAGTAATAGGGATAATGGCACTCGTAGGGCTTCCATATACCATAAAATTCCTCTGGTCGCCTGTTCTTGATCGTTTTACACTTCCCTTTCTCGGCCGAAGAAGAGGATGGCTGTTAATAGCACAGATTGCCCTGGTTCTTTCCATTTCAGCCCTTGGGGCGACTGATCCGGGCAAAAACCCTTGGATGGTTGCATTTGCAGCCTTCCTTGTAACATTCTTCAGCGCATCTCAGGACATTGTAATTGACGCATACAGAAGAGAGGACCTTTCGGATGAGGAACTGGGGCTTGGATCTTCCTTATATATCAACGGCTATCGAATAGGTATGCTCCTGGCGTCAGGCGGCGGTCTGATACTGGCGGACCATATGCCTTTTTCCTGTGTCTATCTAATCATGGCCGCATGCATGTTACCAGGAATAATTACAACCATCCTTACCCCCGAACCTGATACCCCTGCAGGAACGCCTAGGACAATAAAAGAGGCTGCAATTGATCCATTGGTTGAATATTTTACAAGGCCCTCAGCACTCTGGATTCTTGCATTCATACTTCTGTATAAAATCGGAGACACAATGGCCAGCGCCATGACAACACCCTTTTATCTTGATATCGGATTTTCAAAGACTGAGATCGGTGCAGTTGTAAAGCTTTTCGGCTTCTGGGCCACAATATCAGGAGCTCTTGCAGGAGGAATCATCATGATCCGTCTCGGAATCAACCGTTCTCTCTGGGTCTTCGGATTTTTGCAGGCAGTATCCACAGCCTGCTTTGCAGTACTGGCAAAAATCGGCTATAATATAACAGCGCTTGGCGGTGTCATTGCCTTTGAAAATCTGAGCAGCGGGATGGGCACTGCCGCCTACGCTGCATTCATGGCAAGCATTACTAATAAAAAATTTACTGCCACACAATATGCGCTCCTTACAAGCCTGATGGGCATTCCCAGGGTAATAGCCTCGGCCCCCACCGGGTTTATAGCAAAATATCTTGGATGGGAAGAATTCTTCATAATATGTACACTTATAGCCATACCCGGCATGTTGCTACTGCTGAAATTTGCCCCCTGGAATACACAAAGTGCAGCAATTAAGGTGGTTTCTGATTAAGATCATAAGAGTATTCAGTTTATTTGTCTGTGAAAAAACATATTATACATATCTCACAGGCGGATTTATCTTTAATATGATAATATCCATTAATCAGCCATATTTTGCACCTTTTCCCGGTTTTTTCTCAAAGGCCATGCTTTCGGATATCCTTGTCCTGATGGATACTGTTCAGTTTCCCCGCGGCTCCACCTGGCTGACAAGAAATCGCTTCAAAAACCACCAGGGCATTCTTCGCCTTACCGTACCGGTCTGGAAAAAAGGCCTAGGCCTTCAGAAGATCAATGAAGTCAGGATATTTAATGAAAGGAGTTGGGCCCGAAAACACCTTGAAAGCCTTAAAACAGCATATGCAAACGCCCCATTTTTCGAGGACCATATTAAATTTCTTGAAAAAATATTTTCCGGAAGGTTCGAAAGGCTTATTGATCTTAACCTGACAATTATCGTGTATTTTATGGAATGCATGAGGATTCAGTCTAAGACAGTATTGCTCTCTGAACTTGGAATCGAAGAAAAAGAGCCGCGCCTTTCTATAGAGATATGCAGAAAACTGGGAGCATCTCATTTTCTTGCACAAAGCGGAGCAAAAAAATCTCTCAATAGCGAATCGTTTCAAGATGAGGGCATTGAACCTGTGTTTTTCAATTATCGGCCTGTTGTCTATCCTCAGCTATGGGGAAGTTTCGTATATAACCTTTCCGCCTTCGACCTGCTCTTTAACTGCGGACCGAAATCATACGATCTCATCAGAAAAGGGATATAAAGTTCAGGGCAATTCAAGCTCCTGCTAAAGCATATTGGTTAACCCGGCCATAGAATATTCAACTTTAGCTTAAAACCGAAACGCAGTCATTTTTTGCTGTAGTCATTTTTTGCTTGACAAATGTAATTTTGTGATAAAGATTGTAGACAATAGACAAAAGACAATTGCAAATGTATTAATCAGGCAAAGCTGAATCATGATAAAAATACAGTCCATAGTTGACAGCGTAAGAAGGTATCTGGTTGGCTGCATTCTTCAGGGAGAACTCTATCCCGGCCAGCAGATAAAGGAACATGAAATAGCATCCTACCTCGGAATCAGCCGCCCCCCAATCAGGGAAGCATTGAAACTCTTGGAGGCAGAGGGATTGATCGTAAGAAAGCCCAATAGAGGGGCTTTTGTCGCTACAATCACCGAGAGCGATGCATGGGAAATCTATTCTCTGAAGAGCAATCTCTATGAGATGGCCACGAGGCTGGCATTTGAAAAAATATCAAAAAAGAATCTGGATGAATGGGATGATATATTAAGTGAAATGGAAAAATGTGTCTTATCTAAACCCCCTGATATTATCAGATATGAGTCTCTTAATAAAAAATTTCATGACATTATGTTTAAGATTTCCGGACATCAGCGACTCCGAAAAATTGCTCAAATACTTCATAATCAGGTTAGTCGGTTCAGCTGTATGTCACTTATGAATGAGTCACATATCAGGGAATCCCTTATGTATCATCAGGAAATAGTCATTGCCATAAAAAAGGGAAATATGGATCGGGCCATACAGATGACCCGGGAACATATATCCAAAGGCCTTCAAATTGTGCAGGAAATCATCATCAAAGAAATGAATCAGGCTATTCCTGCTGGAACGGAGACTCACTATACACCCCAGGCAAAAAATATGAATTTCATTGCGGATACAGCTGGATTTAATTAAAGTGCTAACAGTCTGTTTATTTTGTTGATTATTCGTAAATCTCAGCATAAATCGAATTCAGGCTCTCTATAGAAAGCCTTTTCGAGTCATCACTACTGTTTTTGTGGAAATTGTTATTTGTAGTTAAGTAAAGGATCTGTTTAGCAAATGTTATACAATATTAACATCACATTATAATGGAGGTTTGGACATGAAAAAAGTCTTTCTATTTTGTTTGGTAGTTTCATTGCTGGCTTTCTTTCTCGTGCCTACGGGTGCTTTAGCTGCAGCAAAGTCCAAGATGCACCTGAAATTCAGCACCTGGCATCCACCTGCCAGTAGAGAAGTGAAAACCGTATGGCAACCAATGCTCGAGGAATTGAAGAAGAAGAGTGATGGACGTATTACCTATACTCTCTATGCAGGCGCAGCCCTGGGGAAAGGCCCGGAACATTATGATATTGTGTCAAAGGGACTTTCGGATATGGGATATTTCACCGCCACCTGGACACCAGGCCGATTTCCTTTAAGCGATGTACTATCCCTTGCAACCTGGGTCGATGGGAAAGATCTGGCTGTGGATATTGGCAACAAAATGTACGAAGAAGCACTTTCGAATGAGTTCCCTGGTGTCAAGATGATCGAGCTTAACGGCTGCATCCAGGCATTCCTCTGGACCCGGAAGCCGGTGAAAACCCTGGAGGACTGTAAAGGTCTGAAAATCAGGGCGCCAGGCGGTCATCAAACCAATTACATCAAGTCCCTGGGCGCAGAACCCGTATTTATGCCACTGGGAGACGTCTATCTCGCTCTGGAGACAGGAACTATTGACGGATTAGTCACTTGCCCGCCCCTGATATTGGCCTTCAAACTCTATGAGGTCGCAAAATACGGTGTAATCGCCACCTTCGGTTGTGTTACCGAAGGCGTAATCATGAACCAGAAGAGCTGGGACAATACCCCGGATGATTTAAAACCGATCATTATGGAAGTATGCAGCAATCCTTTCAGGACGACAGGCGGCTTGAACCGGGATGTCTACAAGGTCATGATAAAAGAAATTGAAGATAAAGGAGTCACGCTTTACGATTTGCCTGCCGAGCAACAGAAGAAATGGTTCAAGGGTTTCCAGGATGTAACCGAAAAATGGGTAACTGACCTGGAGGCCAAAGGCCTGCCTGCCAAAGAGACCGTCATGAAATATAATAAGGTGACGGAAAGCATAGGCGCGAAATCCGTGGCAATACCTGATGAATGGAAGTAGCGGGGTATTGAAATATCCTTGAATGGCGGAGTCAAAAACGATGCTTAGAAAAGTCATACAACGTTCCACACTGTACTTGAGTTATGTGGGTATGTTTTTCCTGATCCCCATGATGCTGATTACCAGCGGGGAAGTGGTAGGCCGGGCTGTCTGGTCCCGGCCTATCCCGGGTTCCATGGAGCTTTCAAGCTATATGCTGGTAATATTTATCCTGCTGGGTGTAGCCTACACCCACCAGGTGAAGGGACATGTCCGTGTTTCCATGCTGGTTTCCAGGCTTCCCGAGAAAATTACTTCGACGCTCGATGTATTAACCATCCTGCTGAGCCTTTTCATCATCGGGATTATGGCCTGGCAGGGATGGGTGGTCGGCATAGAAGAACGGACGGTCTCGGATATGCTCCGAGTTCCCCAGTTTCCTTTCAGACTGCTTGTGAGTGTAGCGGGTGTTTTTCTCTGTCTGGAACTGTTGATTGATCTGGTGGACACCCTGAAAAAATTCAAGAGGAGATGACAGTGGATCCTGTAATTGTAGGCGTCATAGGTACAGTTCTGGTCTTTTTGCTGCTTTTTATTGGAATGCCTATCGCCTTTGCTTTGATGCTTGTAGGTTTTGTGGGCGTAACCTATTTGTCCAGTGCCGGTGCGGCCCTTCCGATGGTTGCAAGAACGGTCTATGAGGTTTCAGCCTATTTTCCCTATACTGTAATACCACTCTTTATTGTGATGGGGGGATTTGCAGGGAGTTCAGGAATGACCAAGGAGATGTATTCCACTTTTGACAAATGGCTCCGGAGACTCCCTGGCGGACTGGGTATTGCAACTATCGGCGCCTGCGCGGGATTTGCCGCCGTTTCGGGGTCATCGGTCGCCACGGCGGCCACCATGGGTACTGTAGCCCTGCCCGAAATGAAACGATATAATTATCATCCCAGGCTCGCAACAGGGAGTATTGCCGCCGGCGGGACGCTGGGCTTTCTTATTCCTCCCAGCATTGGGTTTATCGTTTACGGCATGCTTACGGAGCAATCCATCGGAAAACTGCTTATTGCAGGAATACTCCCCGGAGTGACCCTGGCCGTTGCCTATATCCTTATTGTGGTTTTTATGGTCAAACTGAATCCGAGTCTCGCTCCTGCAAGTCCCGAGAGTGTGACGTGGAAAGAAAAATTCTCGTCACTTCTGGGGATCTGGGAACCCCTGGTCGTCTTTTTACTGGTCATGGGGGGCATCTATGGAGGTTTCTTTACCCCAACTGAGGCAGGAGCCATCGGAGCAACGATTCTGTTCATCTTTGCCATCATAAAGAAGAAACTGAACACAGAAAACCTGATAGAGGCCCTCCAGGAGGCGGTACGTATTTCCGTTATGGTGCTGTTTCTTGTAGCCGGCGCAAACGTCTTTAGTTATTTTCTCGCACTTTCAACGATTCCCATGAGGGTTGCCGAATGGGCAGCCGCTCTCGCGGTTTCCCCATATCTGATTCACACGATCATTGTCATTATCTACCTGTTCCTGGGCTGTTTTTTGGACGCGATTTCCATGATGGTGCTGACTATGCCTGTGATTTACCCTGTGATTATCGCTCTCGGTTTCGATCCCATATGGTTCGGGGTCATCGCCGTATTGATGATGGAGGCAGGGCTGATTACCCCCCCCATGGGACTCAACATATTCACTGTTGCCGGGGTTGCTAAGGACACACCTGTTGAAACCATTTTTCGCGGAGTTATGCCTTTTCTCCTCGCAATATTCGCCATAGTCGCCTTGATTACCATTTTTCCTAAAATTGCTCTACTGCTGCCGGGCATGATGACGAGATAGGGCGACAGGTAAAGGGCTCAGTGTCTCAAACACTTGAAGAAGCCTAAAATATGCAGCTAAAAAAATCATAAATAGCAGAGAAATCCGGAATTCCCAAAGGTGATGAGATTCCAACTGTGATGCAGGGAAAATATTGGCAGAAATAAACCGGGCCTCGGCATAGACGCCTTTAACCTCTCCCTATGCAGAAATTAAGGGAGTCAACAGATAGTGGAGGCTATAGAGAGCCTGACTATATCCATTTTTTAGGAAGAATCCCTTCAGAACCATGGCTCAATTGATGAAAATGTGACAATAACAGTTCTAAAAGACGTGAAATATATAGGAGGTTTAATTAATGGCATTATTACCAGAATTTAAAAAACATTATGGAAAACTTAAATTGCTTATCAACGGAGAGTGGGTCGATTCCAAATCGACGGATATTCACGAGACCACAAATCCAGCAACAGGAGAAGTGATTGCCGAATTTCCCACCGCAACGAAAGAAGAGGCTCTCGCAGCTGTCAAGTCTGCCTACGATGCTTTTCAGTCATGGAAATATGTTCCTCTCAGGGACAGGGGGCGCATGCTCTACGGGATGCATGCGAAGTTTGAAGAAAATTATGAAGACATATGTCGAATCCTGACTCAGGATCACGGAAGAACTATTAATGAGGCGAGGGGTTCGGTGAGCCGTGTCATAGAAAATATCGAATCTGCCTGTGCTGCCCTTTACGGACTGCCCAAACAAAACGAACATGTGGATCAATTGGCTAACGGAATTGACCAGTATCTGGTTTGGGAACCTCTCGGCGCCTTTTTGATCATTACTCCGGGAAATATTCCAATGCATGCCTGGTCATCTTTTGTCCCCTATGCCATGGCCGCCGGATGCACTGTGGTGGTAAGCCCTAGTCGCCAGGATCCTGTGGCGGCGGAGACCGTATCCAGATTAGCCAATGCAGCCGGTTTTCCCCCTGGAGTCATCAATGTGGTCCACGGAGGGCGGCAGATAAATAAACTGATCCTGGAGCAGCCTGAGATCAAAGGGGTCGGGTTTATCGGGTCCAACCGGGCCGGCCATGAACTCTTTGAGATGTGTGGCAGGTTCAGAAAGACCTCATCCATCAACGGAAACGGGAAAAATCATGTAGTGATCATGCCCGATGCCGATATCGACGACTCTATCAATTGGCTCCTGAGGGCCTGTTTCGGTATGACCGGTCAGAGATGCCTCGGCGTAGATAATGTTGTGGTAATCGGCAACATTTACGACGAGGTGAAAGAGAAATTCATCGCAGCAGCCAGGGCCATGAAACTCGGTTATGGCCTCGACGAAGATGCGGAATTGGGTCCCTACACCACACAGGACGGAAAGAACAAGATCCTTGACTGGATCGACAAATCCCTGCAGGATGGCGCGAAGATTGCCTTCGACGGCAGGGCAGTTAAAGCAGAAGGTTATCCCAACGGTTACTTCATGGCACCGACCATTCTCGAGGATGTGAATGTTGACATGCCCATGGCAAAGGAGGAGGCCTTCGGAGCAGTTGCTGCCCTGATCAGGGGTGAGAGCCTGGATCAGGCCATTGATTGGATAAACACTAAAACAAATCTCGGCCATTCGGCCGCTATCATGACCACTAACATGAAAAACGCCCGTAAACTCATCAGGGAGGCTAATGTCGGCAATGTTGCGGTGAATCTTGGCGTAGCTCAACCTTATGCCTTCTTCCCTCTTGGTTCCCGACGAGATTCATATGTAGGGTCCGCCAAGTCCAGAATGGCTTCCATGCGTTTTTTCATGGACGAGAAGACTGTGGTATCCCGCTGGATATAAAGTTATAATCATGGCCCGGATAGAGTTTTAAGTGACCCTGGCCGGGCCAAAAAACCTTTCATCGGTCAAAATAAGGCTGTTTGGGTTTTATAAGGGAAGTATTACATTCTAACCAAATGGACTATTTGTAAAAGGAGGTAGCAATGAAACAAAGCATATGTCTTTTTATTGTATTGGCTGTTTGTGGGCTTTTTATGTCAAAACCTTTTCCACTTGCCTGCCCGGAATGCAGTGCCGATGGCCATATTGGAGTAATTGTTGTCGATGTACAGGGTGATTTTACAACGTGGAAAAAGGGTTCTCTCGCCGTAAATGGTACTGATGAATCCTTTGTCAATAAGGTTGAAGATACTACCAGGGCTCTTAAAAAAGAGGGTTTTCTAATCTTCGCTACCCAGGACTGGCATCCCGGAGATCATATCTCCTTTTTCAACAATCATGACGGGAAGAAGCCCTTCGAGGTCATCCAGATCGAAGGGCGGACCCAGGTACTCTGGCCGCCCCACTGTGTGCAGGGAACGGAGAATGCCCGGATCCTGGTGGATAACAACCTGTTCCTGGCGACCGTAAAGAAAGGTAAGGATTCTCGCTTTGACAGCTACTCCGGCTTCCAGGATGACGGCGGAGCCAAAACGGAAATGGACAAAATCCTCAAACGTAACATGGTAAAAAAGGTTGTTGTGTATGGCATCGCCACTGACTACTGCGTGAAAGCAACGGCCATCGACGCGGCCCGAGCCGGATACAAGGTGATCGTTGTGGAGGACCTTTGCAGGGGTGTGGCCCCGGATACCAGCCAAAAGGCCATGGAAGAGATGAAGGCTGAAGGGATTACGGCCATAAAAACGCTGGATCTGCAGAAAGTCAAAGAACTTTAAAAACCGTATCATTGCGGAAAGGGTGCCGTCTTCGATACCGGCACCCAGTCAACTAATTGGTTCTTTTTCTAAAGATAGATTAAGGAATGCTAGTGTCATGAAAACATACAAACAGATTCGGATTGAATGTACAGTCAACGGGAATAAGGTGTCTCTGGAGGTCGATGCGGGCGAAACGGCACTTGAGATGATCCGCAACCGTCTCTCACTCAAGGGAACGAAGGAAGGTTGCGGCATTGGGGAATGCGGCGCATGTACAATCGTGGTGGACGGAAAAAGCATAAATGCCTGCCTGATGCTCGCTGCACAGCTCCATGGTCGGGAAATCATAACTGTTGAGGGTTTGGAGGAAAATTCCGGTCTCCATCCTCTCCAGCAGTCCTTCATGGACCATCATGCCGTTCAATGCGGCTTTTGTACTCCCGGATTGCTGATGAGCAGTTATGCCTTGTTAAAGGAAAATCCCCATCCTGATCGCATGGAAATCATCGACGCACTTTCAGGAAATGTTTGTCGATGCACGGGGTATCAACAGATTGTGGAATCGGTTGAGGACGCGACTGAGCGGCTTGGCAAGGAGAAGGTAAAATGAAAAGGGATCTGGAATACGTGAGGCCGGACACCCTGGATGAGGTCCTTGAATTCTTATGGGAACACGGAAAGGAAACAAAAATCATTGCCGGCGGGACCGACATCATGGTTGACCTTCGTGCCGGGAAGCTGAACGTAAAATATCTTATGGATATTTCCTGCATAGAGGAAATTGCAGGCATTGAAGCAGGGAATAACGATTTGTCTATTGGATCCGGAGTAACCCTTTCCGAAATTCATGATTCTAAAATCGTTGGCCGATATGCCCCTGCACTTCAAAAGGCCTCCTTTAAATTTGCTAGCAAGCAGATCAGGAACATGGCAACAATCGGAGGGAATGTGGGTAACGCCTCGCCCTCGGCGGATACTGTTCCTCCTATGATCGTTCATGAAACCGTAGCCGTTCTTCGCCATATCAACGGAGAACGCAGGGTCTCCATCGAAGATTTGTTTGTCGGTCCTTACAGGAGTGCAGTGCGTCCGGAAGAAATCATTGTGTCCTTTCTTTTGAAAACGGGCGAAAATTTATACGCCGATTTTCAGAAAATAGCGAGGCGAAAAGCTCTGGCCATTGCCCGAATGAATATGGCCCTGCTTGCCGGAAAAGACGGAGAAGGAAAGATCAACTTCATTCGGATCGCTCTTGGGTCGAGTACCCCTACACCGATGCGAGTCACAGAAGTGGAATCCCTGCTTGAAGGCAGAAGGCTCGATTCAAATCTGCTCATGGAAGGAGGTCGCCTGATGGCCGAAAAAATGATCGGCATATCTGGAAGAAGACCTTCTACCGTTTATAAGGAAAAGGCCGTACAAGGGCTTTTTTTAAAAATGTTAAATCCTTTGGTGTAATATGAAAGAAGATCTTAAAAGCATTGGAAAGAATTTTGAGCGTTACGGCTCCCTTGAAAGACTAAAGGGAAAACCGGTCTTTTGCGCAGACCTTGAGCTTGAAAGTCCCCTGACACTGAAGGTCTTGAGGAGTACCCGTGCACATGCCCGAATTGCACGTATCGATACGGAAAAGGCAGCAGGGATAAAGGGCCTTGTCAAAATCTTCACGGCAAAGGATATCCCTGGAAAAAATATCACCGGCATCATCAACAAGGACCGTCCCCTCCTGGTCCCTGACAAGGTTCGTTGCGTGGGGGACGCCATTGCGCTCGTGGCGGCCGAGAGCGAAGAATCCGCTGAAAGTGCACTTAATGCGATCAATGTGATATACGAAGATCTTCCCGTCGTTAGTGACGCCGAAGAGGCATTGAAGGAAGGGGCTCCAAAGATTCACGAAAAAGGAAATCTTCTTTTTTCTCGAAAAATCAAACGGGGCGATGTGGACAAGGCCTTTGAGCGATGTTCGGCTGTTGTAGAAAAAATCTACCGGACATCCTTTGTCGAACATACTTATCTGGAGCCTGATGCCGGGGCCGGGTATGTAGAGGAAGACGGAACGCTGGTCATCTTCGCTTCAACCCAGAATCCTCATTATGATCACAGTGAAGTTATTTCCTTGCTGGGAGTTGAAGACGATAGAGTCAGGATCATCCAGGCAGCCACGGGTGGAGGATTCGGTTCGAAGCTGGACCTCAATGTGCAGGGATTTATTGGGCTGGCCCTCTTTCATTTGAAAAAACCCGTTCGCTATGTCTACACAAGGGAAGAATCTTTTCTGGCTACAGCAAAGCGGCACCCGCTCACCATTTCCATGAAAACTGGTGCCGATCAATCGGGAAAAATTCTGGCCATGAAGGCAAGGATACTGTGTGATACAGGAGCATACGGATCCTACGGTATTGCTGTTGCTTCGAGGTCTGCAGTGCATGCCACCGGCCCTTATGCAGTGGAAAACGTTGATGTGGAAGCCCCCTGTATTTACACCAATAAGCCGTTCGCCGGCGCAATGCGCGGATTCGGTGCGCCACAGATGGCCTTTGCCCACGAGTCTCAGATGGATCTTTTGGCCGAAAAACTGCACATGGATCCCCTTGAGATCAGGCGTCTCAACGCCCTCCAGGTAGGCTCAACGACCTGCACAGGCCAGGAATTGAAGGCGAGTATCGGCATTGGAGAGTGTCTTGAAGCCGTACGTTCAGAATATGCCGAGGCCCTTAAAGTGTGGCGTTCAGAGCCGATCCCGCCCTTCAAAAAACGTGGTATAGGTATCGGGGCTATGTGGTACGGAATTGGAAATACCGGCATGCAGAATCCATCCACTGCCCAGATCGAAATCGATCTGGAGGGTGCCATTACCCTTTACACCGGTTGCGCGGATATCGGACAGGGATCTACCACAATTCTTTCCCAGATTGCCGGAGAGACATTAGGATTGCCCCCTGCAGACATCAAAATCATTGTAGCAGATACAAAATTTACGACCAATGCAGGGGCTACCTCCGCGAGCCGCCAAACCTATATCTCTGGAAATGCAGTTAAGGATGCCGCAGATAAGCTGGCGGATTTTCTTCTCACTGAGGGCGTCGATATTCTAAAGGTGCCAAAGAAAAATCTTGTCCTGGATTCCGGGCTGATCAGGCATGCAAGCGATTCTGAAAAGAACGTAACCCTTGCAAAGGTTGTGAAGCGTGCACATCGGAAGGGGCTGCCCTTGAAATGGCATGGATATTTTGATCCCGTGACTGAGCCCCTGGATCCAGAGACCGGGCAGGGCATGCCTTACGCCACGTATGCATTTGCCTGCCATCTTGCCCAGGTAACCGTTGATATCTACACGGGTGAAGTGGAAGTCAACAGGGTAGTTGCGGCCCACGATGTAGGCAAAGCAATCTATCCCGAAGGCGTTATCGGTCAAATCTGTGGTGGAGTAGCCATGGGCATTGGATTCGCGCTTATGGAAGAATACGTCCCCGGTGAGACGGAATCCATGAAAGACTACTTTATCCCCACGTTTAGTGATATGCCCGAGGTCATTCCAATCATTATAGAGTCCTCGGAGCCCACTGGACCATTCGGGGCAAAGGGAGTCGGGGAACCGGCCCTGATCCCTACCGCCCCCGCCGTTGTGAATGCAATTTCAAATGCCGTGGGAGAAAGAGTTTATTCCTTGCCTGCAAACTTGGAACGGGTCCTGGAGGCAAGTATCAAATCCGGACAATTCAGCCCAAAGGAGGTTAATAATGTCTAGAGTTATTTTAAAAAACATTGGAACCATTGTGAGTGGTGATATTACAAAACCCCTTCTCGAAGGCAATGCGATAAGTATTGAGGATGGTAAGATAGGTCGGATCGGCCGTTTTGAAAACATGGAACCTAAAAAAGGCGATACTGTCATCGATTGTGCCGGGACCACTGTCACCCCTGGACTGATCGATTCCCACTGTCATGTTATTCTGGGCGACTTTACGTCACGTCAGAATCAGTTGGGCTTTATCGAAAGCGAACTTCACGGGGGGGTCACAACCGTAATATCGGCCGGTGAAGTTCACCTGAAGGGAAGGCCCAAGGATCCTGCAGGGACCAAGGCCCTGGCCATTCTCGCCGCCAAGGCATGGGCCAATTTCAGACCCGGAGGGGCCAAGGTGCTCGGCGGTGCCTTGATCCTTGAAAAAGGACTCACCAAAAAGGATTTCGAGGAGATGGCCAGGGAAGGTGTCCGCCATGTGGGCGAAATCGGGCTTGGGAGCGTCAAGCAGCCCGAAGATGCCGCCCCTATGGTCGAATGGGCCAGAGAGTTCGGCATGACCGTGATGATGCATACCGGAGGGACATCTATCCCTGGGAGCAGTACGGTCACGGCTGAGCAGGTCATCAAAACCAATCCTCACATTGCCTCCCACGTCAACGGCGGCCCCACGGCCGTCGCGATCGATGAGGTGAAAAACCTGGTCGAAAATACACAGATTGCGGTGGAGATTGTCCATTGCGGCAATCCGAAGGTGGCAGTCGATGCGGCTAATCTCTGCGTGGAGGCAAAGGCTCTGGACCGTATGATCATCGGAAACGATGCTCCTTCAGGGACAGGTGTGATTCCTCTTGGTATCCTCAGGGTAATTAACCACCTGGCGAGTCTTACCCCCATCAGGGCCGAAGAGGCTATCTGCATGGCAACCGGGAATACGGCCAAAATATACAAGCTGAATCGCGGTATCATTTGCGAAGGAAAGGAAGCAGACCTCGTCGTAATGGACACCCCCATGGGATCCGTTGGTGAGGATGCTCTTGCCGCAATTGAAGCAGGTGATATCCCTGGCGTGGCGATGGTTCTCGTTGATGGGGAAATCGTAGCCACTACAAGTAGAAATACACCGCCTCCAAAACGAAAACCTACCGTGACCAGGAATTTCGGCGGGGGCATGATAGAGGAGTAATTTCCGCTCGATCCCGTCCCGGGAGCGTATTATATTCCGGAGAAATTAAAATGATAGTCGATTTGGAAAAGTGTATCGGATGTGGTTATTGCGTGCGGGACTGCCCTGTCGGAGCGATCCGCCTGTCCCAGAAAAAGGCGATCATAGATGAAAAATGCACCAATTGTGGAGCCTGCCAGAAGGTATGTGAGCAGGGAGCCCTGTCCCTGGAGCCGGAACCCTTTGCAGGATCCGTCATCTGTGATTCCTGTCCCATAACCTGTCAGATCAAGGAAGGGCACATCGGGGCATGCCACCGCTTTAAAAATTTCGAAGGGAAACTTGTCCGGGTCACACCGCTTCAGACCTTCCAGGACGTTGAAGGACAGGTAGGTCCCGACCCCTCCGAGTCCATCAGGAAGCCGTTGATCACTGCAATTGGTGCAGGGACCACCTATCCAGACTGCAAGCCCGCTCCCTTTATCGTCAGAGGGAAGCAGAAGGGTGTGGACGTTGTAACAGTCGTGACCGAAGCTCCGCTGAGCTACAGCGGAATCCTCGTCAAGGTTGATACGGATATCCCGGTGGGTGAAGAAGGGGCAGATGTTTTAGTCGGAAAAAGAAAGGTGGGAATGGTTACAACCGAGCAGTACGGCTCGAAGATGCTCTCCATCGGCGGCGTCAACCTGCTCACGGGAAATGATGGATTGGTGGTGGCGAGGACCATCACGGATATCGCCAACAAAAAGCCGGTGAAGCTGAAAGTCGATGGAGGGGCCAATATGGAACTCCAGGTTGGCCAAACTCCCCTTATAAACAATATCCGGCCCGATAACATGAGAGTAGGTTGTGGTAGCGCTACCCTGGGTCTTTTTGCCCCGCTTCTCGTGGCCTCCGCAGATGAGGTTATTATCCTCGATTCCCATATCACCAGCCTCATGAGTGAACACGCAGCAGGCCGATTTGTTGGGGCCAGACCCTCCGGGATCAAACTTCACTTTAGGATGAGCACACCAGGCAGGTATTTTGGAGATCATGGAAACGGATGGGGAGGGACATCGATTACAAATCCCATTGATGTGATCGCAGGTTTTGATGAAAAGATAGCACGGCCCGGGATGCGCATCCTGATCACTGAGACGACGGGGCGCAACGCGGGACTTTTCGAACTTGGCGTGGACGGAAAGTTCCAGGAAGTGTCTCTGACCGAGGCCTGCCGCAAGGCATTGGATGCCATTTGGTCAACCTGTGAACCCTCCAGGGTTTCTGCCGTTTACATGGGTGGTACGGGAGGAAGTGCGCGAGCCGGTGTTACCCTCTATCCGGTCAAGTTGACTCGGGCCGTGCATGGCGCCAAGGCCAATCTCACTGTGGGCGGTGCCCCGACCTATGTCCTTCCAGGTGGTGGGATCAACTTTATGGTCGACGTGGAGCGAATTAAAGGGGGCTTTTTTTATTGGACACCTACACCCGCGACAATTTGTCCTGTTGAGTATACGATGGAACTTAAAGACTATCGGGAAATGGGCGGCCATTTAGAAGCCATGAAGCCCTTTCCATTCAAAGGCTCCAGCATTATTGTGGATTGATGTGATCCATGGTGTATCAACAGGCCATCAAAGTGCTTCATGGGGGCGATGTGATGGCCGAATGCGGGCCCATGAGGCTTATCATATCCTCCTTCATTGGCAAGGTTCCCCAGAGGGAGATGAACATGGATGCTGCCCGGTACTCATTTGAAACTCTTGAGAAGATTGCCCGAGCCAGAGAAACTCTGAGTCGGACCTACAAACAGATCCCGAGTCAACTCAAAGAACCCCTGGCCTTGGAAATGATATATAGTGCCATGGCAATTGGTGATGAAGACCTGACTCCCATGGCTGCCGTCGCAGGAACCATCTCCGATGCGGTGGCCAATTATTTGGCAGATCGGGGAATGACCAGGGTGATTGTAAATAACGGTGGAGATATCGCCATCCGACTTCAGGGGGAAAATTCAGTAACGGTTGGAATACGCCAGGATGTCATGAATCATGATTTCTCTCATGTGATCCGGCTGGGACCCGAACGCACCTCCTGGGGCGTGGCAACAAGCGGGGTCGGCGGCCGGAGTCTCACCAGAGGAATTGCCTCTGCGGCCACCCTGATTGCTGGCACGGCTTCGGTAGCCGATGCGGCGGCAACGGCTGTCGCTAATGCCAGCTTTGTGGAAGACCCTAAGGTAATCCGGTACAATGCGGAGAAAATCGATTTTGCTACCGATATCTCCGGAATCCCCGTCACCTTAAAGGTAGGCCCCCTGAAAGAGGAAACGAAATCCCTCGCGATAAAGCGGGCACTGACAAGGGCGGAAGAGTTGAAGGAAAGAAAGATTATTTTAGGCGCCTTTGTCGCGGTGGACGGCAAGATCGGAATGACCGATTTTTTCAGGGAAAGGTTGCTTGTTGGATTCCCCGAAAATATGAAACCATGTACCGCAAAACCCTAAATCACACAACAGGAGGACATTCGAATGGAAGTTAGAAAATATGTTACTATTGTTGAAGAAATTTTGTCTGAAGGGGGTCGCCCCATGACCCCTCCGGGTAAACGAGCTGCCGCCGTTGCGGTGATCAAGAATCCCTTTGCCGGCAAATATGAAGAGGATCTGACCCCTCTGATGGATATCGGGGAACAACTCGGAGGAATTCTCGGCAAAAAGGCTGTGGATGCCCTGGGAATCAAACCGGAAGAAGCCGAAGGATATGGAAAAGGGGCCATTGTCGGCGAAAATGGCGAACGGGAACATGCAGGTGCCATCCTGCATCCCAAACTCGGGAAACCCTTTCGTGATGCGCTGGGAGGTGGCAAGGCCATCATTCCTTCTGCGAAAAAAGTCGGCGGACTGGGAACTGAGATCGATGTCCCAACCCATTACAAGGATGCGGCATTTGTACGGACCCACTTCGACGCGATGGCGGTCCGAATCGACGATGCACCGAAGGCGGATGAGATTGTCGTAGCTCTGGTCGTGACCAATTGCGGCAGACCCCATCCCAGGATCGGCGGACTAAAAATAGAAGAAGCAAAAAAGGAAGATGGTCTGAGATAGGCCGCCTTTGAACCCATTGTGTCTTATTCCCGGTGGGGGCAGGTATGAGATTGCCTCCATCGGGCATGTCACATAATATCCTCTAGTTAGGAAGAATTCAAGTTCGGTGCCAAGTTGTCAAGCACTTGAATAAATAATTGATTAAAAAGAGTTCTCCTATCTTTCAAACTCCTCCGGAATCATAACTCTTTCCCATCATCCTTTCCAACATCAGAAACAAACTCTCACGCTTTAGGCTTTTTTCAGGAAAAATATGGTATTATTGAATGGCAGTTTATAGTTTGAGCATGATCAGAGTATAATATCTGGCTGGTCTTTCATATGAAAATGTGTTATCAAGAGGCATAATTTCACTTGGGCTTTCTATCTTCTCTTGAAACAATACTATTGTAAAAAAACAGATAAATTTATCCATGCTTTTTTTCTATTAATCCGGAATATAAAGCGGGTGTTAAAGAATAATTCCAAGTACAACTATATTTTTAAAAAGGGTAAAGAAAAATATGCTCCAGAAAAATTTAAAGACCAAGGTTGGCAGAAACGACCTTTGCCCCTGCGGCAGTGGATTAAAATATAAAAAATGCTGCCTTCCTAAAGAATCCACATCAGATAATAAAAGGCCTGATAATATCAAAAACCTTTATCTTAAAAGATACCAGATTCGACTTAAGGAAAATCCTGACATTGAAGGCATAAAAAAGGCCGGCCTTCTTGCAGTAGCTACGCTTGATATGATCGAAGCTGAAATCAGGCCCGGAATAACAACCGAGAAAATAAATACCCTTGTTCACGATTTTACTATTGATAACGGAGGCATCCCTGCCCCTTTGAATTATCGCGGTTTTCCCAAAAGCGTCTGTGTCTCTGTCAACAACGTAATATGTCATGGGATCCCGGGCGAATATATTCTCAAAGACGGTGATATTGTAAATGTGGATGTTACCCCTGTCTTGAAAGGATATTATGCAGACACAAACAAGACCTTTTTCGCAGGAACTCCGGGGCCGGATGCAAAAAAGATTGTCTCTGTGGCCAGAGAAAGCCTGAAACAGGGATTATCCATGATTCGTCCCGGAAATACCGTAGGGGATATAGGATGGGCAATTCAGAAGTATGCTGAAGGAGAGGGTTGTTCGGTAGTAAGGGAATTTGTTGGTCACGGCGTAGGATTTGATTTTCACGAACCTCCGCAAGTACCCCATTACGGACGTAAAGGTGAAGGCATAGCCCTTGTACCTGGAATGGTATTCACAGTGGAGCCCATGATAAATTTGGGGAAAAGCCATCTGAAAATACTGGAAGATGACTGGACTGCCGTTACATCCGATGGCTCCCTCTCAGCACAGTTTGAACAGACTATTCTTGTAACCGAAAACGGATACGAGAGCCTCACCCCTTTTGAGCTGTAAGTTCTTAAGTCATTAATGTAAGCGGCAACATGAAAAAACAAAATGCAGATAGTGCCACAGCCTCTTCTCACAAACAGGTTGCTCAGGGGCAGGAGCTGCTTTTCATAATCAAAGAAAAGGCAAAAGATTTAGGGTTTATTTCCGTTGGATTCCTCAGGCCGCAAAGGCCGTTATTTCTTGATAAATTCTTTTCATGGGTCGATTCCGGAAGACATGGAGATATGGCATGGCTTGAAAGAAACAGCCACCTTAGAGAAAATCCTGCGCAACTGCTTGACGGCTGCCGGACAATAATCACGCTTGCCTATCCCTATTCCTCAGCAAAGCCCTGCACGGCTGATGGTTTTACGGCATCAAGATATTCGGAGCCCGCAAAAACTGATTATCATGACCGTTTGAGAAATTTATGCAGCGAACTTTCCAGCACCATAAAAGACCTTTACCCCGGAAGCAGGCAGAGAATATGCGTTGACTCTGCTCCCATTCTCGAGCGGAGCCTTGCTGTCGCCTCCGGCATAGGCTTCATTGGAAAAAACAACATGTTGATCATACCGGGGCACGGCTCATACTTCTTTCTGGCGGAAATACTTACGACTGCCCTTTTCCCGGTTTTCAAGGCTCATATTTCTGAAACTCAATGTGGATCATGCACAAAATGCATAGACGCCTGTCCTTCAGGATCTCTTGAAAAGCCTTTTTTGCTTGATGCATCAAGATGCCTTTCCTATTTGACTATTGAACATAAAGGGATGGTTGATAAAGAAACAGGAAATAAAATGGACAGGTGTTTTTTCGGATGTGACATATGCCAGGAGGTTTGTCCCTTTAACGGAGATAATTATAATACTGAAATATCGCTTCCCTCTATTCGGGAGTTTATTGATATGGACGAATTGACCTTTAAGGTCAAATTTGGAAAAACTGCGCTTGCCCGGGCCGGCCTCAACAAAATAAAAACAAACATAGAGGCTTTTAAAAAAGGATAAAATATGGATACCTATTATTTGGATTACAAGAAAAAACTTACAACAGCACAAAAGGCCGCGGAGATAATAAAAAACGGCGATACAATAGTCCATGGGCTGACAATAGCCGAGCCCCCTGCCCTTTTGGCCGCCATTGCTGCAAGATGCAGAGAAGGCGATCTTAAAGACATCAATATCTTCTCGCTGCTTCCACTGGAACATGCCGGTAAAACAGTTCTCTCTCCTGACCTGTGTGATGTTATACGGGCATATTCATGGTTTGTGAGCGGATCGGACAGGGCATTGGTAAAGGTGGGGCTTAGCTACTTCATACCAAATTATTTTCATCAAATTCCCAAACTGTGCAGGGAATTCATGGGCATTGACGTTGCCATTACAACCGTCTCTCCCATGGACAAAGCCGGATACTTCAGCTTTGGCACCGCAAACGACTTTACTTCAACAGCGGCAAGGCACTGCAAAACCCTTATCCTGGAGGTTAATGAAAATATGCCAAGGGTCTTTGGTGATTCCCTTATACACATTTCCGAAGTTCATGGCCTCGTGGAGAATAATGTTCCTCTTCTTGAAATGAAACCACCTGAGCCAAGGGCAGAAGATAAAATCATCGGAAAATCAATTTCTGATATGGTACCTGATGGTGCAACCCTGCAACTTGGAATAGGCGGGCTTCCAAACGCCGTGACCGAAAATCTGATGGGACACAGGGACCTTGGTATTCATACCGAGGTGTTTGGCCCTGGCATGGTCGATCTGATAAAAAACGGCGTTGTTACAGGCCGAAGAAAAAATACTCACCGTTTTAAAAATGTCTTCACCGTAGCCCAGGGCACCAGAGAGATGTATGATTTTATGAATGACAACCCGAGCATGGAAAGCTATCCTGTATCATATACAAATGATCCGGCTGTTATTGCAAGAAATGACAATGTGATCTCAATAAACTCCGTCCTTGAAGTCGATCTGCTGGGACAATGCAATGCTGAATCTCTCGGAGGATCTCAATTCAGCGGGACAGGTGGACAGCTTGATTTTGTTCGTGGAGCCTTTAATTCGAAAGGCGGAAAATCTATACTTGCTTTTTATTCAACGGCTCATAAAGGCAAAATATCGCGAGTAGTGCCGCGATTGGAGACGGGAGCTGTTGTTACCACACCAAGGATGGACACCCATTATCTGGTTACAGAATACGGCTTTGCAAACCTTAAAGGAAAATCCACTCGAGAAAGGGCCCTGGATATCATAGGCCTGGCCCATCCCAGGTTCAGGGATGACTTACTTAAAGAGGCAGAGAATATGTATTTGATTTAGAAGATGGATTTTCTTTACTCTTCCCCTGCGGCCTTTCTGCCAAAAGCAAATGCCTTTTCAAGGACATCGGGGTGTCCTGCAATATCAGAGGGTTTTTCAATTCCCCTGAAAAAAAGGCCCCCATTATAGCTCATATCGAGGGCATCAAAAAAGTATCTTGCCGTTAATTCAACTCCATCAAAGAGGCGTTTGCCTGTTGTCGCACCCACAGCTATAAGATATCCTTTTCCTTTGGTATGGATTTTTCTCTGCTCAGGTGTCTTTTCAAGCATCCTTCTAGACCACACAGCCTGCGCTCGATCCACTACCGCTTTTACCTGCGAGGTAAGACCGTAGAAAAAAATGGGTGAGGCCAGAAATATTATATCCGCCTGATCCAGAAGTGGATAAACAATGCTCATATCATCATTTATTACGCATTTTCCTGTTTTCTCGCAACCTCCGCATTCTTTGCATCCGACCATTTTAAGGTCCCTGACATATATAACAAAAATATCTGCGCCGATTGATCTTGCACCTTCAAGGGCCATATCAAGAAGCTGGTCTGTTGACCCTTCCTTTCTTGGACTGCCATATATACCCAAAACATGCTTTTTCATCAATTAATGCCCCTGCTTTTTTTAATATGGATAATTGATATAATAATATCAATGGAATATCTTATTGTCAAAGCCGATAACTTAACGATTGTCTTAAGTTTATTTCTTATTTCCTATTCAGCCTGATAAGAGTATTATAAAAAATACTCCGTCTATATCCTTAACACTTTATGTTTTTCAGAAAAATTTTATTTTTATGAAACAAGCTGTTTTTTTTTATTTTCAACATTGATGAACTCGTGATAACTCGTCAACATTTTATAAGATCCAAAATGCCTAAAGTAACACTCCGTTTCTATGAAGAATTAAACCACTTCCTGAAAAAGGACAGAAGAAAAACTGATTTTCAGGTTGATTATGATAATAATAGATCAATAAAAGACATGATAGAATCATTAGGAGTTCCACATACCGAAGTTGATCTCATTTTGAAAAATGGAGAATCAGTAGACTTTAGTTATATAATAAAGGACGGCGACCGATTCAGCATATATCCTGCCTTTGAAAGTCTGAATATCTCAAAAGTCACAAGGCTGAGAAAAATACCGCTTCGAAGGACTGAATTCATAGCGGATATCAATATTGGAGACATAGTAAGATACATGCGCGCCCTGGGTTTCGATGTTTTTTTTGACCCTCTGCTTACTATCCGTGAAATAATTGAAATATCCGGAAGAGAAAACAGGATAATATTAACAAAGAGCAGAAGGCTGTTGAAATTTAGTGATGTAACCCATGGAATTTATGTTCATCCGGGAAAATTTCCGGAACAAATAAAACGTATTATACAATATCTGGATATCAAGGATACGGTAAAACCCTTTTCAAGATGCCTTCTTTGTAATGGTCTTCTGCTCGGTGTTGAAAAAGATAAAATCATTAACAGAATCCCGCAAAAAACAAGGAGTTTTTGCAACGAATTCAGTTATTGTAAAAAATGCGATAAATATTACTGGAAAGGAACTCACTGGATTCATATGAAGGAAGTACTTGATCGTATACTGGATGATTGATAGAATTTCAACGCTGGATATACAGCCTCCTTTTTATGCCTGAACCGCCGTTATCTTCATAAAAAACATTTCACATGAAATTCAAAGGAATGACTGGATAAAATCTTCTATTTCCTCTTTTCCCCTGAAAATACCGTAATGCCCTTCACACAGAATATCCGCTTCAAGGGAGAGTAATAAATTAAGGGATTTGATATAATCCTGCCTGTTTGAGAGCAGGCTCTCATTCAAAGGCCCATGAACATCCTGGCCAAAAAGCACCTTTTTCCCATCTGATTCAATAAGATAGACAACCGAACCCGGAGTGTGCCCTGGAATATGAATGGCGGATATTACCTTATTGCCTAATTGAATTTCTTGCCGGTCCCCGGTCAATTTCATGTCTATCATAAAAGGCTCCAGAGATGCGCCGTACCAACTGGCAGCTGTAACCCTGTCATCACCTTCTTCAAGATACCGGGCATCAAGTATATGAGCGACAGATTGACAGTTTGTCCTGCTCATGACTGCCTGAGCACCACCAGTATGGTCGAAATGGCAGTGAGTTATAAGGAGATATTCGATCTGCTCCGGCCTGATGCCGCATTTTTCTATTTTCTTAAAAAGCCTCTCAAAACTATTGCCGCATCCTGCATCTACAAGGGCCGCATGGCCGTCAAAATTTATCAGATATATGGCAGCATCTTCCATGGATGTCAATCCGCTGCCTCCGACCTGGAATACTTCACTGGTAATCTTCATCGAATTAGCCTCGTTCTTGATTTTGATTATCCTAATCCTCCCTCCCAATTTCAGAGCAGTATCATCATACTTTCCAGAGTAATACCTGTACTTAAACAAACTATTTGGCTTTAGTAAATGTCAATTTTCATATTAATTACAAATTCAATATCTCGTCAAATGAATATTCGCTTAAGAAATTTTAAGCACTTTTAAAACAAGCTCAAAGAAAAAATGCTATTTTATAACTTTGAAACTTTATGCCTTTGTGATTTAATTCTATAATAAAATAAAGATACCTGGATGAAATCTCTTGAAGCACGGAGCAGCATTTGAATTAAATTGGCAAGAGGGGGAAATATTATATGGAAAAATTCCGACTTGCGGACATAGAAGAAAATAATACAATAAAGAACCAGATTCAAAGAGGATTCAGGGAACAAAACCCATTCGGGTCTGAGGGCTTCAGGGAAGAGAATAAAATTTACCTTGATCTCACATACATGTTTAAAACCCCGGGAAAAAATTCCATACGCATAAAAGATGTTGAATTATTAATTCCGGACGTTATTAAAGCCCACCAGATGCTTAAAAACAATGAGGGAAATATTTTTGATGGCAATATACCGATGACAGGATGGCAAAATCTGCCTTTGGAAATTACTGAAGAACATATTAGAGATATTAAAGCAGTTACAAGTGAATTGTCCGGCAAAATAGATGCATTTGTTTCTCTGGGTATTGGAGGGTCATATCTTGGGATAGAGGCAACATTTCGTGCATTGACTCATGGGTATTTCAACCAGTTAAGCAGAAAGCAAAGAGGAGATACACCTGAGATCTATTTTCTCGGACAAAATATGGACCCGGATTATTTTCGGGATACCTTGGATATGCTTGAAGGAAAACGTATTGCAATAAATGTGATATCAAAATCCGGAACAACAACCGAGACAGCTATCGCATTCAGAATATTGCGAAATTTACTGGAAAAAAGCTGCTTTAATAATGCTAATCAAATGATACTTGCTACAACTGACAAAGAAAAAGGTATCTTACGGAAGATGTCTGATGAAATGGGCTACAAATCATTTGTAATCCCTGACGACATCGGCGGAAGGTTTTCTGTGTTGACTGATGTTGGCCTGGTCGGATTGGCAATGGCCAATATTGATATTGAAGAATTCGTCGCCGGATTTCGCAATATGAGAGAGATAACCCTTACAGATGAGTTCTGGCAAAATCCCTCTCTTATACATGCAGCTCTAAGATATGCAGCATGGCGTGCCGGCAAAAAGATTGAGGTTATAGCGACCAATGCTAAATCTCTTTATTCGGTTGCAAGGTGGATGGAGCAGCTTTTTCCTGAAAGTGAGGGTCATGAAGGACATGGTATGTGGGTTTCTCCCTCCTTTTATTCGGAGAAACTGCATGCAAATGGACAGATGATCCAGCAGGGCGAAAGAAATATTATTGAGACATTCCTGATGCTTTGTGAACATGACAACCGAATCCAAATACCTCGGGAAAAGGTAGATTCCGATGGTCTGAATTTTCTTTCCGATAGGGGCCTGGACATGGGTTTTATTAATAAAAATGTTGTTGAAGGCCCGGCATATGCGCATTTTCAGGGAGGCATCCCTAATATGACAATAAAAATTCCTAAAAGGAATGCCTTTAACCTGGGCCAGATCTATTATATGATGGAAAAGTCTGTGGCCATCAGCGGTTATTTATTAGGCCATAATCCCTTTATTCAGCCAGGGGTTGAAGCATATAAAAAGGCCATGTTTGCACTGATCGGAAAACCGGGTTTTGAGGATCAGGCGCAGAGTATGGAAACCAATCTGAAACAGATCAAGAGAATAAAAATTTGAACTCTGATAAAATCATTTTAAAAAACCCAATTGTCCTTGCCACCAGAAATAGAGGCAAAATCTCTGAGTTTAAAGAAATACTTGAAAATTTCGACATTGATATTAAGGGCTTGAATGAATTCTTCCCTATACCTCCAGTTGAGGAAGACGGGAAGACCTTCGAGGAAAATGCCGTCAAAAAGGCTTGTTACACGTCAAGAATACTCGGGCTGCCTGCCATAGCGGATGATTCGGGGCTCTCTGTCGAAGCGCTGGGCGGTCTTCCGGGTGTTTTTTCAGCGCGTTATGCAGGAAGGCAGGCAACAGATCTTGAAAATAATATTAAATTATTAGATGCCATGAAGGGCGTGGAAAACAGAGCGGCAGCCTTTGAATGTATTATTGCAATCGCTGTTCCAAAAGGTCTTTCACTCATCTATGCAGGCAGATGTGAAGGGCTTATTACTAATGAATTAACAGGGGGCAAAGGATTTGGTTATGATCCCATTTTCTACTATGTCCCGGGAAAAAAAACATTCGCCCAGATGACGTTGGAGGAAAAAAATAAAGTAAGCCATCGTGGCAGAGCCATGTTAAGGCTCAAAAGTGAATTTGGTAATATTTTGAAATGGCTTAATGAAAATTTGAATGAGTAATAAGGAAGGTAAGAGGAGAGTAAAAATGATCAGGGAAAATCTTAAAAAAATACTTGAACAATTACCTGATGGAGTTCAACTTGTGGGAGCGGTTAAGACACGGACTACTGAGGAGATTATTGAGGCCATTGATGCCGGCCTTAAAATAATTGGACAGAATTACGTACAGGAGGCTGAAAAGATCTTTCAGGCTATAGGTACAAGAACAAAGCATCATTTAATTGGCCATTTGCAGTCTAATAAAGCAAAAAAAGCTGTAAACATATTTGATATGATTGAAACGGTTGATTCTGAAAAACTTGCCAGGGCTATAAATAACGCATGCCAAAGCATAGGAAAAGTCATGCCGGTATTGCTTGAGATAAATAGTGGTGAGGAGCCGCAGAAGGCTGGCATTATGCCTGCGGACTTTTTTTCTCTGATTGAACAAATTTCTGAATATGAAAACATCAGCATTCAAGGGCTCATGACCATGGGGCCTTTTTCCGGAAACCCTGAAGATGCCCGCCCTTATTTCCAGAAGACAAGACAGCTTTTTGAACAGGCAAAAAGGCTGAATATTAGGAATATAAGAATGGAATATTTATCCATGGGGATGTCTAATTCTTTTAAAGTGGCTATAGAAGAAAGTGCAAATTTAGTCAGGATAGGAACAGCAATATTCGGGGAACGGGATTATGATTAAAAGGATGAATTAAGGCCTTGAGTTATATTGCAAAAGAATTAAAGCGCTTAGTAGGAAAGGCAGTACACAGCCGCGACATGATCAGGGATGGCGATCACTTAATGGTTGCTGTCTCTGGCGGAAAGGATAGCCTTGTCCTTCTTTGGCTTTTAAGAGACCGGATTAAACGCATACCAATAGAATACAAAATTACGGCTGTTCATCTGGACCTCGGTTTTGGAGGTGAATCCGCTGATCAAATGGAATCATTCTTTTTGACCCATGGATTTGAATACAGAATCATAAAAACCGATATTGGACCGATGGCACATAGCGAGGAAAATTTAGAGAATCCGTGTTTTCTTTGCGCTCGTCTAAGAAGGAAAAGACTCTTTCAACTGGCCGATGAACTCGGATGCAAGCGAATAGCCTTTGGACATCACAAGGATGATCTGATCGAAACCTTTTTCTTAAACGTATTCTACAGCGCTTCTATCAGCACAATGCTGCCCGTTCAGCAGCTTTTCGGCGGGAATCTCACTATAATAAGACCTCTTTTTTTAGTCGACGAAGAGCGTATACAACGTTACGCCAGATCCATGGGTTGGGAAGAGATTGACTCGGGCTGTCCCACCTCTGCTTCTTCAAAAAGAATTGAAATAAAGACCATTTTGACCAGTCTTTATAAATCAAACAAAAAAATAAAAGGCAATATATTTCATGCATTACAAAATGTGAATCCTGAATATTTACTATAATTCTTTCAATTATTTTCAGACTCAGAAAATATTGTAAAATTATTCATATTTTTTCACTTGACGTTTGAAAAAGCTGGTTCTATATTTTTTAAAGTTTGTGGCCTGGCTGCACTTGCGGGTCGGTTTTGCTCTGAAATACAGTTTTTTTGCCAGAGTGTACGACCTTAGGCTTGTGACCATTGTTAATAATTTTTAAAAGGAGGAAAGCGCTTTGGCAGAAGGAACTGTAAAATGGTTCAGTGAAAAAAAGGGGTATGGTTTTATTGAGCAGGAAAATGGTCAGGATTTATTTGTTCATTTTTCATCGATTAATTCATCAGGATTTAAGACTCTAAATGATGGTGAAAGAGTAACTTTCGATATTGAGGAAAGCGATCGGGGGCCAGTTGCCAAGAATGTTACTGCCATATAGTTAAGTTTCTGATGTAATCTAAAGGCATCTCATCAGAGCAATATGAGATGCCTTTTTTTTCTCAGATTGTTTAATAAACAATAACATGCTCCTCAAGTAAAAATAGAAACCTCTCAACAAAACTAACAGTCAAAATAATTTTTTGATGTTTATTTATTAACATATAATATTTTCCGAAGATTAAAACCTTATAACAAACGCTGAAAGAAGGAAACTATTCAATTGAAACAGAAAGGTCCATATAAAAAACATGTTTACTGGTTGACTAAAGACCAAGAAGCACACCTGAGAGAAGAGCTCGCTTCTCAAAATATCAAAATGAAGTCAGCCAGGGGGATTGTGTGCACACCTCTTGATATCATAAACAAAATCTCGAGTGTAGCCCCTGAGGTGTGGGACGACACCTGCGGAAGACAAGGCAGCTGGTACCGTGAATCTGATAAAAATGGTCTGTATCTTATTATCAGTTCATTTGATCTTGAGGGCTATGAAGATAAAAAAGCAGCTGTAATTACGGAATCAGATTTTGTGCCACCAAAACTTGCAACAATCGAAGACAAAAATGATTTAGCTCAAGACCCTTTACTAAAGAACGAGCTTCCGGATCAATGGAAACGGCCTGGAGAAACTGAAAAACGAATTTATTTGAGATGGGCCAAGAGATTTGGTTCAAAAACTAATGATTATGATTTTCTGTATTTATCTCATACTGCAAATCATGCTAATTTTATCAATCCGCGATTCTTTATCCCAAATGGTAATGGGAAAATTCCCTATTCCATAGATCAAACTGCGCATCTATGTTCATGTTGTGTTGAGCTTTTTCAGGTTCTTGGCAGTGAATATAATAAAAAGTTAGTGGCGCCTTGTCCGGGAGCTTCTATCTTTGCACGGCTAAAGCCGGATCGCTATCTGCTTGTTGAAAGACCTAAATAAGACGAGAAAGGGCATCCTTCAGGATGCCCTTTCTTGTTACATATGAAACAGTCGGCTTACTAATTAAGCTTGGACATAAGTTCGGCCGACACATCTTTAACACCCGGGCTTCCGTCAAGCTCAATGATTTTGGGAATACCACCGTTCTTGTCAGACATATCTTTGAAAAAATTGACCCCTGCCATAGTGCCGGTTTTTTCATCATAATAAATATCGTGACGTTGATCAATTGCCTCAGCATCCTGATCATCCGACCTAGTTTTAAGCGCTCCGCCACAAACCCTGCACTTATCTCCATCAGGCTTAATGGCATCAATATATATATTATTGGGATGATTGTTGTCATTTACACATAAACGACGACCCATAATTCTGTCTTTTGCAGTCTTTCTGTCAAGCACAATTTCAATCACGATATCGATGTCAATGCCTTCTTCTTTCAGGGCCTTTGCCAGTTCAGAGGCCTGATTAAGATTCCTCGGAAAGCCATCAAGCAGCCATCCGTCTTTGCAATCATCTTGTTTGAGTCGGTCAAGAATCATTGGGATTGTAATGCTGTCAGGTACAAGCTCTCCACGGTCAATAAAACCTTTAGCCTCTTTGCCAAGGCTGGTACCGCGTGAAATATTGTCCCTGAATATAACCCCTGTCTCAATATGTGGTATACCGAATTTATCCTTGACTATTGCACCTTGAGTACCTTTTCCGCTTCCATTTGGACCAAAAAATAGTATTTTCATTTTGCTGTCTCCTTGTTTTTTCTAATACCGCTTAATAACAGTCGATTATGTATTGATCTGGAATAAAAACTTGACAAAAGCTATTTCAAAAACAAGGCCGTGTCAAGACCTTATGAGATTCCAAGAAATGCCGGCATCAAGTCAAAGCCCCTTTCAAAAAAGAGACCGGAGGCCCGGGAAGATTCTTCTGAAAATCCCTGACCTCTTTGAATTGCCGCAAGTTCATCCTTTCCTGCCCAGGCAAATGGGGCTGGTTCGGTTGTATGTGTCCTTTTTATAATTGGCGTGTAATGATCGCTGGCCACCATTATTCTGAAGTCATCAAATGCATCCATGCCGCTCAAAATAACACCCACAACCTTTTCATCAAAGGCCTCGATCGCCTTTATCTTTTCTTCAATATTTCCTTCATGCCCGGCCTCATCAGGGGCCTCCACATGAACCATTAAAAAATCAAAGCGTTCAAGCCCCTTTAGTGCAGCCTCGGCTTTACCAGCAAAATTTGTATCCAGATAACCGGTAGCTCCTTCAACAGGTATAGCTTCAAAACCGACATAAATCCCAATACCCTTCAACAAATCAACAGCTGAAATAACTCCTCCGCTTAATCCGAATTTATCATGAAATAAAGGTATCTTTGGAGCCTTCCCCTGCCCCCATAACCATATAGAATTGGCCTCTTTTAGACCTTTTCTTCTCCTTTCAATGTTAACAGGGTGATTTTCAAGCAACCTCCATGACCTGCGAATGAGCCCCGGGACTGGGTTCTTACCTGTTTTGTTTAGATAAGGGGCAATATTCTGGTCAAGAAAATCATGGGGAGGGATAGTTTCTGCCTGCTCCGGACCATGCTCCCACACAAAAAGATGCCTGTAAGCAACACCGCAATATATCTCTACGCCAGGAATTACAAAATCTTTTTTCAAGTCCTCAACAATAAGTTTTGACTCTTCCGTAGATATATCCCCGGAACTATGGCTTCTCATATAAATATCATGGTCTGATTTCCATCCTAACGTTACCAGATTCATCCTGAACGCAATGTCATCATTCTTCAGCTTTACTCCCATGCTTGCAGCCTCAAGCGGGGAGCGTCCCGTGTGATAGGCGCCCGGATCATATCCAAGAAGGGATAGATTGGCAATGTCACTCCCGGGCTGCATTCCTTCCGGGATTGTTTTAACCTGTCCTATACGACAGCTGGCAATCCGGTCCATATTAGGTGTTTTTGCCACCTCAAGAGGTGTTTTTTCCCCTAATTCCTTGAGTGGATAGTCTGCCATGCCGTCTCCTACCAGCAGAATATATTTTTTCCCTTTCTTGTTTTTCTGCATAAGTCTATCCATTTTCCACACGAATCATAATAGTTTTATCAGTCAAAACATCAAGTTCATCAATTAGCGAAATAGCTTTCTTGACACTGCTTTCCTTAGCGTCATGGGTCAGCATAACGATTGGAACCGATCCATTGACCTTTCGACCCTTTTGAATCACCGATGAAATGCTTATCTTATGTTTACCCAAAATGCCTGCGATCTTTGACAGGACGCTTGGCGCATCAAGCGCCGAAAACCTGAAATAATAGGGAGAGTTCAAGTCTTCCATGGGCTGCAATGAAAAAGATTTCCCACTTGAAGTTGCATGACCAAGTGGAGGCATTAATAACCCCTGTTGGCCAACTTTTATGAGCCTTGCCAGGTCCATAATATCAGAAACAACAGAGCTGCTGGTAGGCCTTCTGCCGGCACCGAGGCCATAATACAGATTTGGACCTACAAAATCTCCCTCAAGATAAATGGCATTGAAGGCATCATTTACGTTTGCGAGAATGTGATCCTTCGGTATCATAGCCGGATGCACCCTGGCTTCCACGTGATCTCCAGAGATCCTTGCAATAGCGAGCAGTTTGACACCATAGCCAAATTCACCTGCAAAACGTATATCATCAGGCGTTAAAGAGGTAATGCCTTCCCTGTAGATATGATCAAAGGAGATGGAAGATCCAAGTATTATGGAAACAAGGATAGCGAGCTTATGAGCAGCATCTGTACCGTCAACATCAAGAGTGGGGGGATCTTCGGCAAAACCCAGCTTAACTGCCTCCTGAACTACCTTAGTATATGGCAAACCATCCTGGCTCATTTTTGTCAGGATGTAGTTTGAGGTGCCATTTAAAATGCCTATTATATTTTCAATATGATTACCGCAAAGTCCATGCCTCAAGGCCCTGATAATAGGTATGCCGCCTGCTACACTCGCTTCAAAACCCAGGCCCACACCACAACGTTCAGCAGTTTCAAATATCTCTCGCCCCCGTTCTGCCAAAAGAGCCTTATTTGCAGTTACCACATGCTTGCCTTTTTTCATAGCCTTAATAATATATTCCGATGCCTTTTCAATTCCTCCAATTAATTCAATAACTATATCAATTTCAGGATCATTAATCACATCCATGGCATTCACAGTGAATAGATTATGATTAACCTTAACGCCCCTGTCAGATTCTGTGTCAAGATCTGCTATCCTTTTGACCGTAATCTCGGTTCCGACCCTGCTTTTGATAATTTTCTTATTTTTCATCAACAATTCACAGGTTCCTGCTCCTACAGTCCCGAATCCAATAATTCCGATATTTATTTTTGACATAATTTCCTCACATCTTTAATGCCTTGGCATCCTAATTCTGATTTAGTCCGCTGATTATAAAAAATATCAATGGCGGATTTCAAACCCTTTCCGACTTTCCCAAAAAACATTATTACTCCGGCAATAATATGTATTAATGTTGTCCCAGCCAGGGGCTGATTAACCAGCCAAAAACACAGGCTGGTAAACCCTCCACAAAAAATGGCGGGTAAAATTTCGAGCCCCGAATCAAGTTCGGGTAAACCCGCCACAAACATTGGCGGGTAAACTCCAGCCTGTCCCGGATTCCTGTTCGGGGCCGGAATCCATAATTAATTCGACTGGATGCCCCGGGATCGGGGTCCGGGGCAGGCTTATCAAGCCCGGCATGACGATTTATGTTTCTAATCGCCGGAGTAATAATAGCCAATTATATACTCCCAATCAAAAAATCAGAATACGGACTGATTTGAAAAAACGGCAAGATGCAGCTTGAGCTTTTTGAAACCGGGGATCATCCCGAATGGTGTGAAATCCAGGCAAAGCATGTATAGATTGCGATGTCAGGATCGGTTTCTTCGATAAACCCCAAAAATAACTCACGTGAATGAGGGGCCATTAAAAAAATACAAGACCAATACATAAGTCAATGCCCTTTCCCCATGTACACTGCATTTTGAGTCTTTAACCTTTATTTACCTGCTTCGCAGTAGCAAGCAAATGAAGCTGCAAAGCAGAAGAAGAATTTTTTAACAAATCCGTTAAATAGAATTACGACGTTTACATTATACTTTTAATGCCTCTTATACCTTGCTTTATGCGGTGTGGATTTTCAACCAGAGCAAAACGAACGTAATCGTCACCATATTCCCCGAAACCTATTCCTGGCGATACTGCAACTTTTGCCTTTTCGATAAGCATCTTTGAAAATTCAATCGAACCCATTTCCCTGAACTGTTCGGGGATCCTGGCCCATACGAACATTGTAGCCTTTGGTTTTTCGATTCGCCATCCGATGCGATTTAATCCGTCAACCAGAGCATCGCGGCGATCCCTGTATGTCTCGACTATTTCTTTAACACAATCATAGGGCCCATTCAGAGCTATGATGGATGCAATCTGTATTGGCTGAAACATTCCGTAGTCCAGGTAGCTCTTTATTCTTTTCAGGGCGGCCACCAGAATGGGATTTCCTACACAAAAACCTACCCGCCATCCTGGCATGGAATAGCTTTTGGAAAGGCTGAAGAGTTCAACACCAATATCCTTGGCCCCCGGGATTTCCAAAAAACTGGGAGGATTATACCCGTCGAATACAAGATCCGCATAGGCGAAATCGTGAATAACTATCATGTCGTGTTCGCGGCAAAAGGCTACAATTTTTTCAAAAAATTCCCTCCCCACTACTGCTGTTGTTGGATTATGAGGATAAGAAATAATCAACATCTTCGGGCTCGGCCAGGTCTGCTTGGTGGCAGAGAGAAGATCTTCAAAAAAATCCCTATCCTTCCCTATTGGTATGCTTCTCAGGTCTCCACCGGCAATAATGACCGAATAAGGATGAATAGGATAAGTCGGATTGGGAGCAAAGACAACATCTCCCGGACTTATTGTGGCCAGAACTAAATGCGCCAGGCCTTCTTTTGCTCCCATGGTTGCGATAACTTCTTCATCAGGATCAAGGTATACACCAAAACGCCGCTTGTACCAGTCACTAATAGCCTGCCTCAGCTTAGTTATTCCCATTGAGGCCGAATACCTGTGATTATGCCCCTTTTGTGCGGCCTCAACAAGTTTGTCAACGATGTGTTTAGGTGTTGGAATATCAGGATTGCCCATTCCCAGGTCGATGATATCTTCTCCTCTATGTCTTGCATCCATTTTTATCTTATTGACAGTGGCAAAGACATAAGGGGGCAAACGGGTCATTCTTGTAAATTCCTTCATAGGTTATCTCTCCTTTTCTCCTGTCAATTATTTCTTCAGCCTTCCATGTCTTAAATATATATAATTTTTTTATGTTATAGAAGCATACTAAAAAATGCAAAACCTAAATTAAATTAAAACCGGACATTCTCTCCCTTAATATACTATTCTCTGAACTTAAAAGGCCAGGGTCCGAGGCAATAATTCTTTCTGCTTCCCTTTTTGCGTTAATCAAAAGATCAGGTTCGTCATAAATATCCATTAAATCCAGTTCTCCATGCCCAGCCTGTCTGATGCCCGCAATTTCTCCCTGGCCTCGCATTTCGAGGTCTTTTTGGGCAAGTTCAAACCCGTCTTCAATCTCGACCAGCATTTTCAGCCTTGAAATAGATTTCTCGGATAAGTCCTTTTTGAGCATAAGTATAAAAAGACCACCCTTTAAACCTCTTCCAACCCTGCCTCTTAACTGATGAAGCTGTGCCAGCCCGAACCTTTCAGGATCTTCTACCACCATAATGGTAACTCCTGGTGCATGAACGCCAACCTCAATTACACTGGTGCCAACCAGTAAATCAATCTGACCCTTGCGAAACTCGGCCATGATCCTGTCTTTTTCATATGCAGCCATTCTTCCGTGAATCAGCCGGACACTTAGAGGAGGTACAAAAAGTTTCACAAGTTTTTCATGCATTTCCAATACATTTTTCAAGCCTGTATCCTCTGATAGTTCAATTACAGGACATACAATTATTGCCTGCTGGCCATTTGAAATACGCTCACGTATCAAATTATAGACCTTTCTTTTGTCGCCGTCCTTTGCCAGCAAGGTCTTTACCGGGAGATGTCCGGGAGGAAATTCTTTTATCACAGAAATATCCATATCAGCGTATAATGTTAAGGCAATTGTCCTTGGAATAGGGGTGCCTGTCATTACAAGGAGATGGGGATTTGTGCCCTTTTCGTCAAACAGGGCACGCTGATTAACCCCGAACCTTTGCTGTTCATCAATTACAATAAGTCCAAGATTTTTGAAGGAAAGATCCTTCTGGATCAAAGCATGTGTCCCAATAATAAGATTATAATCTCCCTTCCTGATTTTTTCATATACCTCCAAACGCTCAAATTTTGATAAAGCCCCCGTCAAAAGAACAACCCTAAATCCCATAAAATCTGGAATGCCCAAAAAATATTCGTAATGCTGTAAAGCTAAAACTTGAGTGGGGACCATTATCGCAGCCTGATAATTGTTTTGAATAGCAGAATACGCGGCAGCTGCAGCCACTACGGTCTTTCCGCACCCCACATCTCCCTGAACAAGACGATTCATTGGCCTTGCCTTCTTTAAGTCTTCAAAAATCTCTTCGATTACTCTGGCCTGATCACCTGTTAGCTGGAATGGAAAACATTTCTTGAGTTTATCGATTATGCCTTTTTCAATGCGAAAAGGAGTCCTGATTCTACTTTCACGAGAATTTTTTCTATAAATAATATTAAGCATCATGTGAAAAACTTTTTCAAAGGTGAGTCTTCGATGGTATTTTGTTTTATGATTAACAAACTGATCAACAGATGAATCTTCAGGAGGAATATGAATACACCTGATTGCTTCCGCAAGATCAGGCAACTCCAGTCGCTGAGTTATTTCTCTGGGAATAGAATCTATTATATTACCTTGATATCTGTAAATGACCTGCCTGATGGCAGACCTTATGACTTGCATTGAAACGCCCCTAATAAGTGGATAAACAGGAAACAAACCCAGAATCTGCTGATCCTGGTGTTCATCAACAATAATAATATCAGGATGTATCATCTGCCTTCTGCCATTTTTATTACGAATAACGCCATAGGCAACAATCTCCAGATTTTTACGGCAAAAACGACTTAAAAAGGCCTTGTTATACTGGAACCACAGTAGATCCAGTTCTGTCGCTTCATCTTTAATAATAACCCTGAAAAGGCCTTTTCCACTTAAATAAAACCTTTGCTCCCTGCCAGAGACCACATTACCTTTGATCAGCGCGGCCAAACCTTCTTGAGTTTTATTAATAGGCATGATTTGAGTTCTATCCTCATACCGTACAGGCATAAAAAGAATAAGGTCCAGAAGTGAACAAATACCTTTTTCTGACAGGAAAGCGGCTCTCTTTGGCCCTATTCCTTTTATCGAAGTAAGCGGCTGATTCAGGTTTGGACTTTTTTCCAAATATTTAATTTGTGTTAAATTCATTCTCTAACCAAAGGGGGGGTAGCGGTATGATTGATAAAAGAAATGATTTGACAACCAAACAAGTTGATATTAGAAAAATATTGTACATTTTGCATATTACCAAATGAGTCATAAAGGAAAAATGACAAATAACTTCCCGGATCCAGAGTCTAATGTGAGCAACAGGCATTAAATAGCATGCCGGTTGCTGGGTTTTAAATTATATAAAATATACACTTTTGTAGCAAGATGCAGAATATTTGCAAGGCATCAAAGGTATAAAATGCAGAAAAAACCGGAAAAAAGTAAATACGCCGAGGCAGGCGTTGATATTGAAGCGGGAAACAGGCTTGTAGAACTCATAAAACCAATTGCCAATAAGACATTCAGCCCTGGAGTAATTACTGATATAGGAGGTTTTTCAGGGCTTTTTTCTTTGAATGTCGGGGCAATAAAAAACCCTGTTCTGGTAAGCTCAACTGACGGAGTGGGAACAAAGCTCAAGATTGCATTCATGCTCGATAAGCATGACACCATTGGTATTGATCTCGTTGCCATGTGTGTGAACGATATTATAGTTCAAGGTGCTACTCCTCTCTTTTTGCTGGATTATATCTCAATGGGCAAGTTAGATATAATGAAGGCTCAGGATATAATTAAGGGGATTGCGGCTGGATGTATAGAAGCTCAATGTTCCCTCATTGGAGGTGAAACTGCTGAAATGCCCGGTTTTTATGCCGATGATGAATATGACCTCGCAGGTTTTGTTGTCGGTTTAGCAGACAACCAGGAGCTTTTAGATGGTTCCGAGATTGCTGTGGGCCACCAGCTTATCGGGATCAGGTCAACAGGACTCCATAGTAACGGGTATTCACTTGTGCGTAAGGTTGTCTTTGAGGGTCTGAAACTTTCCCTTGAAGATCATATAGAGGATTTTGGCAGGTCCCTTGGAGAAGAACTTTTAGAACCTACAAAAATCTATGTCCAAATAATTAATAATCTGAGAAAAGACTTCCATCTCTACGGTATTTCACATATCACTGGCGGTGGTCTTATTGACAATATACCCCGGATTCTACCTAAGAGTTGCAGGGCGGTAATTAATAAATCCAGCTGGTCTCCTCACCCCGTATTTTCTTTTATTCAAAAAGCAGGGCAGATTTCGGAGACTGAAATGATGCATACCTTTAATAATGGTATCGGCCTGGTCCTCGTTGTAAGCGAGAACGAAGCCAACGAAATATTAATAAGGCTGAATGCGATGGGTGAATCCGCATACCTTATAGGATCGGTAGAACAAAGAGAAACAAACGAAGAAGCCGTTCAAATTGAAGGCTAACTGTATATTGTCAAAAATTAAAACTCCAATTATGATCAGTGCATGTCTTCTTGGAATGCGTTGCAGATATGATGGCGAGCATTCCCTCTGCCCCGCTTTGCAGGATTTTATTGAAAATGTCTCATTTATTCCCTTCTGTCCGGAGCAGTTAGGAGGGCTTTCTACACCAAGACCTCCCTCAAATATTACTGGCGGGGATGGTTACGATGTTATTTCTGGGAAAGCAGTACTCATCAATATGCAGGGACAGGATGTAACTTATGCATTTAAAAAGGGAGCTGAAGATTCATTGAAACTTAGTCGATTAGCACGGAGTACTATATCAATCATGAAAGACAGGAGCCCATCCTGCGGTATTCGAACACCCTATTGTGATAAACTGTCAGGTTTCGGTATAGGAGTTACTGCGGCTCTGTTTGAGCTTAATGGCATTAAAACGTATGAGTTAAGGTCTGATGACCCTTTTCCAACCCCCGATTTTTTGGAATTATTAAACGAAATTAACTAAGATAAGGAGTGAGCTATGTTCGGTTTAGGTGCAACCGAATTGGTTATTATTGCAATAATTCTTTTCTTTTTATTTGGCGCAAAAAGACTTCCTGAAATCGGTAAAGGCATTGGAGGCGCTATCAAAGAATTCAGAAAAGTTAAAGGGGAATTAAGTTCAAAGGACAGCATTGCTCCTGATGAGAAAGAAGAGATAACGCAAAAAAATGAAAACGGATCCGGCGGACGAAAAGAATAAATTAGACTTAGGATCAGGATATTTTTTAAATACAACAGACTGCTATTAGGTTAGAAAGAATGAAGAGTTATATTTATGGGCCTGTCCCTTCAAGGCGGCTGGGGCGTTCATTAGGAGTTGACCTTGTACCATTTAAGGTCTGCTCTTACGATTGCATTTACTGCCAGCTCGGCAGAACCAGGGATAAAACAATCGAACAAAGGCCATATATACCTGCAGGGAAAATTCTGGATCAATTCGCTCAAAAGCTAAAAAATAAAATCCATGCTGATTACATTACAATAGCAGGTTCAGGTGAGCCTACATTGAATAGTGAAATAGGCCCAATAATTAGAGAAATCAAAAAAATATCAACTATTCCGGTAGCTGTTTTAACAAATGGTTCACTACTGTGGAAAAAGGAACTCCGCGAATCGATTATGGAAGCTGATGTTATTATGCCCTCACTTGACGCTTTCGATCAAAACGGATTTGAAACAATCAACAGGCCGCACCCTGACATAAAATTTGCAGATATGCTTGAGGGCCTCATTTGCCTGGGAAACGAGTATGCCGGGGAGATCTGGCTTGAGATCTTCGTCCTTGATGGAATTAATGCGACTGAAAAAGATGCAAAGAAATTCGGAAATCTTATTAAAGAAATTAACCCGAAAAAGGTACATATAAATACAGCCGTACGCCCCGCAGCAGAGACATACGCTAATCAGGTTTCACAAAAGGACCTCGCTGTTTTCTGTGAATGCCTTGGGGTAAATGCTGAAATAATAACGCCTTACATCGCTTCCGAAAATGATAAAAAAGCTGAAATAGATATAGAGAATAATATCCTGGCTCTAATTGCAAGACGTCCCTGTACACTGGATGACATTGCTTCAAGCCTGAATGTGCACAGGAATGAGGTTTTGAAATTTATTACACCAATGGTTAAAAAGCAAAATATTAAAACTACTAAAAAAGGCACTGAAATATATTATGAATCCAGTATCCTTGATGTTCATTAAATACCAGACAAAAGACAGAAATCATTCAATTCGCCTTTTTGCCTAATCACTCAATATAGGTATAAATAAGACTTTTTTATATCCTTAGGAATTAAAATTCAGGCTTACTATACTAAAGTATTCGCTTTTTTTGTGCAATCCCGCTTCATGAACCCAAATTACCAGGCTGGCGATGCAACAACCAGGATTGTGATATCCTTATCTCCATTATTAAAAAGGCTGTGACGGGAACCGGTCGGTATCCAAATGGCATCTCCGGGATTTACCTGTTTTTTCTCATCATCTACGCTCATTTCGCCTGATCCACTCAATAAAAAATAGATTTCTTCCATAGGGTCTATATGTTCTTCTAGTGTCTTGCCAGGCGCAATCCCTGCAATAGCTAAAAATCCAATCTCTTTCAGTGTTCTTCTATCAAGGATCATTTGTGCTATTGCCTGACCGTGAGCAATATATGTTGTCTCCAGCACCTCTTTATCACTTATATTTCTGACAATCATTAATACAATCTCCTTTTTTGCGATATTAATATTTAGCCTTGATTCAAATGAATAAATCATCGTATATACTAAGACTGAGTCTGTCTTCAAGCGTATGTCTCTATACCAGAATTTAAATCCTTTTAAAAGGTCATCAGAATTAAATCTCATAAATAATAATGGAGTATGTCAAATGGAAAATGAAGGGCTTGATCCAAGATTAAGGTTGATCCAGAATGCCGACATGAAGGATAAGATTGTATTGCTTAGGGTTGACCACAATGTTGTTAAAAATGGTAAAATTAAAGATCCTTACAGGATTGAGGCAACTTTTGGTACCCTTTTTAAAATTGCCGAAAAAGGAGGGAAGCCTGTACTTATCACACATATTGGTCGCCCAAGGGATAAAAAGACAGGAAATATTAACTGTCAGGAAGGCTTAAGCGTAGTACCAATTAAGCATTATCTTGAGCAGAAACTGGCAGTTAAAATTCATGTACAAGAATTTCCAATAGATCCGAAGAAAGGTATTTTACATATTGATGATTCGATTAATCCTGCTATTAGAGACCTGAAAAAGGGCAAAATCGGGATGATTTATCTCCCCAATTCGAGGTGGTTTCAAGGAGAACAGTCAGAAGGACCTGAACGGGATGTTTTTTCAAAAGAACTCGCCTCTTTGGCGGATCTATACATTAATGATGCATTAAGTTCATGGCGTGCACATGCCTCAACTTATAACATAGCAAAAAAATTGCCTTCCTTTGCAGGCATTTTGCTGCAAAATGAAATAAAAAACATTTATAGAGTGTTGACCCCTGAAAGACCTTTTCTGGCAGTTATCGCCGGCGCGAAATATGATACCAAAATAGGACCGTTAAATGCCCTTTATAAGAAGGTGGACTATCTGATCCTTGGAGGAGTGATGTACAACACTTTTCTCGCGGCAAAATATGGCCTGGATATAGAAGGCATCTCAGGCGAAGATCGAATCCTCGCAAATGAATTAGTTCAACTTGACAAAATAGAAAAGAAAATACTTGAAATGCCGTACCTGATTGAATCCGATACCATGGAGGGAAAAATTAATGGAAGATTCAAAACCGTTAAGCCGGGTTCATTGCAAAGCGGAAGTAAATTAAAGTATCTTCTGGATATAGATCCGAAATCATTTAATCAGAAATCCGTAAAAAATGTTATTAATTCCGCTAAAACAATTTTTGTAAATGCTGTTATGGGCCTTATGCCTGCATTTCCTGAAGGTACTATGAATTTATATAAATTGATTGCTTCCAATACATATGCCTTAAAGCTATTTGCAGGAGGGGATACTCTCCAGGAATTTAGGAACCTGTGTCCAGGCCTTTATTTATGCGGCATTGATGATCCAAACACATATTATTTTACAGGCGGAGGAAGCATTTTAACAGCAATCGAACAGGGAAGCGTTTACAGCTTAAAACCGGTTGAGGTTCTATTAGACTGATTGAGGAAATAAAAAATGGACATTACACCCATATTTGATCCCGATAAATCGAAACGCCCGATGAGGGTTGCAGCCTTTATGTCCGGATCTGGAACTAACATAATGAAGCTGATAGAGCATGAGAAAAAACTGAACGTTAAAGAGGGTGCTTCTCCATATAAAGTGGTGTTTATTTTTAGTGATCGCTCTGACGGGCTCTGTGCTGGAGAAAAAATCGCGCTTAATAATAGCCTCCCATATTTCAGTTATGACATCCGTTCTTTCCACAGGTTGAGATCCTTAAAAAGGACAGTTTCTACCCCTGAGGGCCTGGCTGCAAGAAAGGAATATGACCGTATCGCCGGAAGGCTTGTAGATGCCTTTGATATAGATGTGATTGCCCTTGGCGGATACATGAGCTACATCACCCTAAACAGGTGTGTAAATGTTCATCCCGCAGATCTTTCAATCCTAACCTCTTCCGGCAGGAGAAAGTATATTGGTGATAAGGCGGTTTTTGATGCCATATCTGCAGGAGAAAAAATACTTAGAGCCTCTACATTATGGACAGATGAGGGTGTGGATTCAGGCCCGCTTCTCATGGTCTCAAAGCCTGTTTCTGTCAATTTGCCCGAACCACTTGAAAGGCTCATTAAAGAAAAAGAAAAGCTCATTGCAGTGGCAGGAGAAAACCAGGACCGCTTGAAAGAGGTTGGCGATTGGGTGATTTTTCCGCGCACCATTGAAATGATAGCCAGTGGACGTTTTGCTCTGGATGAGCATAATAATGTATATTTCGATGGCGTTCCTGTACCTGAAGGCTACAGGGAATAGAAGCTTTTTGTTAAACCTTTTATAACCATGCTTAATACGTTCGATCTTCCCGTTTTACAGTGGCGCTGTTGGCAGCATTTCCTGCGGATTTGAAAGCAGAAATTCACCTTTCTCAATCCATTCTTTAAGAATGTGAGCAATTTCAACTGCCCTGAAATAAGAAGATATAGGAACAGTGGGTATATCCTGTTCATTGAGTCTGACAGTACCGCTTTTCAGATCCGCATAGCTTACCTGGCCTAAACTTTTCGCTTCTCCTTTTGGATAATCATTCCCATAGTCAATTATTTGGGTAAATATTTCTTCATCAGACACTCCGGTATAACGGGCCATATCCTCATTCAGGATTGGTATTGGAATACCTATTCCCATAGCAAGTGAACAGCCGTAACCAAGCATGCTTGCCCCCACAATCCACTTTGGATCCATCTCTTTTAGGTTTCCCATTACCATTAACGTCCCAGCCGGCGTTAAAGGAACACCGTTTTTGCCTCTTTCGGCAGATGGATCATGCTGTGTTCCTGGACCTATAATGTAACCTTTGGCTCCTCCAATAAATATCCTCGTTCCAAGCCCCATGGTAAGGTAATAAGGATCGTTGAACAGCGGGCTCAACTGACCCGATGTGGCATAATTGGCATTCCCCGCGTTGGGTTTAAGGACTCCCATATAGGTATAAATAGTTTTTTTTGACAGATTGATTGCACAATTATAGTTTTGGTAACAATTTCTTGGATTTAACAGCATTGCATACGGAACCTCATCCAGGGAAATTCTCTTTTTGGCCTCACGGTTGGGATAACAGTCGGTTCCATATGATGTAGCTCTTAGATCGACCTTTTTACCTGCCACTAGATCATGTATTACATGGCCTCCGCCATATTTGAATTGCCCCGGATGGACTCTGTTCAGGGGGTCATCTTCCGAAGGTTCCGTAGCACCAATATAGATATCAACAGCTGCAAGGCCCGCATAAGCCGGCACTCCATTTAACCAAACGCGTGATGCCTTTATAGCTGGCTGAGTGTGGCCGAAATTGATAAAAGCCCCTGAGGAACACATCGGGGAGAATGTGCCAGTGGTAACAACATCTATTTCACCGGCTGCTTTTTCCGCTCCAATTTTTTTGACAATATCGACCATTTCATCGGCTGTGGCTACTACAACCTTTCCCTGTTTAATTTTACGGTTAATATCTTCAATCGTTTTACTGACCTTTTTTTTCGCCATGCCTAGCTGACCTCCCCAAAAAACATTAGTGAAGGGCATGATAAGACTTATAGAATTTTCTTACAAGCAAAACTTTTCTTTTTCAAATCTCATTTGCATGATTTTATTCTGCATATTTTCTTGACATATTTCTGCTTAGCAACTATATATTTTAACAAAGTCTTTTTTTTATAGTCTAGCATTCAGTGAGTAGTAAAAAAATGTCTTATAAAGGAGGTTTAATTCGGGATGAATAAAAGATTTCTTGCACTTTTTACATTAGGATTAACTGCTTTGTTATTCTTGACCGTTGGCATTCTGACCGCAGCTGATGTTCCTATTCCTGATGAGGTAACTATTGAAAATCAGTATGAAAAAGACAGAAAGCCCCCGGTAAAACTTAGCCATAAAAAGCATGCCACAGAATATGGAGTTTCCTGTGAAGATTGCCACCATGACTACCAGGGAGGAAAAAATGTCTGGAAGGAAGGCGACGAGGTGAAGAAATGTTCTGCATGCCATGATCCTGAAAATAAACAGGGTAACGTCGATAAACTTCAAAATGCATATCACCAGAACTGCAAAGACTGTCACAAGGAATTGGTTAAATCCGGTAAATCCAAGGACGCGCCTTTTAAAAAGTGTACAAAATGTCACATAAAATCTTAGATATTTAATTAATATATAAATATTCTGGATTACAAAAAGGCCGCTTTTTCTTGAATTAAGCGGCTTTTTTTGTCGCAGGCCGATGATTTTGGAATATGCGATTATTGAAAAAGAAATAATTGATGGATTCGTAAAAAGCCGTCACTCCGTTGAAAAACGGAGTCCAGATGCTGCGTAACTACTCGAAAACGCTGGATTCCGACCCCGAAAAGGAATCCGGGACAGGCTGGAGTTTACCCGCCAGTTTTTGTGGAGGGTTTACCCGCCAATGTTTGTGGAGGGTTTATCCCGCATTTGATTCGGGGTCGGAATGAAGGAAAAAGAGCATTTTTGACTTTTTGCGAGTTCATCAATTAACAACCCAAAAAAATTGAAAATTAAAACCTCCTTCGCCTGAGTTAAAATAAAAAAGAAAAAGCGTCTATTCATCATTGCTAATGACAAATCGACGCTTTGAGTGATTCGTTGAGCTGATCAGACTTCCGTGACGGTAATTGCCTCCTGCTCACATACTTCAACGCAGCTTTCGCATCCGAGACATTCTTCTGCATTAACCGGCACAGATTTCTCATCCTGCATCTCGTAGACATCCACTGGACAAACTTCTACGCATTCTTCACAACCAATGCACTTTTCAGGATCAACCACTACTTCATAACCCATATTTCTTATCCTCCTGAATTATAAATATAAAAATAAAATTAGCTCAAAATCGCACCCTTTATGCCGTTTCAATAAAACCAGCGGATTATGTAACAAAGTATATTTGTGCTGTCAAGCTTTTTGTATTTTCCCTGAAAAACGTATGTCCTTCAAATGCGACTATAAATCATATTACTTACCAGTATCTTAAACACATAGACCTTTTTGAACATTTCTGATATGCAGAATTGATTATATTCTTTAAGCACCAAAAAAATTCTTAAAAACAATATTCAACTGCAGATATATCTTTCTAAAGTAGTCGTATTTAATTCTGCCATATGTAAAAAGACAATAGAAAAAACTATAAATAGAGTAAATTGAATAAGTTATATTCATTTTGCATTCTGTAATATAAGAAATATTATTTTCAAAAAAAATGTCTATCAATATAAAGATATTCTTTACACTTTTTTTGTCTGTTTTCGTAACCACTGTAGGCGTTGGAATTGTAACTCCGCTGCTCCCTGTTTATGCACACGAGCTTGGGGCAGGAGCCTTCCAGATTGGTCTTATCTTTGCAGCCTTTTCACTGACCAGGAGTATTTTTGTCCCTTATTTTGGGAAGCTTTCTGACAGGAAGGGCAAAAAGGTTTTTCTGGTAATGGGTCTTTTCACCTATTTCCTGGTTTCCATATTATTTATCTTCTCAAACAGCATTGAAATACTAATTCTACTGAGGCTCGGACAAGGATTCGCATCCGCGATGATACTTCCTGTTGCTCAAGCCTATATAGGAATGATAACACCTGAAAACAAAGAGGGACTGATAATGGGCCTGTTTAACATATCAATTTATGGCGGCCTGAGTGCAGGCCCGTTATTAGGCGGTATAGTTAAGGATTGGTTCAGTATTTATTTTTCATTCATGTGCATGTCTTTTTTAACACTCTCTGGTTTTTTTCTATGCCTTATATTTCTTCCTGCCGAAGAAAAATCAAATTTATATAGACAGAACAGTAACAAGTCCATAAGTTACATTAAACTTATTAGTAATCCTTTGATATTTTCGCTTTTTACCTTTAGGACATGTTTTACTACATGCATTGGCATTATTTGGACCTTTCTGCCTGTCTTGGCAAGCGTCAAGCTCGGACTCTCAAGTACTGCCATAGGATTCATTGTAATGATAAATGTTTTCTTGGCAGGTTTCCTTCAGGCTCCAATGGGGTACCTTGCTGATCGCTTCAGTAAAAAGATACTCACTCTGACCGGAGGTATATTAGCGACAATGGCCATACTTTATATGAACATAGCTTCAACCTTTTTTGAACTTATAATAGCAAATGCATTTATAGGTCTGGCAGGAGGAATATCTCTTCCTGCCATTATGGCCTTAGGGGTGATTGAAGGTCGTAAATTAAGGGCAATGGGATCCCTTATGGGGTTGCTCGCTCTGGCGCACAGTCTAGGCATGCTGGCCGGTCCTCTTCTCGCGGGAATATCAATCTCTCTTTTTTCTTTTGAAACTATGTTTTTTTTAGGTGCAACAGTCCTGATTATCGGAACAATAGTGTTTAGTTTGTGTCAGCAGGAAAATAAAGCGCTTAAGTAGTACTTTGCAAAAATAATGAATCATCTCGATTTTTTCGGCTGAAAAAAATTATTTTAGGAAAATTTAAATATGTCCAATTCATATGGCATTATAGAGGTTGATATGTTCCCCGAGGATGTTAACAGCCTGGATCATCCCTATGTTGTCCAGTTTAAAGAGATATTGGAAGAGGTTGCTGAAGAATATAACTGCAATCTGGTCAATTTTGATATTGAACATGGGATTGTGATGTTTTCTTTCGACAGCGAGGAACTCACAGCACAAATTTTAAATATTTTGCAGCATGAAAAATAGAATCAACCTTGACAATATTTCAATAATCCTTGTTCAAACACAGATCCCTGAAAATATTGGAGCTGTCGCACGTGCCATGAACAATATGGGGATTTATAGCCTTATTCTGGTTAAACCCAAAAATTATGATCTCCAGCGTGTATTGAAAACGGCAACCCATGCATCAGTTGATATGGTTAACCATATTGAAATCTATGAAGATTTAAAAGAAGCCCTTTCATTTTATGAATATGTAATTGGAACTACGGCCAGAATTGGTTCTCATCGCCCTGTACAAAGTCAACCACACGGCCTGGCACAAAATCTTATCAGGATATCACAAAACAACAAAGTTGCTGTTATTTTTGGTCCTGAAGACAGGGGACTTACAAATAAGCAGCTCAGTTACTGCCATCATATTGTAAATATACCAACAGCGAGCTTCTCTTCAATAAATCTCGCCCAGGCAGTGATGATAATCTGTTATGAAATCTTTATTGCTTCCCGCGATACAGAACAGAAATCCCTTCCCCGCCTTGCAAATCAATTTGAATTGGAAGGTATGTATGGACATCTCAAAGAAGTTCTAATGAAAATTGGTTTTATTAACCCCCAAAACCCGGAACACTGGATGTTTAACCTTCGTCGTTTTATGTCCAGAATGCCTTTAAGGGCAAGAGAAGTTCTCGTTATAAGGGGAATATGTCGTCAGATTGACTGGTATTCTGAACAGCTGGAAAAAATGAGAAAGAATAAAGAGTAATAAATAATTTCCGTATTTTCTTTTTTTAATATTAATTTCAAACAGGATAAAAAATTTCTTGAAGTCTTTTGGCATTTTTTACTGCAAATCCACTAAAATCATTATCAAAATAAATGTATCCCTCAAGGCCCCAGCCCCTAATCTTATTTGCCCATTCCTGCAATTCTGATTCTGAATATTCAGATGAATACAGCTTTTTTCCGCCATGAAGTCTTATATAAATAAAATCAGATGTTAAATTTTCATTATATGGATATTTTCCTGCGCTATCTGAAATACAGAATGCTATGTTATTTGCTTTTAGGATCTCAAAAAAATTATTTTCAACCCATGAAGGATGACGAATTTCAAAAACATGCCGATATGACTGATCTAACTGTTTACAAAAAATGGAAACGGTCTCATTATTAAAAATAAGGTTGGGTGGGAGTTGAAAAAGAATGGGCCCCAATTTATTTTTTAATCTCGAAGCTCTGGAATAAAGGATTTCCAGGGAATCTCTGCAATCTTTGAGGCGTTTAATATGTGAGATGAATCTACTAGCCTTTAGAGCATAAACAAAGTTTTGTGGACTCCCATCGTGCCATCTCTCAAATATCTCAGGCTTGGGAAGCCTGTAAAAAGTTGAATTCACTTCTACAGTGGTGAAATGCATGGAATAAAAATCAAGCCATTTGGAGACAGGAAGCCCTGAAGGATAAAACAGCTCTTTCCAATGCCTGTAATTCCAGCCTGATGTCCCGATTTTCCATTTCTCCGTCACATTTCTGCTCTTGATTTTACTCTACTATCATTAACCAGTTTTTCCAGTATCTTCTGGTAAGCCGGTTCAAAACCTTGCCATATCTGAAGACCAATACGTTTTTGGATTTTTAAAATTTCGTCAAGGATATGGTCGTTTGTCAATGGATTAATTAGAACCGCCCTTAAAACAACAATCTTATTGGGTCTGTATTGGGTAGATTCGAGGACAGTTCTTGATACAAACGTAGTATCGTCCATTCGCAAGGCCTTGTGCAATTTAATGTTCAGCCCGTTGATAAGATGATTTATCTTTCTAATATTTTGCTTTGCCTCTCTTGATTTTTCTTTTTTAGAGTAAGTTGTAGAAATGTTGGACCATTCCTTCAGTTGTTCTCTAGCGGCTTTTGGAATAAAACGATAGGTAAGTATAAAAAGCTCAGGCTGGCTAAAAGTTTCAAAATCACCCGATTTATCAAGTATTTGCTTTAAATAATCCGTCGATTTTCGAGCATGGCCAAAGAGAAGGGCATATCCCTGGCGGCCAATTATCTTAAGTGCAGCCCAGGCCTTGAGGCATGCGAAAGACCTGGAGCCTTCAACAGTGAAGCGTCCCATATCCACAGAATTCCTTCTGATTACATACTGAGAGGAATGTCTGATATAATTTAAGTCCTTCTCGCTTCTGAATAGAACAATACCCATCGACATAGGGCAATAGAGCAGTTTATGTGCATCTACAGATACCGAGTCAGCCCTCTCAATTCCCTTGAAAAGAGACCTGTATTCTTCTACCAGAAGGGCAGACCCACCCCAACAGGCATCAACATGGAAATGAGCATCAACATCTCTTGCTATTTGCTCCAGGATATCAAGGTTATCAATATTTCCGGTTTCTGTTGTTCCTGCAATGCCAACAATAGCAATTATTTTAGTACGTTCATTGCTCTTATCTTCTTCAAGGTCTTTTATTGTTTTCCGGAGTTCTTTGATATCAATACGATTACATAGATCTACCGGGATACTCAAAACATTTTCTTCTCCTATACCAAGCAGATTAGCAGACTTTTTTATGGAATAGTGTCCTCTCGCTGAAACGATGATTACGCCCTTTGAGTAACCATAATAACTAAGAGCCCTGTCGAGCCCGGCAACGCGGCATCCGGGGAAACCTCCTTTTTGAGGGAAGGCCTTTTCTCGAGCAACCAAAAGTGCCGTCATGTTTCCGATTGTTCCATCTGATGTGATATTCCCTAACGCAATACGATGGTTCTGAACATTCCTTTCATAGAACCTATCCGTTCGCTGAAAAATAAGGCGATGAAGCCAGGAAAGGAACTCCCTTTCGACAAAACTGGAAGCCTTAGCAGTTTCAATTTTGACCTGATTTTGATTCAGAGCAGCAATAATCATTTCAAGAAGGATCATAAAATAAGGAATGGCACTGGTCATGTGACCTATGTAATAAGGACTGCCAACCTTTACGGAGTGATGTATAACTTTATCTTTTATCTCTATGAGAACATCCTTGATCAACTTGGGATTATCAGGGATTGAGGTTTGATCAAAAATCATGCTGAGTTGAGGCAATGTTATGCTGCTGTGAATGCCGCCTCTTTCCTGGAATAGATGGTGTATAATTTCAAGAAGCTGATGCCCGAACTCGATAAACTTGTCAGGTGAATCCGGCATGA